>JAEEGI010000475.1_pt1 | contig 124194 bp, 96 predicted proteins | sample 8958751 | NCBI WGS metagenome assembly JAEEGI01 (sample SAMN16246545, study PRJNA631951) | gut metagenome | biome: gut microbiome; feature: rumen; material: KS-attached | host: Bos | place: Iran: Karaj | collected 2018-10
CATCCATCAAGAAGCGCAGCGATGATTGCAAGATCGTCAGACGCAAAGGCCGTCTCTATGTCATCTGCAAGAAGAACCCCAAGTTCAAGATGCGCCAGGGATAACAGCTTTTTGTAAAACAAATAAAGTCTAAGATAAATTATGGCAAGAATAGCCGGTGTTGATTTACCTAACAACAAAAGGGGTGAGATCGGTCTCACCTACATCTTCGGTATCGGCCGCAGCAGCGCGAGGCAGATTCTCGACAAGTGCGGTATCGACTACGACATCAAGGTCGGTGAATGGAACGATGAGCAGGTCGCTCTGATCCGTAACCTCATCAACGAGGAGTACAAGATCGAGGGTGAGCTTCGTTCAACCGTCCAGATGAACATCAAGCGACTGATGGACATCGGTTGCTATCGCGGAATCCGTCATCGTATCGGTCTCCCTGTCCGTGGACAGAGCACCAAGAACAACGCCCGTACGAGGAAGGGTAAGAAGAAGACTGTCGCTAACAAGAAGAAGGCGACCAAGTAAAAATTGATGAATTATGGCAAAGAAAACTACAGCATCAAAGAGAGTTGTCAAGGTTGAGGCTACGGGCCAGGCCCATATTTCATCAACCTTCAACAACGTGATCGTCTCCCTGACCAACAACCAGGGACAGGTCATCAGCTGGTCATCAGCTGGTAAGTGCGGTTTCCGCGGGTCCAAGAAGAATACTCCTTACGCCGCCCAGATGGCCGCTGAGGACGCTTCCAAGACCGCTTACGACGCTGGTCTCCGCAAGGTCAAAGTCTATGTCAAGGGCCCTGGAGCCGGCCGTGAGTCCGCTATTAGGACCATTAATAACGCCGGGATCGTCGTCACCGAGATCATCGATGTGACCCCCATGCCCCACAATGGTTGCAGACCGAAGGGCCGCCGTAAAGTTTAATTTTTAATCAGATTTAATTATGGCAAGATATACTGGTCCTACCACCAAGATCGCCCGTAAGTTCGGCGAGCCTATATTCGGAAGCGACAAGGATTTCGAGAAGAGGAACTATCCTCCGGGACAGCATGGCCTCGCCTCCAAGCGCAAAAAGCAGAAGGAGTATGGTCAGCAGCTGAAGGAGAAGCAGAAGGTCCGTTACATGTACGGTCTTCTCGAGCGTCAGTTCCACAACACTTATCTCAAGGCTACCCGCATGAGCGGCCAGAGGGGTGAGAACCTCCTCTTCCTCCTTGAGTCCAGAATCGACAACGTAGTCTACAGGATGGGAATAGCCCCTTCAAGGGCCGCCGCCAGGCAGCTCGTGAACCATGCTCACATCACCCTTAACGGCGTGGTCTGCAGCATCCCTTCCACCCAGGTTAAGCCTGGTGACGTCGTCGCTGTCAGGGAGCGTTCCAAGAGTCTGGAGGTCATCCAGAAGAGTGTCGCTTCCGCTCCTAAGTATTCATGGATTGAGTTCGACTCAAAGGCCCTTTCCGGCAAGTTCCTGAATGTGCCCGCCAGAACAGACATCCCTGAGCCTATCAACGAGCAGCTCATAGTTGACCTGTACTCCAAGTAACGTATTAACACCCAAAAAGAACAAACATGGCAATCTTGGCATTTCAGAAACCTGACAAGGTGATAATGCTTGAAGGAACCGACACCGTCGGCCGTTTCGAGTTCAGGCCTCTTGAGCCTGGCTACGGTCAGACCATCGGCAACGCCTTGAGGCGCATCCTCCTCGCTTCACTCGAGGGTTTCGCTATCAGTCAGATCAAGATCTCCGGCGTGGACCAAGAGTTCGCGACGATCACTGGTGTGATCGAGGGGATGCAGGACATCATCCTCAACCTCAAGCAGGTTAGATTCAAGAGGATGGTAGAGTCTGTAGACACCGAGGTCGCGAACATTGTCGTCAGCGGCAAGAATGAGTTCACGGCCGAGGATATCTCAAAAGGATTGTCTTCTTTCAAGGTGTTGAATCCTGAGCAGCATATCTGCTCGCTCGAGCCGTCTGTGACTCTCGAGATGACATTGACCATCACCAAGGGCCGTGGCTTCGTCCCCGCCGAGGAGATGAGGGATGAGAACACTCCCATCGGGACTATCCCCGTGGATGCTGTTTACACCCCTATCAGGAAGGTCAATTGGACAGTCGAGAACTGGCGTGTCGAGCAGAAGACCGATTACGAGAAGCTCAATCTTGAGATCATCACGGATGGATCGATCTCTCCTAACCAGGCTCTTCAGGAAGCGGCCAATATCCTCATTTACCACTTCAAGCTCTTCACAGACGACAAGAAGATCTCTCTCGAGAGCACAGTGGAGTCCGACTCTAAGGAACTTGACGAGGAGAGCCTCAGGATGAGGCATCTGCTCCTCACCAAGCTTTCCGACATGGGTCTGTCAGTGAGGGCCTACAACTGCCTGAAAGCCGCTGAGATCGACACCTTCGCCGACCTCGTCTCCTATTCCAGGAACGAGCTCATGAAGTTCAGGAACTTCGGCAAGAAGTCACTCAACGAGATTGACCTCCTGGTCGAGAGGATGAAGCTCCAGTTCGGCATGGATGTCAGAAAATATAATATCGAACCCAAGAAAAAGACTGTTGTTTAGAAATGAGGCACAATAAAGCAATCAATCACCTTGGTCGCAAGAGCGGCCACCGCAAGGCTATGCTGGCGAATATGGCCACCTCTCTGATCATGCACAAGAGGATCAAGACCACTGTCGCCAAGGCCAAGGCCCTGAAGTCATATGTGGAGCCGCTTATCACCAAGTCCAAGGAAGACACCACCCACTCCCGCCGTACTGTGTTCAGCTATCTCAAGAACAAAGAGGCTATCAAGGAGTTGTTCGGTGTGATCGCCCCGAAGATCGCTGATCGTCCGGGAGGATATACCCGCGTCCTTCATACCGGTTTCCGTCTTGGTGACGGTGCCGACATGGCTCTCATCGAGCTCGTCGACTTCAACGAGGCCGCCCTCGCTTCCGCTAAGAAGGAGGCTAAGAAGTCCACTCGTCGTAGCCGCGCGAAGAAGGCTGAGCCTAAGGCTGAGGCCGCTCCCGCTGAGGCTCCCGCCGAGACTCCGGCTGAAGAGCCGAAGGCTGAGTAAGATAACGGATTTAATTGATAAGTTCCGGGGAAGGTTTTCCTTCTCCGGAACTTGTTGTTTACTTGTTTCATTATTCTTGTTTTTTCCCTAAATTTAAATTCTGATATCTAAATGCCACCAAGATGAAAAGTTTCTTTCGTATTATCTCAGTCTTACTTGTCTTTGCTACCGGTTGTTCTGGCAATAGGAACGCTTCCACAATGAAGATGATCACTCCGGTCAAGTTCTCGGATGTCAAGATTGAAGATGGGTTCTGGACACCAAGACTTCAGAGCCACAAGGATGTGACCCTCAATGTCTGCATTGACCAGATTGAGAATCAGACAGGCCGTATCCGCAACTTCGAGAATGCCGCCAAGGGAGAAGGGGAGCACTCGGGAATATTCTTCGACGATTCCGACGTGTACAAGGCTCTTGAGGGAATGGCGTATTCTCTTCAGAACAACCCTGATCCTGTGCTTGAGGCCAAATGTGACGAGTGGATCGACAAGTTTGCGGCGGCTCAGCAGGAGGACGGCTACATCAACACCTTCTACACCCTTACCGGCTTGGACAAGCGTTGGGACAACATGGACAAGCACGAGATGTACTGCGCTGGGCATATGATCGAGGCTGGAGTGGCATATTACAATGTGACCGGCAAGCGCAAACTGCTGGATGTCTGTATCAAGATGGCTGACCACATGATGACTGTTTTCGGCCCCGACAAACGCCACTGGGTGCCTGGTCATGAGGAAATAGAGCTCGCTCTTGTGAAACTCTATCAGACAACGGGGGAGAAGAAGTATCTTGATTTCGCCGAATGGTTACTCGACCAGAGAGGCCACGGTTACGGCACTTATGGCAAGCTTATCGACAGGCCTTGGCCGCCTGTTTACTATCAGGATGATGTGCCTGTCAGGGATATGTCTGAGATCGCCGGTCATGCCGTCAGGGCGATGTATCTCTATTGCGGCATGTCCGATGTCGCCGCTTATACCGGTGACCAGGGATATATCGGTGCCTTGAACCGTCTCTGGGACGATGTCGTGCTCCGGAATATGTACATCACCGGTGGTATCGGCCAGTCCTCTACCAATGAGGGATTCACGAACGATTATTCCCTCCCGAACTTGACCGCCTACTGCGAGACCTGCGCATCTGTCGGTATGGTTCTCTGGAACTGGAGGATGAACCAGTTCACTGGGGACAGCAAGTATGTCGATGTCCTTGAACGCTCGATGTACAACGGCGCCCTTGCGGGAATATCCCTCGCTGGAGACAGATTCTTCTATGTCAATCCGCTCGAATCCCTTGGCAACCATCACCGCCAGGCCTGGTATGGATGCGCTTGCTGTCCAAGCCAGATTTGCCGCTTCCTGCCATCAATAGGCAACTACATCTATGGTGTGTCGGGTAATGCGATTTGGGTTAACCTCTATATCGGTAATACTACAGAGGTGAAAGTCGGCAAGAAGACTGTCACCCTGACCCAGAAGACTGAGTATCCTTGGCAAGGCTACATGAGACTCGAGATAGGGGCGAAGGCTCCCGTTAAGACCCAGATCCGTCTCCGTGTCCCGGGTTGGTGCAAGAGCTACACCCTGGCCGTCAATGATGAAGCTATCGAGGTTCCTGTCGAGAAGGGATATGCGGTAATAGACCGCAAGTGGAAAGATGGAGATTTCATCGACCTGAATATGGATATGCCTGTCGAGGTCGTCGCCGCGGACCCCAGAGTCAAAGAAGACGAAGGAATGCGCGCGGTCCAGAGGGGTCCCATCGTCTACTGCATCGAGGAGGCTGACAACAAGGTAGACTTCGATGCTTTGCGTATCGCGGAGGATGCTAAGTTTGACACCGCTTTTGAGGCTGACAAACTCCGTGGCATCGTGGCGATCACCGCCCATGTGGGTGACCAGACTCTCAATTACATCCCTTATTACTCCTGGGATAACCGCGAGGCCGGGAAGATGAAGGTCTGGGTGCCACTTGCCGATTAACTATTTGACCGACAATAATATGAAACGAATATTAATCCTATTGGGAGTGCTTATGTTGACTCCCGCCGCCTCTTTCGCCCAAGATTATATCTCCAACAGGGCACCTCTTCTTGAGAGCCGCTACATGGAGCTACCTTTGGGGGCGATCAAGCCCGATGGATGGCTAAAACTTCAGCTGCAAGCTCAGGTAACTGGCTTGACCGGCCATCTGGACGAGGTTTATCCTAACGTTGTCGGCAAGCGTAACGCTTGGCTCGGAGGAGATGGAGACGCTTGGGAGAGAGGACCTTACTGGATTGACGGTCTTCTTCCCCTCGCCTATATCCTTGATGACGAGACCTTGAAAGCCAAGGCTCAAGTCTGGGTGGAGGCGATTCTCGGCTCACAGAAAGAAGACGGCTATTTCGGTCCGGACATAGACAGGGATCCCGAGCCTGGTCTCCAGAGGAACAATTCCCATGATTGGTGGCCCAAGATGGTGGCCTTGAAGATTATCAAGCAGTACTATATGGCCACTAAGGATGAAAGGGTTATTCCATTCTTGGACAAGTACTTCCGTTATCAGTTGAAGATGCTTCCGAAGTATCCGTTGGATAATTGGACTTTCTGGGGTGCCCAGAGGGGAGGTGATAATCTGGAGGTTGTCCTCTGGCTCTACAATCTCACCGGGGAGAAATATCTTCTCGAGCTTGGCGAGCTGATCCACAGGCAGAGCACCAAGTGGAGTGAGATCTTCTATGACGGAACTATGCTTAGAACCCAGAACAGCATGCATTGCGTGAATCTGGGACAAGGCTTCAAGGAGCCTGTGGTGTATTACCAACAGAGCAAGGATCCGAACCTTCTGGAAGCCATGCGAAGGGGGGAGAAGACAATCCATGACTATCTCGGACTTCCGACAGGCCTCTGGGCAGGTGATGAACTGATCAATTATGGCGATCCGATCCGTGGCTCTGAGCTATGCACCGCAGTTGAGATGATGTTCTCCCTGGAGGAAATGCTGCGGATAACCGGTAACCCTCATTGGGCTGATTATTTGGAGAGAGTGGCGTATAACGCGCTTCCGACGCAGATCAATGATGCTTACACCGCGCGTCAGTATTTCCAGCAGGCCAACCAGATTGAGTGTTCCCGCAACACCATGCGTAATTTCTCGACTCCTCACGAAGACACTGATGTTGTGTTCGGAGTCCTGAACGGTTATCCTTGCTGCACTACCAACATGCATCAAGGCTGGCCCAAGTTCACCCAGAACCTGTGGTACGCCACTGATGACGGCGGTCTCGCCGCTCTCGTTTTCGCCCCTTCAACCGTGGAAGCTATTGTGGCTGACGGTGTTAAGGTAAATGTCAAAGAGGAGACATTCTATCCTTTTGATGAGAATATCAAGCTGACAGTCAATTTCCCTGACAAAAAGGTCAAGGGCGCTTGGTTCCCGATCAAGTTCCGCATCCCTTCCTGGTGCTCAGAGCCTGTGGTGAAGGTCAATGGTCAGGTAATTGAGCAGGCTGTCGTGGCTGGCGGAATTGTCTCTATCAGGAGGAATTGGGCCAAAGGTGATGTCGTGACCATCGAGCTTCCCATGGAGATCAGCCACGGGCAGTGGTATGACAGGGCCACCGTGATTGAGAGAGGTCCTCTGGTGTACGCTCTCAGACTTCGGGAGCAATGGACCCGCAAAGAGTTCAAGCCCGAGGAGAGGGTCAGTTATGGCGAGTGGTACTATGAGGTGACCACTCCGGACAAGTGGAACTACTGTCTGTCCCGCCAGGATATCTCCAAGGAGAATTTTAAAGATCGCTTCATCCTTGTCCGTAAGGACATTGACAAGAGCCTCTATCCTTGGAATGTTGAGAACGCTCCTTTGGTGATTAAGTGCACCGGTCGGGAGCTTCTTGACTGGAAGGCTTACAGAGGGTCAGCTGGCCAGATTCCGTATTTCACCCAGCAGGGGCGCAATGTGGGAGAGGAAGAGGCTATCGAGCTTATCCCTTACGGTTGCACTACGTTGAGAATCACTGAGTTCCCTGTAAGATAGCAGCATAATATATGATAAGATTTCTGTTGGCATTATGTGGAGTTGGCCTACTAGTCGCGGGCTGTGATGGAAACCTTGTCCAGAAGATTGACCAAGAGGGTGATTCTTTGATATCAGAGTATGTGGCCGGGTTCAATGCCACAGACGAGGAGGTTTACATCCAGCAGTTTCCCAACGACGAGGCAGCGGAGTTCATGAAAGAGAATGTCCCTGTCTTCGAGTGCCCTGACAAGGAACTTGAGAAGACTTGGTATTTCCGTTGGTGGACTTTCCGTAAGCATGTGAAATCCACTCCTGAAGGCTTTATTATTACCGAGTTTCTCCCGGAAGTTCCCTGGGCAGGGAAATACAACGCTATCTGCTGTCCCGCCGCCCATCATTTCAATGAGGGTCGCTGGCTCAAGGATCCCACCTATCTGAAAGATTATGCGGCGTACTGGTGCAGGGAGAAGAATGATGCCCGCAGATACAGTTTTCCCGCGGCCCAGGCTTTCCTCCAGTTCTATAAAGTCCATCCCGACATGGATTTGATTAAAGATTCTTATGAGGATCTGAAACAGATTTATTCAGCATGGGAAGGTGACCATAGGGATGATCCCGACGGTCTGTTCTGGCAGGGAGACGGCCATGATGGAATGGAGGTGTCTATTTCCGGGGGATTAAGTCCTGATGCCACTGGATATAGGGCTACTATCAACAGCTATATGTACGCCGATGCCGTGGCACTTTCCACCATGGCTACGATGCTTGGGAAGCCGGATGAGGCAGAGGTTTACGCCAAGAAAGCCGAACACATCAAGACATTGATAAATACTAAGTTATGGGACGAGTCGGCTCGTTTCTACAAGGTTATCCCTCGTCATGGGGACGGCTCTTTCTCGCCTGCGAGGGAGGAGCACGGCTACACATCGTGGCTATATGATATTCCTGAGCCGGAGTGGGCTGACGCCTGGAAGCAGCTGACTGATCCCGAAGGCTTCAAGGCTCCTTTTGGCCCCACTACAGCGGAACAGAGGGCGGAGGGATTCAAAGTGGTGTATGAAGGCCATGAGTGCCAGTGGAACGGCCCGAGCTGGCCTTTCGCGACCGCACAGACTTTGACGGCCCTTGAGCGTCATCTGCACCGTCAAGGTGAGGGGCCGGTCACAAAGAAAGACTATTTCGAGACGCTCCAGACCTACAGCAATAACCATCGTATGACCAAACCCGATGGGACAAAGGTTTGCTGGATAGACGAGAACCAGGATCCTTTCACAGGTGAGTGGATAGCGAGGAAATTGCTCTTGGAGAGAGGGAACAAATACTTTGAGCGCGGCAAGGATTACAACCACTCCACATTCTGCGACCTCATTATCAGCGGCCTTATGGGTATCCAGCCCCAGTTGGATGGAACCATAGTTATTGAACCTCTCCTTCCTGAAGGAGAGTGGGACTGGTTCTCTCTCTCAAAGATCTATGTCGCCGGGGAAGAGATATCTCTCATCTATGACAAGAATGGGAGCCATTTCGGCAAGGGGAAAGGTTTCTTTGTCTATGTCGATGGCAAGAAAGTCTTTGAGTCAGACACATACGCTATTAAAACAGTTTTATAAAATTTTAATTGTTTTTTCTTATATTTGTCCTCAGACCAACAGTCCAGAGGACTTATTTTATTGAATAAGTATTAAAAGTTTAAATATTTGGGGTTATGAATAACCTGTTCTATCTGGTTCCCGCCGCCTCTTTGCTGGCTCTGTTTTTCGCTTGGTTTTTCTATAACCAGATGAAAAAGGAGAGCGAGGGTACTCCCACGATGAAGGAGATCGCCCAATATGTCCGTGAGGGCGCTATGGCGTATCTCAAGCAGCAATACAAGGTGGTCTTGATCGTGTTCATAGTTCTTGCCGTCCTGTTCTCATTCATGGCTTATGTGCTTCATGTCCAGAACGGTTGGGTGCCTTTCGCCTTCCTCACCGGAGGTTTCTTCTCCGCTCTCGCAGGCTATATCGGCATGCGGACAGCGACATACGCGTCCGCCAGGACCGCTAACGCTGTGAGCCGGTCCCTGAATTCCGGCTTGAAGCTGGCGTTCCGTTCAGGAGCCGTCATGGGCTTGACGGTGGTTGGTCTCGGATTGCTAGACATATCGATCTGGTGGGTAGTCTTGAACGCCTGCATAGACAATCCGGATGTCTCCCAGAAGCTTGTAGTGATCACAACCACCATGCTCACCTTCGGGATGGGAGCTTCCACCCAGGCTCTTTTCGCCAGGGTTGGTGGTGGAATATACACCAAGGCGGCAGATGTTGGCGCTGACATAGTCGGAAAGGTAGAGCAGGACATCCCTGAGGATGACCCCCGCAATCCCGCGACTATTGCCGACAACGTCGGAGACAATGTGGGCGATGTCGCTGGAATGGGTGCTGATCTTTATGAGTCATATTGCGGCTCCATCCTGGCTACCATGGCTCTTGGAGCTTCCGCTTTCTTCAGCGCCGGAGTGGAGAGCCAGATGAAGGCCATCTTGGCGCCTATGATGATAGCCGCAATCGGAGTGTTGCTTTCCATCATAGGAATATATGCCGTGCGCACAAAAGAAGGCGCTGGTCTTCAGCAACTTCTGAAGTCCCTAAGCGTTGGGACCAACCTTTCCGCTGTCTTGATAGCCGCTGTAACTTTCGGGGTTTTCTATATGCTCGGGTTCCCCAACTGGTGGCAGCTCAGCCTCTCGGTGATCTCTGGTCTTCTTGCCGGCGTGATCATAGGTAAAGGCACTGAGTATTACACCTCCCATTCCTACAAGCCCACCCAGGATCTGGCGGAGAGTTCACAGACAGGTCCGGCGACAGTCATCATAAAAGGAATCGGACTGGGAATGATTTCCACTTGTATTCCTGTAGTGACGATAGTCGTGGCGATCTTGCTATCCTATCTTTTCGCCACCGGATTCACTTTTGATCCCGCCAAGATAAGCTTCGGCCTTTATGGAATCAGTATAGCCGCTGTGGGTATGCTTTCGACTCTCGGAATCACCTTGGCCACAGACGCTTACGGCCCGATCGCCGACAATGCTGGAGGTAATGCCCAGATGAGCGAGCTTGATCCTGAGGTACGTCACCGCACAGACACACTCGACGCCCTCGGAAACACCACTGCCGCCACCGGTAAGGGATTCGCGATCGGTTCCGCCGCTCTCACAGCCCTGGCTTTGCTGGCCTCCTATATTGAGGAAATTAAGATTGGGCTCCAGCATGTCGGCACCACTGCCCTTACTATTGGCGACAGGGTTGTCCAGGTCGCTCAGGCCACGATTCCGGATCTGGTCCAGTACTATCAGGTCAACCTGATGAATCCCCGTGTCCTTTCCGGAGTTTTTGTCGGTGCCATGATGGCGTTCCTTTTCTGTGGTATGACCATTAATGCCGTTGGACGCGCCGCTGAGAAGATGGTGGTTGAGGTCCGTCGCCAGTTCCGTGAGATAGCGGGAATCCTTGAAGGAAAGAAACGTCCTGATTACAAGCGTTGTGTCGAGATCTCCACCAAGGCGGCCCAGCATGAGATGATCACTCCCGCCTTAACCGCCATAATAGTACCTATTGTGGTCGGTGTGGTTCTGGGAGAGGCCGGAGTCATGGGTCTTCTTATCGGAGGCCTCGGGGCCGGATTCATTCTCGCCATCTTCCTCGCCAACTCTGGAGGAGCTTGGGATAACGCCAAGAAATATGTCGAGGACGGCCATTTCGGGGGCAAGAACTCTGTCAATCACCACGCCACTGTCGTGGGAGACACTGTAGGAGATCCTTTCAAGGACACATCAGGTCCTTCGCTGAATATTCTCATCAAGTTGATGAGCATGGTCTCCATCGTGATGGCGGGACTCATCGTGATGATCCACGGATAGTATCGAGAATAAACGGACAAATAAATAGATCAACAAGATGAAAAAAGTAACAATCAGGGATGTCGCCCGTGAAGCGGGTGTATCAGTGACCCTCGTGTCGTTCGTGATGAACGCCAAGATGGGCAAGGATGGACGTCTGGACTGCCCTGTGAACCCCAACACGGCAGCCAGGGTTCTCGAGGTGGCCAAAAGATTAGGTTATAGGCGTAACAACGCTGCCGCTTCCCTTCGAAGTGGCAAGTCACACTCTGTGGCTGTGATAGTCTCTGACTTGGCGAATCCCTTTTTCGCCGAGATATGCAGGAATATCGAGAATATCGCCTACAAAGATGGCTACACCGTGATTTTCGCCTCTTCGGAGGAGAATCCTGAAAAGCTCGCTCATCTTGTCGAGACAATGGTGGGCTACAATGTCGAGGGCTTGATCGTGGCACCTTGCCTTGGAGGTGAGAAAGCTCTTGAGAGGGCCACTAACATTGGCATCCCGACCGTTTTGATCGATAGGGATGTCCCTGGTGACGGATTCGGTAGGGTGCTGGTGGATAATGTTGATGCCGGCGTCATGGCCACCAAGTATCTTTTCCACCAAGGTTTCGGAAAGATTGAGATGCTGTCCTATAAGTTGGGAGTCACCAGTCTTACGGACAGGGAATTCGGGTACACAAAGGCCATGGAAGATGCTGGTCTCAAGAATGAGATCAAGCTTCACAGGATTGATTACGATGCCGATGCCGCCAAGAGAGGAGTTATTGAGGTTTTCCGCGACGCGTTGAAGCGGGGGACCGAGGCTTTCATCCTGCCAACCAAGAAACTGGCCATGTACAGTTTCAACGCCCTCAATGTTTTGGGTCTTAATCTTCCCAAGAATTTCTCGTTTGTCTGTTTTGACGAGAGCGACATTTATGATCTCAAGAAGCCTGTCATTCCACATGTCGTCCAGCCGCTCGCGGAGATAGCCGAGAAGTCCTTCACCCTTCTTCAGCGGATGGTGGACGGGAATGTCCCGGATGATGAGAAGACAGTTACTCTTAAGGCGAAATTGGTTCTTGGAGGCCGTTTTGGAGTCCAACCCACTGAGGCGTCTTTCTGATAACATGAGGTTGATGAGGCGAGGGATTTTCAGTGTTATCGGAACTTTTCTATTCCTTTTTCTGACAGGATCCTTCCCTCGACGGGCTTAAAGGAGCTCAGGGAACCGCGAAACTCGTATCAGGAAAATATAGGTTGTCATCAAAAATTTAAAAAATATTTACAAAATAATTTGGTTTATAATATAAACTTATTTATATTTGCACCAGAGTTAGGGGGGTATGCGCAGCCTCGCTTGACTCAAGAAACAATGTAAATAATTGATATTATGGAACAAAACAAAGAAATGACGGCGAATGAGAGTCTCGCTCTCATCACCGAGACCTTGAATAACAACCGCAAGGAAATCGCCCGCAGGGGAGGAAAGTACTTCATTCTTTGGGGAATTCTCCTTACTTTTTTCTCTTTGCTTGTTTATGCCCTTTGGAAATCAACAGGCCACGCTTATTGGAATAACCTATGGTTCGCTATGCCGCTTGTAGGCTACCTGTTGGCCAGGATGATCCGTTCCAAGGAGAAACCGGCGGTAGCGACAAATGTTGTCAGCCGTATTATTTCCGGAATATGGACTTCTTTCGGGGTGTTCGCCTGCTCCGTCGCGGCTTTCACGGTCATTTTCACCACGTTGTTTGATCATCCTCTTGCCGCCATAGTTTTGGGTGCCAGTCTTACTGCGATAATAGTGCTTCTTTTCGGTCTGGCCGAGACCATCAGCGGAGTCGCTTTGAGAAATTGGGCAATCAAGATCGCCGGATTTGTCACCGGCATCGGCAGTGTGGCCTTATATTTCATTACGGGGGCTAACGAGGAGCAGATGTTCATTTTCACATTGGCCGGCCTCGTGCTAGTGGCTACAGGACTTATTGTCAAACGCCAGAATTAGTGAGTGATGTTCCCGAAACTGGATCCCATACTTCATTCTGAGTTGAGGCTGGCTGTGGTGTCTCTTCTTGCTGGGGTGGAATCTGCTGATTTCACGTACATTAAGAAGCAGACAGGAGCCACCGCAGGGAACCTCAGCGTCCAGATAGAAAAGCTCTCGACGGCCGGTTATATCACGGTCGAGAAGGGTTTTAAGGGCAAGATGCCTTGCACTACTTGCCGTATCACAGATGCCGGCCTGGAGGCCTTCCAGCAATATGTGGCCGCCCTTAAGGAATATATTTCCTGATGATTATCTTTTATATGGAAACCGACCTGCTATCAGCGGGTCGGTTCCATATGTAGAGTGACTATAGTCTGAGCGCCGAATCTGTCTTTAAGCTTCTTCTCTATCTCAGAGGTTATCTCGTGCGCTTGAAGCAGGCTCATATTTCCGTCCATCCTGATGTGCGCCTCTATCGCTATCCGGTTGCCAATCCTTCTTGTCCTCAAGTTGTGTGGCTCGGAAACATCTTTGAATGAGCTTATTGTCTCCATAATCTCTTCTTCTGTCTCCTCGGAAAGAGATTCGTCTGTCAATTCACCCAAACTGGGTTTCATTATTTTCAAGGCAACCTTCACCAGCATCGCTCCCACCACTATTGAAGCCAGAGGATCCAGAACAGTCCAACGGCCTCCGATAATCACCGCCCCGCCGATTCCGATGGCCGCCGCGATTGACGAAAGTGCGTCACTCCTATGATGCCAGGCATTAGCTGTCAAAGCCGGTGAACTCAGTTCCTTGCCTTTCCTGGCGGTGTACTGGAACATCAATTCCTTGATGATGATGGACAAAATGGCGACCCACAAAGCAAATGAGCCAGGAGCGCTCAGGACCTCTCCATTCAGCCAGGATGTGAACTTCAAAGCACCGGAGACAATGATTCCGATAGCGGCGGCCAGAAGGGCCAGGCTGATGAACATTGAGGCCAAGGTCTCAAACTTCCCATGTCCATAATCGTGGGACCTGTCCTGGGGTCTCGCGCTTATGCCGACGAAGATCAGAACGATTATGTCAGTTATGAAGTCGGATAGGGAATGGATAGCGTCAGCTATCATCGCGGAGCTGTGTGAGATTACTCCAGCGACGAATTTCAGCACCACCAGGATAGCGTTTCCGGCGCTACCTGCCAAAGTGACTTTGAATATTTTTTTCTCCCGATCCTTAGTCTCCATCAGTTATCCTGATCTAGTACTTGATCTTGTACTGTTTGCAGAAGTCAATGGCTGGCTGGTATCCGCATTTGGCGGCCAGCGAGCAATAGGACTCGGTCATTCTGACCTTGCCTTCAGAGGCGTAAACCCTTCCAAGCCTGTAAAGGGTCGATCCAAGGCTATCGTCTTTGAAATTCCCGGACTTGATTCCTTTCTCAGAGGTGTTGAACAATTTGTAATATGCCGCCACGGCCTTTTCAAGGCTCTCGATAGCCTTGGTATTGTCGCCTTCACGGGCATATGAGGCTCCAAGACCATTATGGATCCAGTAGTCCATGGTGATGGATTTGCCTTCGTTCTCTGATAGCCAGTCGAGAGAGACGGCGATATTCTCCTTATCCCTCCCAAGAAGGTTCAGAAGCACCGCATATTGGTATTCTGAAAGCATATTCAAGGCACCCTTATCCTTCAAAGAGGCGAAGCACGCGACAGCCTCAGCATAGTTCTCGGCTTCGAGGTAGCCTTGGGCTGCGGCTCTCAGACTGTCCACAGGATCAACAACTTCCGCTATAGACTCTATATTATCGAGATCCCCGATAACGATCTTGTCGCCTTCCCTGGTGACATCTCCGAGGCTCTCGAAAGCGGAGCTGCCGATAATCAGGGGCACGTTCTGCTTGCTGACCACGAACGCCGGAATGTCTGTCACAAGGATGTGGTCGCCAATCTTCAGCTTCCTGATGACGAAGGCGGCTCCCTTTGAACTGGATCCGTCCGGCAATTTCAAAGTCGTGATTCCTTTGACATCCTCATCATGGATGTACCCGTTCTCGTAAAGGAAGAGGTAGGTGGTCGTGGACATGCTCACGAACCAGTTCTCCTCGGTGTAGTAGGTGCGTACACCGACCCCGTTGACAGAGGTCTCAATAGTGTACTTGCCGTCCTCTCCCGCGGGCTGGAGAGTCACGACGCTTTGGGCATGAAGGGATGAGACCGCCAGGATGAATGCCCCGAGAGTGGAGACCAGCGATAAGGCTTTCATGACTAAATGACTGTATTTCTGATCTTCTCAGCCTGAGCCTCACGATAGGCGTCCAGTTTATCTGAGACAGCCTTGTCTCCAAGGGCGAGGATCTCTGCGGCGAGGATGGCGGCGTTCTTGGCACCTCCGATAGCTACAGTGGCCACGGGTATTCCGGTGGGCATCTGCACCATTGAGAGCAGGGAATCCAATCCTCCGAGGTTCTTGGTGGCCATAGGTACAGCTATAACCGGGAGGGTGGTAAGTCCAGCGGCGACTCCGGCAAGATGGGCGGCTCCGCCAGCTCCGGCTATGACAACTCCGAAGCCCCTGTCTTTCAAGGCTTTGGTATATTCGAACATTAGATCGGGAGTCCTGTGGGCGCTAATGACCCTCTTTTCGTATTCAATGCCGAAATCCTCCAGAATCCCGAAGGCTCCGCTCATAACCTCGAGGTCGCTTGTGGACCCCATAATGATGGCGACTTTCATGATCAATGAATATTTAAACGTTTGTCCAATGGATAGTTATGCCGTCTTTCTCCATGCCCCTGAACCATGTCATCTGTCGTTTGGCGAACTGATGGATGGCATTGGACAGGAGTAATCTCATCTCGTCATAAGTCAGGATCCCCAGGACGTGCTGGGTGACGAATTTGTACTCGAGGCCGTAGTACATGAGGTCCTCGGGGCGGATCCCGCTCTCAATGAGACCTTTAACTTCCTCAATCAGACCGCTCTTCAGCCTGGCGTCAAGCCTTTTGTCGATCCTCTCGTTTCTCTCTTCACGGCCAACCAATGTACCGATGTAATATGGCTTCTTAGGCAGGAAACAGCTCTTCTGGACGGGGTTGTCTTTCTCGTACATGGCGACTTCCAAAGCCCTGATCACTCTTCTCTTGCTTTGGAGAACTCCCTCGCCCGGAAGGGGACCCAACTCTGCCAACCTCGCTATGAGTTCCTCGATGTCATATTGTTCCAGCTCTGCCCGAAGTTCCTCGTTTGGAGGAACCTGTGGCAGGGAATATCCGCACGTGGCCGCCTCGATGTATAATCCGGTTCCGCCGCACAGGATTGGTATCCGTCCCCTGTCCCTGATGTCTTTATATGCTTTCTCGAATGCTTCCTGCCATTGGTACAGGTCAAATCTGCTCCCCGCCGGAACGATGTCAATCAGATGATAAGGCACATCCCCATACTCCTCCAGATCCTTCCCCGTCCCGATTGTCATGTCTTTGTAGACTTGTCTCGAATCAGCAGATAGTATCTCGCAGGCCGGTGGAAGTGTCCCCTCCGCAACCGTGGCCACCCTCGGCCACGTAAGAGGGGGGACCGCCGACAAAGTCGGAGGTGGGGCCGAGCGAAGCGAGGCGTTGCCGGTGGGGATAGCTTCCACGGCCTGTGTAAGCTTATGAGCTAATTCAACCGCATAGCGCGTCTTTCCGGAGGCAGTGGGACCGAGGACTACGATAAGGTCGATAGCACCAGATAGATATTCGTTGAGGAGGGCTTGTACGTCAATTACTTCCGGCTCCGGCAGAGGTGCCGGGGGAGGAATCGGGATCGCTTCCCGCAATTTGTTCTGACGATTCCTGGCCATGTCAATCAACCCTTTCCATCTCCCGCCGGATATCCTTCTCCTTGATAGTCGCCCTCTTATCAAACACCTTCTTGCCTCGCGCCAAAGCGATCACAAGTTTGGCATATCCCTCATCATTGATGAACAGCTTGACAGCGACTATGGTGAGACCTTTTTCCTTGACAGCCTGATGGAGATGCCGGAGCTCCTTTTTAGTGAGGAGCAGCTTCCGGTCCCTGAGAGGCTCATGCTGCCCCCATGATCCCCAGAAATACTTGGCGACATTCATTCCCTTGACAAACAGCTCGTTCCCCACGAAATAGCAGAATGAGTCCACCAAAGAGACCTTGCCCATCCTGATGGACTTGATCTCCGTCCCTACCAGCACGATTCCAGCCTCGTAAGTCTCGAGAAACTCGTAGTCAAACGACGCCTTCTTGTTCTTGATCTCTATCCTATGCTCTTTCTTAGCCGCCATATCTCAAACACGTGAATTACAAATATACCACTTTTTTGTGAAGCGCTGAAAAATGATTAAGTTCGCGACTGCTTTATAATTAGAGATGATGAGAAAGTTCATTTTGGTGGCAGCTTTCGCCGCCGCGCTGCTCCTTTCCGGTTCATGCGCGAAGTACAAGTACGAGACAGTCAAGGGTGATCCCCTCAAGACCAAGATCTACACACTTGACAATGGTCTGAAAGTTTATATGACCGTCAACAAGGAGACCCCCCGGCTCCAGACCTACATAGCCGTCCGTGTCGGTAGTAAAGACGACCCGCATGAGACAACCGGTCTGTCGCATTATCTTGAGCACCTGATGTTCAAGGGCACGGAGAGTTTCGGTACCTCAGACTATGAGGCTGAGAAACCCATGCTCGAGCAGATCAGGAGTCTTTTCGAGGAGTATAGGACCAAGACGGACCCTCAGGAGAGGATAGCCCTTTACCATGTGATCGACTCTATAAGCTATGAGGCCTCCAAGATCGCTATTCCCAATGAATATGATAAACTCATGTCCATCATCGGATCGACTGGTTCCAATGCCTTCACATCCAATGACATGACTGTTTATCAGGAGGATATTCCCTCGAATCAGATAGAGAATTGGGCCAAGATCCAGGCCGACAGGTTCATCCACCCTGTCATCCGCGGTTTCCACACCGAGTTGGAGGCTGTCTACGAGGAGAAGAACATGAGCCTCACCGAGGATGACTCCAAGGCCATGGAAGCTATTGATTCAGTGCTGTTTTCCCGCCATCCATACGGTATTCAGACCACTATAGGCACCCAGGAGCACCTCAAGAATCCCTCAATCATCAATATTGAGAACCACAGGAGCAATTTCTATGTTCCCAATAACGTGGCTATCTGTGTGTCTGGAGATTTCGATCCGGACTCTTTCGTCCAGACCATCGAGAAATACTTCGGGGAGTGGGAACCTAATCCCGGTATCAAGACTTTGACCTACGAGCCGGAGCCCCAGATCACCAAACCCGTCGAGAAGACCGTGTATGGTCTTGACGCTGAGTTCGTCATGATCGGTTGGAGGACGCCTGGCGACAAGGATATTCTCAGGAGTGAGGTCGGAGAGATTGTAGGTTCCGTCCTTTATAATGGTGCCGCCGGTCTAGCTGATCTGGATCTTGTCCAGGCTCAGAAAATAGGTGGATTTTATGCCATGAATTATTCCCGTCCGGACTATGGCGAGTTCCTCCTTGTCGGTTATCCTCGTGAGGGACAGACTCTTGAGGAGGTTCGTGATCTGATGCTCGAGGAGGTAGGAAGGCTTCGTACGGGCGATTTCGACGAGAATCTGATCAAGTCCACTATCAACAATATCAAGCTAAGCCAGATGGCCCAGTTTGAGAGCAACGGCCGCCGGGCGATGGCTTTTGTCAATTCCTTCATCAGCGGACACAATTGGAAGGATGACGCCCTTCAGTTGAACCGTCTTGAGAAGGTCACAAAGACGCAGGTCACCGATTGGGCTAACGAATATCTCGGAGCCAACAGCTATGCCTTGGCTTACAAGAGGATAGGAGAGGACCCTAATATCGACAAGATCGCCGCTCCGGCTATCACTCCTATTGAGACCAACCGTCACATGCAGAGCGACTTCCTGACCTCAATCCAGAATTCTGAGGTTACTCCGATTGAGCCGGTGTTTCCTGATTTCACCAAGGATATGGCCAGGGATGAGCTTACCGGAGGTGTTGAGTTCCTGTATAAGAAAAACGAGATCAACGATATCACCAGTTATGTGGCGATATTCGATAAGGGCACCCAGAACGATCCTCGTCTCGATCTGGCGTTCAGCTATTTAAGCTATCTTGGAACACCAACCAGAAGCGCTGAGCAGATCAAGAAGGACATGTATTCCCTAGCTTGCTCGTACTCTCTCTCCGCCGGCCCTATACAGACGGTGGCAAGGGTCAGGGGACTTGAGGAGAATATCGGAGCTGCGATGGATATAGTCGAGGATCTCGTGTTGAACGCTGTTCCCGATACAGTCGTCCTCTCCGCTCTCAAGGCTGACGCATTGAAAGAAAGGGCAGACAATAAGTTGAGTCAGGGCGCATGCTTCTCCGCCTTACAGGATTATGTTTTTTACGGACCTGAGTTCATAGCAAAGTCGACCCTCTCCAATGAGCAGATTCTTTCGCTCACGTCTGAGGATCTTCTTGGAGCCATAAAAGACCTGTTTACCAAGAAACATGAGGTTCTTTATTACGGACCTTCAGAGGAGGTGGCCGCAAGGAAGATGGTCATGGACCATCATAAGATAGCCGACAATCCCGAGCCTCTTGTCAAGGAGCGCCCGATTCATCGTCAAGTCTCTGGTAATGAGGTACTTCTGGTTCCTTATGACGCCAACCAGTTCTACTATGTACAGTATTCGGACAGGGGAGAGAAGTTTGATGTCTCGAACGATCCCGGTGTCACGATGTACAACAATTATTTCGGAAGCGGAATGAACGCCATTGTCTTCCAGGAGATGCGTGAGGCTCGTGGTTTGGCATATTCAGCCAGAGCGTCTCTCAACACCCCGTCCTATCCTGAGGACGATTACATGTTCTACGCTTTCATAGCCTCTCAGAATGACAAGCTTAAGGATGCCGTTGTCGAGTTTGACAGGATCATCAACCAGATGCCTGAGTCAGAGAAGGCTTTCCAGGTAGCTAAGGCGTCTATCCTATCGCAGCTCCGCACCAAGAGAGTGACCGGGATGGGCGTTTTGAATCAGTACCTGTCGTTGAGGGATCTGGGTCTTTCCGAGAGCCGTGACAAAGCGGTCTTCGAGGCTGTCCAGAACATGACCCTCGCTGACGTGAAAGCTTTCCAGGAGAAGTGGATTAAGAACCGGGAGTATATCTACGGCTTCCTCGGCCGTGAGAGTGATTTTGACACCGAGTTCATCTCCACTCTCGGCCCAGTCAAGCATCTCACTCTCGAGGATGTATTCGGGTATTAGAAAAAAACAATACCTATGATAAAACATCGCTTTTGGTCTTCAGTCTTCGTCATGCTGGCCATTTCAGCATGCTCAATAGACAGAGATTATGATTTGAATAAGGAAGTGGACCTCACTGTAACGGTGGTTCCCGGTGCGACCCTTCCGATCGGCTCCTTGGAATCTGTTTCCATCGGTCCCCTTGTCAGAGGAATCGTGAAAGTGCAGAAACAGGTGCTTAAGAAAACCGATCTTTTTGATTTCGATGAGGGAGGAAACCTGTGCGTTCTCATCGACTCAAGCAAGAGGGAAGTGAACTACCTGATCGATTCTGTCGCCATTCTGCCTTCCCTGAACGAAGACAAGGTGGAGATTTCCGCCAACTTTCCATCCGGATGGAAATCCAGGGAGATTCCGGTGAAGATTCCGATTAGGTTCACCATGGGGACCGAGGGGCTCGGAAACAGGATCTCAGCCATCAAGGAAGTGGACCTTGAGCCGATGGAGTGGGTTATCTCCTTCAATCTGGCTTCTTTGAAAGGGTTCACGCTCTTGAGGGGAACGATGATCGAGCTTCCCGATTGGGCATTCGCCTCGGGATCTTCGGAGCCGTTCTCCCTCACTTCCGACCACGTCCTCACGCTTGACAAAGACTTGACCGTCTCTTCCAAGGATGGCCTGAAGGTACCAGTTAACGTGAACAGGCTGTTCGTGGAAAGCGGCATCCAGGTTCCGGATGAGAGCGAGATGAATCTGGAGGGAGTGATTAGTCTGAACGGGACGTTACGGCTTTCATCGGCGGATGCGACAGCTGAACTCAGTGGAGATGTGAACCTTGACGGAGATGCTTCTGTCAGTATCCCTGAGGGTAAATTCAATGAGGCGGAGGTGATTTTGGGTGAGACCCCCGTTGTCCTTAACCTCTTCTCTTTACCGCTCACACTGAACCTTCTTACCTCCTATGCTGATCTGGAGCCATACGATCTTGAGTGTGAGTTCCAGGTGGAAAGCAGATATCCCGTCGGTGTGGAATACAGCACTATCTTGCGAATCTACAACGATGAGTTCGACGCGTTGGGAGAGTTCCCGCTAGGCAGCTTTTATGGAAATACTCCAATTCATTTCCCTGCGGAGATGAACACAAGCCTTTATTTTTCCGGAAGCGGGAAGAATGCCCCAGAAGGAAGCATGTCCTACAAGATTGACGGACTTACCGATATTCTCCAAGGAAGGGAGTCAGTTATGGCAGTTACCTTCGGTAGTGTCGAGGTAAGTCAGGATGAGACGTGGGTTAAAGTCCGTCCGGGAGTAGACTACGGTTTCAAGGTCACCAACCGGGCATTTATGCCCCTGCGGCTGGGAAAGGATGCGTCATTTTCCGCGGATAAGGACATCCACGGCTTCGGCGTAGACACGACAATGACCCTTGATTTCATCAGCCCGATGAGAATCACTATGGATGCGGTCAACACCATTCCTGTGGACCTGAGCCTCCATATGGAAATGATCGACAAGGATGGGAATGTGGTCAGTGAGTATTCTCCCGTGGTGAAGAGCGACATCAAGGCCGGGACACTTGATTCTCCGTCATCTTCCCGGATCGAGATCGGATTCAACACCGACACTATCGTTCCCTTTGACGGCATCCGTATGGAATTCAGTATCGGGGGTGGAGTGATGACGAACACCCCGCTGAATGAGAAACAGGCCATCAGATTGAAGAACATTGCCCTTGAGGTGCCGGAGGGCCTTACTGTGGATCCTAAGCTGGTAGCTTACATCATGCGTTTGAACAGGATCAAGCAGGACATCGAACATTTGATCAATATGGACTAGACTATGAGAAAGTTTATCGTATCCTGTGCGATTGTGATGATCTCAGCCGGGTTGTCCGCACAGAATTTCCAGTCTGGTTATTTTTTGGACGGGTACCATCTGGCTTACCGGCAGAATCCGGCTTTCACGGATTCGACCGCTTTCAGGACTGGAATCCTGAGTATAGCCGGCGCGACTTGTAGGAGCAATATTGGCCTATCTGACATCTTATATCCCTATGAGGACCGTCTTGTCACAGCTTTGAATAAGCACATTCCAGCTAAAACCGTCATGGACAAGTTCCCCAGGCAGGGGGCTCGGATTAACCTGAACCTGGATTTCGGGATTTTCGCGACCGGTTTCAAAAGAGGGGATGTGTACCACACTATCGATGTCACACTTAAATATGCCGGACAGTCGCGTATCCCGTATGACTATGTCAGTCTCCTCAAGGAGGGCGTCATTGAAAAGGATTTCTTCGACCTGTCCGGAATAGACGCCAGCATTGACAATTACCTGGAATTATCATACGGGCAGACCCGCGAATGGGGAAGGCTCAAGTACGGCTTCCGGGTCAAGCCTCTCATAGGCCTGGGACACGGAAGGTTCCGCGGCCGAGATGTCACTCTCAATGCGGCCGGCAAGGGATGGACCCAAGACGTGCATGCCGACATCGAGATTGCCGGTGGCCTCGTCACCTGGAGTACCCCTGCAGACAATGACAGCAGGTTAATCGATGTCGCCAGCCTCGGGATCAACCGGTACAAAATCGGATTCGGTGGCCTAGGTCTAGCACTTGACTTAGGGGCGGAATATCCTCTGACAGAGAACCTTACCCTCTCGGCTTCGGTACTTGATGCCGGCGGGATCAAGTGGCTGGACAAGGTGTACGGAAAATCCGATTCCTATTACAAGTACGATCCTAATGAGGACATTGATTCCGAGGATAAGCTTCAGCCTCTAATAGATATCCTGGACGCGACCAATTTCCACATCCAGGATAAGAAAGCGAATTCTTTCGAATTCCTTCCGGTCAGTCTCAATGTCGGGGCGAAGTACAAAATGCCTTTCAATGAAGACTTCTCAGCCGCGATCCTGTACACCTATAAACCGTACAGGTTCTATGGTTACAATGAAGTCCGTCTCTTCGGGTGCTGGACACCTCTCTCTTGGCTGAGCCTGGATCTGAGCGGAGCGAGGCATAATTTCGGATGGTCGTTCGGAGGAGCGTTTGATGTCCACGCGCCAGGATTCAACGTGTTCTGGGGAATAGACTCTTACTCGTTCAGGGTGACGCCACAGCTTATTCCGGTCGATAAATCCAATATCGGAATGACGTTCGGAGTCAGTTTCCCGATTTAGTCAGCGTTTCAATTATTATAATAAATGATTATATTTGGGATTGAATAGTATTAATCGGACACTTATGAAAAAGTTATTCAATCTCTTGTCAGTCTTTACCGCAATCATACTAGCTGCGAGTTTTATGGTATCCTGCGGGCCACAGGAAGAACCTCCCGGACCTGTAACGATTCCTGTCTCCAGTGTTTCTATCAGCCAAAGTTCCGTTTCACTCGAGCCTGGTGGCACTGTTTCTTTGACTGCTACGGTCAACCCTTCGGATGCCACGGACAAAACCGTGATATGGTCCACCTCGAACCAGACTGTCGCCACTGTCAATGATGGCACGGTGACAGCGGTCGCCGAAGGTACGGCGACAATCACAGCGACAGCGGGAGGAAAGTCGGCCAGCTGTTCGGTGACAGTCAACAAGAAAGTCGTGGCCGTGACATCTATCGAGCTGGATATGGCCGAGGTGGATATTGAGTCTGGAAGCACGATCACCCTCAAGGCTACCGTGAAGCCGACCGATGCCACGGATCAGAAAGTGACATGGGAATCTGATAATCCCGAAATTGCTACTGTTGACGGCAGCGGCAAAGTGAATGCGATCAAGGAAGGTGTGGCTAACATAACCGCCAAAGCCGGGGGAAAGACAGTCGTGTGCCAGGTGACTGTAAAGCCTAATGAGGAGGACAGGATCAAAACAGCCCTGATGAAGATTTACGATGCGATGGACGGCCCAAATTGGAAGTTTCATGATGGCAAATGGGATATCTCCAAGGGCCTTGAATCGTGGCACGGTGTTATGCGATGGGACAGAGCGACCAACACGCTTGAACTGGCTTTCCAAGGAGAATTCGGTTTGAAGGGTGAGTTCCCCGACTGTTTTGAGGACTTGTCCTCCTGTGTCTCTTTCTTGCTTACTCGTGAGGAAGGAGTCACTGGCACATTGCCTCCTAGCTTTGGGAAGTTGAATCGTTTGACACAACTTACCATCTTTAATACTGCCATGACAGGTCTTCCTGACGTTTTTGGAGATATGCCGTTGAAGGAAGTTTCGATTGCTAATAATCTATCAATGACAGGTCCTCTTCCTGAGTCACTGGGCAAGAGTGACGGATTGTTGGAAGAAAAGCAAACGCCGAATGGAGATATTTACAGTAATTTGATTATTACAAATAACGCCTTCACAGGAACCGTTCCTGACTCATGGGCCCGTCTCGGTCACGTATTGTCCATCTATATGGAGCCGAATCTGTCTCGGCAGATTCCTGAGTCCTTCCTTACAGCGGAAGAGTCAGGCTTCCTTATCAATATGTATCTTTATAATTCCAGATTCGATGGCCCTCCCTTTTATGTGGGCAACTATGACATACCGGCGTATTGGCCCAAAAGGGGTCTTAATGATGTTGTGACAGGGAATCCTGTCTCGTACAAAGACATTGTCAGCAAAAACAAAGTCACGGTTATTCTGTCGTGGGCAACGTGGTGCAACTTTTCGAAAGCATTGTTGCCGTTGGTTATAAAGATGTACGACAAGTACCATAATGACGGTCTTGAAATCATAGCGCGCCAAGTCAATGATCCTGATTATGATCGCGAAAGTGTCAAGAAATATATAATTGAACATGGTTATGACAGGTGGTATAATGTCACCGATTTTGATTTAGGGCTTGCGGAGGAACTGAGTTTCAGCGACGGAGGGACGCCTTCAGCGAAGGTGGTTGACAATAACGGGAATATTATCTTTTGCGGGACGTCGAATGTGAGTGACCCTTCAAGGAACAGGTTCGGTCACAACGCATATGATAATCTTATCCCGTTTTTGGAAGGGATATTCGGTCCGATTGAAGATGAGGAAGTGTACTCTTCCAAGGATTATTCCAGGGATGGTGAGGTTATCACTTTGCAGAAAGCCTCTGTCGGGAAGGGCATCAATCTGGTGTTTATGGGTGATGCCTACACTGATAAGGATATGGGTGATGGTGGCCTCTATGAGACATTGATGAGACAGTCGATGGAGGAGTTCTTCGCTATTGAGCCGTACAAGACATTCCGAAACAGGTTCAATGTGTATGCGGTGAAGGTTGTCTCCAAGAATGGAAAGAGCGGGAATGGATACTCGACAACGTTAGAAGTGGAGGTTGCCGCTTCTTCCATCTCGTCCGGCGCTATTGACAAGTGTTACGAATATGCTCTTAAAGTGCCGGCAATAAAAGATAAAAAGAATCTGATTATAGGAGTTCTGGCGAATTCCGTTTACGTTGGTGGTGGTATCACTACGATGAACGAATCGTTCCAATCCGCGGTCGGAGTGCTCGCGTCCGGAGGCAATAATCCGGAGTTGTTCGGTCCTGTACTTCGCCACGAAGTAGGTGGTCACGCTTTCGCTTTCCTTGACGATGAGTATTCAAAGTATCAGGAAGAGCCGTCAGCTGAGATCATCGCCTACCGCAAGTCGATGTACGAGAAATACGGATGGTATGCCAATATAGACTTCACTAACGATCCGTCAACGGTCAAGTGGAGCGCTTTCTTGTCAGATGAGCGTTACAAGGGTGAGGTCGGTATCTTTGAGGGTGGTGCCAATTACATGATGGGTGTTTACAGGCCTTCAGAAAACAGTATGATGAGAGATGACCTTGAGTATTACAACGCTCCTTCCCGCTGGGCAATATACAAGAGAATCATGGAACTAAGCGGTGAAACCGCCAGCTTTGACAAGTTCCTGGAGTACGATGCCGTCAACCGCGGCAAGAATTAACGCTCTTGTGTCGGATTACAATCCGAACTCAGAGCGGATGAGATCGACGGAGTCCAGTTTTTCCCAACCGAAGAACTGGACTTCTTCTTTGACTTCCTTCCCGTCGCGCCAAAGTGTCACTGTCTCCGTGTATGGATCCCTGCCGAAATGGCCATAGGCGGCCGTGGGCTCGTAGATAGGGCTCTTCAATCCGAACTTGCGGATAATAGCCGCCGGGCGCAAGTCGAACATCTTCACGATTTTGTCCGCTATCTCGGCGTCCGGGATTATTCCTGTCTTCTTTGTGTTGACATACACGCTAACCGGCTTGGCCACGCCAATGGCGTAGGCGATCTGCACCATCATCTCCTCAGCCACTCCAGCGGCGACCATATTCTTGGCGATATATCTGGCGGCGTATGCCGCACTGCGGTCAACCTTGGAAGGGTCTTTGCCAGAGAAAGCTCCTCCACCATGAGCCGAGCGGCCTCCGTAGGTGTCCACGATTATCTTCCTGCCGGTCAGACCGGTGTCTCCGGCGGGTCCTCCGATCACGAATTTGCCTGTCGGATTGACATGCAGGATAAAGTCTCCTTTGAACAAAGCGGCCGTCGTCGGGTTCAACTTCGCTATCACTCTTGGCAGCAGGATATTCCGGACATCACTCTCAATCTTGGAGTGCATCTCCTTGTCGGAACCGAACTCGTCATGCTGGGTTGAGAGAACTATAGTGTGGACCCTGACAGGCTTGTCGTTAGAGTCAAACTCTATTGTGTACTGGGCCTTTGAGTCCGGCCTCAAGTAAGGCATCAGCTCGAGTTCATTGTGTCTGATGTCAGCGAGTTCTTTGAGGGTTATATGGGACAGATAAAGGGCTAAGGGCATATAATTCTCAGTCGCCTTGCAGGCGTAACCGAACATCATGCCCTGGTCTCCAGCCCCTTGATCCTCAGGAGTTTCCCGGGACACACCCCGGTTGATGTCCTGGCTCTGCTCATGGATTTGGGAAAGCACTCCGCAGGAGTTGCCGTCGAACATGTAATCGGCTTTGTTGTATCCGATCCGGTTGATCACGTCCCGGACAGTTCCCTGGATGTCGACATAAGCGTCTGAGCGGACCTCACCGCCCACGATCACCAGACCGGTGGAGCAAAATGTCTCGCATGCGACCCTGGACTCGGGGTCATGGCGGAGGAACTCGTCAAGAATAGCGTCTGAAATTTGGTCGGCCACCTTATCAGGATGGCCCTCGGAGACTGACTCCGAAGTGAAAAGGTAATTCATATCTTTAGCATTTTTTTGACCGGGGTTGCAAGCGGTGCAAATCCTTCCCCGGAAGTTTTCAGTCGCGAAGATAAGATAATTCCGTGTATGAATGAAATAAATTTTAGCAACCCGATATTTTGTGTTATTTTCGCAAGTTATAATATTAGGAAGAAGATAAAATAATCTTAATACTACTTATATCAAATTATGGTTCAATCAGTTAAAAAAGGATTAGCCACCTTGGTGGCAATCTTCGCCGGAGTGGCGGCCTTTGCTCAGGTCACTACTTCCAGCCTCGCCGGTAACATCAAGGATGACACCGGAGAGCCTTTAACCGGTGCCGCCGTCGTGGCAGTGCACACACCTTCCGGCACCCAGTACGCCGCCGTGGCCAATATCGACGGTAACTACACCATCAACGGTATGCGTGTCGGTGGTCCCTACAAGGTGACCATTTCCTTCCTGGGCTACCAGACCATCGAGTACACCGATGTCACTCTCCAACTTGCGGAGACTTTCAATCTCAACGCTCAGTTGAAGGCTGACAATGAGATGCTGGAATCTTCGGTTGTCATCGCTTCTCCCGCCTCCAAGTTGGCTGTTGAGAAGACTGGAGCCGCCACCAACATCAACAACCAGCAGATCGCCAACCTGCCGACTGTCAGCAGGAGCATCACCGATGTCACAAGGCTTTCCCCTTATGGCGGTAACGGTACCACTTTCGCCGGTATGGACGGACGTTCCTCGAACTTCACCGTTGACGGAGCTAACTTCAACAACAACTTCGGTTTGAGCGCTGGTCTTCCTGGAGGTGGCAACCCTATCTCCATCGATGCTATCGAGGAGCTCCAGGTCGTGATTTCCCCTTACGATGTTCGTCAGACTAACTTCATCGGTGGTGGAATCAACGCTATCACCAAGTCCGGTACCAACACCTTCAAGGGTTCCGCTTATGTGTATCATCGCAACGAGAACCTGCGCGGTGACTCCATCGAGGGCGAGCAGATCAGCGGTGCCCGTGACAAGGATCGCAACACCACTTATGGCCTCACTTTCGGAGGCCCCATCATCAAGAACAAGTTGTTCTTCTTTGTCAATGCCGAGCAGTCAAAGACTCCTACGATTGTCAATCGTTGGAGAGGATCCGAGGATGGTAAAGCTAACGCCAAAGACTATGTATCCCGTACCAAGCTCTCTGACCTGAAAACTGTTTCTGATTTCGTCAAGAGCAAATATGGCTACGACACCGGTTCCTGGACAGATTTCCCTGCCGACGAGGACAACACCAAGCTCCTCGCCCGTATTGACTGGAACATCTCCAACAACCACCATCTCGCCGTCAGGTACAACTACACTCTGAATAACGCTTGGAACAGCCCTAACGCCACTTCCATGGACGGTGGTACCCGTATGTCCGGAGCCCGTATGTCCCAGTACTCGATGTCTTTCGCCAATTCGATGTACGCCGCCAGGAATATGGTCAGCACTTGGTCATTCGACCTTAACAGCCGCCTTTCAGAGAATCTCTCCAACCAGTTCCTCGCCACGTATTCCAAGGTCCAGAACCCTATCCGTAGCAGCACATCCGAGGAGTTCCCGTTCATCGACATCCTTGATGACACCCAGGAGAACAACTACATGGCTCTCGGTTATGAGCTTTTCACCTGGAACAACGCTGTCAACGAGATCAACTACAACATCAAGGACGACCTGACCTGGTATAAGGGCGCCCACAAGATCATGGGTGGTGTCAACTATGAGTATCAGATGGCTGACAACCAGTACATGCGTAATGGTTCAGGATACTATCGTTACAATAGTGTCAGCGACTTCCTTGCCGGCGCTACCCCTGAGGTTGTCTGCCTCACTTACGGTTATGACGGAGAGAAGAAGCCTGCCGCCCGTGTACGTTTCCACAAGCTTGGCGTTTATGTGCAGGATGAGTGGAACGCCACTGACAAGTTTAAGCTTACTTTCGGCGCCCGTGTTGACGGTCTGTTCTTCGATGACGGCGACCTTATGACAAACGAGGCTATCAAGGCCCTGACTTATCATCCGAAGGCCAAGAACTATGAGGAGACTCATATCGACACCGGCCAGTGGCCCAATGGAACTGTCACAATCTCTCCTCGTCTAGGTTTCTCTTGGGATGTCCTTGGAGACAAGAGCCTCAAGGTCCGCGGTGGATCCGGATTCTTCTCCGGTCGTCTCCCTCTCGTGTTCTTCACGAATATGCCTACCAACGGTGGTCTAGTGCAGTACCAGGCTCAGATCAACGCCAAGAACGCCGCCGCCAAGGGATTCTCGATGGACACCTTCGCTGGTGGTCTCGTGACCGATTCCAACGGCAAAGCCACTATCGACGCCCTTTACAACAAATTGGTCTCTCTGGGTTATCCTAGCACCGTAAGCCCTAAGGATGGTACAGTTCCTTCTTCCATCAGCGCTGTCGATCCCGACTTCAAGATGCCTCAGATCTGGAAGACTTCCCTCGCTGTCGATTACTCATTCCCGACCGTGTTCCCTATGAGTGTGACCGCTGAAGGGATATTCAACAAGACCATTAACGGTGTGTCCATCTCCGACTGGAGTATGAACAATGTCGGTGGTTTCGCCAGATTCAACGGTGTTGATAACCGCCCGATTTATCCTTCAGGTTTCCGCAATGCCACCAAGGCCTTCGTGCTTGAGAACACCAGCAAGGGTTATGGTTGGACCGGTAACGTGACATTCAACATGCGTCCTGTCGAGGGTGTCAGCTTTATGGCCGCCTACACCCACACAGTCTCCAAGGAGATCACCGGTATGCCCGGTTCCGCCGCGGAGTCCGCTTTCACATATGTTCCCACTTCCGAGGGTCCTAACTACATCAAGCTTCATAACTCACAGTACGTGACTCCTGACCGTGTTGTGGCTGCTCTCGACCTCAGCGACAAGAGTGGAAACCACTTCGATTTCATCTATGAGACATGGAAGGGTGGATACAAAGAATCCTATATGCTCACCAACGACATGAATGGTGATGGTTACGCCTATGACACGATTTATATTCCTACTGACGAGGACGTGGCTTCCAACAAGTTCCGTTTCGTCAATGCTGACAGCCGTGACCGTTTCATGGATTATGTCCATAAGGACAAGTATATGAGCAAGCACCAGGGTCAATATGCCGAGCCTTACACCGTGTATTCCCCTTGGGTTCACAGGGTTGATTTCAGCTATAAGCACGACTTCACTGTGAAGGCGGGTAATACCAAGAATACCCTGCAGCTCAGTTTCGACCTTAAGAATGTTCTCAACCTGTTCAACTCCAGCTGGGGTGTGAGCAAATACCTCAATCCTGAGATCGGTACCGAGGCCCGTATCCTTAAGTATGAAGGAGTGGATGCCGATGGTTTCGCCACCTTCTCAACTCCGGCTTCCATCAGCGGCAGCACCCAGACCTTCGTTCCTTACCATAACCTTGGCCAGTGCTGGTACGCTTCCGTCGGAATCAAGTATCTGTTTAACTAATTAATAGGGAGAATATTATGAAAGCAAAATATATCATTGTTTCCCTGATTGCCGCTCTCGGTCTCCTTATGACCGGTTGCGTGGAAGAGGCCGACCACTTCCTTGATGAGGTTAAAGTCTCGTCTTCATATCTCGCATTCCCTGCTAATGGTGGTACCGTTCCCACGGAACTCACCGCCACTGGCGCTTGGACAATCACTTCTCTCCCTGAATGGGTTACCGTGAATCCCTCTTCCGGTGGCGCCGGCAATACTACCGTATCTTTCACGGCTTCCGCCGCTACTGACTCTAGAGAGGCTACCGCCAAGATCGAGTGTGGTGGTAAAACGCAGAACATCAACCTTCTCCAGGTCACAGAGAAAACGGAGCCTGTCACGATGACGGTCAAGCAAGCTTTGGCTGTAATCGCTCCTCTTGCCGACCAAGAGGTCGCTGGCGGAACTTATCGTGTGAAGGGTATCGTCTGCAAGATTGATGAGATCAGCGCTCAATATGGCAACGCCACTTATTATCTGTCTGATGACGGATCATTTACAGCTGGCAACTGGCTCGAGGTTTACCGTGGTCTTTGGCTTAACGGCGCCTCCATCACTAAAGGTGACGAGTTCTCAGTTGGTGACGAGCTTACAATCGAGGGCTCTCTCATGAATTATAAGGGTACTCCTGAGACCAAGGAGAAGACCGCCATTGTGGTCTCTCATGTCAAGTCCCTCATCAGTGTTGACGCGTTCAGCTTCGATCAGTTGCCTTGTATCGACACCACATTCAACATGGTTGTCACGGCCAAGGAGAGCCCGCTGCTTGTCAGCTGCGACGCCGATTGGCTCCAGATCACGGATGTGAATAAGGACGGAAGCTATAAGCTCCATGCTGACGAGAATAGCCGCACTGCCAAACGTACCGCCAATATCACTATCAAGGGCCCCACAGCCCTCAAGATAATTGGCATCACCCAGGCCGGTGCCCCTTCAACCGGAGCTTCAGTCTCCGAGATCATCGAGGCCGCTGACAAGGATCAGGTTCAGACCCTTCCTTCAACTGTTGTTGTTGCCCTCACCACAAAGGGTGCTGTCGTCTCTGACGGAGCGAAGGCTATCTATGTCTATGGCACTGACGCCGCCGCCCTCAAGGCTGGTGACGGAGTCAGGATCTCTGGTACGAAGACCACCTACAACGGTGTTCCTGAGATCACTGATCTCACTGAGGTCTTTGTTGACAGCGAGGGTAATGCTGTTGAGCATCCTACCGCGACTGACATCACTGCCAGCGCCGCCGAGTACACAGCCTCCGTGGCTGAGTATATCAAGCTTAGCGGTACTCTCAGCATCTCATCCGACGGTAAGTTCTACAACATGACCCTTGACGGTCTTGATCCTGACACCAAGCAGGGAAGCATCGTCTATCCTGTTGACGCCTTGAATGCCAAGAGTTTTGATGGCAAGAAGATCACTGTGACCGGTTACTTCAACGGACTTTCCAGCAAGGGCAAGTTCATCAACATCATCGCCACCAAGATCGATGAGTTCGTGGACAATCCTAAGGGAACCGCTACTAACCCTTACACCGCTTCTGAGATCGCCACTCTCCTAACCGAGGGTACAACCTTCGACGAGGACGTCTATATCAAGGGAATCGTCTCCGCTATCCTCTATGACTTCAGTACCTACAACGGCACCGGAACTTTCTGGATTTCTGATGACGGCACCTTCAACGGTTCTGAGGATAAGAAGTCCACTACCGACTTCACCCACGATTTCGAGTGCTACAGTGTCAACTGGTTCGGAAATGAGGCTTGGACTGAGGGCAAGGCCCAGGTTCAGGTTGGTGATGAGGTTGTGGTTTGCGGCAAGACCACCCTTTACAAAGGTGTCGCCGAGACTTCCAGCAAGAAGGCATGGCTATACAGCGTCAATGGTACGACTACCGATGCCAATGGTCTTGGTAACGCGGTGGCTCCATTCAATATCGCCGGTGCTATCGCTTTCATCGATGCCGCTCAGGCCGCTATAGAGGCCGCTAAGGCGGCTGACGAGCCGGAGCCTGCGTTCCCTGATGTCTGCGTGAAAGGCAAGGTCGCTGATATTCTTTACGAGTACAGCACCTATGCAGGAACAGCCACTTTCTGGATCTCTGACGACGGTAGCTGCGACTTGACCGCTGACAAGAAGAACACCAATAATCCCACTCACGATTTCGAGGTCTACGGAGCTTACTACTTCGGAAACAATCCTTGGGTTGAGGGCAACGGCCAGGTAGCTGTTGGAGATGAGGTTATTGTCAAGGGGCAGTTGACCAAGTACAAGGCCACTTATGAGACTTCCAGCAAGAAGGCTTGGCTTTACTCCTTGAATGGAGCTACCGAGTAGGCTTTATCTGTTCTGAATACAAGGAGAGGCTGTCATCTTGCGGCCTCTCCTTGTTTTTTTGTATATTTACAAAGAGAACCATTCATCCCCGTTCAATATGAGAAAGCATATTTTCCCCGCATTGCTGGCTGTACTAGTTGTTTTCGCTTGTGGCGATCCGAAACTAGAACCGGTAGATTACGTCAACCCTTACGCCGGGAATATCAGCCATTTGCTTGTGCCGACATTTCCGACCGTACAGTTGCCGAATTCCATGCTCAGGGTTTATCCTGAGCGTTCGGATTACACATCCGAGTATCTGAACGGTCTTCCAGTGATAGTGACGAATCACAGGGAGCGCTCTGCCTTCAAGCTCTCGGTCACTACAAGAGACGAGAAGGGACCGGTTATACCCGTTTCTTATGATAACGAGTCCATCACGCCATATTCCTTCGAGGTTACCCTTTCCGAGGGGGAAGTCAAAGCCCAATATGCGCTGTCTCATCATTCGGCCATATATGAACTTACGGCGGATTCTCCGGTTAAAGTCATCCTTTATAGCGGGAAAGGTAAAGTCTCCTGGAATGGCGAGGCTCTGGAAGGTTGGCAGACCGTGGATGGGGAGACAAAGGTCTATGTATATCTTGAACCAGAAGTAAAGCCTTTATCCACAGTTGTTTCCGAAGAGGAGGAAAGTGGATGGACAACCCTTGGATTTGAACCCGGATCCGTCAGGCTTCGCTATGGAATATCGTTCATCGACATAGCCCAAGCCAAGGCCAACCTAAGGGCTGAATTAACGGATTATGATATCGATGCACTTGCGGCAGCGGGCAGGAAGATATGGAATGAGACCTTGGGAAGGATATCCGTAAAAGGCCCGGAGAAACGTAAGAAAGTCTTTTACACCTCATATTACCGGACTTTCGAGAGGCCGATCCTAATGAGCGAAAACGGGCGGTATTGGAGCGCTTTCGACAACTCTGTCCATGAGGATGGGGGAGTGCCGTTCTACACTGATGACTGGATCTGGGACACTTACAGGGCGGCGCATCCGCTTCGCATCCTTATGGACCGCCCGATCGAGGAGAATATATTGGCGTCTTATTTAAGGATGGCTGATCAGATGGGGACAGGTTGGATGCCCACTTTCCCTGAGGTGACCGGAGACTCTCGGAGAATGAACTCCAACCATGGTATTCCGACCTTCGCTGACGCTTTGGCCAAAGGCCTGGACATCGATGTCAAGGCTGCCTTCTTGGCGGGTCAGAAAGCGTTGAGGGAGAAGACTTTAGTCCCATGGAGCGGTAATCCGGCCGGGGCCTTGGATGAGTTTTATTGGAATAACGGCTGGTTCCCCGCTCTCAAGGATGGAGAGCCTGAGACCGACCCTAATGTGGATGGATGGGAGCAGCGTCAGCCGGTGGCCGTGAGCCTCGGGACGGCGTACGACGCATGGGCTCTGTCAAAACTCGCCGAGGCGGCAGGGGAGAAGGAAGCCGCTGAGTATTACCGCGATTGGTCCGGCAACTACCGTAAGTTGTTCAATCCCGAGACATTATTCTTCCATCCAAAGGATAAGAATGGTGAATTCATTCCTGACGTTGACTACAATTTCGGAGGAGGAATAGGCGGTCGTCAATACTACGATGAGAACAACGCATGGGTCTATCGTTGGGATGTTCAGCACAACATACCGGATCTGGTGTCTCTTATGGGCGGACCCGATCGATTTGTGATTGAACTTGACAATATGTTCGCCACTCCTTTGGGAAGGGCAAAGTTCTTCTTCTACGCCAAGTTCCCGGATCACACCGGAAATGTGGGCCAGTTCTCAATGGCCAACGAGCCTTCTTTGCATATTCCATATCTTTATAACTATGCGGGAGCACCATGGAAGACCCAGAAGAGAGTACGGCAGATGCTTGACACTTGGTTCAGGGATGATCTTATGGGCGTGCCGGGCGATGAGGATGGTGGCGGTATGACCTCATTCGTGGTTTTCTCCTCCTTAGGTTTCTATCCCGTCACACCTGGTGAGCCGGTCTATACCATAGGGAGTCCGGTTTTCGAAGAGTCCCAAATGCGTCTCTCAAATGGGAAGGTGTTCAAAATCAAGGCGAAAGGGGTCTCTGATGAGAATAAATATATTCAGAGAGCAACTTTGAATGGGAATTCCCTTGAGGGGCCTTGGATCACCCATGAGGACATTATGGCTGGTGGGGAACTTGTCCTTGAGATGGGTCCGCTCCCGAATAGGGAGTGGGGGGCTTTAACCCCAAAAGATCGTGAAGAGTGGAATGCCGCGGGGTGGGAATGGAAGGACGCAGGAGATGGCGCTGAATGGACATATTCCCAATTCCCTTTCAGAAACTCGACGCAGAGCATCAGCATATTGAGGTATCCTGCGGCTGGAAGGGAGACAGCCTTAGTGCACGCTCCCGGGGAGATGGCTAGCTCCACCGACTCGATAGCGATCCGTGAAGGAGCCCGTATTGCCTTGAATGGTAGCTATTTCAATATGAGAAAGCTTATTCCCCACACCTTCTTCTCCATAGACGGGGAGATTCTGGGACGGACTCCGGCGTCAGGCGAGGATCGCTCCAACGGAGTCCTTGCCTTGAAAGACAAGGAAGGCCATAAGTTGGAAATACTAAAGTATGATTCCACTAAGGTGGAAACCTACAGGACGGAGTATTACTCAGCCCTTGCCTCTGGCCCGATCCTTATGAAAGACGGAAAAGTGCCGTTTATTGACATGAGATCGTCATTCAACTATATACGTCATCCCAGGACAGTTATCGGCATGGACGACAAGGGAATGATCTATATGTTTGTAGTGGACGGTAGGTTCCCCGGCCAGGCTGATGGGATGAGCATCTCTGAGCTGGCCACTGTCGCCCGTCTTCTCGGCCTGAGGGATGCGCTTAACCTTGACGGAGGCGGATCCTCGACCCTTTGGACGGATAAGACAGGAATAATAAACTTCCCTTACGACAACCGGAAGTTCGACCATGCCGGTGCCCGAAAGGTTCCTAATATCGTGATAGTCAAGTAGTGTTTGTGATTATGATCAAGCGACACGTCATTTTATGCATTCTGCTGTCTGTGGGAGGAATCCTTTCCGCCCAGAACACCACGAGTGTTAAAGCCGGAGCTGAAAAGATAGAGTATAACCCTAAACTGTTCGGTTATTTCATCGAGAATTTTGACAACCAGATTTATGGAGGAATATTCGATCCAGGCAACCCTCTTTCTGATGAGGATGGCTTCAGGACGGATGTGATCGAGGCCATGAAGGAGCTTAAGGTTCCGATCGTCCGCTGGCCGGGCGGTTGTTACGCATCCACTTATCATTGGTACAAGGGCGTGGGGCCAGAGCGTACTCCGGTATTCGATAAGACTTGGGGTGTGGAAGATCCTAACACATTCGGTACCGATGAGTTCGTGAGGTGGTGCAAGAAGATCGGTTGTGAGCCGTACATTGTCGCCAATGCCGGAATCGGCACAAGGGAGGAGATGAGCGACTGGGTTGAGTATTGCAATCTTTCTATCGGAGAGTTCGGCCGGAAGAGGATAGCCAATGGCTTCCCGGAGCCTTATAATGTGAAATACTGGTGCATAGGCAATGAGACTCTGGCTCCGTGGGAGATGGGTACAAAGACGCCTCAGGAATGGGGACCTCTTGTGCGTGAGACGGCTAAGATGATGCTGGTGGTGGATAAGGACCTTAAGCTTGGAGCGGCCTGCCTCAATGTGCGGGAGCCGGTTCAGATTCTCCTTCAGAATGCGGGACAATTCCTTGATTATGTGGCGTTTCACAGTGGTTGGGACGGAACAGGAGCCTCTTTCAAGGGCATCATGATGATGACCGGCCTTCCGGAAGGGGACATCAACCGGATGTTGGGACATCTCGAGGCCTCTGGCTATGCTGGCAAGATGAAACTCGCCATCGATGAGTGGCAGCTACGTGGATGGATTCATCCTGGAATGGGTAACCCGAGGGAAGGATTTGATTTCGAGGCCAGGCGCCTTAATGACGTGGCCTCGACATATTCCGTAGGAGACGCTCTCTATGCGTCTTGTTTCCTGAACGCCTGCCTGCGCCACAGTGACGTGGTGGATTTCGCCTGTTTCTCGACCATCGTCAACACCAGGGGAGCGATATTCGTTCATCCGGAGGGCATCGTCAAACGCTGCATCTATTACGCCTTGAAGATGTATTCCAACCTGCTGTTGCCGTATGTGGTGCCAACTGATGAGAAAGTTGTGAACCTCGTCCATGGTGACAGATCTATCGGAGTACTTGATGTCATCCTGACCTCCGACAAGGAAGGGAAGCGCTTCGTTTATGCGGTCGCTAACAAGGATCCCGAGAATGACCAGCCACTAACCCTTGATTTCCAGGGGCTTGGTATCAAAGCCCCCAAGAAGGTCCAGGCAACTGTCCTGTCCGGAAAGTCTCCAGATGATTACAATGATATCGGTGCTGAGAGAGTGAAGCCTGAGAGCAGGATCCTGCAAATAAAGAACGGAACGGTAACCATTCCGGCCCATTCCGTCACTTTCATTTCGATAGACTGATTATTCAATAGTCCATTCGGCTCCGTCCTTGGTGTCTTTGACGGTGATTCCCAGGGCTTTGAGATGGTCGCGGATAGCGTCGCTCAGGCCCCAGTCCTTCGCGGCCTTCGCCTTCGCCCTCTCCTCAAGAACCATGTCCATAAGTCCGGAGATAACTTCTTGGCCCTTGCCACTTTCGCCCGCACTCTCGTCCTTGAGCCCAAGGACACCTAAGACGATGTCGTCGAAGATCTGGACAAGGGTCTTGAGGTCGCCTTCAGTCATGCACGGCTTTGACCGTGCATCCCCTGACTTGGCTGAGTTTATGATTCTCACCGCCTCAAAGATGTGCGACAGGGCTACCGGTGTGTTGAGGTCGTCGCAAAGGGCGTCGTAGACACCTTCGAAGATCGCTTTGATTTCCGCCGAGTCCGCAGGGCAGGTGTCTGGAGCGATAGCGGAAGAAAGCTCGCCGTAAGGGAGATCCTTCGCTTCGTTCTGGATGACACCATTGGCTTTGGCGATAGCGGTCAGATCCTTGTATGCCTGAAGGACCCTTTTCATGGCCTTCTCGGCGGCTTGAAGAGCCTCATTGCTGAAGTCGAGCGTGCCGCGGTAATGTGCCTGAAGAATGAAGAAGCGCACCGTCATCGGTGAATATGCCTGATCCAATTTAGGATGGCTTCCTGAGAACAACTCAGGGAGGGTGATGAAGTTCCCCAACGACTTGCCCATCTTCTGGCCATTGATGGTGATCATGTTGTTGTGGACCCAGTAGCGGACGCCTCTGGTGCCTCTCCAGGCAACATTCTGAGCAATCTCGCATTCATGATGAGGAAACATCAGGTCCATTCCACCTCCGTGAATATCGAACTCCTCACCGAGGTACTTCTCTCCCATCACAGAGCACTCCAGATGCCAACCGGGGAAACCCTCACTCCATGGACTCGGCCAGTGCATGATGTGCTCAGGCTCCGCCTTCTTCCATAGAGCGAAATCATATGGGGCCTTCTTATCACTCTGTCCGTCCAAAGTGCGGGTTCCTTCCAAGGTGTCGTCAAGATTACGGCCGGAAAGCACGCCATAATGATGCCTCTCGTTGTACTTCTCCACGTCGAAGTATACGGAGCCATTTGAGATATAGGCATATCCGGCTTCAAGAATCTTCTTTATCGTCTCAATCTGCTCTATGATATGCCCTGAAGCCCTTGGCTCGATGGAAGGCGGGGCAACGTTCAAGAGGCGCATCGCCTCGTGGTAACGGAAAGTGTAATTCTGCACCACCTCCATAGGCTCCAACTGCTCCAGTCTGGCCTTCTTGCTGATCTTATCCTCTCCCTCATCGGCATCGTGCTCAAGATGTCCGACATCGGTGATATTACGTACATATCGCACTTTGTATCCCAGGTGCCTGAGCAACTTGAAAAGCACGTCATAAGTCACTCCCGGACGGGCGTGGCCCAAATGGGCATCGCCGTACACGGTAGGTCCGCAGACATACATCCCAACATGGCCTTCATGGACAGGCTTGAAAAGCTCCTTGGTCTTGGTCAGGGTGTTTGTCAGATATAGATTCCACATTTTCAAATGGTTCTGTTTACCGATCCAAATACTTATTCCGCTTCGGAGAAGTCCTCCTTACCTACTCCGCAGAGAGGACATACCCAATCCTCGGGGAGATCCTCGAAAGCTGTTCCGGGCGCTATCCCGTTGTCAGGATCGCCGACGGCGGGATCATACTCGTAACCGCAGATGTCGCAAGTGTATTTTTTCATGTCTTTGTGTTTTTAGTATATTTCTCCAAATATAAGAATTATTCGTGGGATTAATCCCTGTGGCTATTGTATGACAGGCTTGTATTTCGGGACCAATGATTTCATCACTATCCAGGAAATAAGGTAGGCGAGTCCGCAATAGCAGAAGATGATGAAATACCCGGCAGGCTTCCCTTCGAATCCCAGGAATCGAAATGATGCCCCGGCTTTCTCAGCGAAGGTGAAAAGGTTGCCAGCGATCTTCTGCAAGGCCATCGTGGATATGCCGCCGGCAAGGGAACTTATGCCTGTCATCGTGGCGATTGTGCTCTTCGGAAAAAGATCGCTTATCACGCTGTATTGATTGGCCGCCCAGGCTGAGTGTCCAGCTGCGGCGAGTCCTATCAGCACAGCCGGCCACCATGGGGTGTTGAAACAGGCTCCCATCGGTTGGGCAAGCAGGGAGAACAAAGGGAATAGCGCGAAGATGAACATTGACTTCATGCGGGCGTCGTACGGGTGCATTCCCTTTTTCTCGACGAAATATTTCGGTACATAGCCACCGAAAATAGACAGTATGGAACAGATGGCATACAAGGTGATCAAAAGCAGTTTTCCTGTGGTGGAACTGGCCTTCGCACCAAATTGGGTGTCGAAATATGATGGTGCCCAGAACAAGAAGAACCACCATACGCAGTCAGAGATGAACTTCCCGAGAATCACACACCAGGCCTGACGGTACTTTAGACACTCTCTCAAGGGGATGCTCTTCTCTTCTGCCGCCACGGCTTTCTCTCTTTCTTCTTCCGCGTCGTCTTGATGTATATATTCAAGTTCTTTTTCGTTGACTCGTTTGCTCTCCTCAGGCTTGTCATAAAGGAATACCCAGAAGAAAATCCATATGAAACCTATGGCGCCGATAATGATGAATGCCATTTCCCAGCCGTAGTGTTTGGCGAGAGCCGGGATACAAAGCGGAGCGGTAAGAGCCCCTACCGACGCTCCTGCGTTGAATATGGTTGTGGCGAAAGCCCGGTCTTTTTTCGGGAAATACTCTGCCGTGATCTTGATGGCGGAAGGGAAATTCCCGGCTTCTCCAAGGGCTAAAACACCTCGGCAGAACATGAATAAGTACACGGAAGTAGTTGATACAGCCAAGGCGATATTACTGCCCGCTTGAACTGTCTTAAGCGCGGCGGTGGACTCAAGCCCTGTCAAGGATGCTGTCATCCAGCCGGTGGCAGCATGGAGGCACGCTCCAGTCGACCAGACAAGAATCGAGATCAGGTAGCCGCGCTTGACTCCGATCCAGTCGATAAACTTCCCTGCGAATAGGCAACATACTGCATAGAAGATGGAAAAGAAACCGGTCACGGTACCGTACTCGGCATCTGTCCAATGAAACTCGGGCTTGATGAATTCCTCGTAGGTGAGGGACAGGACCTGACGGTCAAGGTAGTTGACGGTCGTGGCGAAGAATAACAGCGCGCACATCCACCAACGGAACGAGGTCATAGAGGAAGAGTAATCAATCTTTCTCATTGTAGTCCGTAAGGGCTTGATAGAATGCTTTTATGTTCTCAAAGGGAGTACGAGGTGGCACATCGCATCCGGTGGATAGGATGAAGTTATCGTAACCGGAGGTTTTTTCCAGCAGCTCGCTCACGGAGGCATAGACTTTTTCAGGAGAAGCTTGCCGCATGACACCCACGGGGTCGATGTTACCCATTACCGGGAGGTCTGAAGGGCAAGTCTCCAGTGCCTCCACCATGTCAGCCTTGTTGCCGAAATGTAGGGCGGAAGCACCCGAGCTGAGCATCGCCTTTGTGCAATGACCAGTATTGCCGCAGTTATGCAAAACAATAGAGAAACTGTCATCTTGAACTGCTTCGACAATCTTCCGGACATAAGTTGAGGAATATTGGAGACAATCGTCGTTGGACACAAGGCCGGCGGCGGGTTCGGCAAGGATCACACCATTGATACCAGTCTCCTTCATGGCCTTCAGATAATTGGTGATAAAGGCGGTGCACTTGTCCAGGAGCATTGTCACGGTCTCGGGCTCGATGTACATGGCCATCATCAACTCGGATAGGTCAAAGAGTCTGCCGGCAAGAGAGAATGGACCGATACACCCTCCGAATATCTTCTTGTCTTTAATACGTGAGGCTACTATGCTGTTGGCTTTCAAGTATTCCCGAATCCTCCCCTTGTCGAGTGAAGGAACCTCCAGGGCGGCGACTTCGTCCGAATCAGATACAAGTCGGCCGATCACGTTGGGGATGTCATTCTCAGAAAACCTGATTTCCGCACCGAACGCTTCCGCTTCAACAGTGAGGTCCATTATCGCTGTCACCGCATCTGCGGGGAACCTCTCATTCAATGCGCAGATGGCGTCCGCATGTGCCTGTCCTTCAGTCACTGCTTTAAAGACAGTGCTGTCACAAAGCTCGATCCCCGGATGAGTCATAATGGGGATGACTAGGCGTTTCTTCTTTTGTAGCATTTGTTGTTCTTGCAGATTTGACAATGATAAGGCTGTCTCTGAAGGGTCTCTCCCAACGCGAAGAAACCACTGACGGATTTCTCCGGCATCATTAGCGAAGACTCGGAAAGAATCACCCCACAAGGTTTTTCATGGAATAGGGAGAACAACAGATGCTGTTCCCTGATGTCCCAGTTGCAATAGCCAGGACTGTAAGGCATGGAGATGGTTCCGGGCCCATCGTAATCCTCTTCAATCCGTCTGACCGTCATCTCTGCGAGGACGGTCCCGATTGAATCAGCTATGAAATCGGCGACAATGTCCTCATTCGCCTTCAGTTCTTCCTTGGCCTTTTCGTATTCCCATCCCGCTGTGCCTATGAAAAGGAGAGCATGGGTCATACCTTTCAGGTATGAACAGATGATTCCATCTGGATTGAAGGTCTTGCCAGCGAAGCGGACCTGCTTTGGGGATAGTCTCTCAGCCTCAACAACCTGATAAGTATAACGGAGTGTCGCCTTGGGAACGAGTTCTTTCCTGATGTCCCGGACCAAATCCCGTATCCTTTGCTCGGGTACGGAATCCCTGTATCCCATCGCGAACCACACTTCTTTCTCGGGCAGTTCTTCCGGGCTTATCTGGAAAGCCCTCTCAATCATCAGGACAACAGTTTTTTTGCCACCAAAACAGCTTCGTTCGCATTTGAGCTGTAGCCGTCGGCACCGATACTAGTAGCGAAATCCTGTGTGAGCGGGGCACCACCTACCATAATCTTTATGTCCAAACCATCCGCCCTAACCGCATCGACAATTTCTTTCATATAATCCATTGTGGTTGTAAGGAGGGCTGAAAGGCAGATTATGTCCGCATTGTTTTCCTTAGCCGCCTCGATGAAGCGTTCTTTGGATACATCGGTCCCAAGGTTAATCACCTTGAATCCACGTCCTTCAAGCATCGATGCCACCAGGTTTTTGCCAATGTCGTGGAGATCTCCCTTTACCGTTCCGATGACAACTGTCCCAAGAGAGGTGGTCAGTCCAGCCATCATGAGCGGCTTTAGGATGTCCAGAGCCGATTTCATGGCCCTTGCGCTGAGAAGAAGGTTTGGCACGAAGACCTTGCCGGCCTCGAATTCCTGTCCAATAGCTTCCATCGCCGGAATCATGGATCCGTCGATAATGTCCTGTGGTGATTTGTCGTTGTCCAAGGCTTCCTGGACGGCTGTTTTTGCCAATGGGGCCATCCCCTTGAAGATAGCTTCGTAGAGTTTGTCCATATTATGAGCGAACTTCTTTTAAAGCATCCATGAGTGCGACCACATTCTCGATAGGAACATTAGCCTGGATGTTGTGAACGGTGTTATAGACGAATCCTCCGTCTTTACTGAATATCTCGCATAGCTTGAGGACCTCATCTCGTACTTGGGCAGGGGTTCCGAACGGCAGAGTCTTCTGGGTGTCGACTCCTCCGCCCCAGAAAGTGACGCGGTCACCGAATTCATCTTTGAGTCTCTGCGGATCCATGTCCTTTGCCGCTATCTGCACTGGATTGATGATGTCGAATCCTGCGTTGATCAAGCTGTCCATTAAGGGATAAATGGCCCCGCAGCAATGTTTGAACGTCTTCCAGTTTGTGTTTTGGTGAATCCAGTCGTTCATCCGCTTGTAGTAGGGTACATACAGTTCGTTGAGAGTCTCAACTGACATGAACTGGCTGGTCTGCGTGCCGAAATCAGCTCCGCAAACATAAACCACATCCACGTTGTCACCCACGGCTGAATAGATTTTCTCGAGGTTCTTGACTGCCAAGGTGGAAATGCGGTCGAACAGTTCCTTGATGTAATCTGGCCGGCAGACTGTGGACATATACCACTCCGCCACACTCCTAATACCTCTAGGCTCGCGAATCGCTGGAGAGATTATCCTGGCGACATCCCCCAGGGCCATTCCTCCGAATCCCGCCACAACAGCCCGTCCTGTCTTGGCTGCCCTGTCGGTGACAGTCTTCCAATAGGATAGGGTCTCATCGTCTATTTCTCCGTATTCCTGGAGATTATCCTCGACATTGAGATTGTCATCATCAATCTCACCTTGCTGCCGTTCGATTGAATCGAAGAAGTAGCAGCGTTCAGGCATATGGCAGGAAGGTGGCATGGATTTGTCACCCTCTGGATAGGAATATAGTCCGCCGTCTTTCTCAGTGAAAGAATCAACCATTCTGGCGGGAAGCATCACCACCTGACCCCATGGCATTTTGTACTCTTTCCAGTCTTTGTTCCATACCCCTATCGAATTCTTGGGCGAGAAACAACCGGCGGTATCAGTGCCGAGGGCTTCAGCAAGGTCGTCTTCGATATATCCCAGCATTTGTCCGGGTTCATGGACATAGACCGGGTGATCATCCAGCCCATAGTGCTTACGTAATGCCTCAACAACCTTGCAATGGATTCCGGTAACAGGTGTCGTTCCGAAATCTACTGCAATCTTGTCTGCCTCGTGGTGTTCCAGGACAGTCCTGATTCGTTCTTTACCTGTCATTATTTAACTCCGAAATATTTCACGGCGTTGTCGAACAGAGGTTGCTCGAGATCGGCTTCGATATTCTTGAACAATCCTGCCTCATAGCGCTCGCTGTGGCCCATTTTGCCGAGTATCTGGCCGTTGCGGCTGATGATACCCTCAATGGCATAATATGAACCGTTGGGGTTGTAAGGTGACTCCATAGTGGGCTCGTCAGTGAGCGGATCCACATACTGGAAAGCCACCTGTCCGTTTGCGAATAACTCCCTTGCGAGTTCCTCATTCACAACGAATTTGCCTTCTCCATGGCTCACCGGGATTGTATACTCGTCGCCAATGGTCATACCTCGCAACCATGGTGAGTTCGTGGTTGCCACTCTTGTGGTGACCATCTGGGATATGTGGCGGTTAATGTCATTGCGGAACAGAGTGGGAGAGTCTTTTGTGACTTTTCCGAGCTCACCATAAGGAAGCAATCCAGACTTGACAAGAGCCTGGAAGCCGTTGCATATTCCGAGGATAAGACCTCCCCGGGACAGCAAATCCTCGATGGCGGATGCTATCACCTCGTTGTTTAGCACATTGGCGATGAATTTGCCGCTACCGTCAGGCTCATCACCCGCTGAGAATCCTCCTGAGAGCATGAGTATCTGGCAGTTCCGGATACCGGCGGCCATTTCGTCGATGGAGTCGAAGACATCCTTGTCGGATAGATTGCGGAACACTGTCATGTGAACCTCGGCACCTGCCTTACGGAAGGCCTTGGCTGAGTCATAGTCGCAGTTCGTTCCGGGGAACACGGGCAGGTAGGCGATGATCTTGTCCACCTTCGGACCCTTATATTCGAGATCTGTCTTCTTGGCTTTAAAAGGCTTGACTCCTTCCATTCCACGAGGCATAAGCCTCTTGTGGGACGATTCGCTGACAGCTGGATATACTTTCTCGAAAAGGGAACCGTTGAAATCCATCAACTCGAAAATGGAGATGGAAGTACCGTTGACCCGGACATTCCCATCTTCTCCAGAAGTGACATCGCCGATCAGCTCAGCATTCTCAAAATTCACTTCCCCGTCGGTCTCGATCACGATCGATCCATAGGAAAGATTGAACAGGTCATCCTCGCTGAGTTTCACGTCGAAACCGAAGGCGTTTCCGAAACTCATCTTGCAGAGAGCCTCGGCGACACCACCGAATCCGACAGACCAGGCGGCCACGATCGTTCCGTCCTTGATTTTAGCTAGGATATTGTCCCAGTTCCTCTTGAGTTGCTCGACATCAGGCATCTTGTTGGCAAGCGGAGTGTGTCTCACAAGGTACAGCCTGTCGCCTTCCCACTTGAATTCGGGGGAGATGACATCACCGACCTTTACTGGAGTAATACCGAATGCGATAAGGGTGGGAGGAACGTGGATAGGACCGTGCTCGGTTTCAAATGAACCGCTCATGGAGTCTTTTCCACCAATAGACGGCAGCCCAAAGGCCTCCTGCATCTTCAAGGCTCCGAGAAGCGCTGCGGTAGGTTTGCCCCAGGTGTGAGGGTCGGAAGTCATTCTCTCGAAATATTCCTGGCAAGAGAATCTCATTGTCTTCCAGTCGCCACCTGCGGCGACAATCTTCGAGCAGGCTTCGACAAATGAATATGCGGCTCCGTGGTAAGGGCTCCAGTCGCAGAGGTCTGGATTGAATCCGAATGCCATCATGCTGGCCGTGTCAGTGAACCCATCAACCGGAAGTTTCTGGACCGAGACTTGGGTCTCAGTGGTCTGCAGCTCACCTCCAAAAGGCATCAGGACTGTTGATCGCCCGATTGTTGAGTCGAACATCTCAATCAGACCCTTCTGGCTTGTGACATTGGGATCCTGAAGATTGGCGAACATCCTCTCTTTCAAGTTTTTCCCGGGAACGTCACGAGAGAACGGATCTGAGTCGTCCACGGCTCCGACAGTAGCCTTGGAATAGTGTTTCGCACCGGCGCTGTCGATGAAGTCCCTGCGGAGATCAACGACCAACTCGCCCTTGTTGAACATTCTCATCCTCTCGGTGTCTGTCACATCCGCGACATGGGTCACCTCGATGTTCTCAGAGTGGCAATACTCCTTGAACTTCTCCTCGTTGGCAGCCTCGATCACGACCGCCATTCTCTCCTGCGACTCACTGATAGCGAGTTCAGTGGAGTTCATTCCACTGTATTTGACAGGTACCCGGTCGAGGTAGATATCCAGTCCGGCGGTCAACTCACCGATGGCGACGCTGACACCTCCGGCCCCGAAGTCATTGGATTTCTTTATCAAAGAGGTCACCTCAGGTCTGCGGAACAGTCTCTCCAGCTTCCTCTCCTCCGGTGGATTACCTTTCTGCACCTCGCTGCCGCAGGTCTCAAGGGATTCCTCGGTGTGCTCCTTGGATGAGCCCGTGGCTCCACCAATACCATCCCTGCCGGTGCGGCCTCCAAGCATCATCACCACGTCGCCAGGAATGGGGCTCTCACGCCTTACATTAGCTGCCTTAACGGCTCCAACCACCGCTCCGACCTCCATCCGCTTCGCCGTGTAACCTTCGTGGAAAATCTCCCTGACATGGGTAGTGGCGAGTCCGATCTGATTGCCGTAGCTGGAATATCCCTGAGCGGCCTTACGGGTGATAACCTTCTGGGGAAGCTTGCCTGGAATCGTCTCAGAGACAGGCTTGTAGATATCCCCGGCACCAGTGACGCGCATTGCCTGATAGACGTATGAACGTCCGGAGAGGGGATCCCTGATGGCACCTCCAAGGCAAGTGGCGGCGCCTCCAAACGGCTCAATCTCAGTGGGATGGTTGTGAGTCTCGTTCTTGAACATCAGGAGCCAGCGCTCGGTCTCGCCATCGACATTGACGTCGATGAAAATGCTGCAGGCGTTGTTCTCCTCACTCACCTCCATGTCATCCAGCTTCCCGGCTTTCCTGAGGTATTTCGCACCTATCGTGGCCATATCCATCAAGTTCAGTCCTTTACCTTCGCGGCCAAGCTCCGAGCGCATTTTGAGGTATAGACTCATTGTGCCCTCGATGTCTTCCTTTATGAAGGATTCCTCGATGGAAATGTCCTCAAGCTCTGTTGTGAATGTGGTGTGACGGCAATGGTCACTCCAGTATGTGTCCAGGATCCTGAGCTCGGTCTCATTGGGATCCCTGCCTTCAGCGGTGAAATATCTCACTACCTCGGCGAGGTCATCCTCATTCATCGCGAGCCCCATCTTTTTGCAATATGCCTTAAGATCAGGACCTTCCATTGAGCGAAATCCTTCTAGCACCGGAACATCCCTGACGGCCGCATGCTCAGTGTCGGATAGCTTTCCGAGGTCTTTTCCCCTTGATTCCACTGGATTGATCACATAATGGCGGATCTTGTCCAGAGTATCCTTCGAGGCGTCATTGTCGACTATTATGAGTTTAGAGCTCTTGATGTTGATCTCAGCCTTCGGGTCAATCAGGTGGACGCAGTCCACTGCCGAGGCCGCCCTCTGGTCGAACTGACCAGGGAGGTACTCTACGGCGATATACTTGGCCGCGTCAGGCATCACGTCAGTCACTGAATCAGTGACAATCTCTCCGAACACGCTGTAACGGCTCTTCTCAAGCAGTTCCGGTGTGAATCCGAAAAGATCGTAGACATTAATCAACCTCAGTGTCTTCAGCTTGAGCTGAAGGTTCTCATTAAGCTCGGACAAAAGGCTCCGCGCCTCAACCTGGAATTCGGGATACTTCTCTACGAAAATACGGAAATCGCTCATCTATAATGGACTAGTATTTAGGAACGTCAAATACCTGAGGAAGAACCATGGCATCCTCCTGGAAATCCGTGGCGGTGGCTGTGATCGCCATACCGCTGATCTCTGTGACGGATTTGAGGGTGAAACCTTTGTAGCACCAGACTTTGAGTTTGGCGGTCATCCCTTGGGTCTCAGTCTCCATGGTGTAGATGACGCAGTCCTTGTCAAGGACCTTGCCTGTTCCGGCCTCCTGGATCTTGAACTCTTTCTTCATCTCATCAGTAAGTTCAAGGAAGTTAGGCTGTTTCGTCGCTCCAAGATCGACTTCCTGAACCTGCTTCATGGTGTAGTTGATAGACCAGGCTTTGCCGTCTTTCATGATTGAGCCGCTCTCCAACTCTCCCATTCCAGGGACACTCATCTTGACTTTCTGGCACTCTTTGGCACCGTACTCGTCAATGTAAGCGGTAGATTGTACAGTCTGCCCCATCATGTCGGTGGAAATCTTGACAATGGCGGATTTGAACCCGTATTTTTTCACGGGAGCGTTCTCTTGGGCGAAGAGTCCAAGAGATACCAGCATCAATAGGCTGGCGAACAAGAACTTGGTTTTCATCTCAATTAATTGTTAAGTTGTTTTATTTCTTTTTCTTGATTTTGTAATCAGGAATCTCAAGGACATCGGCGGGGACATCGGCGTTCTCCTCAAAAGCGGTCACCTCGGTAGTGACTTTGAAGATACCCGTATCAGTCTCGCTCTTCATAGGATATCCTTTATAGCACCATACGGTCATCGTGGCAGGTGTTCCATTATAGTCCGTATCAAGAATATACACAACACATTTCTTACCGAGAACCATGTCTTCGGCCAATTCTTTAATGTTGTATTTCTCTTTATCCGCAGAGGTGGGATTAAGGAAATTCGGCTGCTCGATGGCGTCCGCCACCTCGATCTTTTTCGATGTGTAGTTCACAGTATAGGATTTGCCGTCCCTCACGATTGTCGCGCTCTTCACATCTCCTTTAAGGGGGACATTCATCTCAACCACCTGGCTGGTCTGTGCCCCGTAGTTATCCACGTAGGCGGTCGACTCTATAGTCCTGCCAAGAATCTCAGTGTTGATCTTGATGATGGCGGATTTGAATCCATATTTCTTGGCGGAAGCATCCCCTTGGGCGTACATTCCAACGGACACCAGCATCAAAAGGCTGGCGAGCAAAAACTTGTTTTTCATGTTTGTTATTATATTTAAACTATTTGTTCTCAGCTGCTTCCACAGCTTTGAAATATTTGTATGAGTTAACTTTCAGCTCACCGGCGGCAGGCTCGTCAAGCACGACAATCCCGTCCTCATGGAGCTGAAGGGCGGAGAGAGTGACATAGTGGCTGACGGATCCCTCCACGGCCTGGGCGACTACTCTTGCCTTCTTGCTGCCGAACGCGAGGATAAGTACCTCGGCGGCATCACAAACAGTGGCCACGCCGACAGACATGGCCTGCTTCGGAACCTGGCTAGTGTCTCCGCCGAAGAAGCGGGAGTTGACCTCAATAGTGTCCTGTGTGAGGGTGACCACCCTGGTCCTGGAATTGATGGAGGAGAAAGGCTCGTTGAAAGCGAGATGTCCGTCCTCTCCGACGCCTCCCAGGAAGAGATCGATGCCTCCGGCGGCGACGATGGCTTTCTCATAATCCTCGCACTCCTTAGCGAGATCAGGGGCGTTACCATTGAGGATGTGGATGTTGCCCGCAGGAATGTCTATCTTGTCGAACAGGTTCCTGTACATGAAGCTGTGATAGCTCTCAGGATGTTTCTCGGGAATCCCCACATACTCATCCATATTAAAAGTGATCACATTCTTGAATGATACCTCTCCGGCCTCGCACATGCGCGCGAGCTCAGCGTATGTGTCCAACGGGGTCGATCCAGTGGGAAGTCCGAGGACAAAAGGATCATCGGTGCGCTCAGCCTTCGCTTTGATGGCTTCAGCGATGTGATGGGCCGCCCAAATGGAGGCCTCTTTCTTGGTGTCTCTGATAATAACTTTCATGTCTATTTTAGCGTTATCGTAATCTTAAAAAAACTTCAATAGCTTGATATTCCGCCATACCGAGCTCGTCATAATGCTTGGCGGTGTTCTGGGTGCGCTCCTCAGCTCTCTGCCAGAACTCTCTGGGGTCATCTCCCGGGAATGGCACAATGTCTTTCTGTGAGAGGTGGCGGAATATGGCGTGACGTTTCTCGACAACCTCGTCCGGGCTGAGCGGCACTGCCATATCGACCCTCCAAAGTTCCCACTCCATCCAGGCGCCCCTGTATAGCCATATCGTGGTGTTGTCAAGCCAGTCGTTACCTTCCTCTTTCAGCTGTTCAATAGCTTCCAGGGCGGCCTCTGTGCAGACTCTGTGGGTCCCGTGAGGGTCAGCGAGGTCTCCGGCCATATATATCTGATCCGGCTTCAGTTTGAGGATGAGAGCCTTGATGATGTCAAGATCCGCTTGTGTGCGGGGGAGTTTGGTGACACCGCCCGACTCATAGAACGGGAGGTTCAGGAAATGGACGTTGGTATTGTCGTTCAGGCCGAAGCTTCTGTCAGCACCTCTGGCCTCGCTGCGCCTGATAGCAGCTTTGAGAGCCAATAACTCCTTGGGCTCAGGCTCCCCGGGCCTCTTAGAGGCGATGATGGCCTTGACCTCATCGAACCTGTCCCCGAAGCCCAGCTGGCGGGCGGCGTCCATATGCTGCAAGACCACGTCATCGTGGACCGCGAGGTCACCTGAGGTCTCATACGCCACGTGGACGTCATGTCCCTGATGGACAAGGCGGATGAAAGTGCCTCCCATTGAGATGACGTCGTCGTCCGGGTGAGGAGAGAAGATGAGCACCGTCTTGGGGAATGGGGTCGATTTGACAGGTCTTGTCGTGTCATCGGCATTAGGCTTTCCTCCGGGCCATCCCGTTATGGTGTGTTGCAACTCGTTGAACACATCTATGTTGATCTTGTCGAACGGACCATAAAGCTCAAGAAGCTCTCCGAGAGAGTTCTCGAGATAGTCCTTCTGAGAGAGTTTCAGGATTGGCTTGTGGACCTTCTCGCAGAGCCAAACGACGGCTTTGCGGATAAGTTTCGGAGTCCACTCGCAAGGTCCGACGGTCCAAGGGGCGATAATCCTGGTGAGAAGCGAAGCGGACATCTCGTCCGTGTAGAAGCTGATGTTATCGTGCTTCTGGAGATATGTTGCCGGACATGTGGGCTCAATGCCTCCCTCGACTACTTTGCGGACGACTTCGGCCTTATCCTCACCCCACGCCATGAGTATGATCCTGCGGGAACTCATCATGGTTCCTATGCCCATGGTGATGGCGGACTTGGGGGTGACGGACATGTCACCATTAAAGTTACGAGCTTGTATTTTCCTTGATTGGTAGGATAGCGGCACCACTCTGGTACGGCTCTTCTCTGAAGCGCCAGCCTCGTTGAAACCGACCTGGCCACCTTCCCCGACACCGATCACCAGGAGATCCAGTCCGCGGGCGGTCTTGTCGAACTCGACGCAGTAATCCGAGACACAATCCTCAGGGATGGTGCCGTCGGGAATATGAATATTCTCGGGCTTGATGTCCACCAAGTCAAGGAACTCCTTGTGAAGCCTGTTGTTACGGCTTTGGGCCGAGTCTTTTCCGCAAGGATAATACTCGTCGATGGAATAGACCTCGACATTGGAGAAAGAGACCTCGCCACCACGGTACATCTCGGCGAGTCTCCTGTAGAGAATCGACGGGGTCACACCGGTTGTGAGCCCGAGTTTGAAGGCTCTGGGCAGAGAGGCTTTCTCGTGGTCTGAGATAGCCTTGATGATCAATTGGGCGATACGCTCGCTCCCGATTGTGGCGTCATCGAAAATCTCGGCGGTGATGTTCTCGTGGGAATGGAGGATGCCTTTAGGCAGGTTCTCCTCAATCAATCCGCCGTCTTTTGGTAGTGAGAAATGTTTCATATTGAGCTTGTGTTTCGTTTTGTTATTATGATAAATTTCGTATTCCCGAAAGGGATTAAGCTCTACAGTTTGTTGTAGTCAATCTCGAATGTGTTGCCGTGCTCAAGGTCCCCGTAAGTCAGGCCTTTCTTGAGCCAGTTATATCTTTGCTGGGCTGTCCCGTGCGTGAAGGACTCCGAGACCACATAGCCCTGGGCTTTCTTCTGGAGATAGTCGTCACCAATCTTGGAAGCGCAATCGAGAGCCCTCTCAATGTCTCCGGGTTCGATTGAACGGAATCTGGCGTTGTCGTTGTTAGCCCAGACTCCCGCGTAATAGTCAGCCAGAAGCTCAAGCCTGACACTCCATTGGTTGGCTACAGCCTTGCTGGACTGGTTCATTTTCTGGTGGGCCTTTGAAAGGGTCCCGAGAAGGTACTCGACATGGTGACCGACCTCATGGGCGATTACATAAGCGTAAGCGAGATCGCCGTCAGCTCCAATCTGCTGTCTCATAGTCGAGAGGAAACTTAGGTCGAGATAGACGGTCTGGTCAGCGGAGCAGTAGAAAGGTCCCACCTGTGAGTTGGCCGTACCGCATCCTGAAGAGGTGGTTCCTGTGTAAAGGACCATCTTCGGCGCCTGATACTGGTAGCCATATTTGGCGAACTGGGCGGTCCAGATGTCTTCCGTTCCGGCGAGGATCTTCTTCGCGAATGAGGCGAGTTCCTGTTCCTCCTCAGAGAAAGTCACATCTCCGGTCTGCTCAGTTTGCTGCACGCTACCAGCCTGCTGGAGAACCGATGTTGGATCTCCTCCCAACAACATGACAATCAGGGCGATGATGATGGCGCCTCCTCCGAGGCCTCCTGCTATGGCTCCGCCACTCATTCCGCGGCGGTCTTCGACGTTAGTGCTTTCGCGTCTTCCTTCGAGTCTCATATTCTTTTATTCTTAAGGGTTACTAGTCAAGTGATATATCTTCTGATATATCATCTTACAAATATAAGTAGATTTCTCGTCAATAGGAACACTGATTCCCATCCTTTTGCGATACCATCAACTTTTATTCCTACATTTTGTGATTTACGAGAAAATAGATATATTTGCAGTCCATCCGTTTACTGCCCGAATGGCGGAATTGGTAGACGCGTTGGACTCAAAATCCAATGTCCTTTAAAGACGTGCCGGTTCGAGCCCGGCTTTGGGCACAAATAGACCTTGTAAATCGCTTATTTTATAAGCACTTTGCAAGGTCTTTTCTTTCAAACCTTATAACAGATGCGTATGAGAAAGGCTATCATTATCCTGGGTATGGCGTTGGCCGCTATGGTTCCGGCCTCATGTGGCCGGGCTCCTAAGAGTCTGCAGGTCAAGAATTTCACCTACGCCGATTCCACGGCTTATTCCCATTTATCTATGGATGTGGACCTTCCGTCTGAAGCTGGAACAGTCGGGGACCGGATCACCGGAAAGCTTCTCGAGGTGACAGATGATATCTTGAGCCGGATATCCTCCTATGAGAACGAAAGGTTCTTCCCTCCTTTTGATGGGGACAAGAAAGACATTGAGGCTTTCCTGCGATATTACCTGAAACAGGCTTCCGGAGTGATCGGAAAGCGGTCTGACGAGGATGCGAAGGAGAGGGCTGAGTCAATCATGGAGAATGAGAATATCCCGGAAGATGAGAAAGCTGACCTGCTGGCGCATACTCCGACATGGGCGTATGATTTCTTGCTGAAAAAGATCAGCGAGGATGATCGTTATGTAGTCTTCCAGTCTGAGGATTACATCAATATGGGAGGTGCCCACGGAGGAGTGGTCGGAAAAGGCGCCATCACTTTTGACAAGAAGGACGGATCACCTGTCGAGCATATTGTAGATAGGAGCAAAGTCGCTGACATCCAGCCACTTTTGGTCAAAGGAATAATGAGCTATTTTGCGGACGCCGGTTTTCCGGTTGAGGAGGACAAGGTTCGGGATTACCTCTCGCTTGACGGAGACCTTATACCTCTTCCGCAATGGGAACCGTACCCTTCAGAGAAGGGACTTGTGTTCGTTTACCAGCAATATGAGATAGCCAGCTATGCTGCCGGGATGCCTTCCTTCACGGTTTCTTTCCCGGATGCCGCTCCTTTTTTGACTCCTGAAGGCATAAACCTTATTGGAATCGGAAAGCGCTGATAGTGAATAGGTCATGGTCTTCCTTGCCGTGGAAGCGCATCCGGATGGGACGAACTCCGGCAGGGACATTGTCTATATCCGCCTCCAGGGTGATGATGGTCTTACCATCACCTTCCGGGACCTCGAAAGAAGCCACCTTGGCTCCATAAAGATATTCAGAATAAACCTCAATCACGCCTCCGGCCTTGGGGCGTAGTGATATTATCATCTTACGAGGGCCTTCCTTGAAGTCGAAATCCCTCCAGGCCGCCGTGTCATTATCTCTGATCTCCTCGAGCTCTCCTTTGCCGTTGATCCTGGTGTGGCCGGTTAGGTAGCAAGCCCTTCCCGCGACCGGATCCGAGCCGATGGCAAGGTAAGGGTCAAGCGGTTTTCCCGCACCGGTGGAGGTCATCTCCACTTCCGGGATTGACCCGTCGGGCAGGATATCTATCGGCTCAATACAGCTCTGGCGCATAGTGTTGGAGCCTTGGGAGGACCGGTGATAGAACACATACCATCTGTCTTTGAACTTGACAACGGAACCGTGGTTGTTCCACACTGCCGGGTCACAGCCAAAGTTATCGATTATTACCCCACGGTATGTGTAAGGGCCTGTGACGCTGTTGGATGTCGCATATCCAAGGCAGGTAGGCATCCCTCTTCGGCTGATGTCAGCGAACACAAGGTAGTATGTCCCATTGTGCTTGAATGCCTGTATCCCCTCATGGAAATGATGATCGGCTTCGGTGATGATCCCGTCCTTTATGGTAGAGGGGTCGATGCTTCTCATATCGGGATTCAACTTGGCGCATTTGGCGGAGAACTGCCCCCAGAACATCCATGCCTGGCCATCGTCATCGATGAATACCGAAGGGTCGATCTGGTTCGCATGCTCGACTGGCTTCCCATCCTTGAAAGGACCGTATGGACTGTCAGCCACAGCGGTTCCTTCGGGGTCAGGGCCGGGTTGGGAATAGAAGAGGTAGTATTTTCCGTCTTTCTCGATGCAATCCGGGGCGTAAAGCGCCTCGTCGTTGTATCTGATCTCCTCTGATGTGAATGACTGTCCACCCTTCCAGTGAATCATGTCCACAGTGGAGAATACATCGTATTTCCCCGAGCAATAGTACGATGGATCTTCATCTTTAGAGCCGTAGACAAATAGGGTAGGGGTCCCGTCAATAGTCCAGACTCTGGCCTGTGGATCGGAATTGTAGGCTCTGTTAAGCAGGATCGGATTCTGCGCCATCGCCATTGAGGAGGTGAGCATCGTTATCGCCACGGTCAATAATATCCGTCTCATTATACTTTTATTAATTAATTATTAATCAATTCTGAACACTATTGCTGACTGGAAGGGAAGACTATCAGGGCAAAGGATCTCCAACGCATCCTCGTTACGGCTCCACTTGAGTTTTCCCTTATGCCCCAATAACTTGACTCTCTTGACACTGTCTTTCAGCCCCGCTCCGGTTCCAAGGAATTTGATACGGATTGTGTTTCCAGGTTCAGGAGGATTCATCATGAAGGCGTACACGGCGCCATCAGCGCCCTGGGTGAAGCGTATATCTTCATGAGAATACTGGAATTCAGCCTGTGCTTTCCCAAGTCCTCCGCCTGGAAGCTTGATGAGGTATCCTTCTTGGTCCAAGATGCCCTCACCGAGGGTTTTCCATGCTTTGCTGCCGTACACACCTTCTCCGCAGACCTTCATCCATATTCCGACAGTCTCAAGCATCTTCTCTCCTTCCTCATCAATCGAGCCGTCAGCTTTGATCGGGATACAGAGTGCGCAGTTCCCGTCACGGGTTACGGCCTCAATGATGAAATGAATCGCGGATGAGGCGTCATATATGAATCCCGGGGCGTAAAACCAGTCACCTATAGGGGCTTCACGAATCCAGGGTTGGGAAGTCTTTATGTCATCCGGGAAATTGAATTCCTCAGTGGTGACGGTCCCGTTGGTGGGATTCCTGAACTTGACCACACTGAAGGTGTTCACTTCGCCTCGGTCCCGGAGCGTGCGATTATAAAAGTCTGCCATGACTCGGGGCATAGCGTCGCATTTGTATCCGGCGCCTGTGCCATCGCCGCAGAACGGGCCTTGAGAGGTGCCGTCAGTGTAGATGAAGTCCGGGTCGTAGTGGTGGGTGACATCCATGATTCTCAGAGCCCACTGAGTGGCGTACCAACGAGCATAGTCGATGTGATGACAGAATATCCCCTCATCCGGGACAATTTGTGAACCTACTGATTTATATTCCCTTAGATCGATTCCGTATAGTCTTCTCGGGTCATAGCCTTCCCACCATTTCCCCTTACCGTCCTCAAGAGTCTGATTGCCGTCATAAGGGATTCCGGCTTTGTTGCCAGAAGTATCTGCCCCGAATGCGGTTTGCCACCACCACCAAGTGTACTCGTGGTGGAAAGTCACGCCGAATCTCATGCCTTCCTTGCGGCATGCCGTGGACCATTCTTTCAGGAAATCCCTGTGAGGACCGATATTCACTGAGTTCCAAGGTTGGAAACGGGAGTCCCAGAGGTCGTAATTGTCATGATGAACTCCCTGAATAAGAAGAAAACGGGCACCTGCCTTCTTATAAAGTCGAGTTAGTTCCCCGGGATCAAGTTTTGAAGGATTCCAGGCGTTGAGGACATCCTTGTAACCCACCTCGGAAGGGTGTCCGAAACGCTTCAGGTGGTTCTTATAGGCCTCACCTCCCTCTTCGTAAAGCCGTCGTGCATACCAATCTCCGCTTTCTCCGGACGCTTGGGGCCCGAAATGGACCCAAATCCCGACTTTGGCATCCCGTAACCACTGTGGGGTCCCGGGATAGTTCTCCTCAATGCTTACCCAAGTGGGTTGGAATGGTCCTGGTGTGATAGGAATATCCAGTTTCTCCTCGGGGAACTCCTCAAGTGGACTCATTGAAACGCTGGCGATAGGAAGGGCGGTGGGAGTCTCAGGAATCGGAGGGCACTCAGGAAGTTGAGAGTCAACAACCTTGTCCTGCCCAGTTGAGCAAGCTACAATGAGAGCAAAGGCAATTATGAAGGCGAGGGCTCTGTTCATATTCTTACTATACGATGATAAATACGATACCAGCTAGAAGAATAGCTAAAACAGCTAAAGCAATAACATATATAATTCCGGTCTTCACGGTGAGGAAGAAACTCTTTTTCCATCCGCTGCCCAGAAGCTGGTGATAATCAATTGTCAAGAGCAGGCCGGCCAAGCCCAGCCCGATCTCTCCCTGCTTGTCAGAGAAAAACAGGGAGAAGAACATGAAGAAGCAGTACTGGCATAGAACATAGGCAGCCGCCGCGGCGCAGGCGGAGCCCCCGAGGCCTCGTTTTCTAAGGAGAAGGCTCATGGCTATCCAAAGAAACAGAAATTGACCCAGGAAGAAGTAGACACCTTGGCTCCTGAGGGAACTCTCAAATGCCGCGAGGGAGGCTTTCACGGGAGTGTCCACCAATTCCGGATGCTTGTCGAGGTCCAGTAGCTGGAATATGCTGGCAACACTGAGGGCTTTTCTTTGTGCCTTCTGCTGTAGTTCATTTAACGCGACTTCCATGGAATCCCGGGGTTCTTCCTGCATGGAGACCTCAACATCGCGTTTCTCGGCTCTTTCCGTCTTTTTCTCGATAGAAAATTCCGGATTGACGATCGAGGAGACCATGGCGAAGAATGCGTAGAATATAATCAGGGAGGTCAGAGGCGCCAGATATCTCTCGTGCTGCCCTTTAATGTAATCCTTGATCATATAACCCGGCCTCAGGAGCAAGTGGGCGAAAGTCCGCTTGGCGTCGTTGTTAAGGAAGGGAATATTATCAAACGCACCTTTGTAGAAGGCGCCGTTCTTTGATTTATCCACTTTTTTTCTCGACCAAGGCAGATAGCCGAGCTTCTGCCATATCGTGAATGCCCTCAGCCGGGCTTTAAGTCTTTGAATGTCCATAGTCAAGAAACATAAACCATCCTCAGGAAATCAATCCCGAATATCCAACGGTGTTCGGCTTTCTGGAAGCCGACTGATTCATAGAGTTTTATGAGGTGGGGCATATCGCTGTCAACTACCAACGTGATAGTCTTGAAACCTGCCGCTATTCCCCTTTTTATACCATCCTTGAGCAAGGCACTTCCGATGCCTCTGCGCCGGTATTCAGGAAGCACAGCGATGGTGTCCAGATAATACTCTCCTGGCCCTGTTTCCTGCTCAGATTCCTCATCTATCCGCATGTAATCGGGCCAGAAGACCTCAAATGATCTCCGCCTTAATTCTTTGTATTTGTCTCCGGGGTAGGAGAGAAGAGAGCCGACGACTTTGCCGTCAACCTCCGCTATACGGGAATCTTTGTAAGTGTAAAGCAGGTCAGTCCGCTTCTCGCACTCCACCAGGTTGAGGTAAATATCCTTATTCTCAGGTATTTCCGTCTCGAAATCATAAAAGTGCATCCCCGCTATAAGACATTTGGCGAGGAACGAGGCGTCCTCAGGCCTGGCGTCCCTGATCGTGATGTCCGCTGCCATCGTCAATCCTCCATTGCCGGCCCCTTCAGCCGCTTTCGGTCGTACACCTTCTTGGACCTGTGCAAAGCCTTCCGAAACGTCACCGGACGCCCATGCTCAGCAATCTCCTCCAACCTCGCCGCCCTGCGGTTCGCCAGCATGAAGTCCGCCTCCGTGATCCGCAGGGTTTTCCTCCTCTTGTTTATCTTCGAGCCCATGGTTTCTTATTGTGCTATTCCTTTCGCAAAGATACTCAAAAACCGGCACTTATCCTGCCTCGCTCCTCCTTCCTTGAATTCTGGCCGGAAAGTCTTGAATATAAATCACTTAGAAATACGTATCATGGAAGGCCCCCCTAAATACTGGCAGGGCCTTCCATAAGTTAAATCAGGAAGTGGTTAATGCTTAAGCAGATACAATTGCCAGCATTGCTACGCCTCCGAAGTGGCGGATGTTGTCGTGGACTTCACGAACGACAAGCCGGAGAGTCTCGCAGTCCGGCTCCTCATGCCAAACCAGGTTCAGTCGCTCCTTATATTCCTTGACCTCCTGGACACTCTTGACCATTTTCCTGGCAAGCATGGCGAATCCTACTTCGTGAAGATATTGACGGTCACCGGTTTCCACGATGTGCCGGATCCCTTCCTGTCCGAGTTCACGCTCCCAATCGAACACCACTTCCTGCTTAGTCACTGGCCTGAAGTCCGCCCGGCCATCGCTGAAGTTTATCCCTTGGAACCCGTTCTCCGCCTTGATCTGCCGCCAGGTTTTGTCGTGCATGTTGCTGTAACCCTTGTCCGGCGGGACCACGCCGTCGTCCGGGATCCAGAGCGATTCGCCCGGCTTTCCAGTCCATCGCCCGCCTGACGTGGGAATATTCTTCCTGCCACGGTCGCTGAACAACTGCCCCCAAAGCGCATCCAGCATCCTCTGATCGCCCTCCGGCAGCTCATCGAACCGCCTCTGTTTCAGTCCCTCATCCCTGATCCCATCCAGCTCCCGCTGAAGACTGTTCAGCCGTTTTGCCATGTAAGCGATTCTACCCATATAAAACTCAATCGGAATCACTTATGACTATTGAATTCTGAAGATATATTTGATATAATGCATACTGTGGCAAATACTTCCGAATTTGGGACGGGGCATAGGTGGACATATCTACAGAGTAATCTGGCAGAAGTTATACCCTCAATTATCCTTTAAGTCAGAATCTTTCTTATTTCAAAACAAAGGAGTATTCTTTTGTTGGGGCGTTCCCTGCTAAACGGGCTTCATTGCTCACGTATTTAAGCATCTTCCCTTTTAAGTTCGAATACAAAGAGAAAGGACCAGTACTATTGCTGCTGAATATCCATTCTTCAGTTCCTTTTCCGGAAACCAATGTGAGTGTTCTGGGGATATTATCAGATACTTTTCCTGAGAGGTCTATGTGGTTGGACTCTTTGTACTTCTTGTACCAATAATAGCCGGACACATTCCCGTCATTACTGACTGTAAGTTTGAATTCAACTGGATAATGAGAAGAATCTTGAGTCAAATCCCCAGATAGGCGGATGACGTTCATTTCCGGGAAAGAAGTGAACGTTTTGATTATTGCGTCTCCTGCCGCTTTCTGGTGTTCAGGGTAAACTGTCTCGATACTATAAATATCTCCATCTTTCAAACTCTCCCTCAAGTAAAAAATACCACCGTCATTGTCCTTACCGGATATAACGAAGAATCGTCCGTCTTTTAATACTTTATAGACAATGCTACCTGATTGTGAACGTTTTTCCAGTTCATCTTCATAAACAACGGACAAGTCTGGAACGTCAGAGCCGTCAATAGCTACGGCTATCAACTTGATATCCTTTTCTTTTGATTCCAGGTGGACTTTGCCGGAAGAACTAGACTTGATACTCAGGTAATTAGGGTATCGTAGAATAAAAGATCCTGAAGGATCATTGTATAAATCAAAGTCCCATATAGGAGTTCCTGCTCTTGAATCCGGCTTACGAGAATCTTTACTTGTTGATGAATAGATGTCAGTAGAATCGTCTCTTGAAAGCTCGGCACTTACCCATTTGGATTTCCCGTTTACATGCCTTTTGTAGCTGGCAAGAATGATGTTCGGCAGAACATCTTTATTCCTGTATACTATTTTGGAATCCAGAAGCTTTTTTGCGGCGATTTCTTTCCCTTTAGGGTTAAGCACTCTTTCGGAATTCCCTTCATATTTCATGGTAGTCCTGTCAAACTTTAACAGGAACTTCCCGGCTTTCTCTTTCGCGATGCCGCTAGCCGAGAGAAAGACTGTCCCTTCGTCAATGTCAAATTTTCGTGTCAATAAAACCTGTCCATCGTTTTCGACTGTGATTCTGTCGAAGGCGTCGAGATCGTTATATAAAGCAATGGTTCTCCCAGACGCCGATCCATAAATGGACGGTGTATTCGCACGGTGAATGACAAGTCCAAGGAATACCCCCGCGGTAATCAGCAACACACCTATCACTACCGCGGGAATCAACCAGTTTACACTTGGGCGGGGGCATTTGTTCTTCTCTATATTAAATAGTGCTATTTCCTGGGTGTTTTCTTGCCCGATTTCCGTTTCTATCATATTAATTTCATCATCATTGTGGACAACTTGTCGAGGTAATTCTCCGAGGACTCCATCATCCGCATCTTCATATTGATTTCGCTCTCTGTCTTGGCTTCCATAGTAAGAACATGGTCGAGTATCTTGCTGATTTGCTGGTTTACAAAATCCAGCTGTTTTTCCACGACAGGTATACTTGTTTTGTATTTGTCAAGTTCAAAATCCATCTTGGCGATGAAGGCATTGAACTGAATATCCATTGTGTGCATTTGGGCGTCAATTTGTTTCCAACTTGTTACCGCATTGCAAACGCTGGATGTGATATCTCTGATGGTATTAAGGGGATCTCCATCTCCTGTGTTTGGAAATGCGACATCGGCGTCGTATTCCTGCATGCCGCCCTCCTCGTATTCGGCGGGGAGCATGTCTACGTTTTCTTTCTCGTACATATGGTTAAACTGTTATTTTACTATATTCTTTCCTGGCATTGTCTTCCTGATTCTTTATCGTTTCGATCATCTGGTCGTACGACATCGAGTAGTCATCGTAAGCTTTATCATAAGGCAGCGGAATATACGGGAGGCCTATCCCAAGATCCTCGCCCAAAAACATTGAAAACGAGCAAGCAACCAAAGCAACCGCTAGTGTTATTCCAAGGATTCTTACAAATGTTCCAGGGAATACTAAGAATGTTAGCAAAGACAACAGGAATGCAAGGATAATAGGTATGGCGATAACAATTATATCCTTGATTCCGAAAGATTTAGGCCAATGTGGCGGTTTGAAGTTATTTTCAAGGTTTCTCTTGCAATCCAAATAGTAAGGATTCTTTGATATCAATTCGCCAGCCGGATAGTAATCCGCGTCCAAGTCGTTGTCCTCGGCGAAGATGATTCCAGACTTGCAATTATTCAGAATGCTGAAATTGATTCCCACATAGTTACTTAACAGGGCAGGCTCTGTGAACAGAAGTGCTGCGGCTACCGGATATTGACCGGTGTCATTAAACAATTGTGATTCAACAAAACTGTCCCATCCATCTTGAATGCCAAGCCGTTTGGGCCATGATGCTATTATTCCTTCAAGTATTGTGACTGGAGAAGGCTTAATGGATCCAGAATCATGCTTTCCCTCTTTCCAAGCAGTCATCTCTGAGAGCAGATAGTCCAGGGTTCCTACCATAAACTGTGTCTTCGCAAGAAGCGCAAGGTCTCGTTTAAACAAGGTGACTTTTTTCTGAAATAGGGGATCGCCGGACTCAACTCGCATTTCGAAGTCTTTATCATATGCGGTATTAATCCTCGGATAAATGCTTTCGGATATTCTATCTTTAAACCTCTTCAGCGGACCGTACTTCGCATCTGCGATTTTTTGTTTCTCCTCGAGGGCCGCTTCCAACTTCGCGTCTCTTTCTTCCTTAGCCTTTCGTTCTTTACGCTCTGCCACCTTATTACCTCCCCAATTAAGGAGTGCGGCTCCTCCGGCAATAGCAAGAGCGCTAGCACCGACAATGAGCCCTCCCAGAGCGTCGTCATTATTTCTAACGTTCATGTTTCCCACTCCTTCCAGGAGATCACCGGCAAAACTTTCTATATTTTCAGATACTTTATTGATGCTTTCCCGGAATTCTCTGATGGAACTGTCAACCTTAGCATATTGTTCAAGGATGAGATCGGTCAAAGACTCGCATTCTTTGATTTCTTCCAACATGCTGGCATACTCAGGAGAGTCGGCCAAGCCATTATTGGTAAGGTCGATGCTTACATTGGCGTTATCGTATTTTCTAATCATCGTTTTTTAACTTCTAAATCCGACATATTCAGCGCGTTGGCTTTCTTGAGGGAGATGCCGAACATGCGCTGGAAGGCATCTTCGACGGCCTGGCCGCCGTTGACTGTGACTGGGTTGTTGAATGGGGAGACGACCTGGACGGTCATCCCGGGCTCGATCTGCACTCCATTGCAGATTTTCTTCCTTTTGGTGGTGATAGTAAACAGTGCCATGGTTATTCTTTTACGTTAACTCACAAAGTTTTCAAAAAATCGATATTCAGTCAAGGTCATAATCGGGTCATTTGGTGGGCGGGGTGGTGCCGCATAGCGGAAATGAGGATAATAATTCCTAATTTTGTGGAGAATGACCTTGTTATGATCTTAGGGGATAAGAGAATACGGTTTGGGAGGCGCCTGCTGATGTTTTTTGCGGTCGCGATGCTTGGCCTTGCGGTCGCCTGCACTCGGGATCTGCCTGATCCGGAGCGTTTCGTAAAGGTGGAGAATGGCGGGGGCGACCAGCCCGGCCAGCCAGCTACCCCTGGCCAGCCCGAAAACCCGACTCAGCCCACCGACTCTCCGACCGACCAGCCGACCGACCCTCCGGCAGACCAACCGACCGACCCGTCCGATGATCAGCCGGTCGAGATAAAGGACACTAATCTGAGGGCGTGGGTTATGTGGTACTTCGACTCGGACAAAGACGGGATCCTGACCGCGACAGAAGCTGAGGCAATCACGAGGATTGAATTGAATACCAAGGACATCGCCACGCTGGACGGCATCGGATCATTTCCCAACCTGTCTTACCTCCATGCGCAGGGAGTCCGTGAGGATGAGAAGAATCTTGGCGGCTTGACGGAACTTGATCTGAGCTCCAACCCGAAGCTGACGCATATTCATTTGATCTACAACAATCTCAAGACCCTCAAGCTTGGCGATCTTCCGCACCTTGATTATCTCGGCTTGGATTATAATGAGTTGACAGAATTGGATGTCAGGGCTTTCAAGAGTCTGACCCTGCTTCAAGTCTCCTATAACAAGCTGAAAGCGATCGATGTCAGCGGACTCGACGATCTCGATGAGTTCCACTGTGCCGATAATCCTATAGAGACAATCACCCTTTCCAACGCCAAACTACGGTCTTTCCGTTGTTCCGGAACGTTGATTAAAGAACTTGATTTGTCAAAGTGTCCGAAAATGAACGACATAGATTGTACTGGCTGCCCAAACTTGACTAAGATAAAGTTGGCTAAAGGGCAAGTGATCGGGAATATCCGTAAAGACGATGACGTGAAAATTGAATACTATGAATGAGAACGCTCCTGAAATAGAATTCCTTCTTAAGGCGGTCGCCGAGAAGTTTGGAGGACCAGTCGCTTCTTCGAAAGACTTCGAGTCTTTGTCTTCAAAGATCGAAGAGAAGACAGGCCAGATTGTCTCCTCCTCTACTCTTAAGAGGCTTTATGGATATATGTCCTTAAAACCTCAACCCAGAGTGACAACTCTTGATATTTTGTCAAAGTTCATCGGCAGGACTGGCTTCAGGGAACTCTGTATTGAACTCCAAGAGAGTTCGGCATTCCTAAGCGTGGAGACGGTGGCAAGTGAGTCTCTGGATCCGGGTCAAGAACTGACTGTCAGTTGGTTGCCAGATAGGGAGGTGCGTTTGAGACATATAGATGGGCAGAGTTTTGAGGTCCTCGATTCCGGGGCATCAAAGTTATGCGTCGGGGACAAGTTCACGGTCAAGGAGTTTATGAAGGGACAGCCTTTGTATATTTCCGGAATAATCCGGGATGGCAAGACCCTTCCTGAATATGTCGCCGGGCGAACGGCGGGAATAACTGATATTAAAGTCTATTGAGAACCGGCGTCATCAATCATCTCCGTGGCTTGGCGGAACAGCTCGTCGATGGTGTTGGCGTCGATGAAGTCAAGAGAGTCAACTTCTTCAACGTCAGCCTGGGGAGGTTGCTGAGATGCCCCGAGTCGCCAAGGCCTTATGAAAAGGATAGCTATCGCCGCCACCACAGCCACTATTGCTATAATGAATGGCAAGCCCAGATGATGTTTAGAAAGGGCGGCCTTAACCTCGGAGACATCCTGGAATCTTTCAGTCGGATTCTCGCGCGAGCATCGGTTGATGATCCGTTTCTCATAAGGAAGCAGCAAAGCGAGCACCTTTCCCAGCGACCAGATGTCCGCCCGGTTGTCGATAACGCCTCCGGCAAGGAGCTCAGGAGCGGCGAAACTCGCGGTTCCGGCTGGACCCTTGAGAATCGACCAAGAGCTTGCGTCCGAGAGACCGAAGTCGATGAGTTTGAGGTAGTTCCCGTTATGGGTGATGAGTATGTTCGAGGGCTTGAGATCCCGGTGGATGATTTGTTTGGAATGGAGATAACTCAAAGCGTCACAGAGCTGAAGAGCGATTTTTCTCGCGATTGTCCGGTCAGGTCGGCCACTGGAGAGGAATTCTGCCAAAGTGACTCCATCCACCCATTCCATCTCGATGCAGTTGCCGAGCCCTTGGATATTCCTGAAATCATAGACCTCCCTGATGGCAGTGTGGGAGAGACTATAACTGATCTCGTATTCTTTCCTGAGGAGGGATTCATATCTTGCCTGTCCTCTGAAGGAAGGCTTGAGAGCTTTGAGAGCCCGGAATCGTCCATCTTTGTCTATGAGCCAGATTTCACTCCAGCCTCTCTCGGAACTGTGGATGAGTATCGGATCCTTCGCTTCGCTCGGGATGACAGGAGTCTTGTCGGGAAAGAAAGTGGAGTCTTCTGGCATGATGCCAAAGGTAGTAAAAAATGATGAGAAACGGTCTTAAATACATGTTCCTGGAGTGTTTGTGTATGCTGGTGGCTGGAACCGCCTCGCTGGCGCAGACCAACTGGGATTCTGTGTTGGACCGCTATGAAAGCATCACAGTCCAGTGCAAATCTTTGAGGGACAAGGCAGCGGCTGGGGAAGTCGTGTCCCAGAAATCGGTGACAGCCCTGTTCGGGGAATTGGGGCGCTTGAGGAATATGCTCCAGCAGTCTTCTGGAAAAATGTCGAAGATTCAAAGGGAGCGGTTCGATGCCATTAGGGAGTCGTATGAAGGGAAAAAGATTCCTCGCTCCGACCTTCGACAAGCGCAGGACGGCGCTCAGAATCTGTCTGGCACGGCAAAGGAGGCGGCTTTCAATGAAGTACCGGTCTCAAAGGTGATGAGGGAGCATATTGAGCCGCTGCCGAAGGGGCGGGAGATTCTTCGCTTCGCCCTTCGACAAGCTCAGGGCAGCGCTCAGAATGACATCCCTGTCATCCTGAGCGGAGCCGAAGGTGCGGCGAAGGATCTGTCCACGGCTCCGGTCGCGTACCAGGGATCCGGAAGGCAACCTTGGGACATCGTCGCCTTGGCATCTTTCGGGGATGTGGTAGGTTACGGGCTACATGTGTCTTATCTTCCTGGCCGTTGGGGCGGCTATGTCTCCCTCAGAACCAATTTGAAATCACAACTTTACGCTTACGATATCCTTTCCGACGGGACAACCGGCGGGGATGCTGTTTTCGAGGCGAAAGGTGGCCAGAGGATCGGTGAGTATTCAGCGGCTGCAGGTGTTGTCCGGTCTGTTACTCCTTGGCTGGATCTTTACGCTGGCTTCGGTTACGGGAGCTCGACTCTTTGTTGGAATGATATTCATGGAGCCTGGGCGAAGGTCAAGGATTATTCCGGCGCCGGGCTTTTGCTGGATGGCGGCGCTGTCTTCCATGTCGGAAGGCTAAGCCTCCTCGGCGGTGTCTCCTGGCTTTCCGCCCGCCCGGAAGCCGGCCCCTTCAAGCCTGTGTTCTCAGCAGGTGTGGGTATAGGCTTTTGAGAGGAGACTTTATCGCTAAAAATCGTATATTTGTAATTCGGCTATCAAGGCCGGATAATATTAAACACCAACAATATGCGAGAGATAAAGAAAATCGCCGTTCTTACTTCCGGTGGGGATGCGCCGGGGATGAACGCATGCATAAGGGCCGTCACCAGGGCAGCCATATTCAATAACATGAGGGTCATCGGAGTCTACCGTGGCTACGAGGGACTTATCAACGAGGAGTTCAAGGAGTTCACCTCTTCCTCGGTGTCCAACACGATCCAAAGAGGTGGAACTATTCTCAAGACCGCCCGCAGCAAGGCTTTCCTGGAGCCTGATGGCAGGAAAAGAGCCTATGAGAATATGGTCAAGAACGAGATCGACGCATTAATCGTGATTGGCGGAAACGGCTCACTTACAGGCGCTCAGCAGTTTGCCCGGGAATATGACATCCCGATCATTGGCTTGCCTGGAACCATCGACAACGACCTTTACGGCACAGACCACACTATCGGATACGACACGGCACTCAACACCATTGTTGAGTGCGTTGACAAGATTCGTGACACCGCCAATTCCCACGACCGGATATTCTTTGTCGAGGTTATGGGACGTGACGCCGGTTTCCTGGCGCAGAACAGCGCCATAGCCTCAGGCGCCGAGGCCGCCATTATTCCTGAGGACAAGACCGATGTCGACCAGTTGGCCGAGTTCATCGGCAGAGGAATGCGCAAGAGCAAGAACAGCTCGATAGTCCTGGTCTCAGAGTCCAAGAAGGACGGCCACGGAGGAGCGATGTACTACGCTGAGCGTGTGCGTAACGAATTTCCCCAATTCAATGTGCAGGTCACTATCCTGGGACACTTGCAGAGGGGAGGTACCCCCAGCGCATACGATCGTATTCTGGCCTCCCGCCTTGGTTACGCCTCTATCGAGGCCTTGATGGAGGGCCAGCGCAACATCATGGTCGGAATCTCCAACGACGAGATCGTCTATGTTCCCATCCAGAGGGCTGTCAAGATGGACAAACCCATCAATAAGGAGCTCATTGACGTCCTTTCTGTGTTGTCATTGTAGTTTTCCCCTACGGCTCTTCTTCTGAATCTTGGTTCAGGCCGTAAGTCTTTATCAATGTGGATATCTCAGGATCGAGATTTCCTCGGTGCACGTAGGCATGGTCCTGCCTGCAAGCCTTGAGGTAACTCTCGACCGCTAGTTCGGTCTCCCCGGTTCTCGAATACAGAATGGCCATTAGGTAATTCACTGACGGGATCTTTTCCATCTTAGAGAGTATCGACAAGGCACTTTGATCCCGGTCAAGGCCTATGTAAGCGAGGGCTGTATTGAAATCTTCATATGGACGAAGTAGTGCGACAGCTCCGTCGTAATCCATGTTCTTCAGGGCTGCGACACCACGCATGTATGTGGAATCCAGAACGGTGGTATGTATTGTGTCCTTGACCATGTCTTTGCGGTGCATGTGGAAGTCGAAGGCGACGGTCCTTAGTCTCGGATAGATCTCATCTTTAACGTAAGGGTAGAATACTTCCTTGTGCATCAGGTACTCCCTGGCGTCCAGGTCGGCGACCTTCTTGAGCATGTCGTAGTCAGACTTATCTCCTTCAGAGAGATTGGGATCCTCGTCTACAAGGAAGTCCAGCATAGTCCAGTTTTCTCCTATGTGCTTGCTGATGAATGATATGTTAACTTTCTTGCGGTGACGTGTCTTCCCGGATTCGTCGAGGATGAATCCACCTTCCGTGACAAGAGAATCCTGTAAATAACGAATGTACGATCCGAAATATTTGGAGATGGATTCGCTCCTGGCTTGCGAGAGCTTCTTATTGAGTTCATTCTTGCCTTCTGGTGACGCTGATGCTGTCACGACTATAGAATCCAGATCGAAGACCTCATTACGCAGCAGCGAAGATAAGATACCCTTGATGCGTGACAACTCTTTGGCATTGTCGGCCAATGAGGGGTCTATGTCGCTCTTGCCCACCTTGAAGTCGATACGGCTTTTGGTGTTAGCCTCAGCCTGCCGCTCTATAACCTTGGTGAGATATCTCTCTGTGTTGTCGGCAAGGGAGGAAATCGAACTGATATAGAAAGTAAGGGGTTCGCTGCGAGGAATCGTGTAGAGTTGTTTGTCGGACTCGAATATCTCACCAGAAAGGACTATATCCACCCTTCTAAGGCGGGGTCTAGCATTGATAGTCTGTATATAGTTGTAGATGAAGTCTCCATTGGAACTAACCATTACTGTGTCCAGGCGGATGCCTTCTGTCACGATTGGCACCTTCACATATTTGCGGTACATGGCGTCCACCCGTGATTTTCGACGCTCGTTCAGTCTTTTGGCAATCTTGTTGGTGTAGTGATCCACAGCTTCCTGCTCTGAAACTCCGTACATTGTGTAGAAAGTCTCGTCGCTGACATACGAACTGTCAGTCTTGAAAGCGTAAATCTGGGGGATATTCCTGCGCAGGAATATCTCCAAGTCCCTGATGTTTATGAATCGGGTGGTGTCAGAGACTATCTTGGAGAGGAAACGGTTGTATTGCTGGTATCCTCTCAGCTGTGCCTTACGGTATGCGCTTCCGGTGATGATAACCGGATCAAGACGGATGCTGTCATTCAGGATGTACATGTCCGGGTGGAAACGGAGTTGCCACTTGCTGTCTCGCATCGATGCGGGCACAATCACTTGAAAAGCCAGGTCGATCTTATTGTGCCGCTCCGCAATATTGCGGAACCTTGCGGTGACCACGGCAGCATCCAGCTGCTCGGTTGCGACCATATCTCCGGAGATGTCATCCTTTATGGCCTTCATGATCAGGATTTCCCTTCCGTCATCATCTTTTACCTTAAGAGTGTCCCTTGTGACTTTCTGGTTCCTGATTTTGGGCACGAATGATGTGTCCATTCCCAAGGCAAGGGTGGCCTGTGCGTTTTCCTGGCGTACACGGGAGATCTTCCGGTGAGTCGAGCAGGAGAAGATTACCAGAATGAATACTATGAATATAAATAATTTGCCGCTTTTCATCAGAAAACATAAACTATGCTCAGGGACACAAAGTCGGGATAGACGAAAGACTTCGGTCCTTCTTCCCTCACGTGAAACTTCTCAGGACTGCTGTAAAAATAGTATTCCTTGAATCTGCCTGCCCATACTCCGAGTCCTGCCTCAAGGTTGACATGTTTTCCTAGCATGTAGGTGTAACCAGCCGAGAGTCCTCCTCCTATGCCTCCCTTGCCTTCCTTAAGTGCTGCTCTCCAGATGCCGGTATTGGAAAAATCCATGTACTGAGCTTTGATTCCAGTCCAGAAACCTGAGTTGACGTACCAAGTCCAGTAACGGACTCCAAGATAAGCCGTCTTTTGCTGGTTCCTGACCAGAGTCTCTGGCTCGCCAGTCTCAAGTTCCCAAGGATTGTACCGTCCCCCGGCGAAAAGGGAGAAATGCTGTGAGACGGACATCCCAATCTCACCGTTCACCGTTCCTAAGGCTGCCCAGTCCAGAAAGTTTGTCTGGATAGACCATTTTTGCGCATTTGCCGAAAAACAAAGCGCCAGGAATATGGAAACCGCTAATAATATACGCCTTGTCATTATCTCCAATATTCAGGAATAACCTCAATGTCAATCAGCTCGTTGCAATCACTAAAACAACTTTCGGTCTCGACAGGCGTAACAAACATGTCTGGATAGTCGAACCTGTCATATAGGTGAACTTTCTTCCCATTGATCATTGTGTATGGACTCTCTCCTTTCCAATGATAACACTCTGAGAAACATCTTGAGAAACGAGTCACCCTGCGGTTTTTGTCGAACAGCCCCACAGGGATTCTTATCAAGGAATGGCAGCCACTAAAGCAATTCGAGAAAAACTCCACTTCCTCATTTTTGCTGAATAATCCGGCTGGGATTTCTTTTAAGGCAAAGCACTCTGAGAAAGTCGATTCAAATACTTTTGCCTTGATACATTTACTGAAAAGATTCTCTGGAATGACAGTCAAGATCGCACAAGTTTGGAATGCGGCACGGAAACTATCTGATTCCACGCAATTGTAGAAGAGATTCTCAGGGATTGTGACAAGTCTCTCGCAGCGACTGAAAGTGAAGTTGAATGAGGCATTCTTGGCGCTATAGTCAAACAATCCTTCCGGGATAGAGTTTATCGGTGTCTCACTGAATGTCCAATCGAAATTTCTCGCATTCGGGGCATGCCGGAATAACCCTCTTGGTATTTGTTTGAGAGACACACATTTATGGAAAGCGGAGGAGAAGTTATCCACGTCTGCGAAAGCACCGAGCTTATCATCTGGGATTGAAGACAACTGGGTGCATTCCTGGAAGGCGTTGTACGCTTCGTGGAGGTCAAGATCACCCCACTGCTCAACAGAAAGAATGGCTCCCTTGTTTGGCATTCCTTCGGTGTTAAGCGCCCGGGCGGTTCCAGATATTGAGACAGTAAATGTCTTGGGGGTGGAAACGTTATACTTATGGCTAAGTCTCTCTTCCCAAACATCTTTTTCCACCAGCTCCACGTTGCCGTCACCCCAATCCACATAGCAGTCCATGCGGCCTCTGAGCGGGAGGTAAACAGTCCAGTCAAAGATGTCATTGGCCCTCACGGTCATCACGAGATCTTTCTCATGGTCAATTACTTCCGGAAGCTGAACGACAGTCACTGACCCTTGCTCGTACTTGCCGTCACCTGTCATGATTTTGATCGTGGTGTTCCTGCGGTCGTCGGTGCGGTTCTTGCCCACCGTAAGAGTTAGTCTGTAGGAATAGTCTCCGGTTTGATCAAGCTTGTGAGATATCCATGAATCTATCCCAGATGGAATTAAAAGAGACACGCCTCTTGAGGAAGATATCTGACAGACATATTCCCCACCTGCCGAAGGGGCGGTGACATGTGAATTATCGATGGTGAAATAAGCCGATGCCTCAGTGATTACTATCCTTTCGAAAGCATATTCTGGATTGTCTGCCGGTCTTATCTCCACCACTCCGGTCCTGACTTCGTCATAAGGGTTGGGATCAATCTTCAGCCTGATTGTGCCGCTCTTCATCTCTGCCCTTGTGGCTATGACGTGGATCCATTCCTCTGCCCCGTCTACACAGACCAAGTTGTAGTCAAAATTAGCGGTCCAGGGTATCTCCACTGTCCCTCCTGTGCAATCGACATCGAAATTGAAGCCGTCACTCACCTGCATTTCCCTCTTGTAAAAGGTCACAACCTTGACAGAGGAATGCCCCTCCCCGTCATTGACCATCACGTAGATGTAGCCGTCGGAATAAAGGTTAGGGCAAGTAACGAGGATAGTTCCCTCGCTATCTGAGATTCTCTCGATGTGAGTCTTGTATTTACCGTCGGTACCGGCTGTCACGAGTGTGTTCTCAGACACGTTGCCAGTCAAGGTGTATCCTATGGGAATTGTCTCACCAGCCGAGATGCCGTTTTCCTCGCCGGAAAGGCTCAAGGTGACAAGAATAGGCTGATAACGAGGAATTTCCACCTTGGTTCCATCCGCCAAGGTGAGAATTATCCTGTCCTTGAAGGATGCTATGTCAGTGTAGGAGACGATGCTCAAACCATCGATGTCGCGAGCTACACCCACCTCATTCCAAGTGTTCCCGTTGTCCAGGGATATGGAGATTTTGCCTTCGTCTACCTTGAAACCTGGCACTATTCCGTCCTTCTCCGCCGCCCGGACCTTCTGTCCGGAGCCATCATCCAGCCATCCTCCGTCCAGGGTCCAGTACCAAATACCGTCAGAATCCTGCTTGATTCCGAGCTGCGGGACTTCGGCATCCTTCCCGTCCTTGCCGGTTACACCGTTGAATAATTTTACGGTCTTGCCGTTATTGAAGGTGAGCTCGTAGCCAGTACGTCCTCCCTCTGAGAGTTCTGTGAACGACTTCACATAGCCGCCTTCCGCCATCTCGGTCACAATGGTGTGGACACTCTCCACCGAACCGTTCAACGCGTCTATTCTTGTGCGCAGCTCGTCTATCTCATGCTGCATCTGAGTGAACTCATCTCGGATGAATCCGCCGCAACTGGCCAGGAGCAGCGAGATGGTAGATAGTAATATAATGTGCTTTCTCATAATCATTTCCATTCTAAGGGAATAATATTGCTGTCAGCCCAGCCGTCAGTGAAACACGATGCCGAATAAGAAGGCGTCACGAAATGGTCGGGGCAATCGATTCTTTCGTAAAGATGAACTTTTTTGCCATTAATTATAGTGTAGGGGCTTTCTACGGAGGTTTCAAAGCGGACATCCCAGAAGGTCGCCCCGAAATCCTTGACCTTTTTGTTGTTGTCAAATAATCCAGCAGGTACTTTCTCAAGGCCATAATCTTGGCCGAAGGTTCCCTCAAAGGTCGTTACTTCCGGATTGTTCGCAAACAATTTAACCGGGATAGAATGGATGCCATGGCAATAATAAAACGCCCTGTTGAACTCCCTGACCTTGGGATTGTTGGCGAAAAGCTTCTCCGGAGGATCGTTAACCGGACAGAGGGAGAAGACACCTCCGAATGAGATGACCTCCGGGCATTTCTCGAACAGTCTTTCCGGAATATCCATAATTCCGGTTGAATTGAAAGTTCCGCTGAAATCCTCTGCTTTCGGGCATCCCCAAAATAGATTTTCAGGGATGTCAGAAAGGACATGACAATCGGAGAACATCGCATGCAGGTTCTTGGCTTCCGCACAATTGCGGAGCAGTCCGCCCGGTATAGTCTGTAGCCTGATGCAGTTCTGGAACAGGTCGTTGAGGGACTCTGCCTTGACTGCATAAGCAAGGAGATCCTTGTCAATATCTGTGAGGTAGATGCAGTCTTTGAAGGCACAGCCGAAATCTTTCACTTCCTTGAATCCTCCGATGGGATCTGCTGGAATGGAGAATAGCCTGGGAAAGCCTTCAAAGGCATATTTCATGTATCTCAAGCCGACGTCTCCCCACTGCTCTATGGCTGTAATACCCCCCTTGTTCGGCATGTTCCGTCCGTTCAGAGCCTCCACCGATCCGGCTACACTGACCCTGTAGCTTGCTGGCAGTAAGGTGTCATATTCATGGAATATCCAGTCACTGAAGTTATCGTTAGACCTGTCAGTGGTCTTGTCTATAATCTCCACGTTACCGTCTCCCCAGTCCACGTAGCAGTTCATCTCACCTCGTATGGGGAGATAAATCGTCCAGTCGTTGGCTATATTAGCCCTTACTTGGAAAACCAGATCCTTATAATGATCAAGGTTCCATGCCTGCTGATCTACTGTGATCCTGCCTTGTATGGTCTGACGGTCCTTGGTGTAAATCAGCAATGTGGCAGTTCTTCCCTCGGAAGAGTGGTTTTTTCCGACCTTCAAAGACAACGTATGGAAGTCTGTTGTGCTGGCTACAGAGGCTTCCACCCAGTCCGATCCTTCGGCGAAGGAGATAGAAACGCCTCTGGATGAAGTCATCTCAATGGTGTAACTACCACCGTCGCTGCCAACCTGTATGAGAGACGCATCCATAGAGAAGTATGATGACGCTTGGATGATGCTCACAGTTGCCCATATGAAATCGGGATTGTCGGCCGGACGTATACGGATGATTCCGGAACGTACCGCATCGGAGGTGTTGGCGTCCACCGTGAATGTCATGGTTCCAGAGACTATAAATGTCCTGGTTTTTTGGTAATGGACCCATTCGCCGGTGTCGTCAACAAATTCCAAGTCGAAGTCGAAATTCGACTTGAAAGGTACTGAGACCGTACCTCCGGAACTGTCGACCCTATATGAGAGCCCATCTTTTATGTCCATCTTCCGTTCGGAGAAACTGATCATTTTCACGGCGGAATATCCACCATCGTGAACCATGATGAACACGTATCCGTCGGAATAATCCTGTGGGCATGTCACCCGGATGACGCCCTCCCTGGCATCCCGCTGATTAACTTCTGAGGTATAGATGCCATCGGTGCCGGATGTGACCACAAGGCCATCAGTGACAGTGCCTTCCACCTTGTACGGAATAGTCAACACCTCGCCTGGGGCTACGACTCTTTCCTCGGAAACATCTCCTAACGAGAGGGATATGGGAATATAGCGTGGAACTTCCAACTTGATTCCATCAGAGAGGGTGAAAGTGACATGAGTGTCCGATGAGGTATCAACATCTGAGATGACCTGGAAATAGAAGATGTCATTCTCTGCGGCCAGGTTGCTCCAGCTTTTACCGTTGTCAGTGGAGATCTTCCAGTATTCGTTTTCCATCTTGATCATCGGAACTATAACGTCTGACGGTTCCAAACCGTCCGCCCTGAGGTGTTGGCCGTTGGAGCCTTTTATCCAATCCCCGTCCAGGGTCCAGTAATAGTGACCGTCAGAATCGCGCTTTACTGAGAATGAAGGCGTATACCCGTCGAGACCGTCAACTCCAAGGATTAGTTGGAAACTGTTGCCATTAAGGAAATTAACCTTATAGGCGGTCTGTCTTCCGGATTCGTTTACAGGATCCACGGACGTGATGTAGGATCCGCTTTCAAGATAAGATACCAGATGCTGGACGGAATTAAGTGTAGAGTTTGTGGCATCCACGAGTGTCCGCAATTCCTCAATCCGCGCCTTGGTCTCTTCCAAATCCTCCTTGAACGGACCTGAACACGAGAACACCAGGAAAGTAAGGAAATATGCGACAAAATAGAGGAGTTTTCTCATAATCTCTCATTTGAAATGCGAATTTAACAATAATCTTAAAATTTTTATATTTGTAAGATTACAACCGATACGTGTTTTTTTCTAGATATGTTAAGGAATTTTCTCATTGCGGCCTCATCCCTTATCATCCTCGCCGCTTGTGGCTCTGAGAAAGAGCCTGTCGTTAATTACAAATTATGGCTCGATTGGCCGGAGAGGCAGCTTCCGGATTTCTCCACTCTTGGGGAGCCAGACATCACGGGAGTCAAGAACAACTTTGACCTGGTCGACATCGACGAGACACTGAACCACTACGCTCTTCTCCTGGAGACAACCCTGAAAGTAAAGAATGAGGAGGAATATACCTTTAAAGCGTCCACCGATGACGGTTCCAGATTTTATGTTGACGGTGAACTGCTATATGATAACGATGGAGCCCACGGACCGATCACCAAGGTTGTCACCAAGAAACTCTCCAAAGGCAGTCACGACCTGAAACTGGAATATTTTGATTGCGACAAGGGGCAGTCCATCAATTTCTTATATTCCACCCCGACGATAAATTGGAGGGAGATCAATGACAGACTGCTTGAAGAGGAAGATAAAGCTACGGACAAGGATGATTTCGTGAAACCGCAGATTGATGAGGCGCTCGCAAGATTTATCGCATGGAAAGGGGATGACCCGGTCATGGCGTTCCCGATTGTGACGGATGTCCACACCTGTGGCCGCTTCACGTACAAGCATATTGGCCATGCGGTCAAAGTCGCTGAGGCTTTCGGCTGTGACTTCATTGAGAATTTCGGAGATATCGGCCTGAACGCTTATCCTGCCACGGAGAATTCAGTTTACGCGAGAGAGATTGTCGACAACGTCAAGACTCAGATGATGAAATATGACGGAGTCTGGCTCTATACCCCAGGCAATCATGACTGGGATGCCGGAGAGGGCAAATTCTTCACGGATGAAGACTTGACAGGCTTCTTCCAGAAACCATGGCAAGACAAGGCGGGGGAAGCCCTACACTTGACTCCAGGCAAGACGTACGGTTGGTATGATGTGCCTAAGAAAGGTGTCAGGGTGATATTCCTGAACAGCCAGGGCACCGGGACGCAAAACGGCTCCTACTATTATTTCGACGACGATCAGATGGAATGGCTAAAGGAGACCTTGGGCAAGACACCGGTCGCCAAGCCGGTTCTTGTGACAGCGCATTACATGCCTCATCCTTTGGGTCGCTGGACCAATTCCAATCCCAACGAGGAGACTCTGGCTAGCAACCAGCGGGTGATGGATATCCTCTCAGACTTCGCGTCAAAAGGCACCTTGATCGGGTTGGTGACAGGTGACGCTCATGTTAACATGTACACGAAGGAGAATGGGGTGAACTATTTCATATCCCAAGGCTACGGCTGGGTGGTTCCTGACCTCATGCTCCCGGGCACGACACACGCATTCTTTGACTACAAGACCAACCTCTGCATCGATGTGTTCGCCGTCAAACCTTTCAAGAGGGAAGTCCATACTTTCAGGGTAGGAGCAGGCGGAGAGGATTTTGATTGTGCTTTCAATTATTAATTGACTGACTGACATGAAAGCGGTTTTCTCAGTTTTATCGTTTTTGGCTTTGTCTCTTATGGCCGCTGCCCAGGGGCATGAGCCTAACCTTCCTTGGGCTGATATCTCTGGGCAGACTAGCCGACAGGTTGTCATAGCGGCAGGGAGCGCTGATCTTTATAACGGCCATCCGACCACGGTCTTGATGGATGATGGGAGAACGATGATATGTGTATGGTCAGAGGGCCATGGTGGGCGGGCCGCTTTTATGGGATACAGTCAAGACGGAGGTCTCACTTGGGAGAACCGGCTTGCGCCGAAAGAGTGGGACAAACTTGTCAATTGCCCCAGCATCTATAAACTCGCTGACAAAAAGGGAAATCAGAGATTGTTTGTTTTTGCTCAGGTTGATGTGGGCAAGGTTTATAGGGACATGGGGTATTCCTTCAGTGAGGATTGCGGGAAGACGTGGAGTCCTGTCAAGTTGCTGGGAAAGCCTTGCATCATGGCTTTTACCAGTATAATCCGGCTAAATAACGGTGACTATCTCGGGATGTACCATAGGGGCAATTCGGATCAGGATAGGGCCCCATTGAAGATTTGGCAGTCAGTGTCCCACGATGGGGGGTTAACCTGGGATGAGTCCATGCTTGTGGGAGAGGTCCCTGGTAAATCTCCCTGCGAGCCTTGCGCTTTCCGCTCCCCTGACGGTAAGACCATCCTTTGCGTAACCCGCGAGAATCAGAGAAAAGGCTGTTCCTTATTCATGGGTACCAAAGATGAGGGCAAAACGTGGTCCGACATGCGTGAGACCCCTTGGGGACTGACCGGAGACCGCCACATGGTACGTTATCTCCCTGACGGGAGAATCATATCGGTGTTCCGTGATATGGCGCCCGGGAGTCCGACGAAAGGACATTTCGTGGCCTGGGTGGGCACGTGGTCAGATCTTACCAATGGTCTTTCCGGGCAGTATAAAATTAAGCTTCTCCATAATTATGCTGGTTGGGATTGCGGTTATCCTGGATTGGAGATTCTTCCTGACAATACTATAGTAGCAACTACCTACATCAAGCTGCATCCTGGAGAGGAAAAGCATTCAGTTGTGTCTGTACGATTCTCTATTGAGGAGCTCGATGCCTTGTTCAAGTAGAGAAAATTCACTAAATTTGACAAAATTTGTCTGAAAATGTACAAGAGAGTTCTGCTAAAACTGAGTGGAGAGATATTAGGCGGGCCTGAAGGAAAAGGTCTGGAGCCGGAGTATCTTCGTAAATATGCCCGTGAGATCGCCCAGGCGGCCAAAGCGGGACTTCAGATCGGCGTGGTCAACGGGGGAGGAAACATCTTCCGTGGGCTCCAGGGACTTGATAAGGGGTTCGACAGGGTAGGGGGCGACCGGATGGGTATGCTTGCGACCGTGATCAACTCTCTGGCTCTCAGTCAGTTCATTGAAGATGAGGGCGTTCATGCTGAAGTTTTCACCGCAACCCCGATGGAGCCTTTTGTCAGGTACTACAACAGGGACAATGCCGTTAAGGTGCTTGAGGAAGGCGGTGTGGCGTTGATAGCCGGTGGGACTGGCAACCCGTTTTTCACCACAGACTCCGGCGCCGCGCTAAGGGCTCTTGAGATTCGCGCGGATGTGATGTTGAAAGGCACGAAAGTTGACGGGGTCTACACCGCCGATCCGAAGAAAGACCCCTCAGCCGTTAAGTATGAGGACATTACCTTCGAGGAAGCCATGGCAAAGCAGCTCAGGGTCCTTGACCAGACAGCCTATGCCCTTTGCAACGATGGGGATATGCCGATCATTGTGTTCGACATCAATTCCCCTGGAGCATTGAAGAGGATCCTTGACGGTGAGAAGGTCGGCACATTGGTACATAAATAAAACAGATATAGCGATGTTATCAGAGAAAGCCAAAGAGATTCTGAAAGGTGTCGAGGCTAAGATGCAGGACACCGTTGACTTCCTTGAGGAAGACCTCAAGACCTACAGGGTGGGCAAAGCCAACCCTTCTATCCTCAACAATGTGACCGTGAACTATTACGGCACTGATACCCCTATATCCCAGGTGGCGTCCGTCAGTGTCCCTGACGCGAGGACCATCACCATCCAGCCATGGGAAAGAAGCCTTATCGCCGCTATTGAGAAGGCCATCATGGCCGCCAATCTCGGATTCACTCCCCAGAATAATGGCGAGATCATCCGTTGCCCTATTCCCCCGCTCACAGAGGAGAGGCGTAAGGACTTGATTAAGAAGGCGAAGGCAGCTGGCGAAAGCGCTAAGGTGGCTGTCAGGAATATCCGTAGGGAGGGAGTTGATGCTCTTAAGAAGGGCGAGAAGGCCGGAGATTTCTCAGAGGATGTGCAGAAGGAGGGAGAGGATGAGATCCAGAAGGTCACTGACGCCAAGGTGAAGGCAGTTGACGCTCTCGTCTCCGCCAAGGAGAAAGAGATCATGACAGTGTGACGAACGTAGCTATCCAGGGTTATCGTGGGTGTTTCCACGAGCAAGCCGCTCGGGAGTTCTACTCCTCGAGAGGGGTAGACATCAGCATTGTCGAGGGGCCTACTTTTGAGAGCCTTTTCAAGGCTATGTCGGAGGGAAAGGCCAGTGCCGCGGTAATGGCGATCGAGAATACCATTTCCGGAGGATTACTTCCCAATTTTGAGCTGTTGAGGTCCAATCCCTATAAGATCAAAGGGGAAGTCTATATTCCTATTCATCAGAATCTTATGGCCATTCCTGGTCAAGCTGTGGAGGACATCCGTGAGGTCAGGACCCATTATATGGCTATAAACCAGACAAGGCGTTTCTTTGAGAGGAACTGCCCGTGGATCAAGATGGTTGAGTCAGAGGATACCGCCAAAAGCGCCATCGAGATAGCCCAGCAGGGGCTGAAAGGCGTCGGCGCTGTGGCCTCAGAACTGGCCGCTGAGCAGAATGGGTTGGAGATACTGGCGAAAGGAATCGAGACATATAAGCAGAATTTCACCCGCTTTCTCATTCTCGACGACTCGATCACCATTCCCAGGAGTATGGCTGATAAGGCATCCCTTTGCTTCACGCTTCCCCATAAGCCGGGCTCTCTGGCGCAGGTCCTGACGATTCTCTCTTTCTACGATATGAACCTGACGAGAATCCAGTCACTTCCTATCCCCGGGAAAGAGTGGCAATACTTTTTCTACGCCGATATAAGGTTCTCTTCCTACACCCGTTATCGGCAGGCGCTAAAGGCCGCAAGACCATTAATGGCTGATTTTTACATACTTGGAGAATATAAATCATATTATAAAGCGAACAAATCATGATCATCCAACCCGCTGAAAGGACCAAGGGAGTCCAGGAGTATTATTTTTCCCGCAAGCAGAAAGACCTCGACGCCGTCTCCGCCGAGAGAGCTGAGAAAGGTCTTGGTAAACTCATTAACCTTGGGATAGGCGCTCCTGACGGAATGCCTCCTCAGGTGGCTATCGACGCCTTGGCGAAGGTCGCGGCTTTGCCGGATAGCCATAGATACCAGAATTATAAAGGTTTACCAGTGTTACGTCAGGCTTTCGCCGATTGGTATGCCCGTTACTATGGCGTAACTCTCAATCCCAATGGCGGGATTCAGCCACTGGTTGGGTCGAAGGAAGGTATCCTCCTGATCACTCTGGCTTTCGTCAATCCCGGAGATAAGGTCCTTGTCCCGGATCCTGGGTATCCTACCTATTCGTCCACGGTCCGTCTCGCAGGTGGGCAGATATTGCCTTATAACCTCAAGGCTGAGAACGGTTGGTTCCCTGATTTCGACGAGCTTGAGAGCATGGATCTCCAGGGTGTCAAGTTGATGTGGGTGAATTATCCGAATATGCCTACCGGAGCTTCCGCCACACCGGAGCTTTATCAGAAGTTCGTGGATTTCGCCAAGAAGCATAATATCCTGTTGGTCAATGATAATCCCTATTCGTTCATCTTGACCGATAAGCCTATCTCGATTCTTGCCGCTGAAGGGGCATGGGACTGCTGTCTCGAGTTGAATTCCTTGAGTAAGGCCCACAACATGAGTGGTTGGAGAGTCGGTATGGTGGCAGGAGACCCTGAGATGGTCAATGAGATATTGAAGGTGAAGAGCCAGATGGATTCCGGAATGTTCAAGGCCATGCAGCTTGCCGCTGTCGAGGCTTTGGCAGAGGGAGAGGACTGGTTCGAGAGGCTTAACGCCGAGTACAGGCGTCGCCGCGTGGTGGCCGGACAGATATTCGAGGCTCTAGGAGTTAAGTATAACCCGAATTCCACCGGTCTTTTCCTTTGGGGAAAAGTCCCCGGTCAGGCAAGTGAATCCATGACTGCCGGAGAGCTGCTCTCCGAGGAGATTCTCCATTCTTGTGGAGTCTTCATGGCGCCTGGATATATATTCGGTAAAAACGGGGAAGGCTACATCCGTATCTCCCTCTGCGCCCCTGTTCCCACTCTTGAGGAAGGCCTCGCTCGGGTTATGGAATATTTGGGAAATCGCTGATTTCAAGATGGTTCTAGGAATTATTGGACTGGGCCTCATAGGGGGCTCAATGGCTATTGACCTTAAAAGGAGAGGTTACGCGCATAAAGTTCTGGGAGTCGAGTCCGAGCCTGTCAATGCGGAGGCTGCTTTGCGTATCGGCCTCTGCGACGAGGTTGTCTCTTTTGAGGACTGTGTCAGGCGGTCTGATATCATCGTTATCGCTGTCCCGGTCGGTACCGCCGTCAAGATGCTCCCTCAGGTGCTGGATATATTCTCGGAGGAAGGCAATGGCGGAAAGATTGTCATTGACACCTGTTCCACCAAGAGCCAGATAGTCAGGGTGGCCCATTATCATCAGATGCGGGGCCGCTTTGTCGCCACGCATCCGATGGCTGGTACTGAGTACTCGGGTCCATGGGCCGCCATGCCCAACCTTTTCGACGGCAGGGCTTGTATTTTCGCCAATTCTGAGGAATCCGATCCTCAGGCTCTCAAGGTGGTTGAGGATCTGTACGACGCTTTGAACATGCGTCCGATCTACATGAACGCCGACAACCATGACGTCCACACCGCCTATGTGTCGCACATATCCCATGTCACTTCCTTTGCCTTGGCATTGACGGTCCTTGACAAAGAGCAGGACGAGAAGCACATTTTCGACCTTGCCTCCGGAGGCTTCTCCTCCACGGTCCGTCTGGCTAAAAGCTCCTCTGACATGTGGGTGCCGATCCTGACCCAGAACCGGGACAATGTCCTGCGGGTCATTGACACTTACCTTGAGAAAATGAAAGACTTCCGGGATGCTATCGCGGATTATGATGAGGCCAGAATAGAGGAGTTGATTCAAGAGGCGAACCGGATCAAGAAGATTATTAGATAGTATATGGAACGAACACTTGACACCGTCCCCGTCTCGCAGTGGGGATTCTTCGACGAGAGCATTCCCCCAATTGTGATCGCCGGACCTTGCAGCGCCGAGTCTGAGCTGCAGATGATGATGACTGCGAAAGGCTTGCACGATTTTGGGATTCATGTGTTCCGGGCTGGAATCTGGAAACCTCGGACCCATCCAGGCTCTTTTGAGGGGGTTGGTGTCCAGGGCTTGAAGTGGCTGCGCAAGGTTAAGGATGAGTTCGGGATGAAGGTATGTACGGAAGTGGCCAGTCAGAAACATGTCTATGAATGTATGAAATATGGCGTCGACATGGTCTGGATTGGAGCCCGTACCACAGCTAATCCTTTCCTTGTCCAGGAAATAGCTGAGGCTCTGCAAGATACAGATATTCCTGTGTTGGTCAAGAATCCAGTCAATCCCGATCTTGACCTTTGGATCGGGGCTCTTGAGAGATTAAACCGCTCCGGGATCAAGAAACTTGGAGTGATTCATCGGGGTTTTTCCACAACCCAGAAGATTCCTTATCGTAACCTTCCCGGCTGGCAGATCGCCGTTGAGTTGCGTACCCGCTATCCCCAGATTCCATTCTTCGCCGATCCGAGTCATATGGGTGGGTCTAGAAAGTATCTCAAAGAGCTGTCTCAGAGGGCAATGGACCTTGGATTGGACGGTCTCATGGTCGAGTCGCACTGCGATCCTTCTTGCGCGCTCAGCGATGCCGCCCAGCAACTTGTACCAGAGGATCTCAAGACCCTTCTCGAGAGCCTTGTCATACGTCAGAAGCAGACCAATGACAAGGAATACAACGAGAATATCGAACAGCTGAGGGCACGTATTGACGTGATTGACGAGAATCTGCTTATGTCCCTGGCCTCCAGAATGGAGATCTCCCGCAAGATAGGGGAGTTTAAGAAGGCGCATAACATCGCCATTGTCCAGGCTGCGCGTTGGGAGGACATACTCTCGGACATGATCGCCAAGGGCCGGACTTATGGACTGACAGACAAGTTCATAACTGACGTGTTCAACGCCATTCACGAAGCCTCTGTCGCCGAGCAGAACCGCATCCTGGAAGAGTAAAAGGGGTTTTGATTATTCTATATTTTGTATTACATTTGCATAGATAGTATTATATTGTATTACAATTATGGAAGCGATTATCAGTAGGACACCAGCTTCTTTCAGGTTGAGGACAGATTTACTCAACTTGTTGAAAAAGAAGGCGAAAGCAAGTAATCGCAGTCTCAATAACTATGTTGAGAGTGCGCTGATGGAGTATGTGTACAATGAACCCAATGCCAATACTGTTGAAGCTATCAATGAAGTGAAAAACGGGAAATCAGCCGGGACTCTTGATTTGTCGGATTTTGACACTTTTATTCGTCAGGTTGAATCAATGTGAGTAGTGGTGTCAAGAAACTTGAATTATGAAAAACATAAAGTACAGTACACAGGCCAAGAAAGACCTGAAGCGCTTTCTCCTTTTTCCTGACAAATTGAAGAAGCTTTATTCGATTCTTAAGTTGCTTCAGGAAGAACGGCCTCTTCCTGAGGAAGTTAAAAAGCATGTGCTTCAAGGCAACCTATTCGGTTTATTGGAATGTCACATTGAGAATGATTTCTTATTGATTTGGAAAGATCTGGATGATATATATATTGTTCGAATAGGTTCCCATTCTGAATTATTCAATAAATAAGTGTCAAGTGTTTGGATATTAATAAAGAAGGGGCCTCGAAAGGTCCCTTCTTCTATTTTAGATCCTTCGCTTCGCTCAGGATGACATCAGTTACTCGGAGTCAGGAATAAAGGCGTCATATCCGTAGCAGGTAAGAGCCCATTTACCTTCGTCGTCCAGCGTCCTCCAAATGCTCATGAAAAGCCATGCGCCCTCGTCGGAGTCAAAGTATCCTCGGTATGAGGGATCGTCAGAATGGTCTGTACCCTGGTCTGAATCCCAGTCACCAACTCTGACACCTTCAGCAACAATCTGGCTGGGATAAGTGAATGAGTTGTCGGCTGAATTTAAAGTGATCAACAGTTCTCCGCCATTGGCATAAGGAGAGATTTTATACTCTCCGGGGTGATTGACATCCTGATAGATGGTCGTCTTATGTCCCTCGTAGAGCGGCTCTCCAGAATAGTAGTAGAATCCGTACGTCATCGTACCTGTCTGCCAAGCTTCCCACTTAGCAGGCAACTGGACTGAAGGGGTGCACTGCTCGTCGGTCAGGACACCCTCCCAGTTGGGAGCGACATCCCACCACACGCGGTTGTCCTTGTCGTCCTTTCCATTGGGTTGGAGAGTGGCGATGGCGGCCTGGTAGTTCTCTTTGTTGTAGTCGCGGTCAGTGTCGTAGAACGGCAGACGGTAAGGATAGTGGGTGGTTCCGGTGTTGGAAGCCCCAGGTCCCACGGGCATCTTCGGGATATCCAGACGCCTCCAATCGGACCAAGCCTGAACACCGTCAGCGAGATAACCAGCGATCCACCTTTGGATTGCAATCTGCTCAAGCCCGTTGTCAGGGTTGTAGGCGACAGCGTCACTCTTGACATAAGCGTCGGCGCCGGTCGCACCCCACCAGGCGAATGATGCCTTTATACCCGCCTCGTAAAGGGTCTTGGGGTCGGCGTTGATCCAGCCCCTGTAAGCGGCCTCGGCCTCTGTGAGGAGGATCCTGGCGGCAGGGATGATCGGAACGGTGGCGGACTGGCCAAGCATGCTGTAGTTGATGCTGGAGACGCAGTCGCTCCATTTTGACACCGCCTCATTAGAAACAAGGCCGAAAGGAGCGCCATAGAAGGAAGAGTACTGGTCACGAGGGAAGATCTCAGGATCACGCTTGCCCTTATAGCACTCGACATCGAAATACTTGAACATACGGTTGTCCTTGAGCTCTTTCATGGTCTCGACAATGAAGTAGTTAGGGACAGGGTTCAGACCGGCCGATGAATAATCGGGGCTGCACCAATAGTACATCATGTTCCAATTGAGATCATCGTAAGTGAAATCCAAGCCGTCAGCGACATCGGTCATACCACCGTCCGCATAAGCGGCGGCGAAACGTGTCTTACCGGTATTGGGATCCACGTCGCTGAGCTTGATGGCGAGGAGCATACGGAGCGAAGCGTTGAACTTCTTCCACTTCTTGATGTCACCACCGTAGAGCACGTCAGCCGAACCGTCAAGAGTACCGCTCTCGTCGAACTGGGCATAGGCTTCCTTGAGGGTGTTGTCCAGAATGGTGTAGGCCTCCTGCTGGGTATCGTACTTCGGGGTCCAGTTATCCTCGGATGCGCCCTTGAAGGCATCGGTGATGATGACAGGTCCGTTGATGTCGGAGATGGACATGAAGTAGTATGACATCAGGGTCTTGGCTGCGGCGATCTGGTTCCCGGAGGTGCCCAGGATAGCCACGTAAGTCTGGTCCTTCTGCTCGGGATCCTCATTCATCTCAATGATCTTGTGAAGGTTCTTCAGGGGATTGAGGTAAATGGATGAGCAGGAATAATAGGATGTCGTGGAAAGAGGCCCGTACTGGTTGTTCTTGGACTCGGAAAGATATCCGGCCCATTCCTGAAGCCAAGGGTCGTAGGCGTTGGTCGCGGTCGTGTAGGCGAACCTGTTCGCGTAACGGCAGGCATCAGTGAAGAAGTACGTGGTAAACGAGGTGGAAGGCTTGTTGGGATCCTTGTTGATGTCACCGAAATCCGTAGGGTCGCAGCTGGTCAAGAACATTGATGCGGCGAAAACGGAAACTATTAAAGTAAATATCTTTTTCATATTGTCTTCCTCCTATGCTTTAGAAAGTGAGATTGAGAGTGAGTCCGAATGTGCGTGTGGACAGAGCCTGACCTCCCTCAATGAAGTTGGATTGAGAGCCGCCCATTTCCGAAGGATCGATGTTAGGGACAGCGGAGTAGATCAGCCAAGGGTTGGTGGCGACGAAAGCGACACTGGCCCTTGAGACACCCTTGATTCTGTTGAGCAGCGCCTTCGGGAAGTCGTAGCGGAGCGAGAGCTCACGGAGCTTGAAGTAGGTGCGGTCGTAGATCGTGGAATCCTGGTCATAGACGTACTTATAATAGTTGTAGTACCAGGCCTCGATATAGCCGTCCATTGGGTTGCCATCGGCATCGACACCGGTCAGGTGGTATCCACCGCCCTTCTGGACAGGCTCACGGACACAGACGCCTTTGTCGTTGTTGGCAGCGGTGCTGGCAAGCAGACCGGAACCCTCACCCCACATGTTGGTCCAGGAAACAAGCTGTCCACCGATAACATAATCCAAAGCGGCGCTGAAAGTGAGGTTCTTTACCCTCAAGCTGGTGTTGAAACCACCGGTGAAATCGGGCTGGATGTTACCGACGACTTTCTGCTCGTTGGTCTCGAAGGTAGGACGCACGTCACCTGTGGCTGTGGTACCCTTTCTGAGGATCAGCTGGCCGTTCTCGTTCCTCTTCCAACGGGCGTTGGTAGCGATGGCGCCGATAGGCTCGCCTACTCTCGACTGGACGTACCAGTAATAGTAGAAGGAGTTACCGTCGATGTTGACGAAAGTCTGCTCGGGGTTGTCGGGGTTCAGCTCGACGAGGGTGTTGACGTTCTTAGCGATGTTGGCGCTGACGTTCCACTCGACATCCCTTGTACGGACAGGGGTGCCACCGAGGAGGATCTCGATACCCTTGTTGGTCACAAGACCGGCGTTGATCGTCCTGCTTGAATAACCCGACTGGGGAAGGACGGTCGCGGCGATGATGTCGTTCTTGGTGTTCTTCTGATAGAGGTTGATGTCACCATAGAACCTGTTCTTGAACATCTTGAACTCGGTACCGACCTCGTAGGATGTGGAGATGGTGGGTTTGATGTTCTGGTTGACCTGCCTTGTGGGCTCGTACAGAGTGGTCAAACCGTGAAGCTTGGTCCCGATAGTGTAGGTAGGAAGAACGTTGTAGGCACCGAGAGTCGAACCGACCTGAGCGATGGAACCCCTGATCTTCCAGAAGTCTAGCCAAGGAGCCTTGATGAGCTTGCTGGCCATGAAGGATAGGGAGGCTCCGCCGTAGAGGTAGCCGTTGTTGTCGGCGGGCAGGCGGGAGTCGAGGTCGTAGCGGATAGAACCGTCAATATAGACAAGGTCATCCCAACCGATGGTGGTGTTTCCGAAGAACGAGCGGGTCTTGTAGTGGGTCTCGCTGTTGTTCGTGGAATACGTTGATGCTGATGCGCTGAGGTTGAAGAGGCCGTCAACTGAAAGCCCGCCGTTGGTGGAGCTGTTCAGGTAGTAGTAGTCGTACCTGCGGGTCTCGGCGAAGGCAGCGGCCTCGATCGAGAGGCGGTTGTCGACGTACTGGTTGGCCCAAGTCAGGTAACCCTGGGCAGTGATGTCGTTGGACTGTGCGAAGTACTCCCTGAAATACGGGGTGTAGTTGATGGATCCGCTTCCGTTCTTCTCCTCGTAGCGGCTGCCGTTCAACATGTTGTTGATACGTGCTCCGAGCTTGAAGTTCCAAGGCAGGGTGGCGTAGATGTCGCCGGAAAGCATGTGGTACTGAGTCTCGGAAGTGTAGGTGTAGTTGTGCATCACGGCGAAGGGATTGTCGTGGAAGTTGGCGGTAAGGTCATCAGTACTTTTGATGTTCCATGTCCTCCACGATCCGTCCGGGCGCTGCCAGTCCCTCAGGTCGGCGATTCTGACGTTGGTCTGACCCCACTGGATGAAGTCGCAGACGTAGTTACCGTTGGCGGAGTAACCCTCCTGCTCGGCGTTCTGGTTCCTGCGGAAACGGTAGCGATAGCTGATGTCAGCATTCAGCCAGCTATTGGGCTTGATCTGCGAGGAGATGCTGAACGATCTGCGCACGGCCTTCGAGTTCTCGAAGATACCGGGGCGGTCAACGTTGCTGAACGACACGCGGGTGTTCATGCCCTTGACAGCCTTCGTGAAGGCGATGTTGGTGTTGTTCGTCCATGCGACGCGGGTGAGGTCGCGGAGATTCATGCGGTAACTCCAGGTGTCGGTCTCCTTATAGTGGGAAGATGTGGGATCCCATGAAAGGGCGGTGCGGACAAGGGTCTTGTCGTCGTAGCGGGGACCCCAGTTCTCATCGTGGAGATAGTCCATCATATAGGTGCCGTCACCGAGTCCCCATTCGTTCTGCTCGAAGAGGTACTTCGCATCGAGGACATCGACATCGCCTCCAGCCTTGGCGTAAAGCGATGTGGCACCTTCGGAAGCGGCGCTACCGCCACCGAACATCTTCTGGAACTTGATATGGTTGTAGAACACCTCAGCTGAGGTGGTGTGGGAGAACTCGACTTGGCTGTGTCCCTCCTGGGCCTTCTTGGTGGTGACGATCACGGCACCGTTGGCTCCTCTGGAACCGTACAGGGCGGTCGCGGCGGGACCCTTCAGGATGTTGATGCTCTCGACATCATCCATGTTGACTGCACCTGCGCCGGTGATGGTTCCGTCGATGACGTAGATAGGCTCGCTACCCTCCTGGTTGCTGTAGGATGTCGGGCCTCGGAGGATGATCTTACCCTCGCTGAAGGTCGATCCAGCGGATCCCCAGAACTGGGCTCCGGCGACCTTACCAGCCAGGGAGTTACCCAATGAGAAACTACGGGTCGAGGTAAGCTCTTCCTGTTTCATTGTTTGAGCGGAATAACCGATAGCCCTCTGTTTCCTGGTCAGACCTTGGGCCGTGACAACGACCTGGTCAAGTAGCTCGGAATCAGGTGAAAGAACGACATTAACTGTCTGTGCCACGGCTTTCGTTTGGTTGGAGAAGCCTATGCACGAGAACACGAGCGTGCCGTTGGACGGGACGTTGCGCAAGGTATAGTTACCGGAGGCGTCAGTGACGACACCGTTGTTCGTGCCTTGCACAAAGACTGAAGCTCCGATGACCGGGAGCCCGTCCTCTGCGGAAGTGACCGTACCAGATACGGTCATATTCTGCGCGAATGCTATGCCTAAACTAGCGAAAAGGCACAGCAGCATAGAGGAGAATTTTTTACCCATAAGCTTAATTTTTTACTAAACTTAATATTTGATGAATAAATAGTGAATAATCTCGACTACCTATATCGGCCGGCGGAACCGCCAGAATGGGACAATATGCCCTAACCCGGACGAAAAACGCAAAAACCGACGTACAAATAAAAGAATAAAATTGGAATATTGCAACATCCTCAATATGAATGCAAAAATAGACGGAAGTTGAATTTAAATCGTTTTATCTGCCTTGCACTTGAAGTTGTTTAGTTTTTTAAGTTAAAAAATATTCGAATTTTTTGCATTTTTATTTCAAATTGAAATATATTAAAAAAAACTCCGAAAATGGATTTTTGTTTAGTAAAACATTTAAAATTTTATAGTGTATGTCCAGGAAATCATTCAAAGAAGCTTGCCGTCAATGGGAATCCGACAAGGCGAAATTTGTCAAAGCGACGTCTTTGGCGGCATATTCGCTGACTTTGAGGCATCACCTTGAGCCGAGATTCATGACTTTGGGGGACATATCCCCTGAGTCTGTCCAGCAGCTGGCGGATGAGGAATTGGCTGCGGGAAACAGTCCTTCCACAGTGAAAGGGATTGTGCTTGTCCTCAAAATGATTATCCGGTATTGCGAGAAGCAAGGCTGGATGCCGGAGCGTAAATACGAGATAATCTTCCCGAAGAGGAAAGAAAAGACCTCCCCTCGATTCCTGCTCCTCGAAGAGGAAAAGCAACTGCTGACTTGGCTTTCGGAGAATCCGTCATTGATTAACATCGGATTGCTTATATGCCTTTGCTGCGGCCTTAGGATCGGTGAGGTTTGCGCCTTGAAGTGGGAAGATATCGACATCCGGCAGCGTGTGATCCACATACGCAGGACTGTCCACAGGATTTACCGCCAAGACCTCTCGAACCATAAATCAGAACTGACGCTTGGCGTTCCGAAAACAGAAGACTCAAGAAGAGAGATTCCTATATCCAATTACCTCGTGCATATATTAAATAAGGTATACCTGGATTCGTATCCGGAACAATATGTTGTCTCCGGAACGAGAAACCCGATGGATCCGCAGACATTCAGAAATCATTTCAAGAGAGTAGCTTCCAAACTCGGAATTCCTGCCAGGAAAGTCCATAGCCTAAGACACACATTCGCCACCAGGTGCATAGAGAGCAAATGCGACTTCAAGACTTTAAGTTCCTTGCTAGGTCACGCCGACATCACCACGACCCTGAATCTTTACGTCCACCCAGGCCTTGAGCAGAAACGGCGCTGCGTGGAGGACATGATGAACATGTTCTGACCAAACATATTCTAAAACGTTAATACCCTGGCTTATATCCTTTATTAAATATTAAGTTTAATTAAGGTTTAAGCTTATGGGTAAAAAATTATTTTCTGTGCTGCTGTGCCTGATTCTGGGCATGGGCGCATCGTTTGCCCAGACAGTCAACGTGACTGGAAAGGTCACGGACGCCGCAGGTCAAGGCCTGGTGGGCGCCTCGGTCTTCGTGGCCGGGACGACCAACGGTACCATGACTGACGCGTCGGGCAACTATTCCCTCTCTGTCCCGTCCAATGCGACGCTGACCTTCTCCTTCATCGGATTCACGGAGCAGCTGATCGCGGTTGGAGGACGCAAGGTGATCAACGTTATTCTCGAGGAGGATGCCAACCTCCTGAATGAGACCATCGTTGTCGCTTTCGGTACAACCACGAAGGAGGCCTTTACTGGATCCGCTTCGGTCGTCAAGTCCGAGGATCTGCAGAAGAGGTCCACGGCCAACGTGACCAACGCTCTCGTTGGTTCGGTCCCTGGACTTCAGATGAAAGGCGCCTCCGGTGCTCCTGGTGCCGGTTCCGGTTCCATCAACATCCGTGGTATCTCATCCCTGCAGGCTAGCACCGATCCGCTCGTCATTGTCGACGGCGCTCCGTATCCGGCCAGCCTGACCAACATCCCGCAGAACGACATCGAGTCTGTGACCGTCCTTAAGGATGCCGCCTCAGCCGCTCTGTACGGTGCTCGTGGTGCCGCTGGTGTCATCCTCGTCACTACAAAGCGCAGCAAGAGCCGCGACGCCATCGTCAATGTTGACATGCGTGTCGGTGTCAATAGCCGTGGTGTTCAGGATCACGATGTCATCACCGAGCCCGGCCAGTTCTATGAGGCTTACTACACCAGCCTTTACAATTATTACAAGAACAGTCAGGGTTACTCTGAGGCCAGAGCCTTCCAGTCTGCTAACACAGACCTCCAGAAGCATCTCGGATACAACGTCTATACTCTTCCTGAGGGCCAGTACCTTATCGGTTCTAATGGTAAGCTCAATCCTAACGCCACTCTCGGCCGCAGCTACAAGTCTGGTAATGAGACTTATTACCTGCAGCCTGACAACTGGCGTGACCTCGCTTACAAGAACGCCCTCCGTCAGGACTACAACATCAGCGTGAGCGGTGGTAACGATCGCGGAAGCTACTATTCCTCAATCGGTTACCTTAACGAGGATGGTATCATCGAGTACTCGGGTTATCATCGTATCACCGCCCGCATCCGCGCTGACTACCAGGTCAAGAAGTGGATGAAGGTCGGTGCCAACGTCGGTTTCACCCAGTCTCATCAGGAGTCCAACCCTAACATGAGCGGTAGCTGGTCATCAACCAACTTGATGTACTACACCACTTACATTGCTCCTATCTATCCGGTTTACGTGCGCGTTCTTGACGCTTCCGGTAACCCGGTTATCCGCACCGATGAGTTCGGTCACGAGCAGTATGACTATGGTGTGGCTACCACGAACTATCCTGGAAACGGTCGTGGTTTCATGCAGACTGGTAACCCCTTCGGTTCTAACCGTTACAATAAGGTCTTCAATGATGGCCGCAACCTGACCGGTACCCTCAACGCTGACTTCGACATCACCGACCACCTCAAAGCGGTCGTCCAGTCCACAGTCAACTGGGGTAACACTCTCAGCACCAACTATGACAACCCTTACTATGGTCCTAAGGTCGGTGTCAACGGTGAGCTCTACAAGGGCATGTCCAACAACATGCGTTACAACCAGCTCCAGACCCTCACCTATGCCAATAGTTTCGGCAACCACAATGTCAACGTGATGTTTGGTCACGAGTACTATAAGACCCAGGGCAAGAGCATGGGCATCACCGCCCAGGGAGGTTTCTCTCCTGAGCTCCTTGAGGTCAACTCTTTCGCTAATGTCCTTTACTCTGGAACATCTTCCAGCACGAGCGACTACAACGTGGAAGGTTATTTCGTCAGCGCTCAGTATGACTTCGATAAGAAGTACTACCTTTCCGCTTCCTTCCGTCGTGACGCTTCTTCCACTTTCGCGGTGGATCACCGCTGGGGTAACTTCTGGTCAGTTGGAGGCGCTTGGATCATGAACAAGGAGCCTTGGATGGCCGGTGCCACTTGGATTGACCAGTTGAAGCTCAAGGCTTCCATCGGACAGCAGGGTAACGATAGCATTACATCCTTCGCTTACACGGACACCTATTCCTTGAGCAAGGCCAGCGATATCGCCATGTCTCCTGAGATCCGCTTGATCGGTAATCCTGAGATCACTTGGGAGACAACGACCAACTCCAATATCGGAGTTGAGTTCAGCTTCTGGAAGACCAGGTTCACTGGCGCTTTGGATGCTTACTTCAAGAAGACCACTGACCTGCTCTTCTGGATCTCTGTTCCCGAGTCCGCAGGTTCCCGTGGATACTATGGTAATATCGGTGACATCGGTAACCGTGGTCTCGAGTTCACCTTCAATGTTGTTCCCGTCCGCACTAGGACAGTTGAGTGGAGCATCGGAGGAAATATCTCCACCAACTACGCATGGATCATCAAGCTTCCTGAGTCAAAACTCGGAGAGTTCAACGGATACTACGAGAGCAGTTACTGGTGGACCCCTGGCGGAGTCATGCGTGACTACATGACTTATGAGTTCGCCGGACTGGACGAGAATGGTCAGGCTACCTTCTGGTATGATGAGGACATGAGCCCTCTCGGCCATCCGGACAATCCTGATTTCGCCAACATCACCAACCGTCCTGGTCAGAAGCGTTCAGGTGTCACCACTGACACTGGTAAGGCTCAGCGCTATACCCACGGATCGATGCTTCCTAAGTTCTTCGGCGGTCTTAACACGGCCCTCCGCATCGGCAACTTCGACGTAAGCGCCACCTTCGACTACCAGTACGGTGGAGTTATCGCTGATAATGTCTATTCCAAGTTGATGACTCCTCCCGCATCAGGTTCAGACGCTGGATACAACTACCATATGGATATTTTCAAGGCGTGGAGCCCTGAGAACCCTACCAGCAAGATTCCTCGTTGGCAGTATGCTGACAAGTATGCGACCGCTGGTGACACAGCTTTGACAAATGCCAGCTACATCAACTTCCAGTCGTTCTCTCTCGGTTACAACCTGCCTGTCTCCAAGTTGGGAATGGGTAAGCTCATCAGCCGCATCCGCCTCTACGCTGTCGGTGAGAACCTTGGTTACATCTCCGCCCGTAAGGGCTTCGACCCTAGAGCCTCGTTCTCCGGGACTTCTTCCACAAACGTCTACTCTCCGGTGCGCAGCATCTCGGGTGGAGTTCAGGTTACATTCTAATTTGAGGAGGATATGATTATGAAAAATATAGCTAAATTCTCTCTTATAGCTGTTTGCGCCGCCATACTTTCTGTCGGTTGCATCAAGGAGACCTTCCCTCAGACAAGTTATGTCACGACCTCCCAGGCCCAGGTTCCGGGAGCATTCGACCGCTTTGTTGACGCTATCACCGCGACCCTTGCCGGATATCCTACCTACGGTGGAGGTACCGATGCCAATGACTTTGGTATCACCAGGTTCTTCATAGCATGGGATAGCATGGGACAGGATCTTGTCCAGCCTAACCTTACCAACGGTTGGTTCAACCAGTTCTACACGATCCAGGCCCTTGGCCCGACATACGCCGCCAGCCAGTACGCTTGGACTCTCTACTATGGTCATATCAGGGCTTGCAACAACGTTCTATCTTCCGCTGGTGAGGAGCCGGACCCTGCTCTTCAGGCTGGAGTTGGAATAGCTTACTTCTACAGGGCTTATTGGTATCTTGACCTTGCCCAGATGTTCGCCAAGAAGCCTTATTATATTGACTCTGCCGCTGAGACTGTCCCTTATGTGGGCGAGGCCACCACGATTGAAGACCTTTATCACAATCCCCGTCTCTCCAACAAGGACATGTTCGAGAAGATCCTTGCCGACCTCGACAAGGCTGAGACATATCTCGCCGGTTACAACAGGCCTAACAAGTATCTCCCTGACGTGAGCTGCGTCTATGGTGTCAAGGCTAGGGCTTATCTCCTTATGGGTGAGTGGGCTAAGGCCCGCGAGTTCGCGAAGAAGGCACAGTCTGGCTACACTGTCATGTCCGCCAGCCAGTACACTGACTGGGAGACTGGATTCAATACTCCGAACGCATCTTGGATGCTCGGTGTGACCTTCAAGTCCGACAACCCTTGTATCCAGAACAACGACGCTGACTCCAGCTGGGGTTCATGGATGTTCATGGAGATCAATCCCGCCACCTCTGGTTGCGGTTACGCCGCCAACTACGGCCGTCCTATCCACATCGACCGTCACCTCTATGAGACAGTCCCTGAGACTGACTGCCGTAAGATGTGCTACGCTGATTTCGGCATTGACGAGATGGGAGAGGCCGAGGCTATCGCTGCCCTTGCCGCTTATACCAAGCATCCCGATTGGATTTACGCCACCAATGTAGGTAACCAAAACCCTAATGGTGGTACGAACTTCAAGTTCCGCACCGCCGGTGGAGAAGCCGGACGCGACAACCAGTACATCGGTTTCGTTGCTTCCGTTCCTCTCATGAGGGTTGAGGAAATGGTCCTTATCGAGGCTGAGGCCGCCGGTAGGATGAACGAGGCCGAGGGCATCGAGCTCCTCACAGCTTTCGCCAAGACCCGTGACCCTCAATACGAGTACGGTACTCACAACGAGGCTTATTTCAACACATCCACTTCCGCTTTCATCAACGAGATTTGGTGGCAGCGTAGGATCGAGTTCTGGGGCGAGGGTATGGCCACCAAGGACATCAAGCGTCTCCAGAAGGGTATCATCCGTAGCTATCCTGGCTCGAACCACTACAACAACTACCGTTACAATAAGGAGACTACTCCTGATTGGATGAACCTCTGCATCGTGCAGACTGAGGCCAACTACAATGTTGACTGCACCAACAACCCTGATCCGGATTATCCTAACGGTAATTCTCCCGAGGTTACTACATTCTAATTCAATCGAAAGAATATGAAAAGATTAGCATACATTTTCCTGGCGGTCTTCGCCATGTCGGCCCTTTCTTCCTGCAAGGATGAGGTCTTGTACGAACCGGGACCCCAGGTCGAGGGACCCCAATATTACTTCTCCACGGGTGAGGCCTCATCTGTCAAGATCAACCAGAACACGAAGTCAGTCTCTGTCGATGTGTTCCGTGTCGAGACCGCGTCCGCTGGTACAGTGACTGTCGGCGTCGCCGATGAGTCCGGGCTGATTTCCCCGAGCAGCACCGCTACCGCTTCTTTCAACGCTGGCAGCAATAAGGCCACTCTGACTTTCCCGATTGATCCGAGCAAGTTCACTTTCGCCAAGAATTATCCGGTGACTTACACCCTCTCAACTGACACTACTCCTTATGGAATGTCACAGGTTCAGGTTACCTATAACTATCCTACTCCTGTCAAGTCTCTTGGCAAGGGTAAATCGACCGAGAGCTATTTGACCGGTGGTGAGTGGACCCCTGAGATTCTGCAGAGCGAATTGGATCCCAACGAGTTCCATATCAAGAACTTCATGGGCAGCAAATCCGCGACCCTTGTTATTCATGTCGTCCAACCTGGTGAGACTTGGGGAGATAAGACATGGACCAAGACAGACCTTGTTTATTATGATGACACATGGAGTGGATTGACTTATGCCGATGTGGGAGGTGGTTCAGCTGATAAGATCAATGTCGACCATCCTTGTGGATTCAAGTCCACTGGCGCCGATGAGAACAACTGGGTAAACAACCGAGTCGCCATCTGGCAAGACAATGGCCTTCCCGCTGTTGTAGAGATAGCTCCGTTCTATTACATGGATGGGCTTGGCGGATGGAACAAGAGCGCCGCTCCTACTATTACTATCATTTTCCCTGGCTACGATCCTAAGGACTATGCCGTCGAGGCCACTTATGCCGGTATCTTCACAGACACAGAGGGTGCGGTATTCGGCGAGGCTGAGGTCACTTTAGGAGAGGATATCGAGGGTGGTGTTGCCATATTGATTCCAGGCGAAAGCGAGGAGGACATTGAGGCCGCCATCGAGACTCTGCAGGCTGGTGAGGATGAGTCCATCGTCGCTTTCGAGGGAAGTACCGTAAGGGTACCGCTTCCTGAGGGCGCTCAGACCGGCAAGTACACCATCGTTGTTGGTGGTGTCGCCGAAGACGAAGTCCAGGAAGTTGCCGTGACTTCATTCTACTATCAGGCCGGAGAGGTCACCCTTGACTGGGATTGGCTCGTGGGTGAGTGGAATGCCCAGGATACCGAGGGCGATCCTTACAAGATGACCATCACCAAGAAGGATGAGACCACAGCTATCTTCACCGGTATTTGGGGTATGGAGGATGAAGCCGTGATGGAAGGAACAGTCGATTTCGAAGCGAAGACTGTCACCTTCAAGGGCCCTATCTGCATTGGTGAAATCGCTGGAGGTAAGCTCTACATTGCCAACTTCAACGAGGAGACTGAGGAGTATGATGATGGTGAGTTCACCGCCACTCTCACTCCTGGTGGAATCACGATCTCAGGGCACGGCTACTATGCTGTTGGTGGTTCCTATGACGGAGATCTGGGAACTGACACAACGAAGATGACCAAATAGAAAGTCACCTTAATACTTAAGAAGGGATCCTGATTCAGGGTCCCTTCTTTATTAGTAATCAGTGTGAAACGCCCTAAGCGCACCCAGAAGGGCATTCTCGAAGACCGCTTTCTCATGCTCGGAAAGGAATCCGACCTCGATGGGAACTTGGAACATCCTGACTTTCAAGTCGTCAGGTATGTCTTTGAGGTCCAGAATCCTCTGGCAGTCTTTTTCCGTGGTGGCAACCACCGCTGTGGGATGCTCCTTGACCGCCCTCATGATTTTGCGGATGTCCGCTTTGGTGTATTTGTGGTGATCTTCGAAACGGAAGCGCCTGACTATCTTGTGCTCGTCGCTAAGGTACATCCTGAGGGGAGTGTCTTTAGCTATCCCTGAGAACAGGATAAGCTTCTGGGAATAGGCGTATCTTGGATCCGCCTCTTCAAATACTGGTTTGAGAGAGCTGTACCAAATCGTCGTGAACAGGAGAATCTTCTCCTTGCCATTCTTGTCCGTCCCTTTGCAGGTCTGTGGGTCATAATCCGCGAGACCAAAAGCCTGTGCCCATTGGACTTTTTGTACGTCCTCCATGTAGGCTGGACACTTGGAGACTATGATGAAATCTGCTTCTGAGAGCCTCTCGGGCAGATCCCGGAGCCTTCCGAAAGGCAGCAGATGGTCTTTATGGACAGGTCTGTTGTAATCTACGAGAATGATATTGAGATATGCCCTGAGTGACCTGTATTGGAAGGCGTCATCAAGCACTATCAGGTCGGCTGGAGCTATCTCGGCGTCAGCGCATCCACGCGCCCTTTTCTCAGTCTTCAACTTCTCCGGATGACAGAGTATGTCACAACCCTTTACCCTGTGGCGGTCAACGGCGACAGTCACTCCAGGGAATTTCTTTTTTATTTGAAGGGGCTCGTCGCCATATTCCTTGACAGAACCCTCCCTTTTCACTATCTGGAACCCTCTGGTAGATCTGCGGTGTCCCCTGGAGAGGACGGCGATGTCCTCATAAGCCCAGTCATCGCTTTTCAGCAATGTCCTGAGAATCATCTCAGTGTGGGGTGTCTTGCCCGTGCCGCCAGCCGTGATATTGCCGACGCAGATTGTGGGAACATCGCAGGTTTTGACCTTGCGGATTCCATGGTCATAGCAGAAGTGCCTGAGCTTCAGGGTGAGATAGTATGGAAGAAGAATGATTCTATCAAGCATCGCGACACAAAGATACAAAATTATCTCCCCATTTTTCCGCGATATAGTCCAGAATATTCAGAACCTCATCCGGATTGAGCTCCGTGACCAGACGCATCCTTGTCTCCTTGAAGTCAGGGAGGCCTTTGAAATAGCAGCTCAAGTGGCGGCGCATCTCGTAGACACCGACCGGCACCCCTTTGAGATCCACGGAGAGGCGGAAGTGCCTTTTCGCCAGTTCCACTCTTTCTCTTACCCCCAGGTCCGGCAGTTCTTCACCTGTTTTGAGCAAATGCTTTATTTCCTTGAATATCCAAGGACGACCGAAAGATGCCCTCGCCACCATGATTCCGTCGACGCCATATCGCTCAAAAGCATTTTTGGCCTTGACGGCGGAGTCTATATCACCATTACCTATTATTGGTATGGTCATTCTGGGATTGCGTTTGACTTCTCCGATCAAAGTCCAGTCGGCTTCTCCCTTGTACATTTGGCAACGGGTACGACCGTGTATGGTGAGTGCTTGAATCCCGCAATCTTGCAGACGTTCAGCTAGTTCCACGATGATTTTGCTCTTGTCATCCCATCCCAGACGGGTCTTTACGGTCACCGGTTTACTGACCGCCTCCACGATACGCTTGGTTATCATCACCATTTTGTCCGGATCCCGCATCATGCCTGAACCGGCTCCACGGGCGGCGATTTTGCTTACAGGGCAGCCAAAGTTGATGTCTATCAGGTCGCAGCCATGACCTCCGACAATCTCTTCCGCATGGTCGGCCATTTTGGCCGCCTCGATCATTGCGTCAGGGTCGCTACCGTATATCTGGATGCCGATAGGGGCCTCTTCTTCAAGTGTCTTTAGTTTTGCGTAAGCCTTTTTCGCGTCTCGGATCAGGCCTTCGGCTGGTATGAACTCGGTGTAGACCATGTCCGCCCCTTGCTCCCGGCAAATACCCCTGAAGGATGCGTCTGTCACGTCCTCCATCGGAGCCAGAAGAACCGGCTTTTCTCCCAGATCGATGTTCCCTATCCTCATTTCAAATACGATAGGACACAAAAATACTATTTTTTCAAAAAAAATTGCTACCTTTGCGTCCCCTATGATGTGTAGGGATCGCAATTATTTATGTTAAACCATTAAAAATCAAGACAGTGGACACACTTAGCTACAAAACAGTCTCGCTCAACAAGGCGACTGTGAACAAGGAGTGGGTCGTCATTGATGCCACGGATCTTCCGCTTGGCCGTCTTGCTTCCAGGGTCGCTCTTATCCTCCGCGGTAAGAATAAGCCCGGCTTCACCCCTCACGTGGATTGCGGTGACAACGTCATCGTCATCAACGCCGAGAAGGTGGCCCTCAAGGGTGACAAGATGGACAACAGGGTCTACATTCGCTACACCGGTTATCCGGGTGGTCAGCGTTTCACGACTCCTAGGGAGATTCTCGCGAAAAGGCCCGCTGAACTGGTGAGGAGATCCGTCAAAGGAATGCTCCCTAAGACACGTCTTGGTGATAAGATTCTCGGCAATCTGCATGTTTATGTCGGCCCCGAGCATCCGCACCAGGCGCAGAATCCTAGAGAAATTAAGTTGAACGAAATCTAACAGAGCAAATGGAACAGAAAAACGCCCTTGGAAGACGTAAATCAGCCGTCGCTCGTGTTTATCTCGCTGCCGGTAAGGGTAACATCACGATCAATGATCGTCCTCTTGAGGAATACTTCAAAGAGGGCTCTCTCCAGTACATCGTGAACCAGCCTTTCGCCGTCACGAAGACAGAAGGTCAGTTTGACGTGAAGGTGAACGTGGTCGGTGGTGGCACCAAAGGCCAGGCGGAAGCTATCAGGCTCGGTATTTCCCGCGCCCTGAGCGATCTCGACAGAGAGGCTTACCGTTCCGCCCTTAAGGCTGAAGGCTTCCTGACCCGTGACTCCCGCGAAGTCGAGAGGAAGAAGCCTGGTCAGCCTGGCGCACGTGCCCGCTTCCAGTTCAGCAAGCGTTAGTTTGCGGGAAGAGACAAACTGTTTTATGTTTTTCGCACAGTCCGGTACGACAAATCCGGCCCACACCATGGCAGGATGCCGAGACTGCGGAAAATCCCGGAGACCGGAGACACATCCGCTACTTGCGGGATTGAAGTAAAGAGTTACAAACAGAAAAAATTAATTTTTGAGAAAAATGCCACGCGTAAATTTCCAAGAACTTCTTGATGCAGGCGTACATTTCGGTCACTTGGCCAGGAAATGGAACCCTAAGATGGCTCCCTACATCTTCGACCAGAAGAATGGGATCCACATCATCGACCTGCACAAGACCATCGTCAAGATAGACGAGGCTGCCGACGCGATGAAAGAACTTGCTCGCTCCGGCCGCAAGATCCTCTTCGTAGCCACCAAGAAACAGGCTAAGGAGATAGTCGCTGAGAAGGCGACGGCAGTTAACATGCCATCTATTACCGAGCGCTGGGCGGGCGGTATGCTTACCAATTTCCCGACCATCCGCAAGGCTGTCAAGAAGATGAACACCATCGACAAGATGAAAGAGGACGGTACCTTCGATAAGCTCGCCAAGAGAGAGCGTCTTCAGATCAACCGTCAGAGGGAGAAGCTTGAGAAGAACCTCGGTTCCATTAGGGACATGAGCCGTCTTCCTTCCGCCCTTTTCGTTGTCGATATCCAGAAAGAGGCCAATGCCGTCAAGGAGGCCAACCGTCTGAACATCCCGGTATTCGCAATGGTTGACACTTGTTGCGATCCCACGCCCATTGATTATGTGATACCGGCCAATGATGACGCCACCAAGTCCATCGAGCTTGTGATGAACATCCTCTGCCAGGCCATCGAGGAAGGCCTCAGCGAGCGTAAGCTTGAGAAGGATAAGGAAGCCACCGAGGAGACCGCTGAGGGAGAGGCTCTCGCCAATCCTACTGGCAAGAAGCTCCGCGCCCGCAAGAGCGCCAAGCCCGTCGACGTGACCGCCGAGGCTCCCGCTCCGGCTGCCGAGCCTGTCGAGGCCCCCGTCGCTGAAGAAGAACCCAAGGCTGAATAATCTTAAAAAGTACGACTTATGGCTATTACCGCACAAGACGTAATGAAACTCCGGAAGATGACCTCCGCCGGTATGATGGATTGCAAGAACGCTCTCAACGAGGCTAACGGCAATTTCGAGGAGGCTGTCAAGATCATCCGTGAGAAGGGGAAGCTCGTGGCTGCCAAGAGGGCTGACCGCGAGACCACCGAGGGTGCTGTCCTTGTCCGTACAAACGGTGACAAGGCTATCCTGGTCTGCCTTGGCTGCGAGACTGATTTCGTCTCCGCCACTCCTGATTTCAAGGCTCTTGCCGCTGAGATCGCTGATGCCGCCATCGCCGCTTTCCCGGCCGATGCTGAGGCTCTTAAGGCTTGCGTTTGCTCCAACGGCCACACTGTCGAGGAGGAGATTTCCGCCCAGACAGGTAAGACCGGTGAGAAGCATGTTCTCGCATATTATGCCGCTCTCGAGGCTCCGTTCGTGGGACAGTATGTCCACTTCAACGGCAAGCTTGGCGCTATCGTTTCCTTCAACAAGGTTGTTCCCGAGGATCTCGGAAGGGCTATCGCCCAGCAGATCACCGCTATGAGCCCTGTTTCTGTCTCTGAGGCTGACTGCCCTAAGGAAGTCATTGACAACGAGCGTGCTGTCGCCATCCAGAAGACGAAGGACGAGCAGGTTCAGAAGGCTGTTGACGCCGCCCTTAAGAAGGTCGGTATCAACCCTGCTCACGTTGACAGCGAGGATCACATCGAGTCCAACACCGCCAAGGGTTGGATCACTCCTGAGCAGGCTGCCCAGGCACGTGAGATTATCGCCACTGTCAGTGCAGAGAAGGCCGCTAACCTCCCCGAGCAGATGGTTCAGAACATCGCCAACGGTCGTGTCCAGAAGTTCCTCAAGGAGAACACTCTTGAGAATCAGGATTTCGTCCAGTCAGATGAGAAAGTATCTGTCGCCGACTACATCAAATCCGTTGATAAGGACGCCAAGGTTGTCGCTTTCCGCCGCTACTCTCTCAACGACTAAAAGATCAGTTACAGTTAAATGGATCCCAGCCCTCACAGGGCTGGGATCTGTTTTTTATTCTTTTTGATAGTATTATCGTCCTTTTGACAATAACTCTTAATTCACCTTTTATTATTTTCGCATCTTAGTAAAAAAATAACCATTTAAGTCCAATATAAATCACTCAAATTAACCATTCAATCTGATGAAAAGTAAAATTTTCGCGACCTTGATCTGCGTATTCGTGGCTTTGTCCGCCTTTGCGCAGAATAGGGTTACCGGTGTTGTCAAGGACAATATCGGTCCTCTTGCAGGGGCAAGCGTAGTTGAGCAGGGCACAAAGAATGGCGTTGTTACCGACCAGAACGGTAACTTCACCATCTCTGTCAAGCCCGGCGCGACTCTTGAGATCGCTTGTCTGGGTTATGAGACACAACTTATCCCCGTGGGTAACAGGAGTCAGTTCGACATTACCCTCGAAGAGGATAAGGAGATGCTCGACGAGGTGGTTGTCACAGCCCTTGGTATCGCCAAGGAGAGCAAGAAGCTCGGTTATTCTGTCGCCACCATCAAGGCGGATGAGTTGGTGAGCAAAGGCTCGACCAACCTTGCCACCGCCCTTTACGGTAAGGCCTCCGGTGTCCGCATCCAGAACACCCAGGGTGGTGCCGTCGCCGGTGTGTCAATCACTGTCCGCGGTCTTTCCTCCATCAATGGAAACACCCAGCCTCTCGTCATCCTCAATGGTGTTCCGATCCGTAATGGTAACTCAGGCTCCTCAAACTCCACGAGCATGGATTACGGTAGCATCGGTATCGACGGCGGAGTCCGTGCCAACGGTCTCGTTGACATCAACCCTGAGGACATCGAGGAACTCACCATCCTTAAGGGTGCCGCCGCTACGGCTCTTTACGGTTCCGAGGCCGCTAACGGTGCTATCGTCATCACCAGCAAGAAGGCTAAGGGATCAGGTGTCACTATCGATTTCAATGCGAGCTATCAGCTCAATATGGTAGCCTATGTCCCTGACATCCAGACCAAATACGGCCCTGGTACCGGTTATGGCGACTGGACAAACGAGATGATCAGCAACAACGGTTTCCGCGTTGATGCCGCCACCGGGAAGCTTTATCCCGCCTACAGCAACTACCAGTGGGGTCCCGCTTACGACGGCAGGGAAGTCTTGTATGTCGATGGCTCGACTCGCGCGTATTCCCCCATCAGCTCCAAGCCTTGGACAGAGCTCTTCCGCAACGGTTCAGACCAGGTTTACAACTTCGCTATAAACCAGTCAAGCGACAACGCTACCACCAGGTTCTCTTACACTTATCTCAATGAGCTTCCGAACGCCCTGTCCGGATCGTTTGACAAGCACAATTTCAATGTTGTGGGAACCTTGAGGTATAACGACAATCTATTCCTTGACTACACCGCCAACTATATCACCCAGCACATCGTCAACCGTTCACAGGCTTCGATCAGCATCTATGGCGGTTACAACAACATGTTCGGTGCTTTCCTTGACGTTCCTCTTATCAAGAAGATGTACAAGACCAGCCTGGGTTACAAGAACAACGATATGGGTGTCGGTCCCACTCCCGACGAGGCCTTCAAATATGGCTCCGACGGATTCGTCTATGGTGTGCGTGAGCTCCTTTGGAACATCAATGAGCATCACAGTGACGAGCTTGAGCAGCGTTTGATCGGAAGCGTGGCTCCTACTTGGAAGATAGCTCCCTGGTTGACCGCGAAGGTTCGTGTCGCTACTGACTTCACCACTTCAAAGACTACCAACACCAGCAACTCCGCGTTTCCTTCAGCCGCGAGTTCCAACAGCTCCAGCGGTGGTTACTCAACGCTGTCAAAGTCCTATCAGGTGCTTTATGGTGACGCCATGCTGATGTTTGACAAGGACATCACTGACAAGATCGGCCTCACCGCCACAGCCGGCTGGCAGGCTCGCTCCGAGAACATGCACAGCATGAACTTCGGCACCAGGGACGGTCTCATGATCGAGAACCTCTTCATGATCGGTAACTCCTACAGGACTATCGACATCAACAACAACAACGAGACAAAGATGCAGCTCCTTAAGACCGCCTTCCTCGGGACACTCGGATTATCTTATTCCGATTATCTCTTCCTTGAGTTGACAGGCCGTCAGGAGAAATCTTCCACCCTCCCTAGGCACAGCCGCAGCTACTTCTATCCTTCAGCCAGCTTGAGCTTCCTCTTCACCGACGCCTTTGAGATGCCTTCATGGTATGACTACGGAAAGGTCCGCGCTTCCTACGGTATCGTTGGTAACGCCCCTGAGGCTTACGCCGCCAATATGGCCTACTCATTCGGAAGCGGTCCGGGCTGGAGCTACAACCAGGTTCCCGCCAACCTCGGTAACGACAACCTCCGTCCTGAGACGACCAAGGAGTTCGAGGTAGGTATCGAGAGCAAGTTCTTCAACAACCGCTTGGGCTTCGAGGTTACCTACTACAACAAGAAGATCTCCGACATGCTTCTCCGTACCGAGCTCGCTCCTTCGAGCGGTAGCTCCACGATGTGGGTCAACTCCGGTGAGATGCGCAACAAGGGTCTTGAGGTTTCCGGCCATGTGACACCTCTCCTTTCAAGGGACTACAGCTTGGACATCAACACCAACCTCGGTTTCAACAGGAACGAGATTCTCTCCCTCGTCGAGGGTATCAACTTCATCGAGACCGCTGACTACGCCAAGACAGGAAAGAACTACTCCTATGTCGGCAGGCCTATGGGTGACTTCTACACCGCTGCCAACAAGGTCGTTGAGGATGGCCCCTACAAGGGACGCAATATCGTCAACAATGACGGTAACTATGTGATGACAAGCGACTACGTGCTTGCTGGAAACGCCATGCCTAAGGTGGTCGGAGGTCTTGGTCTGTCCGCCACTTACAAGGGATTCGGCCTCGATGTGATGACTGACTTCAGGTTTGGTGGTTATATCGCCAACAACTGCTACCGCTACACCATGACCACCGGTGTCAACCCCGACACTGAGAATCGTGAAGGTGAGGGCTTCTATCCTTACACCTACAAAAATGGTGTCACCGCCAACACCGGTATCATCCTTGACGGTGTCGTCTCCGACGGCAACGGTGGCTGGAAAGAGAATGACAAGGTCATAGCTTACGAGGACTACATCACCAGCAAGACCGCTTGGGGAATCGCCCCTGGTGTCCCTAACGGTACCTACGATTTCTTCAAGAACAACTGGTGGAAGCTCCGTGAGATCAGCCTCTCCTACAACTTCACAAGGAATGTCATCAAGAGTGACTTTGTCAAGAACCTGACCCTGTCAGTGTATGGACGCAACCTGTTCTACTTCTACAAATCCATCCCTAACTACGATCCTGAGACCAGTAGTGGTACAGACTGGAAGAGCCAGTTGGAGATCGGTGGATCCGCCTCGCCTACCCGTTCGGTCGGTGTCTCTCTCCGCGCTACATTCTAATAGCATAAACGCATTAATATAGAATAGAATATGAAAAAGATATTTGTTTATTTAGCTTTGCTTGCCGCGACGATTGTGTCCTTCGGTTGTAGCGAAGAAGAATACGACAACAGGTACAAGGATCCGTCAAAGGTCTCTGAGGCTAGCCTGGACAAGCTGATGCCGGGATGTATGCTTTTGGCCAATGACTGGGCCTGCTCCACTTACGGGCGTTATTTCGGTTATGAGCCCCAGCTCATGCTTAAGCTCTCCAACCAGCTCGGTCTTACCCTCGATCCTGGTATCTACTACCATGACGAGTATGAGGACTATGGCCAGCCGTACAACAACTACCCTACGATGGTCACCAACTTAAGGAAGATGGAGCAGCTCTACGACGAGCTTCCCGATGCTGAGAAACCCGCCAACGAGGCTTATATTCTCGCCGCTAAGACCCATCTCTATGGAATGATGATCTACCTTATCTGCGAGTATGATGACATCCCCTTCAGCGAGATCGGCCAGGTGGCTCTCACCGGTGACATCTCTTACGCCAACCCTCATTATGACAACGGCCAGAAGCTCTTTGAGATGATTCTCGATGAGCTCGGCGAGATCCAGGCCAAATTCGCCACCTGCCAGAAGCCTTCAGCTTTCTCCAGCCAGGACTTCATCAACCACGGCGATCTTGACAAATGGCGTCGTTACGCCAATTCCCTCCGTCTGCGTGGCGCTCTGCGTGTTTCCACCCAGGGTCCTTTGGCCTCCAAGGGTCAGCAGATCATCAGGGAGATCCTTGACGGAAATCTTCCTATCGTCGAATCCATCGACCAGAACATCCAGATCGCCCGTCAGGCTTCAGGTCCCCTGAACATCAATGGTGGTTCCGGATTTGACTGGCACAACCTCCAGACCGCCAGCGCCGAGGTCATCAACCGTATGATGAAGGCCGGTGACGGTGGCAAGTGGGTTGAGGGTCAGGATGATCCCCGTCTTCCTCTGATGTACTGCCTCGCTACCGCCAATGGTGAGTATCCTGTCGCGACTGCCGCCGAGGAAGAGGTGAAAGATCCTCTCAAGGCAGGAAAGGCTGTCCCCAGCGTTTTCCGTGGCGCCAGCGCCAACACCGATTATGACACCTATCAGACGATGTTCTTCACCCGTGTCAACAGGGCTTATTACTCACGTATCCGCAAGAAGGGCTTCTTCTGGGAGAACCAGAACTGGGATCACCAGATTGTCTCCTCTTATGAGATGTGGTTCATCAAGGCTGAGGCTTACCAGCGCGGTTGGGCCAACGGAGACGCTAAGGCCGCTTTCACAAAGGGTATAAGCGAGTCCATCAACTTCATGTTCAAGTGCCAGAACAACCGTTCCCAGACTGAGCTTGACAATACTGATGGCGACTACCTGAACGGTACGCAGCAGCGTGCGGTCATCAATCCTGACCAGAGCATCTACAACGCTGAGTGGATCACCAACTTCGCCAACGACAGGTGGACAACCCACATTAATGGAACTCCTTACGAGGGTGGCGAGCTTGAGGCTATCCTTGAGCAGAAGTGGATCGCTTTCTGCTTCCTCCACGGAGGTGAGCAGTGGAGTGACATGCGTCGTACCGGATATCCCCGCATGTACTATCCGGCCGATCACGACAACAACGCCTTGACCCCTTACCCTTGCAACAGGCTTCGTTATGTCGCGAAGGAGCGCTCCTACAACTCCAACTTCAAGGACGAGGTCGGAGCTCACGACAACTACGCCGATGTCCTCTTCTGGGCAAAGGCCGATTGGCACGATGGCCCTACCTATTAATATTAGAAATAGGTTAATCTAATATTAGCGCCGGCTCCATCAGGGGCCGGCGCTTTTTTTTATCATCACGGTGTGGGTGGCATAAATGAAATACACCGCATGCATCTCTGCAGGCGGTGTATCAATTCTAACCTAAAACTTAACCTATGAAAAAACTATTCGAATGCAAATATAGCAATTTTTATACCATTTCAAACCTTTCGAGTCTATTTTTTCGCGGTATTGTTAAGCTTCACGATATGGGGCTTCCCATCGTTCGCTTTGACAATCTCAGCTGTCTCGCCTACAGGTTTGATAGTCTGTATACGCACATCCATGACAGGTCTATCCCTGCCGTCTGTGGCCACCTGGGCGATCCTGTCGATGATATCAAGTCCTTTGATGGTCTCACCAAAGACAGTGTAGCCGCCATCAAGTTGAGCGCATGCTTTTGCGTCTTGGACTATATAAAACTGTGACCCGGAAGACTCTTTCATCGGGTTGGCCACGTCGCCTTTGCGGGCGGCTGCGAGGGCGCCCTTCTTATGGGTATATTCAGGGACAAATTCGGCGGGGATTGTGTACCCTGGACCACCCTGACCGTACTTCGCGACAGCCGCCTTGGAGGTGTCCCTTGTGTAGGGGTCTCCACCCTGGATCATGAAGCCGTTGATCACCCTGTGGAACAGGAGGTCATCGTAATAGCCCGAGATGGCGAGCTTTGCGAAGTTGTCCCTATGCTTCGGCGTGTTCTTATAAAGCTTGACTGTGATTGAACCAAGGTTTGTCACAATCTCGAACTCCGGCTCTTCCGGAAGGAGTTTCACAATTTCCATCGCTGATTTTTCTTTAGCGGCTTTCTGCGCTGCCGCGATTGAATCCTGACGGGCCTGCTCGGCAGCTGCCTCAGCAGCGGCCTTTTTGGCCGCGTTGTTACAGCCGAACACGAGCGTGGCTGCGGCCGCCACGATCAAGGCTTTGAACATCAGATTTCTCATATTCATTTAATTAGAATTTCCTGTAATTGTAACCGAGAGTGTCGAAGATCTTGAAGGACTCATTCCTCATGGCTGAGGAGAATCTGTCGAAATCCTTGGCCTTCTGATCGCACCACTGAATCTCTGCGAGAGCGCACATTCTAGGCAGTAACATGTACTCAAGGTACTCGTTGGTGGCGATATACTCAGTCCAAAGGTTCGCCTGGACTCCAAGGATATGCTTCTGCTGGTCAGCGTTTAGTCCCTCGAAAGGCTCGTAACCATAGACTTTCTCGATGGGGAGATTGCCGCCGATAGCGAGAGGCTCCTGTGTCTGATCCTCACTCTGGTAATAGTCGAAATAGCAATATGTGTTGGGAGTCATGATGACGTCGAATCCCATGCCAGCGGCTTGGATACCTCCTTTGACACCTCTCCAGGACATCACAGTCGCACCAGGGGCAAGCTCTCCTTCAAGGACCTCGTCCCAACCGATGATCTTGCGGCCATGGTCGTTGAGGAACTTCTGGACCCTTGCGGTCACATAGCTCTGGAGATACTGCTCCGCCGTATGCTTGCTGTCGGCTTTAATTCCAAGAGCCTTGATCCTCGCCTGGCAGGCTGGGCATTTCTCCCATTGGGTCTTGGGGCACTCATCGCCTCCGATGTGGATGTACTCGGAAGGGAATAGTTCCATGAGCTCGGTGAACACATCCTCAAGGAATGTGAACATGTTTTCCTTTCCGGGGCACATGACCTCGTCGGAGATTCCCCATCTTGTCCAGACCTCGTAAGGCCCTCCAGTGCAACCAAGCTCAGGATAAGCGGCAAGGGCGCCGAGCATGTGGCCTGGAAGATCTATCTCAGGAATGATGGTGATGCCGAGAGAAGCGGCGTAGGCGACCACGTCACGGATCTGATCCTGTGTGTAGTAACCGCCATAACGTACTCCGTCATTGGATTTGAAATCCTTGCCGACCATGGTGCCATTGCGGAAAGCACCTATCTGCGTGAGTTTCGGATACTTCTTAATCTCAATCCTCCAGCCCTGGTCCTCAGTAAGGTGCCAGTGGAGGCGGTTGAGCTTGTACATCGCCATGACATCGAGGTACTTCTTGACTTCCTCAACGGAGAAAAAGTGTCTGGCGCAATCGAGGTGCATGCCTCTGTAGGCGAACCTGGGCTTGTCTTTGATCGAGACAGCGGGGAACATGAACTTCTGCGCGGGATCGACTTCCTCTGAATAGACAGCGACATCAGTCAGCTGCTTGAGAGTCTGGATGGCATAGAGGAAGCCATTTTTTTCAGATGCCTTGACGAGGCAAGTCTTTTTAGTGATGTCGATCGAATACTCCTCGGGAGCCATGGAAGCGTCCTTGAGGAATATGAAACCTTTCATCTTTCCATCTTGGGCGGCTTTGGCGAGCCCGATAGGGGAGGCGAAGGAGTTGGTTCTTCCGCTCACGAAGGTGATCCTGTCAGCGAAACCGCGGATGAGATTAACACTCTCGGCGTCTATTGCCTGATCACAGTTGAAATTGGCTCCAGCGCCTTTGAAAACGCCTTTCCCTATCTCCACACTCTGAGGATAAGGGACCACATTGATGACCGTCTCGGTCTTCTTGGCGCACATCACGGCGGGAATAAGCGAGATGGCGCACACAAGGAATCTAGTCAGATGTCTCATTTATTGATACTTTTCGGTTAATATGCTGATATATATCAAGGCTAAGTTACAAAAAACCTAGTATATGAGCAAACCGAGCGCTCCTCCGGCGAGGATGATCGGGATTGGCCCGATCTTGAAGCAGAGGGACGCCACAGTGGCCGCGGCGAATAATCCCCAACTTATCCAATCAGTGAAATTCTCTCTCACAACGGAGATAACAGGTTTCGCGTCAATCCAGTTAACCTTGAACATCAAGATTATGGCAGCCGCACCTATGAGTCCGACTACCGCTGGACGGAGCCAACTCATGACACCCTCGAATATCTTATTGTTATGGAATTTGGTGTAGAATCTGACTATTGTCAAGACTATGATAAAGGAGGGGAGGACAACTGCGAACGTGGCCGTGAGAGAGCCCAGGATCGCGACAAGGTGGCTGGCTCCGGCTCCTTTTACGACCTCATATCCCACATAAGTGGCGCAATTGATCCCCACAGGCCCCGGTGTCATCTGGGAGATAGCCACAATGTCCGTGAAGGCGCTCTCAGTGAGCCATGAATGGGCTGTTACTACTTGAGTCTGGATCAGGGAAAGCATGGCGTAGCCTCCACCAAAGGTGAAGAGGCCGATAATGAAAAAGACCCAGAATAATTGGAGAAATATCATGGTATCAACCATTTCCATGCCTCCTTTCTTTTATCAAGGTGACACAGACGGCGACAACTATCAGCGTCAGGAGAATATAAATCGGTGAGAAGTTCATGAAGGCGACCATGAACAAGGTGGCGGCGCTGATCGCCCATGCCCACCAGGTTTTGTTGCCTTTTCTCGCCATGTTTATCATCGGCACCAGGATCAGCGACACCACCACCGGCCTGATGCCTTTGAATATCCTGACCACCACAGGATTGTCTTGGTAGCCAGTGAATAGCATGGCGATGAGCAGTATGATCAGGAAAGAGGGGAGTGAAGATCCGAGGGTAGCCGCCACGCTACCTTTGAAACCCCGCATCTTGTAGCCGGCGAAAATCGACATGTTAACCGCGAGAACTCCAGGGGCCGATTGGGCCAAAGCTATAATATCGGGAAGCTCTTCCTCGGAAATCCATCCTCTTTTCACCAGTTCCTCCCGGATCAAAGGAATCATGGCGTAGCCTCCTCCTATCGTGAAGGAGCCTATCTTGGCGAAAACCATGAATATCTTCCAGAGGGGAACCATAGAAAGGAATGTTAATAAACGACAGTGGTGACCATCTCCCGGACCACTCTCCTGTCAGTGCGGCCATCTGGACCATGTGAAGAGGAATGGAACTCGGATATTCCTGTCAAGGATTCCAAATCAGAGATGTTACTAGGTCTCACCCCGGAGCCCGCCAATATGATGATTCTTCCAGCCGCTTTCTCATTGAGGGCTTTCAGAGTATCTTTTCCGTCATTGACGTTCTCCGCATGGCCGGCTGTCAGAAGCCTGTCGCACCCGAGACTGATGATGTCCTCAAGAGCGGTGAAAGGATCGGCGCACTCGTCGAACGCCCTGTGGAAAGTGATTTTCATGCCTTTGGCGGCATCCATCAAGCGTCTCATGGTCTCCATGTCAATCGAGCCGTCTTTCCTGAGGGCGCCGATCACGACACCATTCACTCCCAAACGACGACACATTCTGATGGATTCCAAGGTGGCTTGGATTTCCTTCTCGTCGTACACGAAATCGCCGCCCCGGGGCCTTACAAGGACATTCACGGGAATATCGACAGCTGTCATCACCTGCTTGATATTATCTTCAGAAGGGGTCACGCCGCCACAGGGAAGATCCTCGCAGAGCTCAACTCTTCCCGCACCTCCCGCTTGAGCCTCAGAGGCCTCGAAAGCGTCTGTGCAGCAACATTCCAGGAATCTTTTGACGGATCCTTTCCCCTCAATCTCGAGAAGAAGCTCCGGGCGGCAGATATCCGCCGAGAGAAAGTGGATAGGGACATCGCTCCACCGCCTCTGGAGCGTGTTTATGATAGTCTCGGCTTGTTCTTCTCTCTTGATATACACCCGTAGTGCCTCAGGAGTGAAGCTCTTGCATCCAGGGTGGATGTTGCCAGGAGTCACCAGGCTGTCGATAACCTCGATTGCTTCCTCGCTCTGCTTCCGGGGATCTGATGATGGGGAACTTGATTCTCCCTTTATCGCCGCGGTCCCTGAGATCAGGACCGTGTCACCCAAAAGTCTCCCTCTCTCGAATTTCGGAGTAGTTTTAGATTTTTCCCGTCCATCTTCCAGCACTTTCCCGGAATACCGGTGGGCTGGCACCTGGATGGGATTATCAATTGGTCTACTGAATCTGCCGGCGTTCCTCACCGCATGGACAGAGACAGTGACACCTCCGGCGGAGCAACCGATCCCGGTCGCCGCAGGGTAGCCATTCTCCCAATCGGCGGCAGCGTAGAAAGCGGAACGTTCGTCGTTGAACAATTGGTAATTCTGGACCCCGTCGTGGACACCGGTGATGTCATCTATATAATTCCATTGGCGGACAATATCGTCAATCTTGAAACCCTCGTCCTTGAGTATCTCGCCGACACGACCGAAAACGGCCTTGGCCTGACAGGCCGTGTCTCCTTTTTCCGGGAAGCGTATTCCTTTTGTAATGAGCTCTCTATCTTTTCCGCTTCGGATCAGAAGATAATCATCGTGAAACTCTACGGTACCGTCTCCTCTAAGGTAGAGCACCTCCGCTGTGAGGGTTGATTTAAAAGGCTTTTGGGCAATGACTGTTATCATTGGCAAAGCCTTGCCGAAAAAAGACTCGCACTCCTCATGGATAACGGTCTCTCCAGAATCAAATTCATCTTCGCCTAGGAAAAAGACCATCTCCAGGACCATTTGATTCCTGGCGACTTGCCGCAGCACTTCCTCGCACCGTTCCGCGACTGTTCCCGACTTCCCGGTCGATAATATCTTGAGACTCTTTTCTGTAACCATCATCGCGAATTTCGTCATTTTCTGATTATTCTGAAAATATAATAAGTGGGTAAGTGGAAGGGCTAAATACCAATTAATGATTATTGGCCTTGAGCATAATATTGCCTAATTTCGCGGTGGATGAAACTTTCAGATCTGAAAACAGGGGATACGGGCGTCGTCTTAAAAGTCGGCGGCCATGGTAATTTTCGTAAGAGACTGATCGAGATGGGCTTCATACCCGGTAAGAAAGTCTCTGCCGTGATGAATGCTCCCCTCAAGGATCCGATTGAATACGAGATACTTGGATATAAAGTATCCCTCCGCAGGGCTGAAGCCGCCCTCATCGACATTTCTTCTGAGGAAGATTATAACTCCGAGAAAGCCGGAACCATCCGCGTCGCCCTGGTCGGCAATCCTAATTGCGGGAAGACATCCCTTTTCAACATGGCCTCGGGCAGCCACGAGCACGTTGGCAACTACAGCGGTGTGACTGTTGACGCCAAGGAGGGCCATTTCACATGGAAAGGCCGCCGGATGATCTTTGTCGATCTTCCCGGAACATATTCATTGTCAGCCTTTTCCCCTGAGGAGAAATATGTCAGGGAGAATCTGGTTGAGAACGTCCCGGATGTCGTGATCAACGTGGTTGACGCCTCCAATCTTGAGAGGAACCTTTATCTCACGACCCAAGTCAAGGACATGAACCTGAAGGTGGTGATGGCCTTGAACATGTTTGATGAGCTAAAGAAAAGAGGGGATAGGATCGACACGAAATGGCTCGGGCGTATTCTCGAGATGCCGGTCTGCCCCACCGTCTGCAGGACAGGGGAGGGTGTGCCGGAGTTGCTGGACACCGTTCTGGAAGTCGCTGACAGTGAGACTTCTGGAGAACCGGTTTCGGTAGATAAGATCATTTCCGGAGACGATTCCGGCGAGATTGAGCAGAGATACCAGTTCATCCATGACACCCTGTCGAAGACTTATGTGCGTCACATAGAACCTCTGGGTGAGAAGTCCTGGACCGAGAAGATAGATGCTGTGGTGACCAACAAGTGGGCTGCGTTCCCTATATTCATTTTGATTCTCTACGTCATATTCCAAGCCACATTCTCTCTTGGGGAGTATCCAATGAACTGGATAGATTGGCTTGTCGGCAAGTTCGGTGCTTTCGTGGGGGATTTCATGAAAGAGGGCTGGCTGAAGGATGTCATCGTCGATGGAATCATAGCGGGAGTCGGAAGTGTTCTGGTGTTCCTGCCTAACATATTGATACTCTATTTCTTCTTATCCATAATGGAAGACACTGGCTATATGGCTAGGGCCGCTTTCATAATGGACAAGTTGATGCACAGGATAGGCTTGCACGGAAAGTCATTCATCCCGATGGTGATGGGTTTCGGTTGCAATGTCCCTGCAATAATGGCGACAAGAGCGATTGAGAGTCGGAAGAGCCGGCTTATTACGATAGCCATAATACCTTTCATGTCGTGCGCCGGCCGGCTCCCGATTTTCGTGCTCCTTGCGGGGGCTTTCTTCCCTCATCATTCGGCGCTCGCCTTGCTGGCAATATACTTCATCGGAGTACTGCTCGCCATATTCTCCGCATTGATACTCAGCCGCTTCATTAAAGATGACGACCTTCCGTTCGTGATGGAACTTCCGCCATATCGTGTTCCCACGGGAAAGGCCACATGGCGTCATACCTGGGAGAAAGGCAAGCAGTACCTCGAGAAGATGGCCACAACCATCCTTATCGGTTCTGTGGTGATATGGTGTCTGGGCTACTTCCCCCGCTCCCACCGCGATATCGAGTACCAGCAGGAGCATTCTTATATAGGACAGATCGGAAAGGCTGTCTCGCCTGCACTCGAGCCTCTCGGCTTCAATTGGAAAATGGATATCAGCCTTCTATCCGGCGTCGTGGCCAAGGAACTGGTGGTCAGTACCTTGGGTGTCATGTATGCTGGTGATGAGACAGATGATCCTGAGAACACGCAACTTCAAGGCGCCTTGGAGAGCTCAATCTCCCTGCCGGCGGCAGTGGCCTTCATGTTGTTCATTCTGCTATATTTCCCTTGCATAGCCACATTCGTCGCGATTAAGAACGAGACCGGCAAATGGGGGTGGGCGATAGCGGTATGCGCCTATACTATGGTAGTTGCCTGGGTGTGCGCCTTCATCGGCTTCCACATCACCGCTTTGCTGATTTAATTGCTATCTTAGCGTCATGAAAGAGATATTCACTCCGAATATGAGGCTGTCCGACATGCTGGACATGAATTACAGCCTCGTGCAGGTTATTTCCCGTGTCGGGGTCGACCTGAAACACTCTGGATTGAAAGTGGCTGACGCCTGCGCATTCGCTGGTATTGACCCTGCCACCTTCATCCTCATCAGCAATGTGTATTCTTTCCCGGAATATACGCCTTCTCCCGAGGAGGTGGCGTCCGCTGATATCCATGACATCATAAGATACCTTCATGGATCCCACGATTATTACACCGGCATGGCGCTCAAGAATCTTGAGTCGTCATTCGACCGCTTGGTCGAACCTTGCGACGGGAACCAGAAGAAAGTGATACTCAAGTTCTTCGTGGATTATAAGAAGGAATTGGAGAAGCATTTCTCGAGAGAAGAGGAAGAGGTGTTCCCGTATGTGGAGTCACTCCTTTCCGGTGTGCGTGACCCCGGTTATTCCATCACGGATTTTGAGGAGCATCATGAGAATGTGGATGAGAAGATGGAGGATATGAAGAACATCGTGATGAAGTACCTCCCGGATGTCTGCGATGAGGACATGAAGATGTGGGTCCTGCTCTCTATTTACCGTCTGCGAGACGATCTGAGACGTCACACATATGTCGAGGACAATATCCTTGTGCCCACGGTCAAAAACCTCGAGAGGGATGGAAGATAAAAAGTCAGTGATTCTGGTGTCTCCCTCCGAAATGGTCGCGAGGGGACTGGAGGTGGTTCTCGGGGATTCCGCGGAATTCCGGGTGGAAGAGATCTTCCACGATCTCTCACGGCCGGTTGAGGCCAGGCTCAGGATTGTGGATCCTGATATTGTCATCATCGATCCCACTGTTTTTGATTTCAGGAGCCGGAAGGAGGGACGGGGCCGGTTGGCGGACATCTGTGACTCGATTGTGATAGCGCTCGATGTCTCAGGACTGACTGATGACGTGTTGAGGCAATATGACGGGTCTGTGTCAATATATGACCGTCCGGATGAGGTCGTGAGGAAAGTACGTTCCTCTATGGAGTCCAAACAGACAGACTCTATCGTGTCAGATGGCGGTGAGCTATCTTCAAGGGAGAAAGAGATACTTGTCTGCGTGGCCAAAGGTATGCTCAACAAAGAGATCGCCGACAAACTCAACTTGTCAATCTACACGGTCATCACGCACCGGAAAAACATCACCCGAAAGATCGGTATAAAAACTGTGGCTGGTCTAACAGTCTACGCGCTGCTGAATAACTTGATTGACATGTCTTCGGTCCAGTAAGCGCCTATCCTGACTGTCAGAAAGCTATTTCCGCAACCACAGGATAGTGGTCGGAATACTTTAGTTTGGGGATATGGTTGGATACTGCCTTGAAATGGCTGGGATACAGGATATAATCAATGCGGATGAAAGGCCATAGCGTCGAGTAAGTCGCCCCGAATCCTTTCCCGGCTTCCACGAAGGTGTCTTTGCGTCCTTTCTTCAGCCGATGGTAAGTGTATGACATTGGGTTATCATTGAAATCCCCAACCACAAAAGACTCCAAAGGGCAATCCTCGATGTCAGCCATCACCCGCTCAACCTGCTCGGGACGCCTGGCTATCGATTGTTTCAACTTCTCCTCAGTGTTCCTGACCAAGGTGCTGTCTTTCCCTCCCGATTTGACCAGATTCTTAATCGAGATATTATAACTCTGGAAGTGGCAATTGTAAACCCTTATCTTAGAGCCTTCATTGACCTTAAGGTCTGTGTATATGGCTTGGTTGGAGCTTTTCTCGAACTGGAAATGGCCCTTCCCTTCAATTGGGAAGCGGCTCAATGTCACGTTGCCGTAGGCGCCTTCTTTGTTGATATGCATGAAATAGCCCGCCTCATAATCCGGGAAATGCTCTTTGACGAAACCGGCGACATCATATTCCCCGGAAAGATCGACCTCCTGGAGGCAGATGATATCAGCGTCAGTGGACTTGATGAACCTCACAACAGAATCCACGCAGGCGACAGGACCTCCCGCGGTTTTAAACTCAGGCTTTCTCCCCATGATAAAGCGGCCGACATTGTAAGATACAATTTTAACGGGCTTGTCGCCTTCCTCCGCACCTGAAGAGAATTGGACATATCTGCCGATTAGGATGAGAGATGGAAGCAAGGCCAGAAGAGGAATGAAGAGAGCTCCTGAACGCCGTTTTAAAGCCCAAACCAGTAAAAGAACGTTTAGAATCGCTATCGGGATGAAAAGAAGCCCTAAAACGTCCATATACCAAGCTTTGGCAGGATTGACGATCGTGGAGGCATAGGACATCAGCAACAAACCGGCGGCGAGAAGCATCAAGATCCTCGCCACTATTCCTGTGAGTCCCCAACCTTTTTTCCTCATCTTTGCCAAAGCGTGCCTTTCTTTTTCCACCAGAGAATAAGCAGGAAACCAAATAAAGCGCCTCCAAGGTGAGCGAAATGGGCTATTCCGTCCATAGTCCCAGTGATGCCGGTGAACAATTCTATCGCCATGAAAATCAGCACGAACCACTTGGCCTTAAGGGTGATGGGAGGGAACACAAGAGTCCAGAGGGCATTGGGATATAGCATGGCGTAGCCAATCTGGATTCCGAATATGGCTCCCGAGGCTCCCAGTGTCGGGGTTCCAAGAAGCGTGTAGTACTTTTGCATATTGGAACTGTCGGCAAGCCAAACATGAGCCTGGATATCCTGGACCAGGAAGTGTATGAGCAAGGCTCCGAGGCCTGTCACAAAATAGAATATCAGATACTTCCTTGATCCGATAGCTCTCTCAAGAACAGATCCGAACATGAGGAGGCACCACATATTCACGAAAATGTGCCAGAAATTGCCGTGCATGAAAAGATATGTCACAGGCTGCCAGAGGCGGAAAAATGGCGACTTGGGATAGAAAACCGAGAAGGTCTCTAACATGAAATTTTGGTTGATGAGAGTCGCTATGAACATTAACACGTTGATCATGAAGATATTCCTTGTCACGACAGGAATATTGCCCATGATCCTTGACAGGAAGCCGCCTTCTTGGTTGTTGTCGTAGCCGTAGTATTGTGCCATAATTATTATCAGAAAAGTTTGTCTATCTGGGCAGCTGTCATCACCGCCATCGTCTTTTTCCCAGAGATAGTCAGTTCAGGGTTCGCACTTGACAAAAGGGCGTCCAGCAAAGCCCTCGCCTCCATTGGAGAAGAGAGTTGGTCCCGAGTCGAGGCGCCGAGAAGGGCTATTTTCTCCGCCATCGATGACTCCATGACACCCGGTAGGGAAACACTGTCGTCAGAGAGTATCAGAAGCAGGTCCTGGATCATTGTCTCGACCTTGCCAGGTTCACCCGAGAACCCTTCAGGCACGCCGTTCACCACGATTGTGTCTGTACCAAAAGGTGAGATATCAAAACCGAGCGATGTGAGCAAAGATGCCTTAGAATCAAGAAGGAGCCTGCCCGGCGCTCCAACCTCCACTTTCACGGGAAACATGTTGGTCTGGGTGACATGACCTTGCTTTGTCAAAGCCGCTATCGCCCTGTCGTAAAGGACTCTTTCCCAAGCCCTGCGGATGTTCACAACCATCATTCCGTCCTTCGCCGGGGCGACGATATACCGTCCACCTAAAATCAGAGTCTGGGTGATTGGTAATGACTTATCCTCGAACAACTTCCCATAATCTTCCCTCCTGTCGACCAACCCTCTTGGCTGGTAGCCGGTATTGTTGGCAGAAGACGGCTGGAATTCATGGTCGCGAAACATCGGCTCGAAAGGATCGTAGCCCGGATCCACCTGGACCCTTGGCGCGACATCCGGTTTATAATCCGAGAAATGCTTTCCAAGGACAGGCATATCATTGGCCTCAGGATTGGAGAAGTCGATGTCTCCAGCGAAAGAATTCTTGCCTAAAGTCTCTTTCACGGCCGCATAGACCACCTGGAATACCAGAGAGTCATCCTCGAATTTGACTTCAGACTTAGTAGGACTTATATTCACATCGACCGAGCTCGGATTAGTCTCCAGATAAATGAAATATGAGGGGGTGACTCCCTCCGGGATAAGTCCCTCATAAGCCCTCATCACAGCCTTATGGAGATAAGGACTGCGGAAATAACGCCCGTTGACAAAGAAGAACTGGTTGCCGAGAGTCTTCCGGGCCGTGTCCGGCCTGCCGGCAAAACCTCGAAGGCTCACCATGGAAGTGTCAGCGGCAAGATCCACCAAATCGCCTGCGACAGAGGTGCCAAGCAAGTCCATAATCCTGTATTTCAAGGATTTGGCCGGTCTGAGAACGAAGATGTCCCTCCCGTTGTGTGAAAGTGAGAATCCCGTGTCAGGACGGGTCAGTGCGACTTTAGTGAACTCCTCAGTGATATGTTTGAGCTCCACATTGTCCGACTTGAGGAATTTCCTTCTCGCGGGAATATTGTAGAATAGATTCCTGACCGAGATGTTTGTTCCCACTGGTGTGGATACCTCAGAAGTGGAGACATGCTTCGATCCTGCCATCTCGACTTGGCAGCCCGTCTCGTTTTCGGCCGTCCTGGTCTTCAAGGTGACTTCAGCCACCGCTGCTATTGAGGCCAGAGCCTCCCCTCGGAAACCGTAAGTCATGATTTCCTGAAGATCCTCAGCTGTGGCTATCTTAGAGGTGGCGTGACGCTCAAAACACAGGACAGCATCGTCCGGAGTCATGCCGGAGCCATCATCTATCACTTGGATCAGGGTACGACCAGAGTCTCCTATCACAACGTTGACCTGTTTCGCACACGCATCGATGGAATTCTCCATCAGTTCCTTGACCACGGAGGCCGGTCTCTGGACAACCTCCCCCGCGGCGATCATATTAGCTATATTCCCAGGAAGAATCCTCAGTTCCATCCTACAGCAGGAGATAGAATTTGCAAAGATAAATCAAGACGACGGCGAGAAGGATCAACCCCACAATGCCAATGATCTTCTGGGCAGCCGTGGCGGTGTCATCCCTCTTTGCGTAATTGCCATCCCTGAAGGCCCCGCGGATGTAGGATCCGGCCTTATATTCGCCGTTCTCCTTCTCCTTGGCTTTCTCGGCGTCAAGCCTGCCGTCGACCTTGCCGAACACCTGGCGGCGCTCCTCTTCGTCCTTGTCGTAGTATATCGGCCTGTAGTTGAACTTCCTATGCTCTTGCTGGCCGGGGAATGTGAAAAAGCCCATGGCGAATGATTGTTTCGTGAAAAACAAATATAATTATTTTTCTTAAATTAGCGATTCACAATAATACTGACTTATATGAAACTTAAAGGAGTCTCAGTCGCCGCGGCAATTGTCTCTATCGCGATATTTGCCTGCGCTTGCACAGTCTCTTCCGCCTCGGAGGAAGATCTGACACAATATGTCAATGTCAAGATTGGTTCTGGAGGGCACGGACATGTGTTCGTTGGGGCGAGCGTCCCCTTCGGGGCGGTCCAACTTGGTCCCACCAGCATTCCCCAGAGCTGGGATTGGTGCTCAGGCTACCACGACAGCGACCAGACAGTAATAGGGTTTTCCCACACGCATTTGAGCGGGACCGGAATAGGTGACCTGTTCGACGTGACCTTGATGCCGGTAATTGGTGATGTGAAGTATTCCAGAGGCGTTGAAGATGACCAGACTTCCGGTCTTTGGTCATATGCCGACAGGTCAAAGGAGATAGCCCGTCCGGGGTATTACAGCGTACCCCTTACCCGTTACGGGATCACCGCGGAGATGACTTCTACATGCAGGGTCGGGTTGAGCCGTTACACTTTTCCCGCCTCTGACGAGGCCGCTGTCGTTATTGACCTCCAGAATGGAGGCTGCTGGGACTCGGCATACGACACCGGGATAGAGATTATTGACAACAACACTGTCTCGGGCTATCGCTTCTCCCGCGGCTGGGCGAAGAACCAGAAGATATTCTTCTATGCCGTCTTCGACAAGCCTTTCGAGTCGCTCGAGATCATCCCGGTTAAAGAAGACGAATTCGGCTCCGTCAAATTCGGCAGGGCATGTTTCAAGACTGCCGCCGGCGACCAAGTGATGGTCAAAGTCGCGATTTCGGCTGTCAGCGAGGAGAACGCCAAGATGAATATGGAAGCTGAACTCCCCGGATGGGACTTCGAGGCCACTGAGAAGGCTGCTGTCGCGGCTTGGAACAAAGAACTATCAAAGGCGAAGGTCAGCGGTTGTGATGAAGACACCAAGACCGTGTTCTACTCCGCCTTGTTCCACACCATGATTGTGCCCTCCGTCTTCAGCGATGTCAACGGGGAATATCGGGGAGCCGACGGTATGGTCCACCCGTCCGTCACACACACCACCTATACCACATTCTCGCTCTGGGACACCTACAGAGCCCAGATGCCCTTGATGACCATCCTTCATCCCGAGAGGGAGGCGGACATGGTGAACACCATGATCAGTATCAACGAGGAGCAAGGGAGGCTTCCTGTCTGGCACCTTATGGCCAATGAGACGAACTGCATGGTGGGAAACCCCGGTATCATAGCATTGGCTGACGCCGTTGTGAAGGATATCCCTGGCATTGATAAGGAAAGAGCCTGGAAGGCGTTGAAAAACACTGCCATGTGCGATGACAGAGGCCAAGACCTAAGGAAGAGGTACGGCTATATCCCGTCTGATCTTTTTAACCAGTCTGTCGCCTATGACATGGAATACGCCATCGCTGATGGAGCCATGGCCTCCGCCGCTGAACATCTTGGGAAGAGTGAGGATGCCGCTTATTTCCGCGAAAGAAGCCATTCCTATAGGAATTATATGGACAAAGAGACGCTTCAGGCCCGTGGCAGGTTGTCAGACGGCAGTTGGAGGACGCCATTCAGTCCCTACCATTCCGCCCATGAGGTCACGGATTACTGCGAGGGCACCGCTTGGCAATACACCTGGCTTGTTCCACAAGACTACAACGGATTGGTGGAGTTCTACGGTTCCAAGGATTTATTCATCGAGAGGCTGGATTCCCTCTTCGTTGCCGATTCACATTTGGAAGGTGACAATGTCTCCAGTGACATCACCGGTTTGATCGGCCAATATGTCCACGGCAATGAGCCGAGTCACCATATTATTTATTTCTACACGATGGCCGGACAGCCTTGGAAGACCGCCGATCTGGTCCGCAGGGTGTATTCCGAGTTTTACCAGAATAATACCGAGGGTCTAGCCGGCAACGAGGACGCAGGGCAGATGTCCGCATGGTATGTTCTCTCATCCCTTGGATTCTATGAGATGGAGCCTGCGTCAACCCGTTTCTGGTTCGGCGCTCCAGCGTTCGAGAAGGCGGACGTCACTGTTCCAGGTGGTGTCTTGAGAATCAAGGCTGAGGGACTTGACGGATCTAACAAGTATATCCAGGAGGTCACTTTGAACGGGAAAAAGCTTGATAGAGGATATGTGGATTATTCCGAGATAATGGAGGGAGGAGACCTTGTCTTCAAGATGGGAGACAGTCCCGCCGTATGGTACTAGATTCTTTTTCAAAAAAATCCACAAAAAATTTGTGGAGAAAGAAAAAGTTGTTACCTTTGCAGCCCGCTTCTAATTCGAAGCACCACGTTCATTGAAGATTCCTTCCGTAGGGCCGGAAGTGCCGGCGCGCCGCAAGGCGCCGATCGTCCCCCTTGGGGGATTGAGGGGGTTGGAATTTTCAAAGATCGCAGATCTTTGAAAATATTGAAAGATTAGTACAAGCAAGTACCGAGAATAATTTGAATCGAGAGCGTTGATTTCTTTAGAGAAGCTGTCGGGGTCGGACTAAGAATTATAGTGTATATACAAAGAAGAGTTTGATCCTGGCTCAGGATGAACGCTAGCGGCAGGCTTAACACATGCAAGTCGAGGGGCAGCGGGTGTAGCAATACATGCCGGCGACCGGCGCAAGGGTGCGTAACGCGTGAGCGACATGCCCGTGACCGGGGGATAACCGATGGAAACGTCGCCTAACCCCCCATATGACGAGGGATCGCATGGTCCCTTGTTGAAAACGCCAGTGGTCACGGATTGGCTCGCGTCTGATTAGCTAGTCGGCGGGGTAACGGCCCACCGAGGCGACGATCAGTAGGGGTTCTGAGAGGAAGGTCCCCCACAATGGAACTGAGACACGGTCCATACTCCTACGGGAG
>JAEEGI010000476.1_pt1 | contig 124071 bp, 98 predicted proteins | sample 8958751 | NCBI WGS metagenome assembly JAEEGI01 (sample SAMN16246545, study PRJNA631951) | gut metagenome | biome: gut microbiome; feature: rumen; material: KS-attached | host: Bos | place: Iran: Karaj | collected 2018-10
TCCAACACCAATTACCACATATGCACTGTTCTGTGATGGGGATTATGTAACTAATGAGCAAATGAATGATAAGAAGTTTTTAAAACTGGTCAATGCAAATCTTTAATATTATCATGACTTAGGGAGTATTCAGTTTCTTTCTGAAACAATTGCCCGGGAAACCAAAAAGTATGCAGGCAAACATATTGATGATAAAGATGAATCAGAGATTCCTACAATTAATAATTCAAGGAAAGGTATTCTTATGTAAGTGGTTCTGGTTCCTTTGATGGAAGCTGTTGGGAGGTAACCTGATATGCGGATTGTAAATCTCATTGAGAATACCGAAATACTGGTTACATATTTTAAATCCAGACCCGGGCAGCATATAACAGCGGCAGTTGTGGAACTACCATGTTTCGCATATACTTAAATTAAACGAATAATGGTGCTTTTAAACGCAAGGAGGGAAGAAAATATGCGGAAAAAGACAATTCTGGCAGTACCGTCGGTGTGCTTCTGGGCCGTGATATGCGTATGCGTTTTAGGGATCGCGATCGGATCTTTTTTTGATGTTGATATCAGCAGGGCTATAGCTGATGTGACAACTCGCGGTAATTATTTTGCTATGTTCAGTCCTATCCTGGCATATGCAATGCTTCCTGCAGGCGGTACGTGCCTGTATGTCGGTCTGAAAAAGAAAGGCGATTCGTTTCAAGCACTGGCCCGGCTACTGTTAGTGTTCAGCTGGTTCATGGCAGTGTACTACACTGATGGCTATTTTGGGGAAAAGGTTCGTACCACATTTGGGTATATCCCCGGTGAGTCCTCTGTGTTCCATGCGATCGCAATCTGGCTGATATGGGCCGTTCTGTATGCTCTTGTTCCCCTGATCATGCTTCGTTTACTTGATGATTCCAATCCCGATAAACTCATAGTGGTTGGAATGGCTATTCTTACAGCAGGGATTGCTGCGGATGCAGTCATGCAGTGGTTTAAGCAGATAGGATCACGTCCGCGGTTTAAGTATCTGCTGACATTGGAAGATCCCATGTCTGAATTCCGCAACTGGTGGCAGATGATCCCATATCTGGCAAGTAAAAATGATAGTTTTCAAAGCTGGCCAAGCGGCCATATGTCTATCGTTGGAATACTATTTGCGCTTCCGCTATTGACAGATTGCATGAAGAAAAAGAGTGATCGTCTCAATCTGATCGCGTTCATTTTTGCTTGTGCGTTTGTTATTTTGTGTGGTTATAACCGCATCCACATGACAAATCATTTCCTGTCGGATGTAAGCTTTGGCACGCTGAATACTTTCCTTATCACTTCGGGGATATGCACCGTTTATATGAAAGTATTAGAGAAGAAAACATCCAGAACATAAGCAGCGAAGTGACAGAAGCTGTTACATCTCTTGCCAGGAACGCCATGGATACTAACAACGATGTAAAAGACAAACTGAATGAGAGTACCAAGCAGTTTGTTAAGATATAAGGCCAAGGATTACCGGTTGAAAGGAGAGTGCTATGAAAAAAATCCTGGGACGAATTCTTCTGATTGTTCCAGCAATTGCGTTGCAGGTATTATGGTATAGCGTCCTTTTAGGGGGAATGGATAAGCTTATCGGCGGGCATCTGGCAGATATCATACAGGTCGTATTTACTGTTCTGGCAGTATTGTTTGTGCTGTCCCTTATCACAAAGAGAGACGAAAGCTCATATAAAATCCTTTGGATTATTGTCATTGTGGCATTCCCGGTACTTGGTGCGCTTCTTTATCTCTTCCTGGGAAATAAGAGCACCGGAAAGAGTCTTAAGAAGAAAATGGAAAAATCCAGGGAGACCCTGGCTGCTGAGGAGTATGCTAAAAAGAATGATCTCTCCGCAGAGCTGATAAAGGAAGATTTAAGGCTTGGTCAATCCGTTGCACATATCGTTAAGAGTACAGGCTTTCCGCTTCTAAAAAACGGCACATCCAAATATTATCCCTTTGGTGAGGATATGTTTGCCGAAATGTGCGTAGACCTGAAAAAGGCCGAGAAATATATTTTTATTGAGTATTTCATCATAGAGCGTGGAAAATTCTGGGATACTCTGACAGAAATCCTTGAGGAAAGGGCTAAGGCAGGTGTAGACGTCAGAGTTATCTACGATGACCTTGGCAGTATTGCAACGTATTCCTTAGCTGATATCCGTGATCTTAAACAAAAAGGAATAAAGTGTGTTGCATTTAATCCGCTCTTTTTCATTACCACCAAGCTGAATAACCGCGATCACAGGAAGATCATGGTAATTGATGGCAAGATTGCCTACAGCGGTGGTGTAAACCTGGCGGATGAATACATCAATGAAAAAGAGCTCTTTGGCAGATGGAAGGACATTGGCTTCAGGCTCACAGGTGATGCTGTACTTAGCTATACATACATGTTTGTGGAATTCTGGAATGCCTTTACAAAAGATCAGATCACCAGGGATAATATCGAAATCCATGTAATTCCTGAAACAGGTACTATAGATAACGGCTATATTCTTCCTTACTATGATTCTCCAATGCGTGATGAGCACACCAGCAATGACTTTTACACAGAGATATTGTCTATTGCCACTGATTATGTGTGGTTCTTTACTCCATACCTGATGCTTGGAGATGCACTCTTTGATGCGTTTATCAGGGCAGCTAAAAGAGGTGTTGATGTAAGGATCATCATGCCCGGAATCCCGGACAAAAAGTTTGTTTACCGCTTATCCAGAAGCTATTATAAGGACCTTCTGAAAGCCGGAGTAAAGGTTTATGAGTACACACCGGGCTTCGTACATGCAAAGGCCATGATAGCAGATGGAAAGGTTGCTACTCAGGGTACGGTAAACCTGGATTATCGAAGCCTGTTCCTGCACTTTGAGTGTAATTCCCTGTTCTATAAGGCGGATATCATCGAATCTCTGAAGGCAGATTATCTTAAGACCTTAGAGAGCTGCCGTGAGAGGTCACTCGATGAAATGAATTATGGATTCTTCCATAATCTCATTGACAGCCTGTTAAGGGTTCTGGCACCGCTCCTGTAACCTGAGAGTGAGTTGACAAATACATAGGATTGTTTCTAAGACCTGTATCCATGACGGATGTGGGTCTTTTTTAATCATCAAAGGGGAAAAATAATGTTGACAATATACCCCTAAGGGGTATATCATACAAAGCACAAGATACCCCTTGGGGGTATACGCAAAAGGAGATTCATTATGCCTGATAAAACAAATCAAGATGAAGTAATGCAGGAAACATGCGAGTGCTGCTGCTCCGGCAAGCATAAAGAAAGAGATGAAAAGGAATATAAGGATCTCATGAACAGGCTCAAAAGGATTGAGGGACAGGTGAGAGGTGTAGAGGGAATGTTGGAAAACGATGCCTACTGCACCGACATTCTTATGCAGGTTTCAGCTATAACAAGTGCCCTTAACAGCTTCAACAAGGCACTCCTTGCAAATCACATGAGAACCTGTGTGGCTAACAGTATCAGAGAAGGCGACGACGAGGTAATAGACGAGCTTGTTGTAACTCTGCAGAAGCTGATGAAATAAATGGAGTAATGATATATGGAACAATACAAAGTAACAGGAATGAGCTGCGCAGCCTGTCAGACCAGGGTTGAGAAGGCTGTAAATGCCGTGGATGGTGTTGAGAGCTGTGCAGTGAGTCTTTTGACAAACTCGATGGGCGTAGAGGGATCGGCCCGTCCCGAAGACATAATTGCAGCAGTTGAGGCTGCAGGATACGGCGCCAGTATTAAGGGAAATGATGGTGCAAAAAGCGCAGCCGCATCCGCTGACGATTCGTTAAAAGACACTGAGACTCCCCGGATGAAAAAGAGGCTGATAGCATCAATAGCTCTTTTACTGCCTCTGATGTATGTGTCTATGGGGCATATGATGTGGGACTGGCCGCTGCCGGGATTTCTCGATGGCAATCAAGTGGCCATGGGGCTGTATCAGCTTTTGCTGTCCGGAATGGTAATGGTGATAAATCAGAAGTTTTTTATCAGCGGATTTAAGGGGCTGATACACAGGGCGCCGAACATGGATACACTGGTGGCGCTGGGAGCTACGGCATCATTTGCATATAGCGTTGTGGCGCTTTTTGGAATGACGGGAGCTGTTCTGGAAAATGATACTGATCGGGTGATGTACTTCATGAATCAGTTTTATTTTGAGGCGGCGGCAATGATCCTTACGCTGATCACAGTGGGCAAGATGCTTGAAGCCAGGTCCAAGGGCAAGACGACAAATGCTCTTAAGGGACTTATGGATCTTTCACCGAAAACAGCCGTGATCCTTAGGGATGGAGTTGAAAATACTGTGCCGGTGGAAGAGGTTCGGGTCGGAGATAAATTCGTGGTAAGGCCCGGCGAGAGCATACCCGTGGATGGTATCGTGTCAGAAGGCGAAAGCGCTGTAAATGAAGCAGCATTGACCGGAGAGAGCGTGCCGGTGGAGAAGAAAGTTGGAGACCAGGTATCTGCTGCAACTATAAACACTTCCGGTTTCATGGTGTGCGAAGCCACAAGAGTAGGTGAGGATACCACTCTTTCAGCCATCATTAAGATGGTAAGTGATGCGGCTGCGACTAAAGCACCAATTGCAAAGATTGCTGATAAGGTATCAGGAGTATTTGTTCCTGTGGTTATCGGCATTGCCCTTGTAACATTCTTTGCATGGTTAATTACAGGGCAGACAGTGGGCTACGCTATTGCGAGAGCAGTATCCGTACTGGTTATCAGCTGCCCATGCGCGCTGGGCCTGGCGACTCCGGTGGCAATAATGGTTGGAAACGGCGTTGCTGCCAAGACCGGAATCCTGTTCAAGACAGCGGCATCGCTTGAACAGGCCGGCAAGACGCAGATTGTTGCGCTGGATAAAACAGGAACGATAACAACAGGCGAGATGCAGGTTACAGATGTACACCCTGTTGAGGGAGTCAGCAAAGAGCAGCTTCTTACTGTGGCATACGCTCTTGAGTCAAAGAGTGAGCATCCGATCTCTAAGGCTGTTACTCAGTACGCTGCGGAGAATAAGGTAACACTTGAAGAGACAAAAGAGTTCGAGGTGCTTTCGGGAAATGGCCTCAAAGCCAGACTGGGCGATGAGGTTGTCTATGGAGGAAACTCAAAATATATCGAAGGCATTACCGGTAAAAATGGCAGTGATACTTCCCGGGTGATAAATCAGCTGGCCAGAGCGGGAAAGACCCCTATCCTGTTTGCCAGGGGAGATAAGCTTCTTGGTATAATAGGAGTGTCTGATGTTATAAAAGAGGATTCGCCCGAGGCTATCGCAGAACTTAAAAAATTGGGAATCCATACAGTTATGCTGACCGGGGACAACGAGGTCACAGCGCAGGCTATAGCCGCACAGGCAGGAGTAGATGAAGTGGTTGCTTCAGTAAAGCCTGATGGCAAGGAAGAGGTTATCAGAAAGCTCATGGAACATGGCATGGTCACCATGGTTGGCGATGGAATAAACGATGCTCCGGCACTTACTTCAGCAAACCTTGGAATAGCCATTGGGGCAGGAACAGACGTCGCCATAGATGCGGCAGATGTTGTTCTTATGAAGAGCAGCATTAAAGACGTAGCCGCAGCAATAAGGATTTCCAGGAGTACCCTTAGGAATATACATGAGAATCTGTTCTGGGCATTCTTTTACAATGCTCTGGGCATACCCCTTGCTGCAGGATGCTATGTGGCGGCCTTCGGATGGGAACTCAATCCTATATTCGGGGCAGCAGCCATGGGATTATCAAGCTTTTGCGTAGTATCAAACGCACTGCGCCTGAACTGGATTAAGCCCTACGACAGCAAAAGAGATAAAGCCATTAAAAACCCTGTTACAGGGAATTTAATAGATAAGAATGATTTTATTAAGGAGGATAAAGAAATGAAGATCAAGGTTAACGGAATGATGTGCGGACACTGTGAGGCACATGTTAAGAAGGCACTTGAGGCAATCGACGGAATCGACAGCGCAGTAGCATCTCACGAGGAGAATATGGTTACCATCACAAACTCAAAGGATGTTGATGAGGCAGCTATCAAGGCAGCAGTAGAAGAGGCCGGCTACGAGTACGCAGGAGTTCTTTAAAATTGACGAAACCGATTGAACTGATCCGCAGCAAGCGGAAGACAATTTCAATAGAGATAACTCCTGATGCAAGAGTGATCGTAAGGGCGCCGAAATATGCCTCCATAAGCGAGATAAACCGTCTTATCGGAGAAAAGGCGGACTGGATCGACAAACACCTTCGTAAGATGGAGGAAAAGCAGAGGGAAAGAGCCATGGCTCCCCAGCCGGAGCTTACCCAGCAGGAGATCAGGCTTCTCACCACCAGAGCCAAGAGGATCATCCCCCAGAGAGTTCGCTACTACGCAGAAATCATGGATGTCAAATACGGACGCATCACCATCAGGATGCAGAAGAGCCGATGGGGAAGCTGCTCCTCCAAGGGGAATCTTAACTTCAACTGCCTGCTGATGCGCACTCCGGATGAGATCATTGATTACGTGGTGGTGCATGAGCTTTGTCATTTAAAAGAAATGAATCATTCCCCGAAGTTCTGGGCAGAGGTTGAAAAGATATTTCCGGATTATAAAGAGAGAAGAAAGTGGCTTAGGGATCATGGAAATGAAATTATGACTGGATGACCCCGCTTTTTCCTCATACTTGTTCGGCCAAAAAATAAGAAGGTTATAGAATGCAAGCATTCTATAGCCTTCTTGCTTTTTGGCCTATATCATCACAGATTCTTGATCATTTCTTCTCTTACGCTGTCATAGTGAGGTCCGATGATACCAAAGTCTTTCTCTTTGTAAACCCAAAGAGATCTGCCGATTCCATATTTCTCAAATGCTGCGTGGATATCCTTGATCCAGTTGATGGTTGAAGGATTAGCCGGAGCCTGATCGATAACACCATACTCACCGCAGTAAAGAGGAGCATTGTTCCTGGTAGCAGCTTCCACAGCAGGCTCAAAGAGCTCTGCGAAGTAATCAGCATTGGTCTCCTTAGCTTTCATCTTAAGGATAGCACCTGCCCAGTCTGGATCAAGGTCCTTACTCTGCTCAGAGTACTGGGCTGTGGTTGCAGGATATTCAACCGTAATGTCTTTTGGCATCTGCTCCATCCACCATGCCCTCTGATGTGTGAAGATCATGGGCTCGTAGCAGTGGAAGTTGTAAACAACGTGATCATCCTTGGGAGGATTGAGGAACGGTACGCTGCGAACATTGTTGTACCAAACGCCGCCGACAACTACATATGAATCGGGAGCGTTCTTTCTGATGGTATCAATGGCCTTGTCAGCAATTGCATTCCACTCGTCCTTGATGTCAGGAGAGATAACCTCGTTAAGAAGCTCGAAGGCGATATCCTTCTGGCCTGCATATCTCTTGGAAATGCGATCCCACATGATGTAGAATCTCTCCTGGAGAGCTGCGTCATGGAAAAAGATCTCTTTATCCCCGCCAACCTCAAGCGGATCAAAGGTGTATCCGTAGGTGTTGTGCATATCGATAAGGATGTTCAGACCGAACTCCCTGCACCAGCTGACGCAGTTGTCTATATAAGTATAACCATCCTCCAGCATGGAACCATCATCGCCCTCAATGACGATGTAGTCGATGGGAAGACGAACGTGATCGCAGCCCCAGCTGGCGATCCTCTTAATGTCGTCCTTCTGGATGAATGTGTCGTAGTGCTGTTTTGTTTTCTCATCGGCCTGGGAGAGCCATCCGCCCAGGTTTACGCCTTTTTGGTAACCTTCAAATTTTCTCATTGTCGTAATCCCCTTTCTACACCAATCATACAACGAAAACGTTTAAGTTGCATTAACTTTTTTTTAAAATTTCAATTTGTTTTGTGCTGTTTTCTAAACTGAAGAGGAGTCATATTAAACTCCTTTCTGAAGCTGGCTGTCATGTTACCGGGATAAGAGAATCCGCATTCCAGAGAGATGTCCATCACCGACATGTCCGTGGAAAGCAGATAGTTCTGGACGTGCTTAAGCCGCGTAAGGCACAGGTATTCTGAGAATGTTTTGCCCAGCTGGGCGGAAAAGAGCTTTGAGAAGTATGATACAGAATACCCCGATGAAGCGGCTACTTCATCAATTCTGAGGGGCTTGTTATAGTTCTTTTCAACGTAGTATACAGCTTCCATGATGGGCTTTGAAAGTGTCTGGTTGTGGAGCACAGTCTTTTCACTGGCGCTCTCGCCCTTATCGCCGATCAGCAGAAGGAGGCTGTAGAATAAGTATTTCACCTGGAGCTCATAAGCTCTGGCTTCGTCTTCATTTTCGCATTTCTCGAGATTGGTATAGGCATCATTTAATGTCTTTGTCATGGAAAAGAGCTCTTTTTCATCCGCCTCTGAAAACTGCTTGGGAAACTGGGAATAGAGGTTATCAAGGAACTGGCTCCCAAGGCGGTCCGTCAGCTCTTTTGCATAATCAGGAGAAAACTTGATGAGGTAATTCTCGTAATATTCCTCGGAGGCCGGGATGGTGCGATGGTAGATATAGGGCGGCATTCCGTTGATGTAACCGGGGTGCAGGAAAAAGCTCTTGGTGGGAGTTATGACCTTGCGGTCCCCGTGGATGATAAAGCCCAGGGAATAATGGTCTGAAGCAACTTCCATGGACGACATCTCAAAATCGCCGGGAAGCATGCGGTATGCAATAGTAAATTGTTTGCCCTGGGGCAGCGGAAGTGCCATATTTTAGCCTCCTTGAGTCTATAATCTATCATATCATATAATGTCATGATTTCATTATTTTTATTGGGAAAACAGGAAAAATAAATAAGAAAATTATTGGATGGTGCGCGAGAATAGTAGCATGAAAAAGATTGATATGACAAAAGGCAGCATAATAAGAAACGTTATTTTGTTTGCCATTCCAATTGTAATAGGTAATATTCTGCAGCAGCTCTATACCACGGTAGATACGCTGATCGTTGGAAAATACTGCGGAGATAAGGCTTTGGCGGCGGTGGGCACCAGTGCTCAGCCGGTGGAGGTTTTGCTGTGCCTGTTTCTTGGCATCGGAGCCGGAGCATCAATTCTTGTGTCTCAGCGCGTGGGCGCGGGAGATGAGAATAAGGTAAAAGACATCGCGGCTGCGTCGACATCCATTGTATATATGAGCGGCATTCCCATTGCCATACTTGGATTTTTGGCAGCGCCTATGATACTGGATTTTATGGGCGTTCCAGAGGATGTGTATAGTGCAGCACTCATGTATACAAGAGTAGTATTTCTGGGAGCTCTGGGAAACATCGGTTACAACATGAACGCAGGAATTTTGCGCGGGTTGGGGGATAGCGTAGCTTCACTGTGGTTCCTGGTGGTGTCCTGTATCACTAATATTATTCTGGATCTTTTGTTCGTGGCAAGGTTTGGGCTTGATGTGCGCGGAGCTGCGCTGGCAACAAGTATTTCCATGTTTTTCTCATGGATTGTCAGCATATTTTATATCAGGAAGAAATTCCCGCAGCTTAGTTTTACAGTACTTCCAGGGAAGCTTCGGATGCAGGAAATCAGACAGATACTGGCCATTGGTGTTCCGATAGGACTTAACAATTCTTTATTCTCGTTTGGTCACATGGCTATGCAGACTCTGGTCAATGCCCAGGGGTACAAGTTTATGGCCGGAGCTTCGGTCGCAGGCAGGATCACGGGTATAACAAACGTTGCTATAACAGCGGTTTCTGCGGCGGCTTCCACTTTCTCGGGACAGAACTACGGCGCTGAGAATTATGACAGATTGAGACAGGGATATATAAAGATACCGGCCATCAATGGAATAGCCACGCTGGCGCTGGGACTGGCATTCATTTCATTCAGGATGCCCATCTTAAGGTTCTTTTCCCAGGACAGCGAAGTACTGATGTATGCCGGAAGATATGTGGTGGCAGTGCTTCTGTCACAGTGGTGCTATGCGGTGTTTAACTGCATTTCAAACATCGTCAACGGTGTGGGATTTGTCAGATACACAACACTCATAAACCTGATGATGCTGTGGGCGGTAAGGATCCCATGCGCTTACTTAATAAACAGATATTTTGATGGGACATACATTATGCTGTGCTTCCCGGTTTCCTTTGCTTTTGGAATGATCTGTATGATCGGGTATTATATCTTTTCCCCGGCCTGGAAGAAGATCATTTCAAAAGGCGATTTGAATAGAGATTTTGGTACTCCTTTGGGGACATTCCGTACTCCTTACGGAAGGCCTTGAAAAAGCTGGAGTAGTCACGAAAACCAAAGCGCTCATAGGCAGAGGTGATGCTCTCGCCGCCGGTTATGGCGTTTCGGCACTCGTAGAGGCGCTTCTTGATGATGTACTGGTGCAGGGAAATTCCCAGGGTGTCCTTGAAAAGGTGGGACACGTAGTACTTGCTGACGAAGAACTTGCCGGCGATGTCATCAAGGGAAAGGGTATCTTCGAGATTGCTCTCCACATAAGAGAGTATGTTTTGGAAAAGAGACAGCTCATCGCTTCCACTTTCTTTGTGGTCCTCATCATAGATGACCCGGTTGATGGTCAGGATCAGGTCGCAAAGGCATAGATGTCTTGCAGCAGCAGAACCATAGCGCTCGCTGGAAATCTCTTCCAGAAGGCGTAAGAATCTCGATTCTACCTGATGAAACTGCGACGGTGGCAGGTGATAGATATATTTATGGAAGGCTTCAGCCTTCTGGATCAGATACATGTAGTCAACAGATTCTTCCATCAGCGAATTGCAGCACTGGCGGCTGATCCAGAAAACAAATCTTCTGTAGTTCATGGCGGGATCATTCATGACCGCGTGATGCATTATCCCCGGAGGGACTATCATCAGGTCTCCCGGGGACATTTTATGCCTGGTGACATTGTCTTTTCCATGAAAGATTTCCATAGTGATATCGCCTTCGATGAAGAGGTAGCACTCATAGTAGTCGTGGGCGTGGGGATCCAATGTGTGGAAGTCACGGTCGGAGTAGTAAAAGACCTCGAAGTCGGAGGAGACCATATATTGTCTTGAGTTAAAGGATGAACGCAATCTGTTTTTCATGAGGGTATTTTACAACAAGTTTTGCAATGGAGGCAATACTGCAATGCTTGAAATTGGTACATTATAAGGGTACAATAATTGAGATGTATGAATATTTAGAAATTGGAGGAGATAAACATGAAGATTTGTGCTAATTGCGGAACTCAGGTTCCTGATGATGCAGTATTTTGCAATAATTGTGGAAGTGCTCTGACAGAAAACGCCGCACCACAGGCTCCAGCAAATGGATCTAATGCGGCTAATCCTACACCAGCACCTGCACCGGCTCCCGTTCCTACACCTGTACCGGGACCTGCACCACAGCAGAATTTCCAGAATGGAAACTTCCAGCAGCAGGGCTACCAGCAACAGCCCGGCTTCCAGCCTCAGCAGGCTTACCAGTATCAGAAGTATGATCCCAGCGATCACACAGCAAACTTTGATGCAAAGGATATTGCCGACAACAAGCTCTTTGCGGTTCTTCCTTATATATTCAGCTGTCTGGCAGGCATTCTTGCCGGAATTTACGTACATGACTCTGAGTATATCAAGTTCCACACAAAGGTTGCCGCTCAGTATGATATCATTTTAACCGTACTGGTTCTGCTTTCACTTATTCCGTTCGTTGGATGGGTATGCGGACCTATCTGCATTGGTATTGTATCTATCTGCAGGATCATTTCACTGATCTATGCTCTGCAGGGCAAGGCTAAGGATGCTCCGATCATTGGATCAATCGGATTCCTTAAGTTCTAAGTGTTTGAATTTGGGGCTGCGAGGCTTTTGCTTCGCAGTCTTTTTTGTTTTGTGAATTCAGTTTTGTGAGTTGTCTGATATTTTACAAATCGCCGTTAGCTCTTTTGCGCTAAAACATCAACTTCTTAAGACTTTCTTAAGATTGGGGCCTTAATTCTTAAGATTTCTACAGAATTGTTTACAAGCTAATCCGGCGGTGATAAAGTGTCATCGTTGGCTTTGGAAAATAATAATCTGCTCCCCTCGGAGCGGTCACTAAGGCAGACGGCGTGTCTAATTCGTCGTGTCTTTGCCGGGTGATATCTTTCATATCATAAACATACATGGACGTCTTTGGGACTCCTTTATTGATGCGTTTGTAAGGAGATAATGCGCGTAGTTTCTTCTGCAGATACTGCTGTCTTTTTTCGACCTTTTTTCATCCTCTTATTTCATCCTTTCGGCAGGGGTGATGCGGTCTGATGTCTTTCGCCGTTGTGTGTTTGTGATATGGTCAAATTCAGCCTGTTGAATCAGCTCCCTCCGATTCGCGGGCTCTTTTCTTTTATTGTGGTATAATTACTGAGGTTGAAATTTACAGATAGAATTGGAATACAACATGAATATTAATTCTTCACTGGATTTTCTTAATATGATAAAGAACCAGACGGATGACAGAAGGGCGCCTGAAACAAAGGCAGAGTCTGTAAAGATGCCAATTGAGTCTGGTGAAACACTCACAGAATATGACATGCCTGTGGCTGACGACACACCCATGATTGCCGTCATCGACACCGAGACCAACTGGCGCGACGAAGTTATGTCGCTGGGAGTTGCAATTGCGGATGCGCAGACGTATAAATGCCTTGGGAAAAGATATTACATCTTTGATCCGGAGTGCCGCGTGGGCGGAATGTTTTCCGGCGTTATGTATAAAGGAGATGTAAAGCCCATCACCTGCACCAGGGACGAGGCAATGTCTGATGTCGGAGAGTTTTTGATGGACAGGGGCATCACCAGGATTATGGCTTACAACGCCCGCTTCGATCTGGGGCATCTGCCGGAGCTTATGGGCTTTGAGTGGTTTGATATTATGAGGATTGCTGCTTATCGCCAGCACAACCACTACATACCGGAGTCAGCACCCTGCTGCAAAACAGGACGCCTAAAAAGCAACTACGGCGTGGAATCTATTCTGAGGATGATAACAGGGGATGACAGATACTATGAGACTCACAATGCCGTGATAGACGCCTGCGACGAACTGAAAATCGTGGAACTTCTTGGACTTTCACTGGATGTTTACGAATGTGCCAGACTATAGGTTGATAAACGATCAGAGCATGGATTTTGCGAAAACACAAAATCTATGCTTTTTTTGTGACAAATAACAATATATAGATTATAATATAATAGTGAATTGTTGTTTGCGAAATTGCGAACAACATCTCTACTAATTTTCGGAAAAATATACATTAAATCTAATATTATTTCGAATATATGCCGATATATCTATTGGGCACGGATGCCGGTTAGATTTGTTCATGATGATCAAAGCCTATGAGGGGGTTATGATATGGCAAAGACGTCTGCACTTCGTGAAGAGGCACTGCAGAACACAGGTACCGTTGGGAAGAAGATAATTGAGCTCAATTATCAGGAAATCTACGATCACAAGCCCAACATCTATAAATGGATCAAAAGAGCTTTCGACATAGTTGCTGCGTGTATCGCATTAATTGTGTTGTCCCCGATATTTCTTTTGACTGCAATCGCAATCATCTTAGAGGACGGAGGCCCTGTATTCTTCACGCAGCAAAGAGCCGGCAAGGATATGAAGAGCTTCAAGATCTACAAATTCAGGAGCATGTACAGAAACGCTGAGGCTCAGTTTGAGCGCATGCAGGCGCGGAATGAGCAGACAGGACATGCCTTCAAGATCAAGAATGACCCAAGAATAACCCATGTGGGAAGATTTATAAGAAGATACTCAATTGACGAGCTTCCACAGCTCTTTAACATAATCAAGGGCGACATGAGCATTGTGGGACCAAGGCCAATTCTCTATCATCAGATGGAGGAGTGCAATGCCTACGAGAGGCAGCGCCTTATCGTTAAGCCGGGTCTGACATGCTACTGGCAGGTTTGCGGACGTGCCAAGATCAAGTGGGAGAAATGGGTGGAGCTGGATCTTCAGTACATCCAGGATATGAGCATTTTTAAGGATTTAGAGCTCATCTTCAGGACCTTCCCGGCAGTGTTTGGCAAGGACGGGGCTTATTGATAACAGTGAAAAGAGATTATGGCTGCGTGGCGTGATGCTGCGCAGTCTTTTTTGTTTGCGCGCAATGTTGGCGTATGATATTATGCTAGAAGGCGAAAAAACGCCGGTGTTTTGGGAAATGAGGTTAATGATGAAAAAGAGTTACTTACGGTATTTACCGGTCTGCCTTATTACGGCAGTGATTCCGTTTTTGTTTTTTATAATAAAAGGACGCGGGTTTTATACGCTTGCGGATGATTTTGTTGAGCAGATGCTGCCCTTTAATGTAGGAATGGTGAAGGCTGTCAGGGAAGGCGGTCTGGACAGCTTTTCTCACAATATCGATCTTGGCACGTCCACGATTCTTGGATATACCTATTATGGACTTTTTTCTCCGTTTTTCTGGGTTTATCTGCTGTTTCCGGCAAGGGCAGTACCATACCTGATGGGCTTTGTATTTATGCTCAAGTACGTGGTGGCTTTTTATACAGCTTTCTGGTTTTTGCGCAGGTTTACTACAAAGGATGTTTCAGCGGCAGCAGGTGCGCTGGCTTACGCTTTTTCAGGATATCAGTGCTCCAATCTGCAGTTCTACTTCTTCCATGATGCGGTAGCTCTTTTCCCGCTTATGCTGGCTGGTGTGGAGATGATCATGGAAAAGAAAGGGGCGGAGCGACGAAAGCCTCTTTTGCTGTTTGCTGTTTTTGTGTTTTTGAACTGTATCACGAATTACTTCTTCTTTGTGCAGGAAGTGCTTTTCCTGATCGTGTATTTCGTGTTCAGGTTTGTGAAAAAAGATATTCGCGAGTTTGTGACGGATACGCTGACTGTGCTTGCTGGAGGCGTTCTGGGCACGGGTATGGCGGCGGCTGTATTTCTGCCGAATATTATCTTCATTCTTTCCAACAACCGTGTTACGGGAGGAGAGACCAAGGCTGTTTCTTTCTTCCATGACTTTAGCCATGCGATGGTTCTGATAAAAGGATTCCTTCTGCCTTCTGAGGCTATGATGGCGCAAGCAAGTATAATGCCTATTGAGATGAGCATTGGTTCATGTTTCCTTCCCGGAGGACTTTTGGCGCTTACTGTGGCATATATGGTGAAGAAGAAAAACGACAGATTTACACTGCTTCTTTTGCTGCTGTTTGTACTGTCGCTTTCGCCGTTGCTGTCATCAGTATTCCTGCTTTTTGTGACGGATTACTACCGCTGGTGGTACATGTTCGTTATGGTCATGGTTATTGCGGCGGCCAGGGTGCTGGATGATCCGGAGGATTTTCCTGTAAAGCCCTGCCTGTTTGTATATCTGGCAAGTATTGTGGCGTATGCTGTTGCAGTTCTTGTACTGCATGATCCGGAGGGGAATTCGCTGCTTCTTAAAGGCGGATACTTTGCGATTTCAGTCAGCCTTGCTCTGGTGGGAGTGGTGATGCTGCTTATCGGGGGCAGGAAGCTGGTGCTGGTATCGGTGAGTGTTGTAGCCATTGGAACAACGATGCTTTCACAGCAGATGATACGTGATAACATGTACTGCTCACCTGAGGATTATCGTACAGTCTATGACATTTCCGGTAACATTCATAGCCCTGATCCGGATTATCGATTTATAAACTGGGAGAATATCCTGATCTTCCCCAGCGAGTCCGGTATCACGGCAACGAACTGCTATACGACTACGGCCAGCAGCTCACTTACAGAATTTGACAGTTTGTTTGACTTCTATGATGAGGACGGCGATACACGTATGAACAAGCGCCTGATTCCGGGACTTCCGGCAGCTATCGGCGCTAAGTATGTTATCTTTAGTGATCTTCTGACAAGGGAGAGTTATACAGATACAGAGCGTGAGATTGCAGAAGTGGTCTATCAGGATACTCAGTACGGCCACGAGGTAGTTATTGCAGAATTCCCGGCATCGCCCATCGCGTATGGTGCGCAGCGCTTTATCCGCAGAAGTGAGTTGGAGCAGCTCTGGGCTGAGCGTAGGGGCATAGCTCTTTTATATGCAATGGTAGTCAATGATGAGGATGTACCGCTGGTTGAAGATCTTTTGGATGAGGTAACTGCCCAGGAGGTCAATCAGCTGGTTGAAGCTGACTCGGGGCATTTCTCAGGAGAAACTCTTTATAAGAATGCTGCTATAGCAAATCTTTGCGAAGAAAATACAGCCAGATCGCTGCAGGATATAACCCGCAGCTATAGCGGTCTTCAGGGATATTCAAATTTTGAGGAAGAGACTATTCTCTACGTTTCACTTCCTCTGGATGCCGGATGGCACGCCCTTGTTGATGGGCAGGAGATTCCGATCCTGCATTCATGTGGAATGATGGCTCTTCGTGTTCCGGCGGGAGAGCATGACATTGTGCTGAGCTATGGAACACCGTATCTTAAGAAGGGACTTTTGATCAGTGCTGTAAGCTTGCTGATCTTTATTGGAATCCTGGTGTCTGGACTTAGAAAAAAGGCATGATATGTTCAAATAAAAAAGACCGTTTTGCGAAACGGTCTTTTTTGATCTTATTTTTCAGATACGTACTGGCAAAGGAGCTTATATGTGCTCTTGATTGCGTCGATATGTGTTCTTTCATAGCCGTGGCTTGCGCGTACGCCGGGGCCGATTGCTCCGTGGCGAATGTCATAGCCTGCAGTAAGAGCTGGGTCAGCATCTGTTCCATAGTGTGGTGTGAAGATGTCAGGAACGAAATCTGCTCCGGATTTTCTTGCGGCCTCCTCGAGCTCTTTTGCCATATCATGGTTATATGGGAAGCGGCTGTCCTTGAAGAATACGGAGACCTTCTTCTCGTCGCTGGTCTGCTCAGGGCCTATGCAGGCAATGTCAACAGCCAGGAAGTCTTTTACATCATCAGGGATCATTGAGCCGCCGTGACCGATTTCCTCATAGAAGGAAATGTAGAGATAGATCTTTCTGGCGGGGGTGACTGCCTTGTCTTTGATCGCGTGGAGCAGCTCCATAAGTGCGGCAACCAGGGCCTTGTCGTCGACGAAATGAGACTTGATATAACCATTTGAGTACACGAATCTTGGCTCCATGGCAACATAATCACCAATCTCTATTCCCAGAGCGCGCACGTCGGCGGCGTTCTTTACTTCTTCATCAATTACAACAAAAGAGTTCTTGTCGAAATTTGCAACTTCTTTATCAAGCTCGTCCTCGGTTACGTGGACTGATGCGTTCTTTCTCTGTACAGTTCCTGGGATAATCTTGCCGGATCTGGTGTGGATGCGGACATTTTCCCTCTCTGTGTGGTAGGCATAAAGGCCACCGACCTTGCATACTTTGATGGTTCCGTCATCGTTGATGTGACGCACCATCATTCCAATGGTATCGCCGTGGGCTGTGATAAGTAGCGGATTTCCCTCTCCGCCGGCCTCTATGATCAGTCCGCCCTTGTGCATTGTTGTTGTCTTAAAGCCAAGGCTTTCTGCTTCGTTCTTGAGATAATCCTGAAGCTCGTGATACTGCCCGGTCACGGAATCGATGGACAGCTCTTTTTCCAGCTCCTTCAGGTATCGTTCTTCGTTTAATGAATAGGTCATTTTTAATGGTCCTCCTTGTGGATCGTTTTGCGTATTATATTATAGCGTGTTGTGGGGGAATAATATAGGGAGATATGATTTGTTGTTGGAGAAATGGTGAGGTGCTATACTTTAGATTAACGGAATAATAATTGATTGTATAGCATTTGATGAAGATAAACCAGGATGTGTGAAGTGTTAGGAAAACGCATAGTGAAATGCGCAGCAATGCTTTTTGCTGCGACAATACTTACCTGCTCATGTGGTAAAAAGCCGGTTGATGTCAACCAGTACTATTCAGAGTGCAACGAGATAGGAAAAGATCCGAGGCTGTCTGCTAAAGAAAAAGTTGAGGCGATACAGGTAAAATATAAATCTCTCGGCGACGGCAACAGAGCGGATATTCAGTGTGTGGTCAGCGAGAAGTACTTAAATGAGGAGCAGCCATTTACTGATGAGGGAAGAACCAATATAGATTATCCGGATCATCAGGGATTCGACATGACCGAAGGCAAAAAGCCAAGGCCTATATCCAGAGATAATCCTATAGATGATACCGTAGACAGATATGGTTCTTCGAGAGGATATTTTGTGTCAGGAATGAACAACGGAGAACCGGAACCTTTTGAAAGCCGATCATTACCGTATATTCCAAATCCTGAAGCTTACCATGTTTATGAGGTCGACAGTGCCAGATATTGTGATGTGATAGATCTGGTAAGAAACTGTGATCCGGATAATGTGGAAGACGCAATTAGTGCTATAAACAGCATGATTGATGCAATTAATGTAGAACACCAGGACTTGGGTCTGGAGCATGTTGATCAGGATGACGTAAAAGATTTGCTGGCTCACTATAGGGATTATGAAGGCTATCTGGCTCAAGATATCCCCGGAGTGACAATCGAGGATGCACCTTATGGGCTTACAGGTACGACTGCGCCATGGGATACTCCTTCCGGCGAAAGATTATCGGAGGGAGGAGCAGATCAGAAATGGCTGCCACTCACTGTTGGAGATTTTGAAATAATGGGAATATTCAAGGAGGTGCAAGAGCATGACAATCAGTGAATTGAAGAGACGCCTTAAAACTGAAAAGCATGTTGTTGGCAGTCTGCAGGTTGAATGCGGCAAAAAGACAGCGGCTCCTAATGTTCTTGGTATTTATGAAGAAGACGGGATCTGGTACGTATATGATACAAACGACAGAAGCGGCGTGGTCGTTTTAGACAGTGGTACTGAAGAAGATATGACGGAGGCGCTTTACAGAAGGGTAGTTAAGGCGGAGAAAAGGTACATGAAGAAGGTTAAACATTGAAGTAAGTGATAAATGGAAGGTGGTTCTATGCTCTACTTTACATGCTTTTTCCTTGATAACGAAAAAGATATTATTGTAAGCCTGTACAAAGATTTGGACAGGCTTATGTTTGTTATGTCCACGCCCAATCACAGCTCCGGTAATCTGATCAGAAATCTGGCAAGAGTCTGCCAGCTGCCTCTTTCTGAGAATGAAGAGGGTCTTCTTGTGATAAGGGGTGAGGTGCCCTGCTTTGTGGATGCAAATAATAATGAGAGATATGTTTTTGAGCTTGGAGGCATCGAGGTGGCCAGCATTTATACGGATGGAAGAGTTGAAGTTAAGGCTGCCATTCCGGCTATTGCCAAGACTCTGATGAGCCAGTCTAAGGAAACAGACCTGGATATATCCAAAACAATTTTTAAGACTCAGGTGTCAAAGAGCTTAAAGTTCAGGGCGGACCTTCACACCCATATGAACGGAAATCTTCCAGGAGATATACTGATTGCCCTTGGCATTGCCCATCAGATTCGCTATCCTCTCTATTACGTGAAGAAGCTTGATCTGGCGCTTACTAAGAACCAGTGGGACAGCCTGAACATTCAGAGGCAGAAGGTTGCAAAGCAGTTTGTTTCCAGCGGCCTTGAGGGAAAGTATCTTGATAGAAGAATAAATGATAATACCTACATAAACTTTGCTGATCTTATACTGAACAATCTCGATAATGCAGAGATGAACATCGTAAAGATCAGAGGCTCGCTGGCGGTAATAAAGGATGGTCAGGCAGTGTTCACGAACCTGGAGAAGGTCTACCTTTATCGATATGTCTTTTGCAAAGGAAAGGAGAGTGAAGAGAAGATAGACCTCAGGAGTGTGGATCAGATTCCGGACGAAGACGTGCGCAGTGCGCTGAAGATGATGATGGCGGATAAGGAAAACAGTGAATATGCGTCGAACACTCTTTTCCAGAATAAGCTTCTGTGGATTGCCAGAAACTATCAGCGGCAGGGGGTGCGCTACGCGGAGATAAGCGATACCACCCTTGTGAAAAAATATGAGTCAATCGAGATGCTGCGGCAGGTTCATGAGGTGATGCCAAAGATCTACAGAGAGACAGGCGTTATGATCAGGTTCCTTGCTGCCATGCGAAGGATTCCTCTTACCATTGTAAAAGATGCAGTGACTCCCGAGAATTATCTGGAACAGAATCTGGAGGTGCTACGGGCAACTGCTCTTGATCCTTATGTTGCGGGATGTGATTTTGTAGGAGAGGAGATAAACGACATTATCACGCTTAAGCCTGCATTCAAAGAGCTGGTGAAGATTGCTGCAAAAGACCCTGACTTTGTCATACGTGTACATGCGGGAGAAAATGACAGCCAGAAGGATAATATTGCCCACAGCATGTCATGTGTGCGTGACTGCCTTGCACCGGGGCAGGTGATGCCGAAGATGAGGCTTGGGCACGGACTTTACACCCACAGCATAAGGAGTAAAAAGGGGCGGGAAGTCCTTAAGCAGATAAAGAGAAATCATGTGGTGCTGGAGTTTCAGATTACCAGCAATGTGCGATTAAACAACCTGAATTCCCTTAAGAATCATCCCCTTAAGCAGTACCTTGATCAGGGAATCTGGTGCGTTCAGGGCACTGATGGGGCGGCACTTTATGGAACAACGTCAATTGATGAGGAGCTCTCGCTCAAGGTTATGCTTGGGCTGTCAGATGATGAGCTTAGGTTCATGAGGGAAGCAGAAGAGGCCATAATACAGGACAGCCAAAGAGCTTATTCTGCTAAGAAGGATTCTTTTAACAAGCTTCTCAAAGGGCGTGACATGGAAGAGGTGCTGCTGGAGAAGATGAAGACGGTCACCATTGGAAGTGATTCCGGCAAGGGAGAGAAAAAACTTGATGCCAATAAGGCTCTCAAGGGCAGCATCAGTGAGATTCCATGGGACAGAACGCCTGTAGTGCTTATCGGCGGCAGCTTTAATACCAAGGACCGGGCTACAAGAGTGACTGACAGGGGCAAGGCGCAGATGGATGAGCTTATGGCTTTTTTGAATCCTGAGGATGTTTGCTTTGTCATAGGGCACAAGCTCACCGGGTATGAGAAATATCTTCTTGATCACAACAGTAAAGGCTTCAAGGTGTTTGCTGTGGTTCCGGCTCTTATCACCGAAAAGGAAAGAGACAGGTTAAAGAGCTATGGGGTACAGATAAGAGTATCACCAGAGGCGCAGGGAATGGGAATCTACAAGAGCTTCAATTATGAGATATTTGAGCGGCGCCCCTCTGTGGTGGTGGCTTTCGATGGCAACAGTGCAGCGGCGAACCTTATTCAGGAAGCCCGCAACGGCAAGGGGAAGTCGTCCATCTTTGTGTGGAGTCATTCCAAGACGCTCAGGCAGAAGGCTGAGTCACTTCAGGGGTATGTTTTTTCGTTTGACGATGAGAGGTCGGTTACCGGTCTGATTAAGCACGACAATCTTTTTTGATTTGCGGTTTTACGATATAATGGTTATGCATCTTTTGTATTGTGTTCAAAAAAGGAGAGCCATAGACCATGAAAAACCTGAAAAAACTCACTCTTTTACACTCAAACGACATGCACGGAGACTTCCTTGCCGAAGTAATGGATGAAAAGCTGGTGGGAGGCGTATCCCTGCTTTCAGGTTACGTCAGCAAGGTGCGACATGAGGAAGAGAATGTGATCTATGCCATCGCCGGCGACATGTTCCGCGGCTCCATCATCGATTCGGAATTCCATGGTTTATCTACGATCCAGATCATGAATATGCTCTCACCTGATATAGTAACCATCGGGAATCATGAGGTTGATTATGGTGTAGCACATCTTTTATTCCTTGAAAAATGTGCCGAATTTCCTATAATCAACGCGAACCTGCATATAAAGACCAATTTTGCCCGTCTCTTCGAGCCCTGCCGTATTATAAAGATCGACGGCATGAATATTCTCTTTATCGGGATACTGACAGAAGCAACCTTGATGCAGTGTAAGCTTGATGAGATGATTGGGACATTTATCACTCTGGAGGATGCAGCGGAGGAGATTGGGAAGATCTGCGACGCATATAGTGCGATTGATGTCGATTTTACAGTGCTTCTGACCCATATCGGTTTCGAAGAGGACAAGAAACTGGCTGAGCTTCTTGACCCTTCCTGGGGAGTGGATGTGATCATCGGCGGCCATTCCCATACACTTCTGGATGAGCCGGCAGTAGTGAACGGGATTCCAATTGTACAGGCGGGTACCGGCACGGACCAGATTGGCAGGTTTGATATTCTTATCGATACAGATGAGAATAAGATCGACAGCTATACCTGGAAAACTGTGCCAATCGATGAAAAGAACTGTCCGCGGGACCTTGCCATGGAGGACATCATCAGGAACTACAAGACCCAGACAGATGCCAAGTACGGACGAATTTTGACGAAGTTTGTCAGACCTCTTACTCACCCATCCAGAATACAGGAAACAGAACTGGGGGATCTTTATTCGGACATCTTAAAGGATGCCCTGGGAGTTGACATATTTCTTCTGGGTTCCGGCTCTATCCGGACCGAGGAGCTGGGACCGGTGGTTACAAAAGGGGACTTTGAGGAGAACTACCCCTATAATAAATCTCTTTATATGACCTATTGGACCGGAGCGCAGCTTAAGCATGGACTTCTGCGGATGCTTCGTGATGAGATGCTCGAGGGAGAGCATGGCGAATTCTTCCAGCTTTCAAGAGGCCTTGAAGTTGAGTATGACCAAAAGACCCATTCTTACCTGAAGTTTAACTTTGAGGGCGAGCCCATTGATGAGGAACGTGTTTTTACAGTGGGGCTGGAGGATTTTCACTATAAGAATATGAGTGACGGATTTGAACTGAAGCCGGAGGAGCTTGATAAAAATCACAGCTCCCGGGAGATCGCGACGGGTTCGGCAAATGTGCTGGAGGAGCATCTGCAAAAGGGACAGCATCAGGATGCGAAGGGGACGGGAAGGTTGATCATTCATCTGGCTGACGGTATGGTGGTCGGAGCAGGTTAAACATGATATTAGATTATAAAAGTGCCACCCGATAGACGGATGGCTCTACAATAGTTGCAGATCAAAAAAGACCGTGAACTTTTGGCGAGTTTTTCAGCGGTCTTTTTTGATGCTTACTTTTTTGAATCGCTCTTGCAATTTCTATCATCAAGATTGCTCTCTATCAGATTTCCCATTCGCATCCCTCCAATACACCCCGGGAACCAGGCACTTTGAAGAAAACGTAACAATAATTGCTACACAATCATTGTTACGTTTCCTACAAAAAGCCTGGTACCCTCGTTGGTTGCTGTTATATTTTGAAGATATTTTGTGGGTAACTGCGTGATGTATGTCACGCAGTCTTTTTGTGAACGATAAAAAGTGGAATTCTTTAGAAAACTTAAGAGTTTTCGTAGGTAAATCTTAAGAATTTCATGATATCATGTTTCTTGTGCTCTTTCAGAGCATCCCCTGTCACGTTCTGTGGCGGGGCCGGCATTTGCCGGAAAATCACCACTAATGAAAGGAACTATATGAGCAAAAGAAACACTATCAAAAACAAATTCACCGGAAAGGACTACCTCAAGGCAAAAGGAATAATCCCTTATGGAATGATGAACGACTATATTTTCCGTATCGTATTTCAGGAGAATAAGTTCGCTCTCAAGGGACTGCTCTGCTCAGTACTTGGACTAAATGAAGATCAGATCGTGAGTCTTAGGATCACAAATGAGGTAAAGCCCGGTGTAAGCATCTCAGACAAGTAATACCGCATGGATATCGTGGTAGAACTAAACGACGGAGTTGTGCTCAACTTAGAAATGCAAAAAGAGAACTATGACAACTGGCAATATCGTTCTCTTGGGTATCTGTGTCGAGAATTCGATACACTTGATCACGGGGACGATTATAGCGATGTCAAAAAGGTCTATCAGATCGGATTCCTTAACTTTGACATCTTCAATGATCATCCGGAATTCTTCGCCGCTTACCAGATGCGTAACGCAAAGGATGGCTATCTTTATACTGACAGGTTCAATCTGTTTGTGATATCATTGAATCAGATAAAACTGGCAACCAAGCAGGACAGGGCAAACGGTCTCGACACCTGGGCCCGCCTCTTTAAATCAAAGACATGGGAGGAATTGATTATGGTAGCAAATGATAACAAATACATGACCTCCGCAGTTGAATCAGTGTATCTTACAAATGAAGATCGCAATGCCATCAAGATCGCCAGAGAGCGTGAGGATTATCTGCGCCATGAAGCTTATCAGAAAAGGCAGATAAAAACACTAAAAAGTGATATCAAGAAACTGAAAAACGATATGGCCGAGACTATTGCAGAGAAGGATTTCGTCATAGCAGAGAAAGACTCAATCATTGCCAAGCTTCAGGCAGAGCTTGACTCACTTAAGAATAATAACTGACAATTCTGTCTCTCGGGAACCAGTTAATAGTTACAATCAAAAGAGACCGTAAATACAATACTCACAAGAGTAATCGCCATTTCTATCACCAATTTTGCTCTCCTTCAGATTTCCCATTCGCATCCCTCCAAACGCTTGAGAGTTCTCAGGTTATATCTGGCAAAGAGCCAACCGCCTACCGAAAACAGGTGGCACATATTTAAATTTTATCGAACATATGATCTGCTTGCAATAATTGTTTAATTGATAATAAATACCCGAATGCGGGTAAAAACGTTGACTCCTGATTTTTGTAGGTATAAAACTGTTATAGAGGCTAATAGCAATGACAGTACCTGCTTGAGCAAGAAAGGAGAATTCGGGAATGAGCGATATTGATGAATTGTTAGAAGAACAGCTTAAAGATGCGGAATTTGCAAAGGCTTGGGAAGAGACTGACTATGAATATCAAATAAAGAGAGCGATGATAATTGAGAGAGTGGATAATAGTAAGGCTCAGAAGTGTTAAAGGGAAGTATCACATACTGGCCATTTGACTGGAATTATAAGCTTTGTGGATAGATTTTGTGGGCAGTTTTTGTCATAAAAAAGAATTTTACATAAACGTGCAGAAGAACTCGGCATAATTTCGGCCATAAATTGTGGATTGACCAACTTTTACAGAGTGTGTAGAAGACATTTCAGTTAAAGGAAACGTTTGGTGAAAACAATACCGAAATTATTCGTTGCAGTTCGGTCATTAATAACGGAATATTATCAATTTAACAGAATGTTTTTGAAGCGTAGATTGCCCAAAATCTACGCTTTTTTCTATGACAAAATACTAGATATAGATTATAATTAGTCTATGATGTTATTAAAAATGGTGACCATATGAAGATAAATACTTTTTTTCGAACTAAAAAAGAAGTTGAGGATGAATGTCGAGACTGGGCGAAGGAAATAAAGGCCAATTATTCTCCGGATCTTATTGTTTTTATTGCCAAAAGTGGTTTTTTGTTCGGAAGAGTGCTTGGAGACAATTTAGAATGCGATATTGTTGATGTTTCTATAAGTAGGCCACATAATGGGAGGCTTGATATTATAAAAAAATATGTTCCTAATATTCCGAAATGGATGCTGGCATATTATTTAACGAAAAAGGTTAGTAGAGCCACTTATGCAAATGAAGGAAAAAGAATGGTCAGTTCTAATGAGCGTCTTGATAGTATAGATTTTAATTATGTCAAAAAAATATTGATAGTCGACGATTCAGTAGACACGGGATGGAGTCTTAATAAAGCAGTTGAATATATTCGTTCTAAAGGATATCAAGGTGAATTAAAAGTGGCTAGTTTTTGCGTATTATCACAGGCATTCGAACGAAGTACAGTTGATTTTTATAGACATCTCGATTCAATAATAATTACAGCAACGTCAAGGTATAGCAAGGAATATACTGAATTTATCCATGACTATGAGGGTTGGAAGCGGTCTTATTTTGTGGATAAGAGAAAAGACTGAATGAGGTTATAAATGCTTAAAGTGATTATAAAACGAATCCTTGTGTTTATATTTGCCAAAGATATAAGTAAACTAGTTATTCCTTCTGAAAAGAAGGTAGTATCATTTGACTTGTTTGATACATTAATCGTCAGAAAATGTGGTTTGCCTGATAATATTTTTGAAATAGTAGATTCAAGGTTTGTTGAAGATAAAAGAATTGCTAAGGGAGAGTTTGTTAAAGCTAGAAAAAAAGCATATTTAGCAGCCAAAAAAAAATCCAGGGGATATGACGTGACAATTGATGATATCTATGGGGAAATGTCTGATTTATCTATTGACGATTTGTCTGATTTTAAACACACAGAGTTGGAAATGGAATATGAAAACTGCATTCCGAATGCGCAAGTTATAAATGTGTTTAATGAAATTGTGGCCAATGGGCTAGATACTATCATAGTGAGCGATATGTATCTTCCAAAGGTGTTTTTGGAAAGAGTACTGAAAAAATGTGGTATCTCAGGGTATAAAAAAATATATGTTTCCTGTGAAGAAAAAAAGACAAAGAAAAAGGGGGATTTGTTTGACTATGTAATCGAGAATTGTGATATAAAAACCAAAGAAATAATCCACGTAGGTGATAATCCTGTAGGGGACTATTTAATCCCAAAGTCAAAGGATATCGAAGCGTTTTGTGTAAAAAGTCGAGGAAAAATAAATATATTCAATGTGGGATGAATGCATATGAGAGTTGTATATGTTTTGGATTCGCATGAATACTATGGTGCTACAGAATCTTTTATTTCTCTAGTTAGGGATTTGTCTGAAAAAGGACTTGTAGAACCAATAATACTAACATGTAAGGAAGGAAGAATAAGCAGGTTTTCAGAAGAGCATGGGTTCGAACACTATTCAATTGGACATCAGCCTTTTTACCTAAGCATGGGAACTACATTTGCTAGAAAGCTAGTTAGATTTACGTTTTTGCCATTATATTGGCTGAGATATAAAATCGGGCACTGTTATTCAATAAAAAAAGCTATTCGTAATATCGATTTTTCTACTGTTGATGTTATACATACTAATGTAAACAGAAATGATGTCGGATATGAACTTGCTGTGAGATTCTCAAAACCGCATGTCTGGCACATCAGAGAGTTTGGTAACGATGATTACATGTGTGTTTCTTTACGCAGTTCATACGTAAAAGCTATGAATGATTCAATAAATAGTCTTGTTGCTGTTTCAGATGCTGTTAAAGGGGCATGGATTAAAAGAGGTATATCCGAGGAGCGTATTAGGACAATATATAATGGGATAAGTGCTGAAAAGTTCAGAGTAAGAAATGAAGAAAATGATAGACGTAGATATGTAATGTGCGGATCAATATGTCCATCAAAAGGACAGAGTGTGTTAGTTGATGCATTAGCATTATTGCCGGAGAGTATTAAAAGGGAGGTTGTAGTAGATTTTTATGGGGATGGTCCAAAAGAATATATTATCTGTTTAAAAAATCGCATAAAAAAACTTGGATTGAATGAGAATATAAGATTTATGGGATTTAAATCTGATTTGGAGAATTATTTGCCGCAGTATGATGTGGGTTTTATGTGTTCCAGATCAGAAGCGTTTGGAAGAATTACGGTTGAATACATGATGTCAGGTGTTATTCCGGTTGTTTCTGATAGAGGTGGGAATACTGAAATTGTGACAGATGGCATAAATGGTTTTGTTTTTGATTATGATAGGCCAGCTAATCTTGCAATGATTATTGAACGAATAGAAACCGGAATGGACTTACGTATGATTAGAGAAGATGCGATAAGGGTTGCCAAAGGGAAATTTAGTCAAGAAATTAATTCTGTGAATATAATGAATTTATATAAACATGTTATTGACCAAAAATAAAGCGAGTATGAGTAAAATAATGTTTTTGGATGATTTTTGGGTCAAAAACATTGGGACTGAGCAGCGTTCTGTTCGGGTGAATGGAGATTAGAAAACAAGAGGCCTGTTATGAATTCTAGTATCTCATTGTTGGTTTATTTAATAGGATTATCACTTACAATTCTATTTCTTGCTGCAATCGAAGTGCCGCATAACCTAGATATGTTTGAAAAACCAATATGCATCGAAGGCAAAATTTTCTATATAAGAAAAAGCTTTGTGTTTGCTATTATGGCGTTTATTCCAATGTGGTATCTCATGGCTTTTAGGGGGATAACTGTTGGAACGGATACAATAGGAACTTATTATCGATACTATAAATATTCATTGCAGGGGTATCCAATTTCTGCATTTGGTAGTGAGTTTGCGTATTATGCAATAAACAGAATTACTATGCTATTTGCATCATCATATCATGCTGTGATTATTGTTGTCAGTAGTATATCATGGATACTTTTTTACTCCTACATTTGTAAGAATTCTGCTTCACCTTCTTTTAGTATTCTGGTTTTTTTTCTGACATTCTTTTATTTTAGACAATACAATGGTGTCAGGCAGATGTTGGCAGAGGCTATTATTCTACATGGATTTAGATACATATATGAGCGTAAGTTTTTGAAGTATTGTGGTGTGATAGCTATCGCATTTTGTTTTCATAATACAGCTATTGTTCTTTTGCCGATCTATTTCTTGTATAGGATAAAGCTTACACCAAGAATGACTGGAGGAATAATTGTTATCACAAAGGCAATTACTTCATTGATGGTTAAATATATACTTCCTAGAATGCTGGTTGGAACAAAGTACTATCGCATGATTTATGACCAAAGAGCCTATATTGGTGGATATTGGATTTCTGACATTTTTGTTTCAGGTACTATACTTCTTTTCTGCATTTATATTATTGGGGTAAACAATGATGATAAAATCAACTTTAACACGTGGTTGATCTTGATTTCCTTTGCGCTATCAATTAATTCAAATGTTCTGCCAGCAGTAGGGAGAATTCTGTGGTATTCAAATATCAATATTATGATATGCATTCCGCTCTTAATAAATAAGTTTGATCGAAAATTGGACAAGGCAGTAGCATTTGGATCTATAATGCTGGTTTTGATAATGTATTTTTACCAACAATGGTCTTTGGGAATCGAAAAAGTTCAACACTATATAAAATGGAGTACATGAGTGAGAAACTTGTGGTTCCTGTATAAGATTGTAGCAAAACAATAAAAATTTAATTCTATCTTTATGAGGCTGTTTTGGAGCAAATAATATATAAAAGAAGAATAGCGTATATTGATAACCTAAAAGGGATAGCTATTATCCTTGTTATTGTGGGGCATATAATTCAAAAAATTATTAGATTTGATTATTATCCCAAATCTAATGAGATATTAGAGTTAAGCTTTGAGATTATTTATTCGTTTCATATGACGCTATTTATGGTTATTAGTGGCTTTTTGTTCGACTATAGTTACGCTTGTGATAAAAGTGCCAATAAGTCAAGTATTAAAGAACGTATTTTGAACCTCTTTTTCTGCTACTTGCTGTTTTCACTTCTTGAAGGGCTGATAAAAATTCGCTTTTCGCAAAGTGTAATAACTCCAGTGACTTATAAAGATATTTTTTTAATTATATTTCAGCCGATTGGTGGCAGAATGTGGTTTATATACGTGTTAATTGAGTATTACTTGCTTTTTTCTTTGAGGTTTATAAAAGATAACATAGGGAAACCATTGCTGCTGTTTATGGTTTCTCTTATATCGTTTTCGAACGTTTTGTTTGATTATAGCTGGTGGTTTTCTGTTAGGCGTGCGACTCGCGATTTATTACCATTTTATGTAGGTATTCTTCTGAGCAGGTATGGAACTGATAGAGTTATCAAAAATAAGTATTTGCGCATATTGTCAATATTAGTAGTTGTTATAAGAGTATCATTATACTTTATAGGCGTGAGCGAAAATGAGATACCAATTGTTTCTGTATTATATGGATTAGTTATTTCATTGGGGATATTTTCATTGTTTGAGAAAGAAAATGAGAAATTCTGCAGGAATTGGCTGGGGAGAATCGGTAAACGTGCATTGGAGTTGTATTTTTTTCAGGAATATCCTCTTACCATAGCAACGATTATAATACCAAAGATAATCACTGATGTGTGGGTAGCAATTACTTTATGCATTATTTTTACAATAATATGTATTGTTATTCTTGGGGTGTTGTTAAGAAAATGTAGAATATATGGTTTTTTATTCAAACCATATTCAACGAGTAAACGAGTTATTCAGTTGATTCAAAGAGAACATTGAATGTTGATGGTTATGATGCTTAGTATCTTTTGCATCAGACACGGGGGGGCAGGTACAGCTATGCTGATCTGAAGCGAAATAACCCAATGCTATACATTTGCGATAGGTAGTTTTTTATAAGGAAAAAATAATGTGGAAATAGAGGTGTTAGGATTTGAATGTATTGGTGGTAACTCCGCTTTATCATATTGAAGGACGAGATGATTTGATACATGATTCTTCAGCTATCCATTATTTGATTAAGCCATGGGCAGCCGATAATAAAGTGTTAGTGATTTATTTATATTTTAACTCAATTAAGCAGATTCATAGATACTTGAATTCAGGTATAAGAAAAATGCGAGATGGATATTTTTATGATGTAGATGGAGTTAAGGTTGCATTAATCGAAATACAAAAGATACCTAAGCAAGGACCTGTTCTTCTTGAATTTCAAAGTGGAAGAGTTGTTGGTTTTATTTTGGAATGCCTTAAAAATAACGATTTTTATCCAGATGTCATAGTATCGCACATCCCTACCGCGAGTGCGCGAGCATTAAATGATATATTTCATGATGTTAAGAAAATTGCAATACTCCATAATACAGATCGAATCTACTGGGAGAAGAAAAAGAAGAACACTGAAATTATTAAGCGGTGTTTCGACCATTTTTTTGTGCGTTCAAAGGCATTATACGACTACTTTTCTTCAGAGGGGTTAGAAAAACTAGGAACAGACATTATATATTCAGGTGTGGCGGGACCAGTAAAGACAAAGAATAATGGTTTGAAGAATAAAATAAATATAATTTATGCTGGAAAACTAATTGCGCTCAAAAATGTGGATATTACAATAAGAGCAATTGAAAAATTGCAAAATAGTAATATCTATTTTCATATTGTAGGGGATGGGAATAAAAGAAAATCATTAGAATACATGGCAAGAAAAAGACTAAAGAGCTGTAAATATAAATTCTATGGTCATATTACTCGTGAGGCGGTTTTAGATTTTTTTGCAGATATGGATATTTTTATCATGGCAAGTTCTCCCGAAACATTTGGATTAACGTATCTAGAAGCTATGAGCAATGGGTGCATACCTATTGGATGCTATGGAGAGGGAATTGATGGTGTTATTGTCGATGGAGAAAATGGTTTTTTGGTTCATCCTAGAAATGTTGATGAGTTAAAAAGAAAAATACAAACAATAATTGAAATGGGAGAGAACCACAGGAAAACTATAATAGATAAAGCAATAGAGACGGCAAGATTATTTAATGAATACAATATGGGTATGAATTATTATAGGTTAATTGATGATATTTATAAACATGGGTAACGCTTAAAGAGAAAAGTGAATATGATTGGGCGACTAGAGTTTGCGTTAGTGATACAAACAGTGAGACTTTGGTGATAGATAATGCGTGAGATATTAATCAAAAGAATAAAAGTGATTATGGGTTTTTTCTTATACAGATGGTGTCAAGCTAAAATGAAAAAAAAAGCTTCAATTAATGGAACTTTTGGCTGGCTTATCTGTATTTGCGCTTACAGTATAAAAAAATATCATGGAGTAAAAAAGTATATTGAATCTCAAAATGTGGAAGCTTTGAAGAAGAAAGACATAATAAACTTTGGCTTTGTAGTCTACACAAGCACAATGTGGAATACTGATGAACTATATCATTTATTGGACAATAACGATAGGTTTAAAGTTGGTATTATTGTTGCCCATTGTGAAATGGCTGATGAAAAGGCTTCGGAGTTAGAATATGTAAATACTTTGCTTTATTTTAGAAATCGAGGATATAGGGTTTATGAATTGTGTGATGTAAATGATATTAAAGAATATGATATATTATTCTATTTATCTCCTTTTAAATTCAGAGAAAACAAGATTAATCTAGTTCATTTGCCAACATGTATTTCTGTTTTACACACTTCATATAGTTATATGCTCTCTGGGAACATGGAAAAACTTAATCTATGGATGTATCATCTATCAATGTTATATTTTACTGATTCAAAATTCTATAAGAAAAAGTTAGAGAATGTTAGTGTGTATTCGGGGAATGCTATATATTGTGGATTCCCTAAAATGGATCAATACTATAATTCGATTTCTCATCGTTTTACCTCAAAGAAAGTAATTATTTATGCTCCTCATCACTCAGTTTCTTATAAAAAATACAAGTCTGCTACATTTGAAAGCAATTATTTGGAATTCCTAAGATTGGCCGAGGAATTCTCTGATACTACATATTGGATTTATAAGCCACATCCAATCCTAAAAAGTAATAGTGTTAAGGCTGGAATATTTAAAAATACAGATGAGTATGATGAGTATGAAGAAAAGTGGAAAGCATTAGATAATGCTAGGGTAGAGAATTCAGGTGATTATTTTGCGCTATTTAAGGCATCAGATGCCATGATAACTGATAGTGTATCATTTCTGGCAGAATATCAGTTTACGAATAAACCGCTGTTACTGCTTGAAAGCGGTGAAGAAGTATATAATGAATTTGGAAATGATATATTGCGTATCTTGTATAAGTGTCCTGGTAATGATATTCGCGGGATTAAAGAGTTTATTCATAATGTCATCGAGGGAAAGGATGATATGAAGGATATCAGAATGAGCTTTTTTGAAGATAATTTGCAATATATGCATGATGGCATATCTGCGAATAAAAAAATATTTAATGAGATTGAGAAAATAGTCACATAGAATAAGCAAGCATAAAAAATTACATGGAGTAAATACGTTTGATATGCATATAAAAGAAAAATATAGTAATCTTCCAGTACAGGTTAGAGCATCTTTATTTTTTTTGATTTGTGCTTTTTTGCAAAAAGGTATTTCTGTTTTGTCAACACCTATTTTCACTAGATTGTTGACTGCAAGTGAGTATGGAAGGATTGGAACGTTTAATTCGTGGTATAGCATTTTGTCAGTTATTGTTTCGCTGAATCTGGCTAATGGTGTATATACTTCAGCAATGGTGAAATTTGAACAAGATAAAAAAATCTTGGCATCATCTTATCAAGGTTTGACGATTATTATGTGTTCGCTTGGCCTTGCTGTTTATCTCGTCATTTCTTTTATCTGGGATAATATTTTCTCGTTGACTGAAGTTCAAATGATTGGAATGTTTATTCTTATTTGGACGACAGCTGCTTTCAACCTCTGGGCTGTAGAACAACGGGTTGAATATAATTATAAGGCGCTTGTATTAGTTACTCTATTTGTGTCGATTACTAAACCATTACTGGGTATTATACTGGTGGTAAATTGCAAAGACAAAGTTACTGCTAGGATAATAGGGCTAGTAGTGGTAGAGATTATTGCATATTCTGGGTTGGCGATCGCGCAGATTGTCAGGGGGCGAAAACTGGTTTCGAGTAAATATTGGAAGTATGCTTTCAGATATAACCTTCCTTTAATACCGCATGCGCTATCTCAGGCATTATTGAGTAGTTCTGATAGAATAATGATTGACAAATTGATAGGCAGTAGACAGGCCGGTTATTACAATTTGGCATACAATATTTCACTGATAATGCTACTAGTTAATAGCTCTTTATCTCAGACTCTTGCTCCATGGACGTACAAAAAAATAAAGGATAATAAGATAGAGGAAATTAATAATGTTGCTATCATATCTATGATATTTGTAGCGTTTGCAAATCTATTACTGATTGCAATTGCCCCGGAAGCAATACGATTGTTTGCTCCTGAAGAGTATGCAAGTGCAGTATATGTAATCCCTCCTGTTGCAATGTCTGTCTATTTTATGTTTTTGTACGATTGGTTTGCTAGATTTGAGTACTATTTTGATAAAACAAAGTATATTCTTGTGGCGAGTTCTTTGGGAGCAATTTTAAATATTTTTTTGAATTATCTACTAATACCGATTTTTGGATATGTAGCTGCAGGGTATACGACGTTCTTCTGTTATGGTTTATATTGTCTTTTGCACTATTGTTTTATGAAAAAAATCTGTTTGAAATTTTTAACAGGTAAAAAGGTTTATAACCAAAAACGAATTGCAACAATAACTCTTTTATTCATTTTAGGTGGATTTGCATTCGGTTTGACCTATGAACATACGCTGATTAGATATTCTATGGTGTTATTAGTTCTATTAACTACAGTTTTCAAAAAGAAAGAAATATGTAAAATGGCACAGCAGATAATATTAAGAAGATAAGAGCGAAAGGGTCAGTGCGGTGTCGATTTATGCAGTTTGACAATGAAAGTAAATAGTTAAGGTGTGCCTTATGATTTGTCATCAGGCAAGAAAGGTAAATGCAAATGAGTTATTCGATAGGTGTATTGGGGGGAATGGGAACATATGCAACCATTCATTTTTTTCAGCAATATGCGGAGGTGTTTCAAGCAAAAAAAGAATGGGAAAGACCAAGAATAATAATAGACAATAGATGTACCATGCCAAGTAGGGTCAGAGCGTTTCTTTACGATGAGAAAAAAGATTTACTTATCGATGAGATGACGGAATCTATGAATCATTTGGTAGATGCCGGGTGCAATAGGCTAATACTTGCTTGTAATACATCACACATATTTCTTCCACAAATATACCATAAGGCGCCAAAACTAGAGGGGAAAATTGCTAACATAATAGATATTTGTGTAGAATCTGTAGAACAAGATTGCGTTAAAACAATATATCTTTTGGGCTCTGAAGGAATGATTGATTCAAATATATATCAGAACGTCTTGGAGGCTAAGGGAATTAAATGTTTGTATCCAATGGAGAATGATTATGTTATGATTCGTGAGTGTATTGAAGCTGTCAAGCAAAATAATTATTCGGAAGGAATAGTGGATAAATTTTTGGAACTAATTAACAGACATGAGTCATGTATTCTTGGCTGCACGGAACTTCCTATACTCTATGAGAGATATAAAAGTCTTACTAAATGTAATAATGTATATGATCCATTGCTATTGGGGTTGTTGAAGCTAAAAGAGGAATTTGATAATGAAAAAAATACTAACATTTGGGGTCTTTGATTATTTTCACTTAGGACACCTAAGGCTGTTTAAACAATGCAAAGAACATGCTGATTATTTAATTGTAGCAGTACAAGATGATGAATATATAAAAAAATATAAACCTAATGCTAAAGTTCTTTATACTACGGAAGAAAGAGTTGAGATACTTGAGGCGCTAAAGGTGGTTGATAACGTTGTGGTTTATGACACAATTAATCCCACAACATTAGGGAGTATTAGTTTTGATATTCTCGCTCTGGGAGAAGATCATATCGGAACCAGATTTGATGAAGCTACAGCGTGGTGCTTGGAACATGGTAGAGATGTTGTTAGGCTAATGCGAACACCTGGAATATCTTCTTCGGATATTAAAGATGGATTATAAACATTTCCAAGTAAGCTATAGTCTAAGTGATATTTAACTGTATTATATAAGTGATTTCTGCAATTAAATCAGTGTGGGGTTGCAACTGTTTTGCTAGGAATGTGGTGGAATTAACGTTAATGTTTACGGACTACTAAGGGTGGTATGCTTATGAAAATAGGTAGAATCATGCTCACACAAAATGGCTATAAAGAGTATCACACAGATAGATACGATATTTTTGTAATGGGTGATATTTATGACATTGATACTATTAATGAAATGAATGTTGATTCAAAAATACTACCTTACTTGATAAGCGTTGTAGATTCAATAGAAAATGGATGTGTTGATTTTGAAAAAATATATGGGTTTTATAAAGTAGTTATAACTGACAGAAAAAAAGATATTCAATTCTTTTGGGGGGATAATTCAGGAAGTCAACGCTTTTATATTAATGAAGAAAAAACTGAAGTGTCAGACAGTTTTTTATATTTGATAAGGGGAATTGGATCGGATAAGCTGAATATGCAAGGGGTGTCACAGTTGTTTGCCTATGGAACAATTGTTGATGGGACTACTATTGTAAATGGAATAATTAAGACTGATTCTGAATTCTACTATGAAGTCTATAATGGAAAAATAATATGTTATAGTAAAGGTTTAAAACATTTTTGTGAAAAGTATGTACAGCATAATCTTTTTGATTATGTGTCAGCGGAGTGTTCTTTGCATGTTGAAAAAAAAGTTTCTGCTAGGATAACCGGTGGGAATGATAGCCGTACTGTATTATCAAGTGCGCTTAGGGGAGGATATAGACCAACTTTGATTATAACTGGTCACTTGAACAATCCAGACATCCCTATATCGAAAAAGATTGCAAAAACAGCAGGACTTGATCTCGTAATACTTGATTCGTATATCTATGAAAATGAATGGTTAAAAGAAAGTTATGAATTCTTTGATGGGGGGTATGACCCAGTTCAAGGCTATAGACAGATGTTGATTGTTAAACGGCTGGCTTCAGAGGCTGATTTATTGCTTGGAGGTGTTGGAGGTGAGTTTTACAAAAATGATTATTACAAAGCGATTAGATATAGATTGCTTTTTAGAAAAGCATCTGTTGATGAAGCTATAAAACGCGTATTTCCACATCAAGCGGAAAACTATAATTGGCTGGGAAGCAAAGTGAGGAAACAAGCGGAGACATTGACTGATCGATTAAGTATGTTATTTTCAGAACGATTACAAATGGAACGTGATAATCTTTCTCTTTTTAACCATGCTGGATATTACAGGATCAGAAGTAGCTTCTCTGATATAACAAGTAGTCTGTGTAGAGAAATTATACAAGCAGATCCATTAGTTGATCCAAGAATGATCAGAAGTATTGCTGATTATCATCCTTTAAAACTGTCGATGTCAATGTGGCAACGAACGCAGGTGCATAGGGATTATCCAGCTTTTTCTGATATAGAGACAGATAAGGGGTATTCAATGACTGTAGATAATGCAAAATTATTGGGAGAGCGGATAAAAAAAGGATTGTTTTGGATGTCGCGTTTTTTGAACAGAGTAAGAGAAAAACTTGGATTAAAATGGAATGACAATATATTAAAATATTGGGATGAAGATTATCTAACGGCAAGAGATACTGATGAATGGAGGTATAGTTTTGAGATTTGTAAGAAACATGGGATTATTGATATGAGCGCACAGGAAGCCGACATTCCGCTTCGGTTTACTGGATATATAATTCTTATGGGATTAAGCATTTATACTATGGAGTCGCCTGATGGATTACTGACAAGGTAATGCGTTGATTTATAAAATCGGAATAAATATTGTGAGGTTGGCGATGATTATATTTTGGGGTATTGAGAACAGTACACTAATGTCAAAAGCTAATAAATAGTACACGGACAGTTCTTTTACCATAGATATGAAAGGAAAGAAGTAAATGAAAAAAATGAACGAAGTCGAGCTCCAGAGCGTTATTGGCGGAGCAAGTAATAATGTTGAACACAAGAGAATCCTTGTGCAGTGTCAGCACTGCCCTGGACAGTTCAAGGTTGATATGGCATTAAAACAGATAGTATGTCCTCATTGCCTGAAGATGAATACATTTGCAGGATAATTAGACATGAAAAACAATGACAAGACCAACGTAATGAGAGTTTTTTATGGTGACAGGTACTTAGTAGAAAACGTAACAATCTTTTGCCAAAGAAAAACCACCTGATTGATTGGAATCGGGTGGCGTTGTGACGTTATTCTTTGCTGCTGGTATCGCTGAGGAGCTTTTTGAGATGTGTGTTAGCGCTGGATAGGGACTTGTGTTCGGCAGATAGTAATTTGTGCTCATTTTTGAGAGTCCTATTCGCTTTTTTGAGATCTCTTATTTCTTTTTTCAGTGAAGCTATTAACTCATTCTGATATTTCTCATGGGCAATGTTATCCTCTATTATACGGCGTTGCTCAAGGAGATTCTGGTCGGCAATCGACATGTAGATAGCTTTGTTAGTTGAAGTGGGTGATGGGTTTTCTTTTGGAGTCATATTGGTTTCCTTCCATTATTTGGGAATACCATATTAAATCATACCTTTATACCATTGTCCTCGAGAAGCTTTCTGAGGCGGGAGTTCTCTTGTGTAAGTGATGCTATCAATTCATTCTGGTATTTTTCATGAGCAATATTATCCTCACGGATGCGGCATTGCTCAAGGATGTTTTGATCGGCGGTTGACATGTAGATGGCTTCGGCAGTGGAAGTCAGTGATGGATTTTCTTTTGTGATCATCTTGATTTCCTCCCATGTTTTAGCTTTGAAGAGCCTTGCCCAGGTGTCAATTCCATAGAGTTTGTCTTCGTATGTTGCTATGTCGGTACTATTTAATTGTACCACGAACAGGTTGAATTTGTCAGTATAGAGGTAGTTATCCTTGGCGTTACGGACCTGATATTTGGCAAAGAATTCTGGGTGATCTACAAAGAGAGTGAAGTCAAGAAAACCGATGTGATATACGGTTTCAGCTGTGTTATAGTCACTTCCTCTTGCAATGGAATCGAACTTTCTACATAGATATGATAGGGAGCGCATAGGCCAGTTTTTGTAATTGATGACCTGCATTTCTAAGTTAATAGTTATATCGCCATTGAGCATGACCACGATGTCTAACTGATATTCTTTGTTGGAGATTGTTGCTCCGGGTTCAATGGGGTTTTCTATATACGCATCTATTACTTCGCTTCTTTTCAAATGAAGAAGAGAGCATATCAGCATGATCAGGGTTTCTGAATCACGCTGGAGAACCATACGGAACAAGTAGTCGTTGGTCATGTTGTACTTCAAAGCCCCGGTGGCATTGACGAAGTGTAATTTCTTTGTTGTTTTTGTCATTCTTTTTACGGTGTACCTTCTTTCTTAACGTATTTGTTTCATAAGCTTACATGCAATGTGGAGCTTACGGGCGAACGGCCCCTTGAAAAGTGATAATTGTCAGATAGAATTCTGACGACAGGAGATAATATAACACACAGATAATCGAACGTTCAATCGAACAAATCCTTAAGATTTCAGAGGAATTTCTTAAGAAATTGACGAAATATAGATAGTGTAAAGGTATCCGGATGCGATTAGTTAAGGAAAAGGCGTCTTATACTTGAAAAGGTGCCTGGTACTTAGAAGCAGATAGTTGCGAATATGCAGAGTTTATGGTGACAGTTACTTAGTAGTTGTGGGAAGATGATTTATCTAAGATGGGGAAAATAAGTATGCTGAAGAGAAAAAAAGCACAGGGGATCAGGATTATGCTGGCAACCACGCTGGCCGTTACGCTGATGTCATCAGCAAAAGTATGTGTACATGCAGAAGAAGCAATTATCGTTAATCCAACTTGCAATCCGGCTACCAGAGAAGAGTTGCGGGAAATGGTAGAGAAAGCCACAGAGGAATTCTACCAGAACAACGATTTAAAGCAGGAGCTGGAAAATGAGATCCAGGTATATGAGGAGGTGATTCCTACTAGCAGATATGATTCCGACGTGACAAGATATCGCACCATCACCCATGGCGGCAAGAGCATGAAGTATATTACGAGAATCATTGGGGAGCCCGCTGCAAACGGAAAGTATCCACTTTATATTTTGCTGCACGGAGGTGGAGGAACTGAGCCACAGTACAATAATGACTCATGGTTCGATGTTATCCTTGGTTGCCCGGATGCTGTCGATAGTGGGATTTTTATCGCATGCCGTGGAATTACTGATACGTGGGATATGCACTTCCAGGAGGACTCATATCCGCTATATGACCGATTGATTGAACACTTGATCGTAAATTTAAAAGCTGATCCTGATCGTGTGTATTTGTATGGATATTCAGCAGGTGGGGATGGAGTTTATCAGATAACGCCACGCTTGGCTGATAGGTTTGCTGCAGTAAATATGTCATCAGGGCATCCGAACAATGTCTCGCTTTTGAATGTGTCCAACTGTTATTTCAATCAGCAGGCTGGGGTCCGCGATTACTACTCAGAGGATGCAATGCGCAGCATCAATGTCTCACGATACGGAAAAATCCTTTCTGATTACCAGGAGAAATATGGGTTTGGATATGAACACCGGACTTTTATTCATGTTCCGGATGGACATCTTTTCTACGATTATGATGATACACCGGTAAGTGTTCTCAAGGAGCCGGAGCAGTTTGCTGATCGCGCGGTTGCAGAAGATGCCCTTAGCCTGTTTTTAGATGTCTTAGAAAATAGAGGAATGGAACGCGATGTGGTATCTCTTTCTTATTATTTCCCCGAGGACGATAAAGAATTTGATGATGGAATAAGGGATGTTGTTACAAACACACTTGGACTGGCAACAGAAGAAGCCAATACCAATGCGTTTCATTATCTTTCTTCCTACACCCGAAAATCTGCTCCTGAAAAGCTCGTATGGGATCTTTCAACCAGGGCTTCCAAGAGGGAAAAAGACAGCTTTTATTGGCTTGAGGCTGCACCTTCAGTCAACAAGGGAATCATAACAGCTTCATATGACGCGGCAACCAACACTATTACTGTCAATCCGGATAAAAATGTGAACGGTGATTTTGCCATTCTCTTTCATCCGGATCTGATCGATGTTACCAGACTTGTCACAATCAAAACCCCTGAAGTGACGCGTGAAGTTGTGGTCAATCCTTCGGCAGAATTTCTTAAAACATCCATCTATGAATGTGGTGATCCGGGGCTTGGATGTGTTGGGAAAATTATGTATAGTGAGCTTAATTCCGGCAATGTACCATCAGGAACTTCAGACATCAGACATACCCATAAGTTCACATGGGAAACCATCGAGGCAACGGAAGATACAGACGGAGAGCTTAGATATCAGTGTGAGATCTGCGGAGAGATTCAAACAAGAGTGCCTCTGACGGCTTACAACGTGTTTAATAAAAATGCAACCGAGAAGATAAGGAACGCCAAAAAAGATGCTACAGTAAAGATTGAGACCCGCAGATGGATCTCTTTTCACAAGATGGTTATGGAAGCCCTGGCCGAGAGACCGGATGTGACGCTTGAGATCAGCTTCCTTGATGAGGGCCACAAAGGAAAGAGGTGTACAGTTGTTATTCCTAAGGGAACGGACACAGTAGCTCATGTGGATAAAAATGGTTTCACCGGATTCCTATATCTTGGCAGCAAGTTTGGAATCAGGACGGATTAAGCAGTTTAGAAAGAACGTGATATCTTTTACTATAGGAAATCAAATATGAAGACAGGCGACAAAACCAACGTAATGCGAGTTCTGGACTCGAAAAAAATCGAATACACAAGCCACTCCTACACCCCGGACGCAACCATGAGCGGTGAGGAAATCGCGGCAGTACTTGGCGAGGATGCCCAGAAGGTTTTTAAGACACTGGTGACTCAGGGCAAGACCGGAGCATACTATGTTTTTGTGGTTCCGGTGCAGGCAGAACTGGATCTGAAGAAGGCAGCCGAGGCAGCAGGAGAGAAGTCTATCGCTATGATCAAGCAGAAAGATCTTTTGCCGCTGACCGGCTATGTGCATGGCGGATGCTCGCCGGTGGGAATGAAGAAGCAGTTCCCTACGTTTGTGCACGAGACGGCAGAAGGACTGGACCATATATTTGTAAGTGCCGGAAAGGTTGGCTTTCAGGTGGAACTGGCGCCGGTTGATCTTCAGGCAGTTGTCGGATACAAGTACGCGGATGTTGTGAAGAAATAATGACCTACGAAACTATAGTTCAAGCCAAATTCATATCGCGCCCGAACCGCTTCATTGCCCATGTGGAACTGGACGGAGTGGAGCAGGTTGTCCATGTCAAGAACACCGGCAGATGCAGAGAATTGCTGATCCCGGGGTGTACTGTTTACCTTGATAAGGCCAAAAATCCTGAGCGCAAGACGGCATATGATCTTGTTGGAGTGGAACACGAAGGGAGGATCATCAACATCGACTCCCAGGCGCCGAACGTTGTGGTAAAAGAGTGGCTGGAGAGATCGGGCGAATACGACGTGATTCATCCGGAGCATAAATATGGTGACTCCCGGATTGATTTTTATATGGAAAAGGGCGCTGAGAGGTATCTGATGGAAGTTAAGGGCTGTACACTGTTTCGGGACGGCATAGGTCTTTTCCCTGATGCGCCAACTCAGCGGGGGGCAAAGCATCTTCGTGAGCTGACACAGGCTGTGAATGAGGGTTACAGAACAATCATAGCATTTGTTATACAGGGTGAAGGCATCAGCGAGGTGCAGCCTAACAGCGAGACAGATCCTGAATTTGCCAAGGCGTTCTACGAGGCAAAAGCTGCCGGAGTGGAAGTCTTGTTTTTGAAATGTAAGATTACAGAAGACAGCATCAATGTTATCTGATACCGGTGAAGGGGTAACCCATGGATTATCATGTAAACATAAACGGAATAGATGTGGATGCGCATTACAGTGAAGAGACGGTTGATGGAGTCCTTAAGCCGCTTTTGGAGAGGCTGTCTAAAATGCGCAGCGCGAAGGGTTCAAGGCTCTTAGTGATGCTGGCGGCGCCTCCGGGAGCCGGGAAGAGTACTATGGTGAGCTTCTTGCAGCACCTGGCAAAAGACATCATCCCGGAATTCAAGGTACAGGCCATCGGAATGGATGGCTTCCACCGCAGACAGGAGTATCTGCTGGAGCATACTACGGTTGTTGACGGAACAGAAGTAAGAATGGTGGATGTGAAAGGCAGTCCTATCACCTTTGATCTCGAGAAGCTTCGTAGCAGCATCGAGGGTGTTATGTCATCCAAAATTGATACCTGGCCCACATACGACAGGCACCTGCACAATCCTGTCGAGGACGCCATCAGCATCGACGCAGATATATTGCTTTTGGAAGGGAATTATTTATTGCTTGATGAGCCCGGATGGGACAACCTTTCGGAACTGGCGGATTACACAATATCCATCAGCGCTGATGCAGAGATGCTAAGGGAGCGCCTGATAGATCGCAAGGAAAAGAGTGGCAATGCCAGAGAAATTGCCGAGAAATTTGTGGATTTCAGCGATATGAGAAATGTCAGGCTTTGCCTTGAAAAGACAAAGAAGGCGGACCTGGAGCTGGTGCTCAGAGCAGATGGCAACTACGAGGAAAAGATGTAATTGACCGAAATGGAAGGAGAGTCTTATGAAGAACATTACCCTTGGACGCACAGGTATAACGGTTCCGCAGAATGGCTTTGGCGCACTGCCGATCCAGAGAGTTACGCTGGAGGAGGCGGTTAAGCTTCTGCGAAAGGCATACGATGGCGGGATCAGGTTCTTTGATACTGCAAGAGCATACACTGACAGTGAGGTGAAAGTCGGGGCTGCTTTTGGTGATGGATACGTGAAGCGCGATGAGATCATCATTGCAACTAAGACCGGCGCCAAGACTCCGGAGGAATTCTGGCAGCATCTGGATACATCCCTTACAAACCATAAGACCGACTACATCGACATCTACCAGTTCCATCTCATGGAGCAGTGCTGGAAGCCCGGTGACGGCACCGGAATGTACGAGTGCATGCTGAAGGCCAAGGAGGAAGGCAAGATCCGCCACATCGGTGGCACCGCCCATAAGCTTGGCGTGGCAAAAGAGCTGATCCAGTCGGGACTGTATGAGACCGTCCAATATCCTTTCAGCTATCTTGCATCGGACAAAGAAGGTGAGCTTATTAAAATGTGCAACGAGAACAATGTTGGCTTTATTGGCATAAAGGGATTAGCAGGTGGCCTGATAACTAACTCCAGAGCGGCAATGGCTTTCATAAGCCAGTTTGACGGCGCCGTTCCTATCTGGGGAGTGCAGAGGGAAAAAGAGCTTGATGAGTGGCTTTCATATATGGATAACACTCCGGAGCTTGATGATGAGATAAAGGAATTCATCAGAGCTGAACAGGCTGAGCTCATGGGTGATTTCTGCCGCGGCTGCGGATATTGTATGCCTTGTACAGTGGGCATTCAGATCAATAACTGCAACAGAATGTCGCTGATGCTGCGCAGGGCTCCAAGCGAAGGCTGGCTGGGTGAACACTGGCAGACTGAGATGGAGAGGATAGAGGAGTGCATAGGCTGCGGACAGTGCCTGCCTAAGTGCCCTTATGAGCTGAATATTCCGGAGCTGCTTCGCAAGAATCTTGTGGATTACAGGGAAGTTCTTGCTGGAAATCGACAGGTTAAGTAATATTTTGAGGTAATAATGAATCGCAAAAGAATTAGTAGAAATACAGTATTTGCATTGTTGCTTGCACTCATGATGGTGACATCAGGGTGCAGCAACGTTTTTTTACATAATGATGAGGAAACGCCAACAGATCAGGTGACTACGGATGTATCCTTCGAGGCAGTCGCAGATACGACAACGGAAGTGGAAACAAGTCCCACTGAGCAAGTTACCACACCTACGGAATCTGAAACTGCAGAATCAAACCCTACAGAGGCAACTACCTCTGATCAGCCCGCTTCAGACGGCCTCCTTACATCAGCCTCCGACCTGAACCTGACCCCCGCCGACAACGAAGGCAAAAACTACACCTTCACCTACGACGGAGCTCAGTACCAGGCAATCCACACCACCGACCACTGGAAGATCAAGAATTCCTACACCATAACCAACGAAGCAGACATGCTTATTATCTGCCAGGCACTCATCGACCTTCATCCCATCCATGGAAACGACATGGTAAGCTATCGAACTGCCGATGACATGGTCTACGAATGGCAGGTCCACAACATCGCATACGCACTGCTTTCCGACGATGATTCCATGAAATCCCATGTCCGGGACGTCGATTTTGACCCGGAAGACCAGGGCAGAAGCTTTGATGAAATCTACGAAGCCCACACGGGAAAAGAGTTTGACTTGAACAAGATACTAGGAAGATAATATAAACAATTACAAAGAAATCAGGAGGATTAAAAAATGACAAAAGACAACAATTGTGGATATTGCGTAGGAGGCGAGCCTCTTGCAAAATTCGGCATCAAGATATGTGATCTTTCCGTAAGCCAGCTTATCCTGTTCAAAGAGCAGAGCCACCCAGGCAGATGCATCGTTGCCTACAAGGACCATGTCAGCGAGATCGTTGACATCAGCGACGAGGAGAGAAACGCATTCTTCGCAGACGTAAACCGCGCTGCAAAGGCAATCCACAAAGCTTTCAACCCGGATAAAGTCAACTATGGCGCCTACGGCGATACCGGCTGCCATCTTCACATGCACCTTGTTCCCAAGTACAAGGACGGCTACGAGTGGGGCGGTGTTTTCGAAATGAACCCTGGAAAAACACTCCTTAGCGACGCCGAATATGAGGAGATGATCGAAAAAATCAAAGCCAATCTGAACTAAAACATATTGGCTTTTGTTGAGATCAGGTGCCTGCAAGACAACCATATATGCTGCAAATGCGCAGCTCTCGGACAAGTAGGATGGTTTTCAAAATGAAGAATCGGATAGTGCGTGACTTCCAGAACAACTGAGAAAGGAGCGCTCTATCCGATTATTAGTTTTAGAGAACTATCGTATTTTTATTTGACGGCAGTCAATTACTTGCTATAGAATGATGAAAGAGACTTTATTACATTAAAGGGTAAAAGAATTAAAGTTGGAGGAAGAAAAAATGTTTGTTGATACCTTTTGGTCGTTGTTACCTGCGATAATCGCCATCCTACTGGCACTTATCACCAAGGAAGTTTACTCATCCCTGTTCCTGGGAATCGTTGTAGGAGGAGCCCTTTACTCTGGCTTTAGCTTCACGGGAACAATTCAGCACGTATTTGTTGACGGAATGATCGGTCAGCTTGCTGACAGCTGGAATGTCGGAATCCTGATCTTCCTGGTTGTACTGGGCAGCATGGTCATGCTCATGAATCGTGCAGGCGGCTCAGCTGCTTTTGGTAAGTGGGCTGCAGATCACGTTAAAACCAAGGCTGGCGCACAGATCGCAACTATTCTTTTAGGTGTACTCATTTTCATCGATGACTATTTCAACTGTCTGACTGTAGGCTCAGTAATGAGACCTCTCACAGACAAGCACAAGATCTCAAGAGAGAAGCTTTCATACCTTATTGATGCCACAGCAGCTCCTGTCTGCATCATCGCCCCAATCTCATCCTGGGCAGCAGCAGTTACGGGCTTCGTTGACGGCGCAAACGGACTGACTCTCTTTATCAGAGCAATCCCTTATAATTTCTACGCAATTCTTACCATCGTTATGATGTTCACACTGACCTTATCAGACTTTGACTACGGCCCAATGAAGAAGGCCGAGGAAGACGCCTTTAAGAACCTGCAGGCCAAGGCAAAAGAGGCGCAGGAGCCCCAGCCAAGTATCTATGGCGCAACAGACCAGCCTCACCCTCCGGTTTCACAAAAGGGTAAGGTTATACACCTGGTACTGCCGATTGTTACACTGATCATCTGCTGCATCATTGGCATGATCTACACCGGCGGTTTCTTCGAGGGCGAGACTTTCATCGATGCCTTCTCTAATTCAGATGCTTCTGTTGGACTTGTTTACGGATCTGTAGTAGCTCTTTTGATAACCATCATATTCTACCTTGCTACTAAGGTGCTTAGCTTTGAGGAGTGCATGAATGCAGTTCCCGAGGGATTCAAGAGCATGGTTCCCGCCATTCTGGTCCTGACCTTTGCATGGACCCTTAAGTCTATGACAGATTCTCTGGGCGCAGCAAATTATGTGGCTGGTCTTGTTCAGAACGTTGCGGATAACGGAGCTATGATGAGTATGCTTCCGGCACTGGTATTTGTGGTCGGCGCTTTCCTTGCCTTTGCAACAGGTACATCATGGGGAACCTTCGGTATCCTTATCCCTATCGTAGTTAACGTATTTGGCGCAAACCTCAACAATGAGCTCATGATCATCGCGATCTCTGCATGTATGGCAGGCGCTGTATGCGGAGACCACTGCTCACCGATTTCCGATACAACCATCATGGCCAGTGCGGGCGGACAGTGTAACCACATCAACCACGTTTCAACTCAGCTTCCATATGCGATGACTGCTGCAGCTGTTTCATTCGTTGTATACATTCTGGCCGGCTTTGTAAGAAACTGGTTTGTTTCACTGCCAATCGGAATCCTTCTTATGATCGCAACGCTTCTCGTGATCAAGAAAACAGCAAAAGCCTGATATCGAAAGGACACAGTCTAAGCCATGGCGCGTTCAGAACAGCTTACAACCCTGTGCTATCTTGAAAGAGACGGCAAATATCTGATGATGCACAGAACCTCCAAGGAGCACGACATCAACAAAGACAAGTGGATCGGCGTTGGCGGTCACTTCGAGGAGAACGAGAGCCCCGAAGATTGCATAAAAAGAGAAATCTACGAGGAAACAGGATATGACATCCCGATGGAAGACCTGGAGTTTCGGGCTCTGATAACCTTCATTTCTCAAAAAGGCGACTATGAGCTGATGTCTCTTTTTACAGCCCCTGCCCCTGAGGGTGAGCCAAAGCCATGCGATGAAGGCGAGCTGGTGTGGGTTGATAAGAAGGAAGTCTTAGGATTAAATCTCTGGGTGGGAGACCGGATCTTTTTCAAAGAGCTTGACCGAAGCCGGGATTTCTTTTCCCTGAAGATGACCTATGACAGGCAGGACAACCTGATAGAAGCCGTGATGAACGGCATAACGCTGGATCTGAACAGCATGAATCTATGAGTATTACACAACAATAATAGACAATATTTAAGGCCCCGAGCGCTTTTGATAGCACCGGGGCCTGAATTTTTGTCAAAAGACCTTTAAGCTGAAGGTTTACTTGTTACCACTCCTGCTGATCTCCAGAATCTTGTCAAGAATATCCTTGGTTGTTGCCATATCATTCTTGCAATCATTGCTGATCTCAATGCTGGACTGCGATGATGCAGCAACTTCTTCTGAAGTGGCCGAGAGGTTACTGATAGCATCCATAACCGCTGTGTTGGCCTCTACGCAGGCATCAACATTGTCAGATATCTTGGCAGCTCTTTTACCAGAGCGTTACCATCGTTGATGTTCTCTGTAACTTCGTTGGCGTTGCTGCGCATCTCTGTGGACTGAAGAGCGATATCCTCAAGAGATGTTGTGATATTAGCGTTCATCTAAATAATGATAAAGTGGAGAGGGGCTAAAACTTGTGGTAACATGTATAAAATGAATCAAATATACGATTGATGATAGGAAAATTATGATAGAAATTATTAAGGAAACTCATCCTACCAGAGCAGTTCTGGTGGGGCTGAACACAGGAATAAACGAATCGGACTTTGACAGATCCATGGACGAGTTAAAAGAGCTGGTGAAGGCCATCGACATTGAGGCAGCATTTACTGTTACCCAGTCCCTGCCTTCTCCGGACCGCAGCACCTATATAGGAAGCGGAAAAGTGGAGGAAGTGGCTGCGGCGCTGGATATGTTCGACATTGACATTGTCGTTTTCAATGATGCGCTCTCACCCATGCAGGCCAGAAACCTTGAGAAGGCGTTGGATACTGAGGTCATAGACCGCACCGGACTCATCCTTCAGATATTTGCAAGACGCGCCAGAACCAGAGAGGCCTGTCTTCAGGTGGAATATGCCCAGCTTCAGTACATGCTGCCGAGACTTGCCCACATGAAGACATCTCTTTCCCGCCAGGGCGGCGGAAGCGGACGTCTATCAAACAAAGGATCCGGAGAGAAGCAGCTTGAGCTGGATAGAAGGCGCATTGAACACCGCATGGCAGAACTTAGAAGAGACCTCCAGGGCATCCAGAAGGAGCGTGACACCCAGCGCGGCAAAAGAATGCGTTCAGGCCTTCCTGAGATTGCACTGGTGGGCTACACAAATGCAGGAAAATCTACTATACTGAATGGCCTTACATCCCTTTATGGCCCCACAAACTCTGAGGACAAGCAGGTTTTTGAAAAAGACATGCTCTTTGCAACACTGGATACATCCGTGCGCAAGATAGAAGCTAAGGGGCATCGACCATTTCTTTTAACAGATACCGTAGGTTTCATCAGCGATCTGCCCCACGACCTGGTCAAGGCATTCCGCTCAACCATAGAGGAGGCGCGCTATGCGGACCTTCTGCTGGAGGTGGTGGATTTTGCTGATCCTGAGCATCGCCATCACATGGAGGTTACCCAGCAGACCCTCAAGGAGATCGGCGCCGGGGACATTCCGGTGATCTACGTATTTAATAAGTCGGATATCCTTCGTGACGAGCAGCTGGAAAACGGCAGTCTTCCCATGGATTTTCCAAAGTCCGGCGATGACCGCATCTACATTTCCGCCAAGGACAAAGACAGCCTGGACGCACTGATAGAGCTTATAGAGAAGAAGCTTTCCTCCTGTGAGAGCGAGTGCGAGCTGCTTCTTCCTTATAAAGATGGCGCAGTGTTGGGCGAACTGAACAAGCGAGGCATTGTAAAGTCTACAGAATATCAGGAGGATGGCATCCTTGTGCGGGCGCTTCTTCCGGAAAAAGACATTTCGAAATACGGAGAATTCATTCAGTAATGCCGGTAAGACTCTCAACTTATCTTAAAAATAAATATGGAGAGAAGGTCTACAAGCTCTCCCTGACATCAGGCTGTACCTGTCCTAATCGGGACGGAACCGTTGGATACGGGGGCTGCAGCTTCTGCTCCGAGGGCGGTTCCGGAGAGTTTGCCGTGGAAGACATTGATAAGGCAAAAGAGCTTATCGCGGGGAAGACAGATGCAAAGCGATTTATAGCATATTTCCAGTCCTTTACCAATACTTATGGAGATGTGGACAGGCTCTCGAAGCTGTATAGATCGGCACTTTCCAGAGATGACATCGTAGCTCTTTCCATTGGAACCAGACCTGACTGCCTTGGCCCCGAAGTCATGGATATGTTAAAAGAGCTGACGACTCTCGGGGATGTATGGGTAGAACTGGGACTTCAGACAATTCATAAAGATACAGCAAAAAGGATCAGGCGAGGGTATGAACTGCCCGTGTTTGAGGATGCATACAGGCAGCTTAAGGAAGCGGGGATCACAGTGGTCGTACACGTGATATTTGGCCTGCCCGGGGAGAGTCCGGAGGATATGCTGGAGACCATAAAATATCTCTCAAATCTGAAACCTGAATTGGATGGAATAAAAATACAAAACCTTCAAATTTTGAGGGGAACGGACATGTATGAGGAATATTTGGAGGATTTAAGACTGGGAAAAAATGAGTTCCATATCATGTCTATGGAGGAGTATACAGAGCTTGTAATGCAGGCTATAGCTCTTTTACCGGAGAATACGGTGGTGCATCGGATGACCGGAGACGGACCTAGGAAAATTTTGGTTGAACCGCTTTGGAGTCTCGATAAGAAACAAGTTTTGAATAATTTTACAAAAAAAATCAAATTGCGATAGAAATTTATAAAAAAAATCTAAAAAAAATCTAAAAAAATTTTGTCGCACTATTGTTGAGGTTGAAAAAATGAGCTCGTTGAAACCCGCTTAAATACTGGGTTCCACGGGCTTGTTTCACGGCTGCGTTTCCGTTGACATAACACACGATATATTGTTAATATCTCTTTTACACGAAAAATTATTTGGTGGGGACCAACTAGTTTTGAAATTTTGTTGAAGGGAGAAAATAAGTTATGAAACAGGCGACAAAGGGACTCTTGTCCTTTGTGACAGCATTTCTGATTGTGTTTTCTACATTCGGGAATGCTTATTTTGTTGCAGAGGCAAGTGAACTTGCACCAACAGAGATAACTGTTGATGCGGACGCAGACGCTGTAGAAGTAGTTGATGCAGCAGCTGAGTCGGTGTCTACAGAGGATTCTCAGCCGGTGATCACAGCGTCAGAATCAGGGGACGCGCTGGAGGCAACCGGTGGAAATAATGACAGCCAGGAGGAGGCGACTTCCGGGCAGCAGACGGATGTTTCTAATGAAACTCCGGTATCAGCTTTGCAGAATGCGCTTAATGAATTACTGTCAGCTGATGATGCTACAGCTACTGTTACAGAGGAAACGACAGTTACTGCGGCAGAACCGGTTGTTACGGCTGTTGAAGAGGATGGATATGTTACTTTGTCCTGTGACAGGGATGGGGCAACAATATACTACACAACCAATGAAGATGGCAGGAATGGATACGAGCAGTATTCGGAGAAGATTTTACTGGATCCTTCGGTAGACACTGTTATCTGGGCTTATGTAGGATATGACGATGAGAATATGACCGCTCATGATACTGAGCCGGTTTCTTTTGCGTTCCCTGCTGAGGAGGAAGTGAATCTTACGATGATGCTTGGCGAGTCCAAGGTGGCAACAAGAGGTTCGGATAGTGCTTCGTCTAAAGCTGATGATATTGTTACTGGTGATAAAGTTCTTATCATCATTGATGGACACACCATGGACATAGAGTTCAATGCTATTGAAGTTAAAAGTGATGAGAATGGTGTAATTGTTCCGGATGAGAACGCAGTTGTGTTTACTGTTACAAGAACAGAGGACACAAATGAGTTTTGGTTTGAGCATAATGGTAAATACTTGGCAGCAGAGGATGGTTCGAGTACCCTTTTGTGGACAGACAAGGATAAAAATACAGCTAAGTGGGTGCTTAATGACAATAAGATTGAAAACAGCACTTCAAAGACTTCATCAAAAACTCCACAACCATACTGTTTAGGTCTAAAGAACGATGGTACTGTTTTCAAAGCATATTCAAAGAAAACTTCAGCAGGAAAATTAACTGTTGAGTTTAATAAGGTTGAAACAGCAGCTTTGGTTGCAGTACCAACAGCTTCTGTTGAGAGCGAATCTAAGGTAGAGTTTGGTACAGAAGTTACTCTTAACTGCGCTACTGAGGGTGCAACCATCAAGTACAGCTTTGATGGTACTGAATTTAAAGATTACACAGCTCCTGTGGCAATCACTAAGAACTGCACACTTACTGCTTATGCTGTCATGGAAGAGGCAGAGAGCAAGAAGGCATCCTTTGAGTATGAGCTTATTGATGGCTCTAAGATCACAGATATTACTAAGCTTGATGCTGAGCAGGAGTTTGTGCTTGTTAACAATAATGAGAAAGCATTAACTGCTGTAGCAACTACTGATAAAAATAACAACAATGTACTTGATAAGTATGATGTAAAGTTAAACGATGACAAACACCTTACTGCTTCTGCCAAGGCTGATGAGACGCCTGCAATAGCAAAGCTTAAATTGGTTAAAGCACAGACAGAGGGGCAGTACTATATCACATCTGACTCAAAGTATCTTACTTCAGGTGCAACTGGCAGTTCTTTGACGTTCGAAGATCATAACCTGACAGAAAATGATACAGACTACGCTCTTTGGACTATTGAACCAGCAGAGAATGGTGACTTCCAGCTCAAGAGTGTTAATGCTTTATATAATAACACCAAGCCTCAGTACATAGAGTATTATGACGCGTTCACTACTTACAGCTTTAGTGAGAAGAACAAAAGCAAATTTATTCTCTCTGCATATACATTCCCAGAAATAGTAGAGGCAGAAACTGTAGTAGAGATCACAAACGAGGCAAAAGAGCTTAAAGATGGCGACAACGTCATCCTGGTAATTACTGAGAAGGCACTTACTAACAAGGCAAGTGAAAATAAGCTTGCAGGTGCTGATACATCAGTAGTTAAAGAGGGCGAGACCGGAAAGCTTACTGGTGCTGAAGGAGCAGTAGTTCTTACAATTGAGCAGGGTGAGGGCTACACAGCCTTTAAGTACCTTGTTGATGCAGAGAACCGTAAATATGCATATCTTGCTGCACAGACTCCTGGTGAGGACGGCAAGCAGGTTCAGGGACTTCTCTTTGTGGATTCTCTTACAGATGCTGCAAAGTGGACTCTTGTACCACAGGAGAATGGCGGATTCTTTATTAAGAATAATAGCGTTCAGTATAAGCAGGGAAGTAAGACTACTGAAGCATATATCGAATTCTATAGCGGAAACTTTACAGATTTCGTTGCAGGTAATTCTGAAGCATATCTTGCAAAATTTTATTATGCAGAAGCTCAGACTACAGATGAGCCCGTTGGCAACACAGTAGGCAAGCTCCTTAAGAGAGAACTCTATAACAACGATAAGATTGTTGTTTACTACCCTGCAGGTAAGAAGGTTATGACTGCAGAAGACAGTGGCAATGGTGGACTCAAGGAAGCTGCAGCAACCATTTCTGAGGATGGATCACTTGATATCAAGGGGACTAATGCAGTAGTTCTTAGCGTAAAGGTTAATGAAGATGAACAATACTGCTTTGTTACTGAAGATGGAAAGTATCTTTCAGTTGACCTGGTAGATTACACCACCTCGGATGGTAAAACAAAGACTAATGCTAATCTGATACTGACTGATACACAGGTTGACAACTGCTTATGGTCACAGGTTGCTGCTGACGATAAGAATGAGGGAAATTATTACCTCAAGAATGCTTATGCAAAGGTGGGTTCAAAGGCTCAGAGCCTGGAATACTATAGCAACAGCTTCAAGGTATATGGACATAATGATACTTCGGCTTATATATTCAATTTCTTTGCCCTTGAAGAAGGAGAGAAAACAACCGGAACTCTTACTTATGACGAGGACGCTGAGCTTACTGTTGCTTCATGGGGAGGAAATTCCAGATACACTGAGTATGATAATACTGATGAATATATAAATGGTGATCTGTATGAAATAAATGACATGCTCGATACAGACGCCAGATATACCGTTTCAGAAGGAATTCCTTATAAAACTACAACTGGCAAAACTGGATCAACCAACTTCTTTATGGCAGCAGTTGGCCTTATTGATTCAAGTGATTATATGCAGTTTGAATTCCCTGCAACCGGCTATGGAAAGATGCAGTTTTCCTTTAGAATCACTGCATCAGGAACAGCTCCGGGAGCATTGCAGCTTCAGTATTCAACAAGCGGCGAAGAGGGAAGCTTTAAGAACTTCAAAAATGGAAACTATGAATATAAGTACACCAGGTATAAGGCGACCGGTGAAAAGGATGAAAATGGTAAAGCAATAACCGAACAGACTGAAGTATCCGGTAGTGGCGATATTTCAGATGGTATAGCAAAAACAAACCTGGTTTCGACCAGTAAATATGCTTCCTTTAGTTTTGAAGTGCCTGCAGGCGCAAATAATGCGGAAAAACTGTATATCAGGCTTGTTCCAACCGGCGGACAAAACGCTAATAAAAGCGGAGCACCATCTGAAGGTGGGTCACTTCGTATCGACAGTGTAAAGGTTACAGGCCATCCTGTTGCAGGCAGATTTGTCAAGGCAAATCCTGCAGGCGGTGATGTGGCACTTGGCAGCACTGTTGAGCTTTCATCCGGAGTAGAGGGAGCAGACATATTCTATAAGTTTAAAGACGGAGAGTATGTTAAGTACGATGCTGATGCCAAGATTACTCTTACAGAGCTTCCAACTGCAATTACAACATATGTTGCAGGAAGCGAAAAGAATATCGAGGTTATTTATCAATATACTCAGAACAGGGCAACAACTGTTAAGGCTAAGCCAAACGGAGGAGCTGTAACAGCCGGACAGAAGGTAACGCTTACTTCTAAGACTGAGGATGCAGTAATTTACTACAGATACAAAACTGCAGAGGAAATTGCTGCTGACGAAAAAAATGCACCAAATACACAGAAGGCTGATACAGAGAATGCTGATGCAGAGAATACTGATGATGAGTCAGCTGATGAAGAAGAACAGCAGGCTGAGGATCAGATTGATGATGTTTATAATGACTGGATACAGTATACAGAACCATTTGAACTTGCTGAACTTCCTGCACAGATCCAGGTAAAAGCAACCAGGGAAGGTTATATTGACAGTCCCATCTCAACTGTGAAGTTTACTAAGAGATTGAACGAGAAATACAACATATACTTTGGCCAGATCCATGCTCACACCAGTATTTCCGATGGAGCAGGAACACTTCCTGAAGCATTTTCTCATGCTGCTTCTGTAGACAACCTGGATTACATTGTGATCACAGATCACAGTAATTCTATTGATAATGAATCTGACTCAAAGATTACTGAGAATGTTGATAAGTCTGAGTCAGAAGAGTGGACATATGCTCACAATCTGGCTAAGCAGTATTGTACGGATGACTTTACATGTGCATATGGTTATGAGATGACCTGGTCTAACGGCCTTGGCCATATCAATACATATAACACTCCGGGATTCCAGAGCCGCACACAGAAAGAGTACGGGACTTACTCAACAGCGCTGAATAATTACTACGCTGCACTTAGAACTGTGCCTGATTCAATCAGTCAGTTCAACCATCCGGGAACAACCTTTGGAGATTTCCAGGATTTCGCTTACTACTCAGATGAGAATGACAATCTCATCACTATGATCGAGGTTGGTAACGGTGAAGGAGCAATCGGATCTTCAGGATACTTCCCATCTTATGAGTATTACACACGTGCTCTTGATAAAGGATGGCATGTAGCGCCTACAAACAACCAGGATAACCACAAGGGACTTTGGGGTGATGCAAATACTGCACGTACAGTAATGCTTGCAGATACAAATGACGAGAACGCAATTTACGATGCAATGAGAAACTATCGTATCTATGCGACAGAGGATAACGACCTTTCCATCTACTACACTCTGGATGGATATATCATGGGAACAATACTTGGCAAAGATGATGTGGGAGAGAGTATTGAGCTCAAGGCAGCTATTTCAGATCCTACAGATTCAGCAATCGGTAAAGTACAGGTTGTCGTAAATGGTGGTCAGGTAATTGATGAGAAGGTTGTTGATTCAAATGATGAAACAGTAACATTTAATCTCCCTTCAAGTTATTCATATTACTATCTCAAGATTACTGAGAATGATGGAGATATTGCAGTTACTGCTCCAGTATGGGTAGGTGATGTTGAGTCATGCGGAATCAACAGAACATATACCAGTACAGTTCTCGCTGTTTCAGGAGAAGAACTCGATGTCAATGTGGATTTCTACAACAATGAGAAGTCAGCATTAGAGATTGATAATATCAACATTAAGGTTAGTGATGTTGATGGAAAGAAAGAAACTGTAGTTGATGTAACAGGTGAGGCTGCAGGTATTGCAACTGTTGCCCCTGTTGGTACAGCACAGTACAAGACAACATACGTATATGACAAGCCAGGTCAGGTTACTTATGAAGTAACAGTTAATGCAACACTGAATGGGGTACCTAAGGTATATATTGATAAGTTTACAGTAAACTATGTTGTACCAGCCATGGTTTCAAATGTTGTTATAGACGGAACACACTATAACGATTATGTAACCGGCTACTATGGTGGAAACACCACAGCGATTGTGGCTCTTTGCGCAAAGAAAAACATCAGGGCCACTGTAGTAGTGGATGAGATTACACCGGAAAAACTTCAAGACTGCAAACTTCTTGTTCTTTCTGCTCCGGCAAAGAAAACTGGAACAGCAAATGCCGGCGATTACAAAGTAAGTCACTATAGTGATGAATTTATCGCCATGGTTAAGGACTACGTTGCAAATGGCGGATCAGTAGCTGTTTGCGGACTTGCAGACTATTCGGATACAGCAGATGGTCAGACAGCAACAGAGCAGAACAAGATTCTTGAGGCAATAGGATCAACAATCCGTATGGGTTCAGATGAAGTATGCGATGACACCAATAATGGCGGTCAGGTATACAGAATGTATCCTACAAATGTCAATCTGGATTCAGAGCTTCTTGCAGGATTTAAGAATGGACAGAAGTACAGCCAGTATTCAGGATGCTCAGTTGATATTTCAAATGCATCTGCAACAGATTTTGTTGATGAGGCGGAGTGGCTTGTTAAGGGATTTGATACTACTTACTCTGTAAATTGCAAAGACGATAATGGTAAATCTGTCGGTGGAAAATTAGAAAATGGTGTTGGTGGTGTTAAGAACGATAATCTTGGCGACGTAACATTCCTTGCAACCCAGAAAACAAAGGCCGGCGGAAGAATTATAGTTGCAGGCGGAGTATTCCTTTCAGACTTTGAGATAGAGGCTGAAATGGATAATAATGATTCACTTCCATATGCTAACCACACTATTGTAAATAATCTTCTGAGTGGAGCAGAGGTAGAACTTGAAACATCTACTATTGCACAGGCGCGTAAAGGAAATAAGAACGATGTATTTGCAGTAGAGGGTTATGTAACATCAGGTACGGATAACAAGCACACTACATTCTTTGATACCATCTATATACAGGATGAGACAGGTGGAATGGATATCTTCCCATATGCCGCATCAGGTCTTAAGCTTGGTACAAAGATGCGCATTGTTGGATTCCTTGCAGAGTATCAGGGCGATTTAGAGCTCAAGGTTAATTCATACAAGATCCTTGATGAGGAGCCCGTTATCATTGAACCTAAAGTAGTATCAACAAAGGATGCTATGGACTATGAAAACCTTGGTGGACAGCTTCTTAAGACATCAGGTGAAGTAACAAGAGTTACTCTTAATGACGACGGATCTGTATCTGAGTTCTGGATCAAGGATGAGACAGGTGAAGAGGCAGCTATCTTCATTGATGGTTATATTAAATCAGCAACAACAGGTGAAAACACTGTAAGCAAATTTGTTAAGAAGGGAGCTGTAGTATCTGCAGCCGGAGTTCTGTACATGCATCCGGAAGGAAGCGAGGATCAGTCAGTTCCCGTATTCCGTGTAAGAAACTGTGATGAGATTGAGCTTGTTAAAGCTGCTCCCGAAACTCCAGCAGAAGAAGAGCACAATACGCCTGCACCACAGCCTGGTGAATCAGGAACCGGAAGCAGCGCAAGCTCAGAGGCATCAACGGGCAGTAGTGCAAGCTCAGAGGCATCAACCGGAAGCAGTGCAAGCTCAGAGGCATCAACCGGAAGTAGTGCAAGCACAGGCGCATCAACAGGCGCAAGCTCAGAGGCGTCAACCGGAAGCGGCGCAAGCTCAGAGGCATCAACCGGAAGCAGTGCAAGTACAGGAGCATCAACTGGTGCAAGCACAGCAGCAACAACAGGAAGCAGCTCAAGTGCATCAGCATCAACAGGCTCAAGCACAGCAGCAACAACAGAGAGCAGCTCAAGTGCATCAGCATCAACAGGAGCAAGCACAGCAGCAACAACAGGAAGCAGCTCAAGTGCATCAGCTTCAGCTGGAGCAAGCACAGCAGCTACCTCAGATAACACAAGTGCATCTGCATCATCAGACAACGGATCAACATCCGATGATGACAACACATCAGTAGCATCCGGAACTACATCTCAGAGCACTGCAACAGCCACACAGAGCGCATCAGCAGCTTCAACAGGCGCAAGCACAACAACTCAGAGCAGCGCAGCCGTAGCCGGAGCAACTAAACCTGCAACCGATAAGACTACTGGCAAGACAACAGGTAAGACCACAGGCCAGACAGGCACCGGCAGCACTTCAAACGACGATTCTTCATCCCAGTCAGGCGAAGGCGAGACTGTTGGAACTGTTACAGGAATTCCTGAAGAGCAGGTAGCTCTTGCTGAAACACCTGATCAGCAGACAGGAGAGTCACAGCAGGCAATAGACAAGACAGATGACATCAAAACTGTTACAATTGGTGAGGAGGAAACAGCCAAGTCAGATTCTTCTTCATCAAAGGCCGCCAAGGCAGCAAAGGCTGCAGCAACAGTTGCTGTAACCACAGCAGGTCTTGGAGCCGCAGCTCTGGCAATCAAAAAGCTGTTGATACTGCTTCATGTCATCAAATAACAAAGATAAAAACAAAATAATAAAAAACATCTTCGTGATAATAGCTTTTTCACTGGTACTTATCGGGGTAGTGATCCTTGTAAACAGGGACAGACCCCGATATACCATCACTGCCGATACCGGTACTGAGTATGAAACAGCCAGGGTCCTGTCCGTGACAGAGGATAACACTGTCGTGGACGAGACCACCGAAGGTGTCCTTAAAGGGAGCATGGAATTAAAGGTTGAGTTACTCACCGGACGGTACAAAGGCGACATCTGCTTTGTGACCAATTATTTCAGCTCCCTTTATAATGTTAAAGTTTCTGAAGGAGATACTGTCTGCGTCAGGATCGACACCACAGGTGAAGGCAAGTACAGCTGCAGTATTTACAACTACAACAGAGTACCGCTGATCATCGGCCTGATAGTTATCTTCTTTCTGGCCCTGGCTTTGATCGGTGGACTTCAGGGTATAAAAGCCTTCGTTGGGCTCCTTTACACAATCCTGTGCATCTTTGGAATCCTCCTGCCACTTTCATTAAAAGGAGTAGAGCCAATTCCGCTTACTTGTGGTATTATCTTCATTACCAGCATTGTTTGCTTCTACCTGATAGGCGGTATAACGAAAAAGACAATTGCCGCAGCCCTGGGATGCTTTTGTGGAGTCGTGATCGCAGCCGTCCTTGGACAGATCGCAGCAAACATCGGCGGAATATCCACCTTTCAGATGGATGAGGCAGAAGCTCTTTTGCTGGTTAAGAGCACCTTTGATATTAAGCTTAGAGGTCTTTTCACCAGCGGCATCATAATCGCTGCCATGGGCGCAGTTATGGACATCACAATGTCTATCGCATCCTCCCTTGAGGAAGTCCATAGGCTCAATCCTGAGCGAAATGCCAGGCAGCTTATAGCCTCCGGATTTAACATCGGCAGGGACGCCATGGGAACAATGGCTAACACGCTGGTTCTTGCTTATGTTGGAAGCGCACTGAACATGTGCGTATTGATCTATTCTTACGGAGTGGGCCTGCGGCAGCTCCTTTGCACGGATTTTGTGGCAATTGAGGTGATAAGGGCTATTGCCGGAAGTGTTGGAATCATCTGCGCAGTACCTTGCGTTTCAGTGATAGCGGCGCTTCTCTACACCACAGATAACAGGAAATGACATTATATGACCAATTTTGAAACCGGAAACAGAGAAGAAGCCATCAAGGTAAAACTCACCTTCAAAGAGTGCTTCTTCGGAGACCAACAATTCTATAGAAAAGTATCCATGGTAGTCGTTCCCATGATCATTCAGAACACCCTGACCAATATAGTGGGCCTTCTGGACAATATCATGGTTGGACGACTGGGAACTCTGCAGATTCCATCAGTAGCTGTTGTCAACCAGCTGCTGTTTGTATTTTACTTGTGCATCTGGGGATCGCTCGCCGGCGCAGGTATATTCAGCACGCAGTTTTTTGGAAAAGGAGATATGGACGGCGTTCGCTACGCCATCAGATTCAAGCTCCTGACAGCCATCACCATCTTCACCGTTGCGATACTGATCCTTTACTTTAACGGCCCGGCCCTGATACTGGATTATATAGCAAAAGACACTTCGGAGGCCGACAGACTACAGACTCTGGGATACGCTCTTTCCTATCTGCACATCATGCTGATAGGTCTGGTGCCATTTAGCCTGACTCAGGTTTATGCCAGCGCCATGAGAGAGTCCGGAAGGACCACCCTTCCCATGATCGCCAGTATGACCGCCATGGTTGTGAACTTCGTGTTCAATGTACTATTGATATTCGGTTATCTGGGATTTCCAAGACTTGAGGTCAGAGGTGCGGCAATAGCCACAGTAATTTCGAGATTTGTGGAATTTGGAATCGTCGTGATCGGAGCTCACAAGAGGGATTCCGCATATAAATTCTTCAGGGGACTGTACAGAGGCTTTAAGATACCTGTAAATCTTATATGGCCTATTCTGTCCAGGTCATTCCCTCTGCTTTTAAATGAGTTTTTGTGGTCAGTGGCTCAGGCCAGACTTCTGCAGGCATATTCCATAAGAGGCCTGGAGGTGGTTGCGGCCATGACAATAAGCAGTACCATTTCGCAGATATTCAACGAGGTCTTTTTATCAATTGGAAATTCTACGGGTATCATAGTAGGTCAGGAACTTGGAGCAGACAGGCTTGTTTCAGCCAGAAGAAGTGCCTGGAGAATGGCGGCACTTAGCTTTATGAGTACAATTGTGATGGGATCGCTCCTTGCACTGGCAGCGCCGATCATTCCACAGGTTTACAACACAACTCCTGAGACGAAGGCGCTGGCCACTAGATTTATATGGGTGCTGGCATGCTGTATGCCGATACATTCCTATGCAAATGTTTCTTACTTTACACTGCGCTCGGGTGGAAAGACACTTATTACTTTCCTGTTTGACAGTTGCTTTGCATGGCTTGTGTCAGTACCGGTATCCTACATCCTCAGCAGATACACAGCACTTCCGGCTATCTATATCTTCATGGTTGTAAACAGCCTGGAAATAATCAAGTGTATTATTGGCTTCTGTCTTGTAAAGAGCGGAATCTGGGTAAGAAATATCGTAAAGACAGCGTGATATTACTTGGAATACCTGGTCAGGATCTCAGTGAGTTCAGCCAGTTCTTCCTTGGTGAGATTGTCGTTTGCATACTTCATAAGGGCATCGGAGTCTCCACCTGATACATAGGACTGGAGAGTGGGAATGGTGTCCATGCTGACATTGCTTGCAATGATCTCAGTGATTTTGTCCTTGTCTTCGTCGGACATGGACTCGTAAACCTTTTTGGTATCATCATCAGCCTGCTGAGCATATGTATTGATGGCTTCCTTGACGATGGCTTTTGTTATAGGATTAGCTGCTTTCTTTTTCTTGGTATCGGATTTTGTTTTGGTAAGCTGTGAGGTAATGCTTGTCTTGGACTTTGCTGAAGCATTGATATCCTTGGCAATTGACTCTTTTCCTGTTACAAAAACAACTCCGATAAGTATTACTGTTGCAAGTGTTATTCCAAAAGCTTTAACTGCTTTCATAATTCATATTCCTTTCACATCTCTTTAAACTTACTTTATGTTTTCGTTGATACAATGATAGTGCTTTAGATAATATGTGTCAAAGGAGAATTGTATGCAAAGAAAATTGATAGCGGGGATAACGATAGCTCTTTTCCTGCTTACCGGCTGTGGAAGGGCTGCAGAAAAGGTGCCTGCGCCACAGGTTAGTACAGAGTCGTCACCTCAGACTTCTGATACGCAGAATGTCTCCGGTGTTACGATAACTGCCCTGAACAGCGGCGCAGCAGACTGCTTCGTCCTTATCTCCCAAAACCACGTGACAATCATAGATACCGGTCTTAATGAATTTGGCCCCAAACTGGTGGAATTCCTTAAGAGCAAGGGCGTTACCAGGGTTGATGACCTTATCATTACCCATTTCGACAAGGACCACGTGGGCGGCGCCAACAATGTGATCGACAATTTCGATATCGGCAACGTCTACGTGACTTATAAGTCAAAAGACTCTGATCAGATCGATGAGTATCTGGCCTCAATGAACGCCAAAAACCTCACGGAAACCGTGGTGAGCGAGGAGATATCTTTTGATGCTGACGGCGTAAATTACCATATCTATCCGCCTCTTCGCCAGGAGTACGAGAAAAAGACAAGCAACAACTCATCCCTGGTCATCATGGTCACTGCGGGTGATTCAAATATGTTGTTTGCAGGAGATGCACAGAAAGAGCGTATCAACGAACTTCTTAGTACGCAGGGCCTTGAAGCAGATATCATCAAAATCCCTCATCACGGGCGTTATTCCAAGAATACCAGGGACCTTATAGAATATGTTTCACCTAAATACGCCATCATAACTTCAAGTCTTGAGGAACCTGAGGAGCAGGAGGTTATGGATATATTAAAAGAGCTTGAGGTGACAACCTACTTAAACCGCAACGGGGACATAACCATCACTCTTTCCGATGGCTCCATAGAGATATCCCAGTAATCATAAGCAAAACCGTCGCATAACCGCGGCGGTTTTTTCGTACTTCCAATTTCCGGGCAAAAATAGTAGAATTGTTTTATTATGGACTTGTTTCAATATATGCGCGAAAACAATATGGAAAAAGAGTCTCCGCTTGCCGCAAGAATGCGCCCCAGAACCCTGGATGAAGTGGTTGGGCAGCAGCATATCATTGCAAAAGACAAGCTTCTTTATCGTGCAATTTCGGCAGACAAGCTAAGCTCCATAATCCTTTACGGACCGCCCGGAACCGGCAAGACTACTCTGGCCAAGGTTATAGCAGGAACTACCAAGGCAGAGTTTACTCAGATCAATGCCACCATTGCGGGTAAAAAGGACATGGAAGAGGTGGTCAACAAGGCCAAGGACAATCTTGGCATGTATGGCAGAAAGACCATTCTCTTCATCGATGAGATACATAGGTTCAACAAGGGCCAGCAGGACTATCTTCTGCCCTTTGTGGAGGACGGTACAGTGGTGCTGATTGGTGCCACCACCGAGAATCCGTATTTTGAGGTGAACGGGGCTCTTATTTCGAGATCCATTATATTTGAGCTTAAGCCCCTCACCAGTGATGACATCAAGGTGCTGCTCAACAGGGCAGTGACTGACAAAGAGAGAGGAATGGGCTCCTACAAGGCAGTTCTTGAGCCTGAAGCCGAGGAATTCCTGGCTGATATAGCAGATGGCGATGCGAGACATGCGCTCAATGCCATTGAACTGGGCATTCTCACCACTCAGCGAAGTGATGACGGTCTGATACACATCACCAAACAAGTTGCAGAGGAGTGTATCCAGAAGAAAGTCGCCAGATATGACAAAGACGGCGACAACCACTACGACACAATATCAGCTTTTATTAAGAGTATGAGAGGCTCTGATCCTGACGCCGCAGTTTACTACCTGGCAAGGATGCTGAACGCAGGAGAAGATCCCAAGTTCATCGCCAGGAGGATCATGATCTGCGCAGCAGAGGATGTTGGAAATGCAGATCCCCAGGCGCTTCAGGTTGCAGTTGCCGCATCTCTTGCAGTTGAGAGACTTGGAATGCCGGAGGGACGGATACCGCTTTCTCAGGCAGTTACCTATATTGCAACAGCGCCTAAGAGCAATGCTGCTTATCTTGCAATTAACGAGGCTATGCAGACAGTGACAGAAACAGGTAATCTCCCGATCCCGCCTCATCTTCAGGATGCACATTATAAATCTGCATCCAAACTGGGGCATGGCATAGGCTATAAATATGCCCACGACTATCCGGATCATTATGTGGAGCAGCAGTACAAGCCCTATGAGCTAAACGGCAAAGAGTTTTATAATCCCACCGGAAACGGCTATGAGCAAAAGATCCGCGACCACATGAGACGGCTAAAAAACAGAGACAACGACAATAAATAATTGATTTGAAAGATATGAGGAACTGATGGAAAACGAGAACAAGAAGCGTAAAATGCACACCGGCAAGAAAGCCCGCCGTAACAGAAGACTGGTAATAATGACAGGTATCCTTGCTGCATTCGTGCTTTTGTTTGTGGCTGCAGTTATCGGATGGATGATATTTGGAATCGGAAGGCAGGAGGAAGTAGCTATCCAGCCTGAGGAGCAGATCTTTGAGGCATCTGTCGAGGATACTGTAAAGAAGCAGGAAGAGTACATAAATCAGAGTACTATCGACAACATTGTAAGAGGTGGACAGACGGTTTCAGAAGCGCTTTCTCTAAGACCTGAAGCTGTTGAGATGACTGAAGAGAACATGGCAAACTTTGCTACAATCGACAGCTGCAGCATAGTAAACTCCAGCAAGGTCAAGATCTCCGTTACTTCTGAGGGCATTCCAAAGAGTGACGACAAATACTATTACCTCTTTGAGGAAAAGACCTACGAGGACGGAATTACCGAAGAAAGCGAGCCACTGGCTAAAATCTATAAAGGCGACAACACCTCTTTTACTGTAGACCTCAACAAAGGTCAGGCCAACACAAGGCTCTTTTCCAAATTCCAGGTGGCTGTTAAGAAGGACAATCAGTTCGTGACCATAAGCCATGCCAAGTACATCACCAACCCCGGTGCCTGTGCGGGCTTCAGCTATGGCGGCATGAGTCACCGTTCAATAAAAGGCATACTTCCTGATCCTCTTCGTATTTCAGAGCTGGCAGATCTTGGAGTTCAGTATGCAACATACAATATTCCCCTCAGCCACATCCTTGTGACAGGAGGCGGAATACCATATACCTACGGCGGAGTTACATATCACTTCAACGCCCAGATAATGAACGACTACGACAACCTCTTTAAGAGGCTCAACGCTATGGGAATTGACGTAGCAGCCATTATCCTTAACAACGCCAGCACTTCTGCGTTCCCTGAGATTACACATCCCAGTGCCAGAAGCGGATCCACAGCTCCATACTATATGTTTAATGCCACCAACGAGAGCGGAGTCAAGGCTCTTGCGGCAATCGGAAGCTTCCTGGCTAACAGATACTCAGGTTCAGGCCACGGCAACGTAAGCATGTGGATCATTGCCAACGAGGTCAATGCCAGAAAAGAATACAACTACATGACCCACACGGATGTTAATACCTACACCACAGCATTCACCAGGGCTTTCAGGGTGTTCTACAACGCCATCAAGAGTCAGAACAGTGCTGCCAAGGTTTACATCCCGATCGATCAGAGATGGACCTACAACACTGAAAAGACCGGCGACTACGATGCTAAGGATGTCCTGGATATCTTTTCCTCATCCCTGTCAGAGTACGGTAATATCGACTGGGGTCTTGCAGCTCATCCATATTCATTCCCTAACGGGGACACAGCATTCTGGAAGACTTCCAAGTATGTAACACACTCGGTGACAACACCTTGCATCACCATGGAGAACATCGAGGTTCTGACCAATTACATGCAGCAGCCCTCAATGCTTGATACTTCAGGCAATGTGAGATCCATCATTTTAAGTGAGATGGGCTATTCCTCCACATCGGGTCAGGCTCTGCAGGCAGCAGCCTTTGCATACGCCTACACCAAGATGGAGAAGAACGGATATATTGATGCACTGATGCTTTCAAGACAGACAGACGCAGGAGATGAGATCGCGGCCCTCGGACTTGCTCTTGGACTTCAGACCACCGGCGGCGGTAAAAAGCAGATCTATAACGTCTTTAAATATATCGATACAGACCAGCGAAACGAGTACGTATCTTTTGCATACGATATTGTAGGTAAAACGTTCTAAGGAACAGTCAGAAAGGGGAGCATTATTATGACAAACGCAGAGAAAGCACTTGAGCTCCATGAGAAATGGCAGGGCAAGCTCGAGACCACATCCAAGGCCAGGGTTAATTCCAGCGAAGATCTGGCACTGGCCTATACACCGGGAGTTGCAGAGCCTTGCAAACTAATAGCCAAGGATAAAGAGCTGGCTTACAAGTACACCATCAAGTCCAACACCATAGCAGTAGTTTCCGACGGAAGTGCTGTTCTTGGCCTTGGCAACATCGGACCCTACGCTGCTATGCCTGTTATGGAAGGCAAAGCAGTGCTTTTCAAGGAGTTTGGCGGAGTTAATGCCGTTCCCATCTGCCTTGACACCCAGGACACCGAAGAGATCATAAAGGCTGTTAAATACCTTGCTCCCGGCTTTGGTGGCATCAACCTTGAGGATATCTCAGCACCCAGATGCTTCGAGATCGAGGAGAGGTTAAAAGAGCTTTTGGACATCCCCGTCTTCCACGACGACCAGCACGGTACCGCCATTGTTGTACTGGCAGGAATCATAAACGGCCTTAAGGTTGTAGGCAAAAACAAGGAAGAATGCAAGGTTATCGTAAATGGCGCAGGCAGCGCAGGTATCGCAATAACAAGACTTCTTTTAAGATATGGTTTTAAAAATGTAACCATGTGTGACAAGTCAGGAATCCTTCACAAGGGCTCAGCTGACCTTAACTGGATGCAGGCAAAGATGATGGATGTCACAAATCCTGACCAGATCACAGGATCACTGGCAGATGCCCTTAAGGGTGCAGACATTTTCGTAGGAGTTTCAGCTCCCGGAATCGTGACAAAAGAGATGGCTTCTCAGATGAACAAGGATGCGATCATGTTCGCCATGGCAAACCCTGTTCCCGAGATCATGCCAGACCTTGCAAAGGAAGCAGGAGTTCGCGTCATCGGCACCGGCAGAAGCGACTTCCCCAACCAGGTCAACAACGTTCTTGTATTCCCCGGAATCTTCAGAGGAGCCCTGGAGGCAAGAGCAAAACAGATCACAGAAGAAATGAAACTGGCAGCAGCCACCGCACTGGCAGGACTTGTTCCCGATGAGGAGCTTAGCGATGTTAACATCCTCCCGGCAGCCTTTGATCCACGAGTTGCGGATGTTGTCAGCGCAGCCGTCAAGGCACACGTAACAGATTGAATGGAGTAATAAATTGAGTTCCCAGTATCTTACTTTATACAAGATGATAGTTCTGTACATGCTCAACAGATGCGATGTACCTCTTAGCAAGGCCCAGATCTACGATTTCATTCTGGAAAAAGAGTATACGACTTTCCTTACTCTCCAGGAGGTATTCAGTGAGCTGGCAGCATCAGACCTGATAAAAGAGAAGGTCATGGCCAACAGGACATATCTTGAGATAACACAGGAAGGTGTGCAGACACTGGAATTCTTCGGAAACAGGATCAACCCTTCCATAAAACAGCAGATAGATGAGTACCTTAAATCTAACAGTATGAAGCTTCGAAACGAAGCAGCAATTCTTGGGGATTATCAGAAGAGTGGAGAGAATGAGTATACTGTAACACTCATAGCCCGAGAGAACGGTCAGGACATTCTGGACATTAAGGTTCCCGTTCCAACAGAGCGTATCGCCCAGTGCATGATAGAGAACTGGAAGGCCAGAAACCAGGAGGTTTACCAGTATCTTATTTCTCAGCTTATGACAGAAGAATAAAGATAAAAAAGAAAGCTCTCAATTCCGGATGATCGGATTTGAGAGCTTTTAAAAAAGCTGCTGACGAGAATCGAACTCGTGACCTCCGCACTACCAATGCGACGCACTACCGACTGTGCTACAACAGCTTGCTTAACAGCACAAGGGATATTATAGCAACGCTGGGGAGCGTTGTCAATTCAAAAATTTGGTATCAGACCTCATTGATAACTGCCATGTAATAGGAGTAGAGACTGCGATAAGTATCATAGCTGTAATGCAGACCATCAGGGGTGTTGTAGCCTGTCTGGGTCAGGTAGCTGTACCCGTCGAGCCACTGTACTCTTGGGTCAAGCTCAGCCTGAAGACGTGCGTTAAAGTTTTCTATCTGAGCATTTGATACGCTGCAGCCACCGCCTACAGGAGTTACAGCTGCGTAGTATACGGTGATACCGGAATTTATCCAGTTATCAATGTTATTGTTGACGAGCTTTATATAATTGCTGGCATTTGCAAGGTCATTAACACCGAAATTGATGATCATGGCAGTGCCTTTCCCGGCATAGGTTGGAATCTCTGAAAGAGCAGTGTTTTTGAACCAGCTGTAGCCCTCGCCTACCTTGGCGATATAAGCCTTATCGGATGAACCAACAGCGTATGACATCTGCACTGTCCTGGAATCTCCTACGAATACAAGAGGAGTTCCGGGAAGCTCAGTTACCATGTAATCTCCGATAATAAATGCTGTGGAATCCTTGTAAGCAACTTCGTACCAGCCGTTGTCGGTTTCGCCTGTTACCTCCATCTGGCTGCCCCATTTTACTTTGCCGAGCTTGTCATAATCTGTACCGGCTCCCATGCGGACATTGACTGTGTCGCTGGTGTACATGGTGACAGGAGTTTCATACTCAGTAACGGTAAAGACTGTTTTCTCAAGGACTGCCTCAGTCTCATCCGGTGTGACGCTGACTGTTTCAGCAACCTTTTCGGTCTCAATGGCAATGACTTCGCTTGCAGCATTGTCAATGGACGCTGCCATTGCTGATACCAGTTCCTCACTGGACATCGGTACGGCAGCCAGCTCGGTTTGTGCCCTGTCTTTAGACACAGCAAAAAGAGCTACAGCAGAAAATACTGCAGCAAAACCAGAAAGCAGTATTAAATTACGTAAATTAATATTCCTCTTTTTCATCGGAGAAAATTTTACATTAGAGTTAATAATCTGTCAAATATATTGAATTTGACTACTAGGGGGCTAGAAATTATAATAATTCTATATGCATAAAAATAGAAGAAAGGATTCACCAAAATGAGAGTAGTAATTCAGGATAATTATGAGAAAATGTGCCTTTGGGCGGCAGGTCTTATTAAGTCCCGCATCGATGAGCACAACAAAAGCTCCCAGAAAGATCGTCCTTTTGTTCTTGGACTTCCAACTGGTTCAAGCCCCATCGGAGTTTACAAGGAGCTTGTAAGAATGAACAAGGCAGGAGAGATTTCTTTTGCAAATGTCGTAACATTTAATATGGATGAGTACCTCGGACTTCCAAGAGAGCATGACCAGTCTTACTGGTATTTTATGCATGACAACCTTTTTGATCATCTGGTTGACATGAAGCCTGAGAATATCAATATCTTAAACGGCATGACAGATGATCCGGAAAAAGAGTGCGCTGAGTATGAGAAGAAGATCGCTTCCTACGGCGGAATTGATCTGTTTATGGGGGGAATCGGAGTTGATGGCCACATCGCCTTCAACGAGCCATACACAAGCCTTGCTTCAAGAACAGGAGTAAGAGACCTCACAACAGATACAAGAATCGTTAATTCAAGATTCTTTGATAACGATCCTGAGAAGGTTCCTGCACAGGCACTTTCAGTAGGTGTTGGAACTGTTACAGATTCCAAGGAAGTTATGATCCTTATCAACGGACACAACAAGGCAAGAGCCCTTGCTGCAACAGTAGAGGGACCGGTTAGTTCAAAATGGACCTGCAGTGCTCTTCAGATGCACAACGGCGCTATTATCGCATGCGATGAGGCAGCCTGCGGAGAGCTCACTGTAGATACATATAAATATTTCCTCGATATAGAGAAGAAAGAGAGGTTGTAATATGTACAAGATTGTTGATATGTATGATCTTGACCACACCCTTGCCGCAGATTATCTGCGCCAGTTCACTTATCCCTGGGAGGCCCTGAAGGGAATCAAGGATTTTATCCTTGAGCTGGGACCAAAGCTTGGAGATGAGTATAAAGAGGTTAAGGAGAACGTATGGGTTCATGAGAGCGCTAAGGTTTTTGAGACCGCATATCTTGGAAGCCCATGTATCATCGGACCGAATACTGAGGTTCGTCACGGCGCATTCATCAGAGGAAGCGCTCTGGTTGGTGCTGACTGCGTTGTAGGAAACAGCGTAGAGCTCAAGAATGTTATTCTCTTTGACCATGTTCAGACTCCTCATTATAACTATGTAGGAGACAGTATCCTTGGATACTATTCTCACATGGGAGCCGGATCCATTACTTCTAATGTAAAGAGTGACAAGATGCTTGTTGTAGTTCACAACGGCACAGAGAATATTGAGACAGGAATGAAGAAGTTTGGCGCAATGCTCGGCGATTATGTTGAGGTTGGCTGCAATTCTGTCTGCAACCCGGGAACAGTTATCGGACGTCATTCAAATGTTTACCCTACTTCCTGTGTAAGAGGTGTTGTTCCTGAGAATTCTATATATAAGAACAGTGGAGAGATCATCCACAAGGAGGAAAGATAATGGGTAAGTATTTCGGAACAGACGGCTTCAGAGGTGAGGCTAACAAAAATCTTACTTTTGAGCATGCAGTACAGATAGGAAGATATCTTGGATGGTACTATGGTGCCAACCACGGCAAAAAGGCCAAGATCGTTATTGGTAAGGACACAAGACGCAGCAGCTACATGTTTGAATATGCACTCTGCACAGGTCTTATGGCCAGCGGAGCAGATGCTTACATCATGCACGTAACTACAACTCCTTCAGTAGCATATATCACAAGAGTTGATGATTTTGATTGCGGTATCATGATCTCAGCTTCTCACAACCCATTCTATGATAATGGTATCAAGCTCTTTAACGGCAACGGTGAGAAGATGGATGAGGAGACTATCTTAAGGGTCGAGGACTACATCGACGGCAAGATTGAGATCCCTGTAGCTGAGAGAGAAGAGATCGGAAGAACAGTTGACTATGTAGAGGGAAGAAATCGCTACGTAGGTTACCTGATCTCTAATTCCAAGTTCAGCTTCAAGGACAAGAAGGTTGGTCTTGACTGCGCTAACGGTGCTTCATGGCAGATCGCTAAGGCTGTTTTTGATGCTCTTGGTGCAAAGACATATGTTATCAACAACAATCCTGATGGATACAACATCAACACTGACTGCGGATCTACTCATATTGAGCATCTTCAGAAATATGTTGTTGATAAGGGACTGGATGTTGGATTTGCCTTTGATGGTGATGCTGACAGATGTCTGTGTGTAGATGAGAACGGTAACGTTGTAACAGGTGATCACATCATCTACATCTATGGTCTCTACCTCAAGGAGAGAGGCGCCCTTGCAAACAACAAGGTTGTTACTACAATCATGAGTAACTTCGGTCTTTACAAGGCCCTTGATAAGGTTGGAATTGAGTACGAAAAGACCAAGGTTGGTGACAAGTACGTATATGAGAACATGGTAACCTATGGTCACCGTGTTGGCGGAGAGCAGTCCGGTCATATCATTTTCACCAAGTATGCAACAACAGGTGATGGTATCCTTACCAGCCTTAAGATGATGGAAGTAATGCTTGCAAAAGAGAAGCCTATGAGCGAGCTTGCTGCTCCTGTAAAGTTCTATCCTCAGGTTCTTAAGAACGTAAGAGTAAAGAGCAAACCCGACGCTCAGAACGATCCTGATGTTCAGAAGGCAGTTGAAGAGGTTTCCAAGACTCTTGGTGATACAGGACGTATCCTTGTAAGAGAGTCAGGAACCGAGCCTGTAATCAGGGTTATGGTAGAAGCTGAATCAGATGAGGTCTGCGAGAAATATGTTGATCAGGTAATTGATGTAATCCGCAGCAAGGGGCATTTGGAATAATAATTAGTTTGGAGTGAAAATATATGTGTGGAATAGTAGGATATATAGGCCACAAGCAGGCAGCACCGATACTACTTGATGGACTTTCAAAACTTGAATACAGAGGATATGATTCTGCAGGTCTTGCAGTAAGAGACGGATCAGAGCCGGCGGTGGTTGTTAAGGCCGTAGGTAAACTGGTCAATCTGTCCAACAAGACAAACGGCGGAAATGCATTATCCGGAAGCTGTGGTATCGGTCATACCAGATGGGCTACCCACGGTGCGCCAAGCCTTATCAATGCACATCCCCACGTAAGTGGCAACTGCACAGGTTCAGGCTCAGGCAACGTGGAATCTGAGGTTGTTGGTGTTCACAACGGAATCATTGAGAACTTCCAGGAACTCAAGGACAAGCTCATCAGACATAACTATGAGTTCTATTCAGATACAGATACTGAGGTCCTCATTAAGCTTGTTGACTACTACTACAAGAAATACAAAATGGGCCCTATCGATGCCATTGCTAAGACTCTGGTGAGAGTACGTGGTTCTTATGCCCTTGAAGTAATGTTCAAGGATTATCCCGATGAGATCTATGTTGCAAGAAAACAGTCTCCTATGATCATCGGTGTTCAGGGCGACGAGTCCTATATCGCATCCGATGTTCCGGCAATCCTTAAGTATACAAGAGACGTATACTACATCGACAACATGGAGATGGCAAGGATCAAAGCCGGTGAGGTTACATTCTTCAACATCGACGGTGACGTGGTTGAGAAGGAAGTTACTACAGTTACTTTCTCAGCAGAAGCTGCTGAAAAGGGTGGATTTGAGCACTTCATGATGAAGGAGATCCACGAGCAGCCCAAGGCCGTTGCTGATACCATCGGAAAATACGTATCAGGCGACAAGATTGACCTGTCAACTGTTGGAATCACAGAGGAAGATATACAGGATCTCTCACAGATCTACATAATAGCCTGCGGATCAGCATGGCACGTAGGTATGGAGATGCAGTATATCATCGAGGAACTCACAGGAGTTCCTGTAAGAGTTGAGCTTGCTTCTGAGTTCAGATATCGCAACATGTTCTTTGATCCCAATGCTCTGGCTGTGGTTATTTCCCAGTCAGGAGAGACAGCTGATTCTCTTGCAGCTCTGAGAATGGCTAAAGAGAAGGGCATGAAGACTCTTGCTATCGTAAACGTTGTTGGTTCATCCATCGCCAGAGAAGCTGATCACGTAATGTATACCATTGCAGGTCCCGAAATCTCTGTAGCAACAACCAAAGCATATAGCGCACAGCTTATCTGCGGATATCTGCTGACACTGAAGCTTGCTGAGGTAAGAGGAACCATTTCAGATCCTGCTAAGCTTGCTTATTATATCAATGAGATCAAGAGCATCCCTGATAAGATTGAGAAGATTCTTGATGAAAAGGAGAGAATACAGTGGTTCTCAGCCAAGTATTCCAATGCTCACGACATCTTCTTTATCGGAAGAGGAATCGACTATGCTATTTCTCTTGAGGGAAGCCTTAAGATGAAGGAAATCAGCTATATCCATTCAGAGGCTTACGCAGCAGGAGAGCTCAAGCACGGCACAATCTCACTTATCGAGAATGGCACACTGGTAATCGGTGTCCTTACACAGCCCGCTCTCTATGAGAAGACAATTTCCAACATGGTAGAGTGTAAGAGCCGCGGAGCATATCTCATGGGTCTTACAACATATGGCAGATACAATGTTGAGGATCAGTGCGACTTTACCGTTTATATTCCAAAGGTTGATGAGCACTTTGTCGGCAGTCTTGCCATCATTCCTCTGCAACTCCTTGGATACTACACCAGCGTTGCAAAGGGTCTTGATGTTGATAAGCCAAGAAACCTTGCTAAGAGTGTTACAGTAGAGTGATCAAATAGTAATGAAACGCCCCTGTTCGTCTGAACAGGGGCTTGTTTTTTGACTTTTTATTATTTTAGAACTACAAAGCTCTGTGGCTTCATGTGAAGTGATGCATCCTTTATTTCCGTTTCACCAATCTCAAACACCTTGGTGGTGTTCTTTGGAAGGGTGGCAGATGTCTTTTTGTCAGATGGATTAACTGCAACTATCAGACCGCCGCGTCTGTAAACGAATGGGAATTCATCCTGCTCGGCATAGATGATCTCAAACTCGGTATCTGCCTGAAGGTCTTTGTACTCGTGCCGGAGGGCAGTGAGTTTTTTCACTGTGTTAAGGAGCGATGAAGGGTCTTTTTCCTGATCTGCTACTGTGGGAGCATCATCGGATGGATCTACCGGCAGATAGAGCTTATCCTTAGGTGCATCGGAGAAGCCAAGGTTTTGGGTGTTGTCCCACTGCATCGGGGTTCTGGAGCCGGTTCTGTGGTAGCCTCCTTCTTTGGTGGGAATGTCGAGGTAACGCATTCCGATCTCGTCGCCGTAGTAAATGAAAGGCACGCCGGGAAGGGTCAGGAACATCGCATAGGCAATTGCCAGCTCTTCATAGGAGAGGGTTCTCCTGGGTCTTGGTGTGTCGTGGTTACAGGTGATAAAGCTGATGTAGCCATAATCCTTGGTGCCGTCGTATTTGGGCAGGTAGTCGTTGAGGAAACGCATTATATCGCCGTTTCCGTCCTTTTTTAGGAAGCTGTGATCGCCGCCGGGGGTCTCGTTATCTCTGATGAGTGTATTGTAGCCGTTGCCGTGGTGATCCAGATAAAAGTCAGCGTGGAAGCCACTCTTAAGGGCCTGGTGAGGATTGCTCCACTCTGAGATGATCGCTGCTTCAGGATATTCGGCATCCAGCATCTTTCTGATATCTTTCCAGATGGCGCCGGTGGCGGATTTGTTCTCGTCATCTTCCTTTACCAGAGAATCAGCCATGTCAACTCTGAAGCCATCGCAGCCCTTATCCAGCCAGAAGCGCATAACGTCTTTCATGGCTTCTTTTGTGGCTATACATGCGGGATCGTCTGGAGCCATCTGCCAGTCTTCGGTCCTCTTTAAAAAGCCGTAGTTAAGGGCGGGCTGGCACTTGAAGAAATTGAGCATGTAGCAGCCATCTCTTTCAGCTTCTCCGCCAATATAGGGATGTCCTCCAATGCCCTGGAATGCGGCTTTGGTCCAGACATATCTGTCGGAGTATTCATTTCTCTCAGCTTTTTGGCTCTCTTTGAACCACTCGTGTTCCTCGGAGGTGTGTCCCGGAACCAGATCCAAAAGGACATGGATACCTCTGTCGTGGGCTTCTTTGAAGAGTCTGTACAGGTCTTCATTGGTGCCATATCTGTCAGCGACCTTTTTATAGTCACGGACATCGTATCCGGCGTCCTTAAACGGAGAATCATAGCAGGGGTTGATCCAAAGTGCATTGCATCCAAGATCTTTTACATAATCAAGCTTGTCGATGATACCCTGGAAATCTCCGATTCCATCGCCGTTGGTGTCCTTAAAGGACTGTGGATATATCTCATAGAAAACTGCGTCTTTTAACCATGCTGGCATATCAGCACCTCCTATACAATACTTTACACATATTCAACTTTTCATAGATTCTATTTAGAACATTATCACATAAGGGACTAAAATACCACAAGTAATTGGAAACGTTTCCGACAAAACATATTTGTTCAATTTTACACCTTGAAAATCCGCCCTAAAAAGTGTATGCTACTCATGTCTGTACAACTGGCGGATAAGTGGGCAACCACAGGGGAGTACAGATCATAACAAGAATCGTCGACCGCCTGGGCAACCGCTTTTAGTGGTATGCTCAGGCGGTTATTTATTTTTGGAGGAAAGCAAATGGTAGATTTAAAACAGGAAATCAGCAGCACCACCTATCCCGGAAGAGGCATCATCCTCGGCACCAGCGATGACGGCAAGTACGCAGTATGCGCCTACTTCATCATGGGCAGAAGTGAAAATTCCAGAAACAGAGTATTCGTACAGGAAGGCGACGGCATCCGCACAGAAGCCTTCGATCCATCCAAGATGGAGGATCCAAGCCTTATCATCTATGCTCCTGTAAGAGTAAGGGGCACATCAACAATCGTAACCAACGGCGATCAGACTGATACAGTATATGAGCTTATGCAGGCAGGCCAGAGCTTTGAAGAGGCCCTCAGGACCAGAGAGTTCGAGCCTGATGCTCCCAACTATACACCAAGAATTTCAGGCATTATGAATGTGAAGAACGGCAAGTATGATTTTGCGCTTTCAATCCTTAAGAGCAATCATGGCGATCCTTCTTCATGCCAGAGATTCACCTTCAATTACGAGAATCCCAAGGCAGGTGAGGGATATTTCATCCACACTTATATGGGCGATGGCAACCCTCTGCCAAGTTTTGAGGGCGAGCCCACACAGGTTAATATCAGCGGCGATATCAATAAATTTACAGATGACGTATGGGATTCACTTAACTCCGAGAACAAGGTATCTCTTTTCACAAGATATATCGATATCGAAACCGGTGCAGTAGAGACCAGAATCTATAACAAGAACATCAGAAAGGAGAACTGGAACAGATGAACGAGATTCAGCTTAAATACGGATGCAACCCAAATCAGAAGCCTTCAAGAGTATACATGGAGAACGGCGCAGATCTTCCTATCGAGGTATTAAACGGAAGACCTGGCTTTATCAATCTTCTGGATGCACTTAACGGATGGCAGCTTGTATCAGAGCTCAAAAAAGCTACAGGCCTTCCTTCAGCTACATCCTTCAAGCACGTTTCACCTGCCGGCGCAGCAGTAGGAACACCTCTCACAGACATTGAGAAGAAGATTTACTGGGTAGAGGACCTTGGCGAGCTTAGCCCTCTGGCAAACGCATACGCAAGAGCCCGCGGCGCTGACAGAATGTCTTCATTTGGTGATTTCATCTCTCTTTCAGATGTCTGCGACGCAGATACAGCAAGACTTGTTAAAAGAGAAGTTTCCGATGGCATAATCGCTCCCGGATATACAGATGAGGCTCTTGAGATCCTAAAGGCTAAGAAGGGCGGAAACTACGCTGTAATAAAGATCGATCCCGACTATGTTCCTGAGCAGATCGAGAAGAAGCAGGTATTTGGAGTGACCTTCGAGCAGGGCCACAACTTTATCGAGATCAACGATGAGATGTTTGAGAACATCGTAACTGACAACAAAGAGCTTCCTGAGTCAGCCCTCATCGACCTTAAGATCGCACTTATAACTCTTAAGTACACTCAGTCAAATTCAGTGTGCTACGTAAAGGGCGGACAGGCCATCGGTATCGGAGCAGGTCAGCAGTCCAGAATCCACTGCACAAGACTTGCAGGCTCAAAGGCAGATAACTGGTTTCTTCGCCAGGCACCACAGGTTCTTAACCTTCCTTTCCTTGATACCATCAAGCGCCCTGACAGAGACAATGCAATTGACCTCTACATCGGTGAGGACTACATGGATGTCCTGGCTGATGGCAAGTGGCAGAACATCTTCAAGGAGCAGCCTCCGGTATTTACACAGGCTGAAAAGAGAGCATGGCTTGATAAGAACACTGATGTTGCCCTTGGATCAGATGCATTTTTCCCATTTGGTGATAACATCGAGAGAGCCTTCAGAAGTGGTGTTAAGTACGTTGCTCAGCCCGGCGGCTCTGTAAGAGACGACAATGTTATTGAGGCAGCCAACAACCATGACATGGTAATGGCATTCACAGGACTTCGTCTGTTCCATCACTAATAATTAAAATTTATTAAAAGATTATTATATTTTTGTGTAATGATATAACTTCATGTGCGTAATATCGTATAATATCCTTACGACATTAGCTTCAATTCAAAAAAAGAAAGGAAGTTGCGCCATGAAAAAATTCTATATTATCCCACTGGCTCTTGTGATGGCTCTTATGTGCATCACATCAGGCTGTGGACAAAGTAAAGAGGTAGAATCTGATGCGGGATCAAGCGTTAGTTCTATCTCTTTATTAAATATAAAGAGTGAGGTCAGCTCACAGCTGGAGGCTCTTGCCAAGCAATATCAGGCTGAAACAGGTGTTGCAGTGAATATCATCACTGTTCAGTCAGGTGTTGATGCTCAGGCAACTCTGAAGGGATATTATCTCTCTGATCAGATGCCTGATATCATTGCGTGCGAATCTGCAGGCTTTGGCAACTGGGAGGGACTTTTGGTTGATATGAGCGATCAGGAGTGGGCTTCCAGAACTGACGCTGAATATGTTGACCCTACCTACGGAACCATTGGATTCCCATATACCACTGAGGCCATAGGACTTGCCTACAATGCAGATCTTCTTGCCAAGGCAGGTGTTGATCCTGCGTCTATAACAGGGCCTGATGGCATGAAAAAGGCCTTTGAGACAATTGATGCGCAGAAGGACAAGCTGGGGCTCAAAGCAGTCATAGCTTACAGCGCAGAGCCTGAAAATCTTGGATGGTCAGCAGGAAACCATATCACAGGTACTTACATTGACTCAGGTCTTGCAAGAACAGATACAACCTATATCGACCTTTTAAAGAACGGAGGCGGTTTTGACGATACAAGACTATCACACTTCGCCGATATGATAGGTCTTTTCAATCAGTATTCAGACCCCAGCCTTCTTGTTAGCGGAACCTATGACGAACAGGTAGCAGATTTTGCTGCCGGAAAATATGCCTTTATCACACAGGGGTCCTGGATTGGAGCAACCCTTGCCGGATCAGATGCCTATGCCAAGGCAGGCAGCTTCCAGGTGGGAATGGCACCTTACACCTTTGAGGATGGCATGGATACCATACTTACCAGCGCACCAAACTGGTGGGGAGTAGCAAAGGAGGGACAGGTTGATGCAGCCCTTGCTTTCCTTCAGTGGTGCTCCGAGGATACTGGCCAGAAGATCCTGGTTGAACAGGCCGGATTTGCCAGTCCTTTCGTGGATTGCAAATATGTGGCTTCAGATCCGTTTGCTCCTGTAATTGCAGGCTACATCTCAGCCGGAAAAACTTCCAGCTGGCACTGGATGGAAATGGCTGAGGGCCTTGGCCAGAATGGACTCTCCTTCGTCTATCAGAAATACGCCAAGGGAGATCTTGATGCAGCAGGTTTCATAAAAGAGTTCAAAAAAGTAGCCAGCGACTGGTATTCAAAACTGTAAGGAGGGGGACATGAGAGAAGACAAAGTACAAGTAAAGAAAATCAATTCTATTATGTTCCAGATAGCAGTAACAAACATTGCTTTATTGGTAGCATTTGTTATTGTAATGGCCTTTGTTATGATGTCCATGAAGACATCTACCACCACCAGTGTTGATATGTTTCAGACTATGATGAAACTTACTCAGCATGAGGCAGATCTTAAGAGTGATGTAATGTCCCTCTATGATCAGACTACAGGTTATGTGGCTGCTACTGCTGTAGAGACGCAGCAGGCTCTTTTACCGCAGATCGAAGCTGTCAAAGCAACTATTGAGAACGATATTTCCGTGCTGGAGAGCGACTTTGCCGCCATCGGAAATGAAAGTGCGATTGCTCAGATGTCTGAGATCAGAGGTCAGTATCAGAGGATGCTGAAGTTCATTAATTCCTCCATCGAAAAGTGCGATGCAGGGGATCAGGCTTCCGCATATTCTATCCTCTTTGATAAAGCAGAGATTCAGAAGGTTGCCATCTTCCACTCCACAAAAGTACTGGATCAGGCAATCAGTGATTCTGCAGCATACACAACCAATTATATGACTACGCTCCTTCAGTCCGGAAATGTGACGGCTATGATCGGTGTCATTGTTATCATCGCCCTGATAGCCATAAGCTTCTTTATCAGCTATAAGAACATCGTAAGAAAGATCAGAAGTATTGCGGATGAAGTAAATGGTATCATCACCAATATTGAGGCCGGTAACGGTGACCTTACAGCCAGGATCAATACAAAGTCCAAGTCAGAGCTTTTGTTCATAACAAGTGGTATCAATCACTTTATAGAGACACTTCAGGGAATCATGAAGGATGTAAAGGATGGTTCCATCGTCCTTACGGAGTCCTCAGAAGAGGTTACATCCCAGCTTCGTGTTGCGGATGACAACGTGACAAATACATCTGCAGCATTAGAGGAGCTGTCAGCCAGCATGGAGACAGTATCCGGAAACGTATCCCACATCAATCAGTCTGTTGAGGATGTTAAGGCAGCAGCACAGGAAATCGCGGATCAGGCTACGGAAGGAACAAAGACAGCCAGTGGAATCAAGGCAGAGGCCGACGAACTCAAGGCAAGAGTCATTCAGAAGAAGGCAGAGGCAGGAGATCAGGTGGAAAACCTCTCCGGTACCCTTATGGAGTCAGTGCATGAATCTGAGAAGGTTGCCCAGATCAACGAGCTTACCAAGGTTATTCTGGACATTGCCAGCCAGACAAACCTTCTTGCTCTCAATGCTTCGATTGAGGCCGCAAGAGCAGGAGAGGCAGGAAAGGGCTTCTCGGTTGTTGCTACAGAGATCAGCTCCCTTGCGGACAACAGCAGACAGACAGCCGCCAATATCCAGGATATCAGTAATGAGGTTACTGCAGCGGTTAATAACCTTGCAAAGAACGCCCAGGCTGTGCTGGATTACATAAACGGTCAGGTTATCAGCGACTATGACGAGTTCGTTGCAACCGGTGAGAAATACGAGCATACAGCGGATATCATGACTGAGATGCTGGGAAGCTTCAATGATAAGGCTGAGAACCTCAATGATATCATGACTGAGATGGTTGAGTCGGTTCAGCTGATCAGTAACTCCGTTTTGGAGAGCTCGCAGGCTATTTCCCAGTCAGCAGAAAGCTCTCAGGAGATCGTTGGCGGTATCAAGAGGATCACAGAGGCTATCGACAGGAACAACGAGGTTACAGAGCAGCTTAGCGACACTACCCAGAAGTTTACATCGCTGTAATTTTTACAGATCATCCGGTAAAAGACATAACGAAGCCCCCAAAGCTTATGAAAAGTTTTGGGGGCTTAAAAGTATAAGGAAGTTCTGCTCTCGCAAAAAAACTCGCCAGAACACGTTCGAACTAGCTTCGAAAGGACCTCAGCAAGTTCTTACAGCTACATCAATTTCTCATCGTAGATGGCTCTCTGGCCGCCTACATATTTGGGCCTGTGCCTTGCACAGATTATTGGGGCATGTCCGATCTTGCGAAGGGATATTCTCATGGGAACCGCCACCGCGTGCATATGCATACCTATCATGGTTCCGCCGATATCAATACCTGCATCGGCCTTGCCACCTATGTTCTCTACCAGCACGGGATCCTCGAATCTCTCGTAGCATACAGTGCCAAAGGCGCCGCCTGCGTGATTGGGCTGAGGGATGGCGTTAACCTGCTCAAATCCGTATTTTTCCATGCAGGCTCTCTCAACAACAAGAGCTCTGTTTAAGTGCTCGCAGCACTGGGCTGCGGCAAATATGCCACGCTCTTTGAGAACCGGGATAATGCCGTCAAAGACTGCGTTTGCGGAATCAAGATTGGTGGCAGTACCTATCTGATCTCCCAGGATCTCACTGGATGAGCATCCAATTACAAATATTGAACCTTCTGTAAGTCTTGCGCTTTCTAAGATTTCAGTAACGGCCTGTCTGGCCTGGCTCTGAACTTCTGAATAATCCATTATTTCACCGCCTTGGGCTTATTAGTTTTATTCAAGCTCCATTGCCTTGAATATCTTGGCAAGTCCTGCTTTATAGCAAAGAAGAAGCGAACCGAATACTCCTAAAAGTCCCTGCAGTATCTCGAAGGGAAGCTTAAGCATTGCTGCTTCAAAAGTGCTGTAAACAAATGTCTTACCAAGTGTATACCCAACTACCATTATAACAGCCCCCACCAAAGTCGCAACAAGGGAACGAAGGAATCTGGTCTGTTTTGTTGAGTTGTTGCCGGTATGAGCAATTAAAGACACGGCAACTGCCTGAAGACCATGGGCTACAAGTGAAACAAACATAGCCTGGGGATAAAACATCATATCACCTAAAAATGATCCCACACCCCCGACAATAAATGCTGCTACCGGATCGAGAAGCAGTGCAGCGGTGTTGATTACTGTATCGCAGAGATACAGATGATGACCTGTAGGAAGCGGAATAGCTAAAAACGACATTGACATGATGATGTTGAGTGCCATGAATATGGCTGTTACGGTAAGCCACCTGGCTTTGTTCACTTCCCTGAGTGTTTTTACGTTGATTGCTGATTTTGACATACTTTACTCCTCCCTGGATACTTAGACTATACTATATACCTACGATAGTGGGATTGCAATACTGCAAAAGCCCACAAAATCGTATTAAATTAAATACTCTTATGGTATAATGATTATGTATTATTGTTTAGCAGTTATTTTTTATGCTAAGCGATAAGATTTTCTTAACCCTAAACAGGAAAGAGGCCTTAATGGACAACCCTGACATTCAGGAAAGAGTACAATTCGATCATATTGATGATCTGACAGGACTCCATAATCTGAACGGAGCGCTCAGCCATCTACAGGGGCATGGTAAACATGCTGCTACCTGCAGCTCGGTTATCATTTATTTGAATGTGATGAATTTCAAGTCCTTCAACCAGAGATATGGTTTTGCAGGGGGCAATGAGTTCCTGAGGGGAATCGCATCTGAGATTAAAGAGATCTTTCCTGATGAGCTTGCGGCCAGAGCCGGAGCTGATCAGTTTATTATTCTTGCACAATCCCTTGATGAAAAAGAGATAGTTAACAGGCTTACTAAGCTTAGAGAAGCTGCAGTCAGGCATGAAAAAGGCCTTAATATGCGCCTTAAGGCTGGAATTTATCTTGCCACCGGCGATGAGAAGGACCCCGTTGTCATGATCGACAGGGCCAAGATTGCCTGTGATGACATCATCAGGGTATATGATAAGGACTACAACTTCTACGATGATGCCCTCAGTAAAAAGAATGAGCTTCGCCAGTACGTTATCGACAACTTTGAAAGTGCCTTCGAGAACAGATATTTCGAGGTTTATTATCAGAAGGAAGTAAGGGCAATTACAGGCAAGGTATGCGGATATGAAGCCCTTGCAAGATGGCAGGACCCTGTTATGGGATTGATATCGCCTGCTATCTTTGTGGAAGTTTTGGAGAGCGTCCATCTTGTTCATAAGCTGGATATCTGCATTATTGATATGGTGTGCAGGGATCTTAGAGATGACCTTGATAGCGGTTTTGCTGCAAATCCTATTTCTGTCAACCTTTCCCAGCTTGATTTCGAGCTGTGCGATATTATGTCGGAGATCGACAAGTGCAGGGCTAAATATGACATTCCAAGAGAGCTCTTACATATAGAGATCACGGAGAGCGCCATCACATCAGGAGCAGAATTCCTTGGGGATGAGATAAAGAGGTTCAGGGATGCCGGATATGAAGTATGGATGGATGACTTCGGGTCCGGTTACAGCTCTTTTAACAACTTAAAGAACTATGAGTTTGATGTGCTGAAGATCGACATGGATTTCCTGCGCACCTTCGAGACTAATAAGAAAACACCGGTTATTATTGCAACCATTGTAAATATGGCAAAGGAACTGGGAATCCACACTCTTGCAGAGGGCGTTGAGACCCAGGAGCAGTACGACTTCCTTAAGAGGATCGGCTGCGAGAAGCTGCAGGGATACCTCTTTGGTAAGCCAAAGCCCGTCAGGGATTTTATCAGGGAAGACGACTGCAGCTACAATGTCTGCGAGGACTACAGGATGGGCAGATATTACGATGAGATCGGCACTATCAACGTCCTGGGATCAACGCCTCTTCGCGACAAGAACATGGAGGTTTTCAATAACCTGCCCATTGCAATAAACGAGGTTGTGGATGGTAAGCCACCGCAGTTTATTTACGTAAATAATGCGTATCTGGAGTTCCTTAGTACTCTTGGTATAACCAGCATGGAAGATGCCAACGAAAAGTATTCGGCTATGGAAATACCGGAGCTGGCGGAATTCTATGAACTGCTTCTTCGGGCTGAAAAATCTCCCGACCGCAGATCGGCGCAGGATATCATTACAGGCGGATATATTGTTGATGATAAGGTGAGATTCATAGCAAGGCAGAATGACCGTGCAGCTTATGCTATAGTGTCAAGGAACCTGTCTCTACATGAGGACAATGATACGGCAAGAAGTCTTCAGGTGGCCATGGCTCACGTGTTCAACCAGTATTTCAGGGTGGATCTTTTTGATGACGATGGAACAGTTGAGAATATCTTCCTTGGCGGTGACCAGCTGGCTGTTGCTGATGTTGAATCTGACACGGTTAAGGCAGTGGAGATATACTCCAATATGTATCTGTATCCTGAGGACAGGCAGCGCTTTAGAGATTTTTACAACATCCCGACCATCAGGCAGCGCTGCAGTGAGCAGGGAGTAAAATATCTGGTTGATTACTACCATTCGGCCATACCGGGAGATAACGGAAGAATGCAGATGTATCTGCTGCTTCCTTTCTACTACGAAGGCAGATGGAAATACATCTCCTGCTGCAGATATGCTGACGAGATCAGTGATGATATATGGAAATGATTGGATGAATAGCAGATGTTACGGTTTTGTTTTGGGGCATCCGGCGCGGGGAAGAGCACCGGGATTTACGAGGATATAATAAAAAGGAGCATAGCTGATCCGGAGACTGATTTTCTTATCATAGTCCCGGATCAGTTCACGATGCAGACCCAGAAGGATGTGGTGAGAATGCATCCCGACAGGGCAATCATGAACATCGATGTACTGAGCTTTGGCAGGCTCTCCCACAGAGTATTTGAGGAGACGGGTCATGGCTCTTTTTCTGTGCTTGATGATGTGGGAAAGAGCCTGGTTCTGCGACATGTGGCGGATATGCTCGGGGATGAGCTTCCTGTTATCGGCAGGTTTATGCACAGGCCCGGTTACCTCGACGAGGTCAAGTCCACAATTTCCGAATTCATGATGTATGGTATCAGCGATGCGGACCTTTCCCTGCTCCTGGAAAAGAGCTCTAAGAAGGGTGCGCTCAGTGCCAAGCTCTCAGACCTTAAGCTCTTGTATAAGAGTTTTCTTGAATATATCGATGGCAAGTTCATAACAACTGAGGAGACACTGGATATTCTGTGCAGGGCTCTTCCTGAGTCTGCGCTCATAAGGGATAGCGTCATTGTCTTTGACGGGTTTACCGGCTTTACACCGATACAGTACAGGGTGGTAAAAGAGCTTTTGCGCCTCTGCAGGGAAGTGATGTTTACAGTGACTATCAGCCCTGACCAGAATCCGTATGACGATGCCTACGGAGAGCAGGAGCTGTTCATGCTCAGTAAGAAGACCGTAAGGGATCTGGAAAAGCTTGAATATGAGGTTTCGAGGGAGGCAGGTTCCACTGTTCCTGATTTTGAGACCTTCAGAAAGCTTAGGCACAGCGAAGCAGCGGCTGATGGGCGTAGCCTTGATGTTTTCTGCACAGGTGACAGTGGAAGCAGGCTTCAGGGGAATGAGCCGCTTTCATTTCTTGAGAAAGCTCTTTTCCGCTATGGAAACGAGAAATTTACAGGGGATAATGAGTCCCTGTTCATCTATCAGGCGTCGACTCCCGCAGAGGAGATACGCCAGACCATGATAAAGATATCTGACCTTGTCAGGGATGAGGGCTACGCATACAGGGATATTGCGCTGGTTTGCGGAAGCCTTGAGAGCTATGGAGCCATCATTGAAAGGCAGGCAGATAAGTTCGGAATTCCGGTTTATCTGGATCAGAATGTCAGTCTGATGCTAAATCCCTTTATCGAGTACATTACCAGTGCCCTGAATATCGTGATATCAGGCTATCGCTATGATGATGTGTTCCACTATATGAGAAGCGGTATGACAGGCTTTGAACCCGGGGATACTGATCTTCTTGAGAACTATGTCAGGGCACTTGGAATAAGGGGCAGGTCTCAGTGGGAGGACAGGTTCCTTAGAAGGATGCCCAAGAAGTTTTCTGCAAGGGGCAGAGACGGCGAGGACAGGCAGCAGGAGACTCTTTCAAAGCTTGACGGTATGAGGGAGAAGATAAGCTCTGACCTCAGACCGCTGTTTGATGCTGCTGGAGGCACCGTGAGCCAGATCACAGATGCCCTTATTTGCGTCGTAGAGGCCAATAATTCAAAAGAAAAGCTGGAAGCCTATAAAGATATGTTCGAGGCGGCAGGAGACCTGAAAAAGGCCAGAGAATACCAGCAGATATATGATCGCATAATGACACTCTTTGAGCAGCTTAAGGCGCTTATAGGAGATGAGAAGACTGAGCTTACGGAGTACAGGGATATTCTGTCCGCAGGATTTGCTGAGATATCTGTGGGAACCATTCCCCAGGACGTTGACAGGATCATTGTTGGCGATATCGAGAGAACAAGGCTTAAGGAGACTAAGGTTTTGTTCTTTGTGGGTGTCAATGATGGAAATATCCCATCCAGCGCAGGTGGAGGAGGAATACTGTCTGATATCGACAGGCAGTTCCTAATGGACCTTGGAACGGATGTGGAGTTTGCGCCTACTCCGAGGCAGCAGATGTATATTCAGAGGCTATACCTGTACATGAACCTTACAAAGCCCACTGATAAGCTGTTTTTGTCATATAGTGAGCTGGGAAGTGATGGAAAGAGCTTAAGGCCTGCATACCTTATTCCAAAGCTCCTTCAGATGTATGACGGGCTATCTGTGGAGAGGCCTGAGGATAAGGATTTTGAGAGTCAGATGGTGAGTCTGTCTGACGGCATGGACAACTACAGCGCCATGATCAGGGAATATGCTGCCGGAGCACTCGGGGGCAGGGAAAAAGATGAGATGCGTACCTTAAGGAAGGTCCTTATGGAGGGTGATGGAGGCAGAGCAGCACTGGTGGATAAGCTTACAGAAGCTGCCTTTATGCACTATGAGTCTGTGCCCATTGCCAAGAGCATTGCCCTTGCTCTGTACGGCGCTGTGCTTGAAAACAGTGTCAGCAGGCTGGAACAGTATGCAAGCTGTGCATATGCACACTTTTTGCGCTATGGACTGATGCTTGAGGACAGACAGGAGTATACTTTTGAGGCTTCGGATCTGGGAAATGTTTTCCACCAGGTTCTGGAGAAGTATACCGGCGAAATAATAACAAAAGGTATTGACTGGAGAGAGCTTTCAAAAGAGGATTCTGATGAAATATTAAGTCGGGCTTTAACGGAGTGTGTTGACTCATACGGAAATACAATTTTGATGAGCAGTGCCCAGAATCAGCACATGGCTGAACGCATTAAACGAATCCTGACAAGGACCGTAGATACGCTTAAATACCAGATTTCCAAGGGAGTCTTTGATCCGGCATATGTGGAAATGAGTTTTCAGGAAGCCGGAGATCTGGATGAGATAAACATAGCTCTTTCAGAAGATGAGAAAAATAACATAACAGAGAGAATGAAACTCCGGGGGAAAATTGACCGTGTTGATCTGTGCGATGAGGGTGACTGTGTCTATGTGAAGGTAATGGACTTTAAGTCAGGCGCACACAGGTTTAACGTGGCTTCACTCTATTATGGACTACAGCTTCAGCTTATCATGTATATGAATGTAGCCGTTGCACATCAGAAGAGTCTGAACCCGGGAAAAGAGATCGTCCCTGCGGCAATTTTGTACTACCATGTGGAAGACCCCATGGTTGAGGGAAAAGCCGATACAGTAACGGACGATATCAATAACGAGATAATTTCACAGCTGAAAATGACCGGATTGGTTAATGAGAATACGGAAATTATAAAGAAGCTGGATAGTGGCTTTTCTACTAAGTCTGACATCATTCCGGTGGAGTTTAAGAAGGACGGAACCCCGACCGCGAGATCACAGACTGCATCAGAACAGGAATATTCGGCAATCTCTTCTTACGTAAATAAAAAGATAAAGGAATTTGGCAGGAAGATTCTGGATGGTGATATTACCATCAACCCGTATGATGACGGAAAGAGACAGTCCTGCACATATTGCACCTACAGACATATCTGCGGTTTTGATGAGCGCATAAGGGGCTTTGCTACCAGAAAGCTTGATATGTCGCCGGATGAGGCAATGGCAAAGATAATAACTGAGAATCGGGATTAAGAAATGGAAGAAGTAAAGCAGAAAGTTGAATTTACAGAGGAACAACAGTCTGTCATAGATGCAAGGGACAGCAACATACTGGTTTCTGCAGCAGCCGGATCAGGTAAGACGGCTGTTCTTGTGCAGCGCATAATTGGTATGGTTATGGAAGGGCTTGATGTTGATCACCTGTTGGTTGTTACCTTCACCAAGGCAGCAGCTGCTCAGATGAAGGAAAAAATAACAGCCGCAATCCAGGAAAAGCTTGTGGAAGACCCGGAAAATGAGCATCTCCAGAGACAGGAGACTCTGATTCACAACGCACAGATCACAACTATTGACTCATTCTGTCAATACGTTATAAGGAATAATTTCAACACCATCGGACTGGATCCATCCTTCAGAGTGGGGGATGAGGGAGAGCTTAAGCTCATACAGGAAGAAGTCATGAAAGAGCTGATAGAAGAGGAGTATGAGGCTGCCAAAGCAGTCGAGGACAGCGACTTTCTCTTTTGCATGGATTATTTCAGCTCAGGCAGCAAGGATGACAGAACTATTGGATTTATTAATGATCTGTTTAAGTTTTCTAACAGTATGCCATGGCCTGCGGACTGGATCAGGGAAAGGGCGACAGATTACGATGTTCCGGACACCGACTTCGATGAACTGCCCTGGGTAAAAGAATGTATCACTTATGGTCAGCGCATCCTTTCCGAGTGTGAATCAAAAATGCAAAGAGCAGAAAAGCTTTGCCTTGAAAGTGATGGCCCGTATATGTACGGCCAGGACATAGAAAACGAAAAAGACAGTATTCATGCGGTTTTGAGATATAATACCTACGATGCTCTGTGGGGCGGCATTCGCGGGATTACCTTCGGCAGATTATCAGCAAAAAAGGACGCCAGCGTAAATCCTGACAAGAGGGAATTTGCCAAGGTGCTTAGGGACGAAGTCAAGAAGCAGATAGGGGCGCTCACAGAGAAATACTTCGCCCTTCCCCAGGACGCCGTCCTTGAACATATGCAACTGTGCAGCAGAGCGGTAAAAGAGCTGTGCAGACTCACCCTTGAGTTTAAGGAGCGCTTTGACGAGCGAAAGAGAGAGCGGCAGATAATAGACTTTTCCGATATGGAGCACTTTGCCCTTAATATCCTCGTAGACCACGATACGGGTAAGCCAACAGGAGTTGCCCTGGAATACCGCGACTACTACAAAGAGGTTCTTATAGACGAGTATCAGGACAGCAACAACGTTCAGGAACTGATCCTTAAGGCCATATCCGGAGAGGAAGCCGGAATCTCAGAGAGGTTCATGGTTGGCGATGTCAAGCAGAGTATCTATAAGTTCAGGCTCGCAAGACCTGAGATCTTCATGGATAAGCTTGGCAGCTACAGCAAGGACAAAAAGGCTCCTGACAGGAGAATTGACCTTCACAGGAACTTCCGAAGCAGAAGCGAAGTCCTTGATATCACAAATTACATCTTCCAGAAGATCATGGGAAGCGACCTTGGCGGCGTTGAGTACGACAGCGATGCCCAGCTTGTAGTGGGCAGGAAATTTGAAGAGCCAGCCTACAATGTGACTCCTGAGCTTATCCTGATAGATGGCTGCGACGTCCTTGACGATGACGATCCGGATGAGGAGGGCATAAGAGACCTTTCTCCAAAGGAGAAGGAAGCCCTTTGCATTGCGCAGCGCATCAAGAAGCTTCGCGCCGAAAACCCTGATCTCATGTACAAGGACATAGTTATACTCCTAAGGTCTCTGGCAGGATGGGACGATGAATTCCGGGATGTTTTGGTTTCCCAGGGGATTCCCACCTATACGGAGTCCAAGAGCGGTTATCTTGACGCACCGGAAGTGGCAATACTTCTGGACTTTTTGGCAGTAATAGACAACCCCAGACAGGATGTGCCTTTGACGGCTGTCATGCACTCCCGGATCGGAGGCTTTACCGATGAAGAGCTGGCACTTATAAGGGTCGCCATTAACAACAGCCCTGACCCTGCCATAAAGGATTCCATGTACGAGAGCCTTCTTGCAGACCTGAATCTGGAAAAAGAGCTTTCGGACAAGATTAAGCACTTTACCGACATGATAGAGCAGTATCGCCTCATGTCGTCCTATACACCTGTACACGAGCTGTTGCTTCACCTTGTGGACAGCACTGACTACCAGAGAATTGTTACCGCCATGCCTGCAGGCAACCAGAGGCGTGCCAACGTTGAACTGCTCCTTAGTAAGGCGGCAGACTTTGAGAAGACAAGCTTTAAGGGGCTTTTCCACTTCGTCCGCTATATCGAGCATATCAGAGTTGTACAGATAGACTACGGCGAAGCAGGCACAATAGATGAAAACGCCGATGTAGTGCGCATCATGAGCATACATAAGAGTAAGGGGCTTGAGTTCCCTGTGGTTTTTGTGGCAGGACTATCAAAAGAGTTCAACCGTATGGACACCAGAGGCGACCTTGTCATCGATATGGATCTGGGTATAGGTGTAAAGTGCATAAACACTGACCTTCGCGTTAAATACGACACCCTTAAGCGCCTTATCATCGCGGACAAGATGGATATGGACAGCCTGGGCGAGGAGATAAGGGTTCTATACGTAGCGATCACCAGAGCAAAAGAGAAGCTGATCATGACAGCTTACGTGAAGGACCTGGCTAAGACTTTAGAGGGGCAGGTAAAACGACTGCCCGGCGGATCAGGTGATAAAGTCTTGCTTCCATATTCGCTCAGATCAGGGGCTATGAGCTACTTATCACTTGTACTTCCGTCCTTGATCCTTCATCCCGCCATGAAAGCGGTTTTGGAGAAGTATAATCTCTGGAATGCTGACTACGAGCGGGATACAGGCATTATATCTCCATCCCTTGCCATTACTGGGATTGGGGAAAAAGACCTCAAAAATGACATCGTTTCGGGAGCCATTATTGCCCAGATGAATCTTAAGGAGCTCGAAAGCGCGGATACATACGACCTCGAAATGTATGAAAGACTGAAAGCCAGATTTTATGCGCCTTACAGATATAATACGCTAAAGGGCCTATTTACCAAGACTACAGTCTCTGAGCTCAAAAAGAAGGCCATGGCAGAGGAGGGCGAGATATTCGTCAAACCCGCACCATATGCGGATGACGACGCTCTGACACGCGCGGAAGATATCGAAGGTCAGACAGCGGTGCCGGATCAGAAGGATGCTCTCACCGGAGCCGAGCGAGGAACAGCCTACCATCGCATCATGGAACTCCTGGATGCCGATTCCTTTGGAGATCCTTCCGAGGAAAATATCGGCGCCTGGATGGCTAAACTTGCCGAAAGTCGCATAATTCCTGAGGAATTCATATTATGTGTCAAACCCGCTGATATAGCGGATTTTCTGAAAACAGATCTGGGAAATCGCATGAATGCGGCATTTGGACGAAAAGAGCTTTTCAGAGAAAAACCTTTCATGATGGGAGTATCTGCCAGGGAGCTTGACCCCGGTTTTCCGGAGGAAGAGATGGTGCTGGTACAGGGAATTGTGGACGTGTGGTTTTTAGAGGAGGGCGAGATCGTCCTTCTGGACTACAAGACAGATATGGTCCGCAGTGAAAAGACCCTTACAGACCGGTACGCTGTTCAGCTGCAGCTATACAAGAGAGCGCTGGAAGCCGCAACAGGAAAAAAGGTAAAGGAGACATACATCTACTCCTTCACCTTAAATAAAGTCATAAAGCTTGATTAGATCAAAGTGATCACCAGTGCCACCGCGTTGGCGCAGGCGTGAACCACAAATGGGATGCTCAAGGAGTGGTGCCTGTAATAGCTGTAGGTTATTACAAGACCCATGAGAAAACCATAGAGTATCTGTACCGGATTTATGTGATAGATACCGAACAGGGCTGCTGTAAGGATGATTCCTATGGCAGCTCTTTTTGCATACCTCATGATGAAGTTGTACAGAAGATAGCGAAATATCAGCTCCTCCGCCAGGGGAGTGACAAAGCAGTATAGCATAATAAGAACGGGGACAGAGCTGCTTATGCCAAAGAGTGCATTCTCTGCCTCCTGAAATGACCCAATCTGCGTAAGACCCGTGGCGTTGAAGATAAAGGTCAGCACCAGAGCGCAGATAGCGCCTGTAAGTCCCCATAACAGATGGGTGATTATTAACTTGGGATCAACTTTCATCTGCTTCAAAGAAATTCTCCAGATCTTTTACTGTCTCGAAGATGAAATCAGCCTTGGCATCTTCCATTTCCTGTCTTGAACCATATCCGTACAAAATGCCTATACAGGGCAGTCCCAGGGCATGTGCTCCCTCCACATCATAGAAGCGATCGCCTATCATTACAGCATTCATGCGGATTTGCGATATTATATCTGTATCGCCCATTTCATGCGGGTTTACGAGATTTCTTTCTGCTGCAAGGCGTGACAATTGAATCAGAACTTCAGTAACTACCTCGGATTTGGAGCTTCTGGTGCCGTCAAGCTCGCATCCGACTATGACGTCGAAATATTTCTCAATGTCAAAGTGTTCAAGTACCCTGTGGATCATGATCTGGGGTTTGCTGGAAGCTATGGCCAGGGTGTAGTCTCTTTCTTTAAGGCTTTTTAGCATTTCCTCAATTCCGGGATATACACTGTTTTCGAATATTCCGGTCACGTTGTAGTACTCCCTGAACACTGCGACAGCCTTCCAGGCATCTTCCTCGGAAAAGCCATATCTTTCCATGAAACTTTTGTCCAGTGGGGGACCTACAAACAACCGAAGCCGCTCCCTGTCTGCTTCTTCGATATTATATGCCAAAAGCGCTCTCTGAGCGGCATTCATGATTCCCGGGCCGGAATCCGTTACTGTTCCGTCCAGGTCAAATAAGAGAAATTGATATTTATGCATATTACCTCCAAAAATCTATTGACAACCCCTGGGTATAAGTGTTTAATTGGTGTTGAACTAAATAAATAACCGCTAGGGGAGCAATGCTGAGAGTGTACGTGTCCTGCACGTCTAACCCTTATTACCTGACCCGGATAATGCCGGCGTAGGGAAGCTGTAGCAGATTAACATACACATTATACTGTGCTTTTAGTTTTTATGGAATATCAGCCTGATCATGCAAACCTCCTCAAATGTCGGTGACATCAAGGGAGGATTTTTTTATGAGTTTATTTCTGGAAAAGGTCGTTGAAGACGGCTACACAACCTACAACATCACAAGCGGGGGATATGTGCTCGTGGTGATCCTTGCAGTTGCAGCATTCGCAGCTATCAGCTACTTCATGAATGCAGAGGGCAAGGCGAAAATGAGTGTTAAGCAGCTCACAGTATCAGCTCTGTGCCTGGCACTTGCTTTTATTCTCTCGAACTTAAAGCTCTTTAAGCTTCCAATGGGCGGATCAGTAACCGTATTCAGCATGTTCTTTGTATGCTTCATCGGTTACCTCTATGGCCCTCGAGTAAGTCTTGCAGCTGCATTTGCTTACGGACTTCTCCAGATGGTCATTGATCCATATATCATCAGTGTTCCGCAGCTCCTTTGCGACTACATCCTTGCATTCGGAGCCCTGGGCATCGCAGGATTCTTCCATAACACAAGATTTGGACTGGTAAAGGGCTACATCGCCGGAATCCTTGGAAGATTCTTCTTCTCAACACTATCGGGAGTTATATTCTTTGCAGACTATGCTCCTGAAGGAATGCATCCTCTTGCATATTCTGCAGCATACAACGGCAGCTACATCGCAGCCGAGGGAGCCCTGACAGTTCTCCTGCTTGCAATCCCTGCAGTCCGGGCAGCACTTAACCGTGTAAAGTCAGAGGCCAATGAAAAGGGTGTACTTAAAGAGGCTAAAGCAGTCTGAATTATAAATGATCTCAGTAAAAAAGGACTACACACATTTGTGTAGTCCTTATTTTTTACAATATCTGAATTCCGTGCTTGGTTGCTTCTTCTACCATATCCTCAGGCCAGATGGAGCACTGAACCTCTCCGATGTGAGCCTTTCGAAGGAAGAACATGCAGATTCTTGACTGACCGATTCCACCGCCGATAGTGTATGGAAGCTCTTTGTCCAGAATAGCTTTCTGGAATGGAAGCTGAGCCCTCTCTGTGCAGCCTGCCTTTTCAAGCTGGCTCTTAAGGGAGTCCTCATCAACTCTTATGCCCATGCTGGAAAGCTCAAGAGCAATGTCAAGAACAGGGTAGTAAACGATGATATCTGCATTGAGCTGCCAGTCATCATAGTCCGGAGCTCTTCCGTCATGCTTCTCACCTGAAGCAAGAAGATCACCGATCTGCATGATGCACACAGCACCCTTAGCCTTGGAAATGAAATACTCACGCTCCTTGGGAGTGTTGTCCGGGAACATGTCCTCAAGCTCCTGGGTTGTGATAAAGAAGATGTCCTCTGGAAGGATCTCTTCGATGTAGTCGTACTGGATGGACATGAACTTCTCAGTCTTGCGAAGAACCTTGTATACGTCTCTTACTGTAGCCTTGAGGAAGTCGAGGTTTCTGTCCTTCTTATCAATAACCTTCTCCCAGTCCCACTGATCAACAAAGATCGAATGGATATTGTCCGGGATCTCATCACGCCTTACAGCGTTCATATCAGTATAAAGACCTTCACCAACGTTGAAGCCGTACTTCTTAAGAGCGTATCTCTTCCACTTTGCGAGAGAGTGCACGATCTCTGCAGGGCGCTCGCCCTCGTTGAGAATGTCAAAGGAAACAGGACGCTCAACGCCGTTGAGGTTATCATTAAGTCCTGATTCCGGAGTTACGAACAGGGGAGCAGTAACACGCTGAAGATTCAGCCTTGTTGAGAGCATTCCCTGAAAAAAGTCTTTGACCGTCTTGATGCCCACCTGAGTGTCGTGGAGATCAAGGGATGATTTGTAGTTTTTGGGGATCTTAAGGTTTTCCATAGTACAATCCATTTCCCTTCTTTAAATAATATCTTTTTACATTTAATAACTTTTAACGCCATATTGCAAGAAAAAAGTTAAAACAAAATCTTCAAAAACAATTCACAGAATGGTCACAGACTCCTATTTACAAAACGGCGTCAAAAATATATCCTAAAAACATGTTCGAAAACGTTTTCGAACTATGAAAAAAAGTGATGTTTTAAGAAGTAAAGGAAGTGGTATTATGTTAGGAGATATTATTAAAAAGCACATTAAACTTGAGCCTGACCAGGTTAAGGATTTTGTAAATGCAGCAACAAAATGCGACTTCGATGTTGATGTCTACTATAACAGATACGTTGTTGACGCCAAGTCTATCCTGGGAGTATTCGGACTTGATCTCACCCAGCCTCTCACAGTAGAGTACAGAGGCTACAATCAGGGATTTGAGTCATTCCTCAATGCAACAGCTGTTTAATATACAATCCACAAAAAGTAAATAACTAAGGAAAGAGAGCTCTCTATGGTATAATTTTCTAGACAATACCAGGGAAGAGCTCTTTTTTTCGCAAAAGAGCCATAGGAGCAGCATGGATATAAGAGTTTCCGTAAGAGGGCTGGTGGAATTCATCCTAAGGTCCGGAGACATAGACAATAGAATACACCAGGTGAGCGCAGACGCAATGCAGGAGGGCGGCAGGATCCACCGCATGATCCAGAAGAGCATGGGCCCGGACTATCACCCTGAGGTATCTCTTTCTTATGAAAAGAGCTATGAGAAGTATCACCTTATTATAGAGGGTAGAGCAGACGGAATTCTTGACAGATATATGGAAAAGGCCGTGACTACGCTGGAAATGGGACAGGAGTCATTCCTCCCCGCAGAGCGCTATGCGCCCATGATCGATGAGATAAAGGGAACCTACAGGGAACTGGCCAGGATGAAAGAGCCGGTGGGCGTACATCTGGCCCAGGCTAAGTGTTATGCGGCAATGTATCTGCTAGAGCGCCATTATCCTGAAGTTGACGTGCGTATGACCTACTGCAACATGGATACCGAGGAAAAGAAATATTTTGACTTTACATATACCTACAACGAGATAACCGACTGGTTCTTTGAATTAATAGAAAAATACAGGAAATGGGCTGATTTTGAAAGCGACTGGGCGATAGAGCGCACCAGCTCCATCAAAGCGGTTCAGTTCCCATTCACTTACAGGGATGGACAAAAAGACCTGGCAGCAGCGGTATACAGGACCATTGTCCACAAGAAAAAGCTGTTCTTAGAGGCTCCCACAGGCACAGGAAAAACTATATCCACAGTATTTCCTACTGTTAAGGCCATGGGTGAGGGAAAGGTCTCAAAGCTCTTTTACCTTACTGCCAAGACCATAACAAGGACTGTGGCAGAGGAGGCTTTCGACATAATGAGGTCTTCCCAGGGGCTGAGATTCAAAACTGTCACCATAACAGCAAGAGACAAGATATGTTTTCTTGATGAGACAACCAGGAACTGCAATCCGGAGGTCTGTCCTTATGCAAAAGGCCACTATGACAGGATAAACGACTGCATCTTTGATATGTTGACACACGAGGACAGCTTTGATCGTCAGACAATAACTGAATATGCTAAAAAGCACCAGGTATGCCCCTTCGAGATGTCGCTGGACATGAGCCTTTGGAGCGATGCGGCAATCTGTGACTACAACTACGTCTTTGATCCCTTCGTATATCTAAGGCGCTTTTTTGCTGACGGAATCCGCAAGAACTACGTATTTCTTGTGGATGAGACCCACAATCTCTTAGAGAGAGGCCGTGAGATGTATAGCGCAGCCATCAGAAAAGAGAGCTTTTTGGACCTTAAGAAGACCATCAAGGATTTCCATCCAAGGATTGCCGGACATCTTACCAAGTGCAATAACGCCCTTCTTGAGCTTAAGAGGGAGTGCGACGAGTTCAAGGTATACAGCTCGATTGAGCGTTTCATCCAGCCACTTAACAAGCTATCAGCCATCATGAGCGAATATCTGGAGGATCACTCCGAAGGACCATTCAGGGACGAGATCCTGCAGTTTTACTTCGATATATCAAGGTTTATGACCATTTATGAGCTTCTGGACGATCACTACGTCATCTATGGTGAATACGCGGAAGATGGCAGCTTCATCCTAAGGCTCTTTTGCGTAGACCCCTCAAGGAACCTGGCAGGGTGCATGAACAGGGGAATATCCTCCATACTGTTCTCGGCGACGCTTCTGCCCATTCAGTACTACAAGAGCCTTCTTGGCGGGGATGAGAAGGACTTTGAGATATATGCGAAGTCCATATTTGATCCCGGAAGGCTCGGGCTGTTCATCGCGGGGGATGTTACCAGCAGGTATACACAAAGAGGTGATGCAATGTACCGTCGCATTGCCGGCTACATAAACAGCGTAGTCAGCGCCAGAAGCGGCAATTACCTTATCTTTTTCCCATCGCATCAGTTTCTCGAGGAGGTTCGCGAGGTCTACGAGGAGTGCTTCTATGACCCCGAGACCACAGAGATACTTACGCAAAAGAGCTCTATGACTGAAACGGCCAGAGAAGAGTTCCTTTCAAGGTTTTCCACAGGCAATGACCTTGACCTTGGAAGCATTATCCACATGGACATGGAAATCGTGGAAGATAAGAATGTTCTGGGCTTTTGCGTCATGGGTGGAATCTTTGGCGAGGGCATTGATCTTAAGTACGACAGCCTTATTGGCGTTATTATCGTGGGAACGGGCATTCCGCTTGTCTGCAATGAAAGAGAGGTCATCAGAAACTACTTCGAGAGCAAGGGACAGGACGGATTTGACTATGCATATAAGTATCCCGGCATGAACAAAGTCCTTCAGGCAGCAGGAAGAGTAATAAGGACCAGTGAGGATATCGGGGTGGTAGCGCTTTTGGACGACCGGTTTTTGCAGTGGGGATACAAATCTCTTTTTCCACGGGAATGGAGTGGCGCAAAACGGGTATTATCCAATTCGGTCAATAATGAGATATCCCGCTTCTGGAGTGGGTTTGACGAGAAAAATGGGGCTCAGATCACAGGAAAATCATAAAAAACCAGGAAAATGGTTTACATAATATCTGATTCTAAAAATTTATGTATACCATCATTATGCCCCAGTTGTATCTAATTGTATCAAAAACTAGTCAAATAATCAGACAAATGATACAAAAGACGCAGAAAACTGACTTCTATGTCATGTGGATAACTCTGTGGAAATTGGGGATTAATACAGAAACAGGATTTTCAATGCCGCATAAATAGGCAACTTAAATAGGCTGATAAAAAAGCCCCAACCCAGGTGTAAAAACAGGTGCATGACTAAAATAGTCAATGCATTTATGTAAACCAAAACATTTTATGACATCAGTGTCTTTAAAAACCTTGAAAGCCAGTATTTATGCGTGTTTCCACTTTGTTCACATCTTTCTTGATAGTATTTCGATGATGTTGTAAAATAAATTCTGATATCTTTATGGAGGGAGGAGCGTCTATGAATATCCGGGACTATGGTAGTGATGTTGTTCTATTAAATGAAGAAATGCTCGCAGCAAGAGCCAAGATGTCCGGAAGCTTCATCACCTCGTGCAACAAGCTCCTTAAGAGAGCAAAAGAAATAGATGATACAAATCTTTTAGGCTACAGCTATTACTATCTGGCTGATGCATACTATCTGCTTAGTACCGATTATCGAAAGTTCAATACCAATCTTCTCAAGGCAATAGAATATCTGCAGATCTGCGGAGACAGTGAGCACCTTTCCAGATGCTACAATCTCCTTGGAATCGATGCGCTCAACCACGGCAATCCGGAGCTGGCGCTGGATTTCTTCCTCACAGGTCTCAAACACTGTGAAGGCCTTGCCAAGAGCAGTATTCCCGGATTTATTCAGTTCAACATAGGACAGATCTATTTTGACAATGGAGATGTCAAACAGGCCCTGACCCATATCAGAGCTGCTTACAAGGGCATCCGCAGGAATAAAAAGGACAGCTTATATTATAGAAATCTTCTATATTGTTATTGCTTCCAGGCCGATTGCTATATCATCCTGGATAAGCGTGAATCCGTATCCAAGTGTATCCAGGGTATAGAGCAGCTTGAGCAGGCTGAGGACGTCAGTCCGGAGCTCTTCCAGGATCTGCCGGTACTAGATATCAAGATGCGTGGATATTACTATCTGGGTGAGATGGATCTATATGAGAAATATGCCGATATGCTTTCATATCAGCTTCAGAACAATAAGTTCCCATTAGACAGCATGGAGGATCTGTACATGATCTGCAGATTCTTTATGAAGGTGGGACGAGTCGGAGAGGTCAAGCGCATTATCAAAAACGCCGAGAGGTCTTTAGACGACCTCAACATACCCAATCTTCGAAAGGGCTACGCGAAACTGCGAGTGGAGTTCTGCGAGAAGATGGGAGATGAAAAGGGCAAGAACGCAGCTCTCCTTGAGTATTACAACGCATCCCTCGAACAGGAAAAAGAGAGTATTTCCAACTACAAGTTCTTTATGAATATAAGGAACAGACTTGCGTCAATAGAAAAAGAGAACGTCATGCTGATAAAGCAGGCCGAGACTGATTCCCTCACAGGACTTGGAAACAGATACGGCCTCAACAAGTTTGCTGATACGGCCTTTGAGAGAGCCTACGCAGAACAGTATTCTCTGGCAGTTGAGATCCTGGATGTGGATAACTTTAAGCACTACAACGACACCTACGGTCATCAGATAGGTGACATGTGTCTTAAGAAGATAGCCGAAGTGATCGGCAGTGTCTGCACATCCAAAGAGGGAGTCCACGCCTTCAGATACGGCGGCGATGAGTTTGTACTTATATATGAGAACATGACAGACGATGAGATCATGGAATGTGCCACATCCTTAAGGGATCAGGTTTCCGCCCTCAAGTTTGATAACCGCAAAAATTCTAAGGGACCATACGTCACCATCTCCCAGGGAATCAGGAACTCGGTACCCAGCGAGACCAACAAGCTCTGGGACTACATGTACGCCGCAGACAACGCGCTTTACGACGTCAAAGAGCACAAGAAGGGTGAGGTCGTGCTGCTCCACAAAGCAATAATATCTCAGCAGTCTCTTGACGAAGCGCAGTACAGCTAATAAAATTATTTCTTACTTATATATAAGGAGATTTTAGTAATGAAGAAAGAACTGGAAAAAACCTATAATCCCAGGGATATTGAGGACCGTTTATATCAGAAGTGGGAGGAGAGCAAATACTTCCACGCAGAGGTAGACGAGACCAAGAAGCCCTTTACAATTGTAATCCCACCGCCAAACATCACAGGTAAGCTCCACATGGGCCATGCCTTTGACCAGACCCTTCAGGACATTCTTATCAGATGGAAGAGAATGCAGGGCTTTAATGCACTTTGGCAGCCGGGAACCGATCATGCCAGTATAGCTACTGAGGTTCGTATCACTAATGAGCTCAAGAAGCAGGGCATTGATAAAAGAGAACTCGGAAGAGAGAAGTTCCTTGAAAAGGCCTGGGAGTGGAAGAAGGAATACGGCGGAACCATCGTATCCCAGCTCAAAAAGCTGGGCTCTTCCTGCGACTGGGATAGAGAGCGCTTCACAATGGACGAGGGCTGTAACGAAGCTGTTACAGAAGTTTTCGTCAAGATGCATGAGAAAGGCTACATATATAAGGGAAGCAGGATCGTAAACTGGTGCCCTGTATGTAAGACTTCTATTTCCGATGCAGAGGTTGAGTACGAGGAGCAGGCAGGCCACCTTTGGCACATCAAGTATCCTCTTATCGAGGACGACGGCTCTGTTTCCACAACCAAGTTTATTGAGTTTGCTACAACACGTCCCGAGACTATGCTTGGCGATACAGCTGTTGCCATCAACCCTGAGGACGAGAGATATAAAGATTACAGAGGCAAGAAAGTTCTTCTTCCTATAGTAAACAGAGAGCTTCCTATCGTAGAGGACAGCTACGTAGATATGGAGTTCGGAACCGGTGTAGTTAAGATCACACCTGCTCACGATCCTAACGACTTCGAAGTTGGTAAGCGCAATAACCTTCCTGAGGTTAATATCCTCAACGACGATGCCACCATCAATGCAAACGGCGGCAAGTTCGAGGGCATGGATCGCTACGCCTGCAGAGAAGCTATTGTAAAAGAGCTTGATGAGATGGGACTGTTAGTTGAGATCGAGGACTACTCCCACAACGTAGGAACCCATGACCGCTGCCACACAACCGTTGAGCCTATGATCAAGGCACAGTGGTTTGTTAAGATGGACGAGCTTATCAAGCCCGCTGTAAAGGCAGTTAAAGAGGGTGAGATCAAGCTTATCCCTCCGAGAATGGACAAGCTTTACTTCAACTGGACTGACAACATCAGAGACTGGTGCATTTCCAGACAGCTCTGGTGGGGACACAGGATTCCTGCATACTACTGTGACAAGTGCGGAGAGGTAGTTGTTGCAAAAGAAATGCCTCACGTATGTCCTAAGTGCGGACATGATCACTTCACACAGGATCCTGACACACTGGATACATGGTTTTCATCAGCCCTTTGGCCATTTGAGACACTTGGATGGCCTCATGACACCAGGGAGCTTAAGTACTTCTTCCCTACAGATGTACTGGTAACCGGATATGACATCATCTTCTTCTGGGTTATCAGAATGGTATTCTCAAGCTACGAGCATATGGGCACTTACCCATTTAAGACAGTTCTTTTCCATGGTCTTATCAGAGACTCCCAGGGAAGAAAGATGAGTAAGTCTCTTGGAAACGGTATTGATCCTCTTGAGGTTATTGAGAACTACGGCGCTGACGCACTTCGTCTTACCATTGTTACAGGAAATGCTCCCGGTAATGACATGCGTTTCTACAACGAGAGAGTTGAGAACAGCCGTAACTTTGCAAATAAGGTATGGAATGCATCAAGATTCATTATGATGAACATGGCAGAGGGTGCTCCTTCAGCTATTCACCAGCCTATGCCTGCAGGTCTTGAGCCTGTTGATCATTGGATCCTTTCTAAGCTCAACAACACCATCCGTGAAGTTACCGACAACATGGAGAAGTTCGAGCTTGGTATTGCCGTTCAGAAGGTTTATGACTTCATCTGGGATGAGTTCTGCGACTGGTACATTGAGATGGTTAAGCCTCGTCTTTACAACTCTGACGATGCAACCTCCCATGAGGCAGCTCTTTGGATTCTCCAGACAGTGCTTATAAATTCACTCAAGCTCCTTCATCCATACATGCCATTCATCACTGAGGAGATCTTCTGCACCCTTCAGGATGAAGAGGAGTCCATCATGATCTCCGACTGGCCTGTTTACAAGGATGAGTGGAACTATGCAGCTGATGAGAAGGCTATTGAGACCATCAAGGAAGCAGTTCGCGGTATCCGTAACGTACGTACCCAGATGAACGTTGCTCCTTCAAGAAAGGCCAAGGTCTTCGTTGTAAGCGACAACAAGGAAGTTCTAGACATCTTCACCACAGGTAAGCTCTTCTTTGAAGCTCTTGCTTATGCTTCAGAGTCAGTTTGCCAGCAGGGCAAGGATGGAATTGCAGATGATGCAGTATCTGTTGTACTGGCAGATGCTACTGTATATATTCCTTTCTCAGATCTTGTAGATATTTCTGCAGAGATCGAGAGACTCACCAAGGAGCAGAAAAAGCTCGAGGGCGAGCTTGCAAGATCCAGGAACATGCTCAGCAATGAGAAGTTCCTCTCAAAGGCTCCCGCAGAGAAGATCGCAGAGGAGAAGGAAAAGCAGCAAAAATACCAGCAGACTTATGATCAGATAACCGAAAGGCTTAAGCAGCTTTCAAAGTGATCACGGGTCACACAGGACTATTATGGACGATTCGTTACTGGCATCAGTTGCCGAGCTCCTGGAAAGAGCAGGCAACGGTGCCAAGATTACAATAAAAGAGTGCGATGAGCTTTTAAACAGTATTCCCAGCTTTAGTGACAAGCACACACTGGAAGAGACTAAGGATTTTCTCCAATATCTTGGTAACCCTGAGGAGAACATCAACATAATCCATGTGGCAGGCACTAACGGTAAAGGCTCTGTGTGCAACTATATTTCCAGCGTGCTCATGAAGGCCAATTACACAGTGGGAATGTTTACATCTCCTCATCTTGTGGAAGTCAACGAGCGCTTTGCCATTGATGGCAGGGCTATCTCTGAGGGTGTCTTTGTGGAGGTCTTTATAGAGACACTTCGCAGGATCATGGAATATGACAGGGAGGGATATTTCCCTACATATTTCGAGTTTCTCTTTTTCATGGCTATGCTTCTCTATGACGTGTACCCGGTGGACTACCTTATTCTGGAAACAGGACTTGGTGGAAGACTTGATGCCACCAATGCAGTGGAGAGACCTTTACTTTCTGTCATTACCGAGATCGGCTACGATCACATGCAGTATCTTGGCACTACCATTGAGGAGATTGCTGGAGAGAAAGCAGGTATCATCAAGAAATCCGTACCCGTTGTCTTTTTTGATAAGAGACCCGAGAGCACAGAGGTTATCAAGAAAAGAGCTTTAGAGCTAGATACAAGAGCCATCGCCGTTGAACAAAAAAGTATCGAAGATATACGCACCATAAGGGATGATGCGGGCAACAAATACATTGCTTTTTCGTATAATTCCCTTTATGATAAATATGCTGACCTAAAACTGTCCACAGAAGCGCGCTATCAGACGCAGAACGCGGCTGTAGCCGTTACATGCCTGGAAATCCTAAGGGATCAGGGATGTGACATCTCTGAACTTGATATCAGAGAAGGTCTTCTGGTAGCTAAATGGGATTGCAGGATGGATGAGATCCGTCCGGGAATATATGTGGATGGTGCCCATAACATGGATGGCATAGAGGCCTTCCTTGACAGCGCTCAGGACATTGGATGCGATGGCAGGAAGATGCTTCTTTTTGGCATAGTTTGGGATAAGCAGTACAAGGACATCATATATGAGATCCTCAGAAGAGGAATTTTCGATGCAATATATGTTGCAACCCTTGAAACTGACAGATCTGTTTCTGTATCCGATCTTAAGATCGCATTTCAGGACAGCAAGGATCAGCTTGACATCATAGGGCTTCCCATAAAATACTACAGCAATGTCAGGGATGCCGTAACAGATGTTATTACATTGAGAAAATCCGGAGACTGTGTATTTGCCGCAGGATCACTGTATCTTGCTGGTCAGATCAAGTCTGTAATATAAAGAGGAAACGATATGCTTAATTTTGAGGAAGAGCTTAAAAAGTTCAGACCAAGCCTTGAGATCGAGGACGCAGAGGAGATAATCTACAACCAGGATATCGACGACATGTCTGACGTTCTCGTAAAGCTCCTTAAGGATGCCAAATCAGAAGCAGATCTGAAAAGGACTAAATAACGATGGCAACCACTAAGAAAAAGCTCGAAAGTCTGTCAAACAAATATTATAATGAGGGACTTGAGAAGGCCACAGTAAGGGATATGACAGGAGCTGTGGAGTCACTTCGCCAGAGTCTTAAGCTCAACAAGAACAATATAGACGCCAGAAACCTGTTAGGTCTTGTTTACTACGAGACAGGAGAAGTGGTACCCGCCCTTTCCGAGTGGGTAATCAGCAAGAACCTCAAGGCTGAGGACAACCTGGCCGACACCTATATGGATATGGTCAGAAGCAGCCCGGCCCAGTTTGATAATATCAATCAGACCATCAAGAAATTCAATATAGCACTGAACTACTGTCACCAGGACAGCCTGGATCTGGCAGTGATTCAGCTCAAGAAGGTGCTTTCTTTAAATCCCGGATTTATTAAAGCACATCTTTTGCTTGCCCTTTTATATCTGAAAAACGGCAACTGGGACAGAGCCAAGATCGAATCCCAGAAGGCTCTTAAGCTTGATTCCGGAAACCTTTTAGCTAAGCGCTATCTCAAGGAAGCAGACAGTATGCTTCTTCCCGGTGAGAGTGGCAAGCTTGTTTCTGACGTTGCAGCTTCTGAGAGCGACGACGTCATCAGGTACAACAGCGGCAATGAGATGATCATCCAGCCCGTCAAGAAGTCTGCCATCACCAGAAGCAATTCAATCTGGGGAATACTTCTTGGTATCGTTCTTGGAGTAGCTGTGGCCAGCTTCCTTATTCTTCCACAGCGCATTCAGAGCATCAATTCCAGGAACCAGGAGGAGATCGCCAAGATCAGCGAGGAATCTGATTCCAAGTCAGCTCAGATCGTAGCCTATGAGCAGCAGATAGCTACTCTTCAGGATGAGATCGATCAGCTTGGAAACACAGTTAATGAATATGAAGGAGTAGACTCCACATCAGCAGCCATGAACTCCCTTATGAAGGCAGTTAATATCTACATGGAGGATTCCAAGAACTACGAAGGCATGGCAGAAGCTATGGCCAATCTGGACCTTGATGTTATAAGCGGCGATGTTTCCGATGAGTTTACTTCACTTTATGGCAACCTGATGTCCAGAGTAGGTCCTCAGCTTGCTGACTCTTACTACAATAACGGCTATGAAGCCTTCAAGAACGAGGATTATGAGACGGCTATCACCAACCTGTCCAAGGCTTATCAGTATGACAACACCAATGTCAACACCCTGTACTACCTTGGAAATGCTTACTACAGCAGCGGTGACACAGATAAGGCAAAAGAGATCTACGACGCCGTCATCACCAATTTCCCCGGCACTCAGAGTGCTGCAGCAGCTGAAACTAAGCTTGCGGAGATAAATAACTCGAATGGTTAATTTTTCAGACCTTAACTTTATATTCAGGTTTTTGCCTGTATTTCTGGTGGCTTTTTACCTGACACCCTACAGATTTAGAACTTGGACTCTTCTTTTTGGGAGTCTTTTGTTTTATGCGGTGGGAGATCTTAGGATGTTCCCGGCGCTTTTGGCAGCAGTTATAGTCAACTACCTCTTTGCCAAGGCGCAGTTCGGGGAAAAGAGCCGTTCCCTGTTGTTTTTTATTCTGGCCATAGATGCCGGAATGCTCATAGAGTTCAAAATACTTGGCCAGTATGTGGACAAGTCTCTTTTGCCTGTCGGCATAAGCTTCTATATATTCAAGATGGTCAGCTTCCAGATGGATGTCTACAAGGGTAAGATAGGTTCCGACGTGTCCTTTATTGACGCAGCCACCTATTTCACTATGTTCCCACAGATCGTATCCGGACCTATCATGAGATATGAAAAATACTTAGATAATCCCATGCTCAGGCAGAAAACGCCGCTTATCAAGATCGTCGGTGCAATTGAGGATGGCCTGAGGTTCTTCGTGGCAGGTCTAGCCATGAAGGTACTTCTTGCAGATCACCTGTCCATGCTATGGAGAGACATCGGGGCTATCGGATATGAGAGTATATCTACTCCTTTGGCGTGGCTTGGTGCCGTGACCTATTCGCTAGAGCTATACTTTGACTTCTGGGGATATTCCCTGATGGCTGCCGGAATCGGCATTATGGCAGGATTTCCATTTATCACCAACTTTGATCACCCGTATTCAAGTGCCAGCGTATCCGAGTTCTATAGGAGATGGCATGCTACGCTTGGTTCATGGTTTAGGGATTACATCTATATCCCCCTTGGCGGAAGCAGAAAAGGAGAGGCCAGAACAGTCTTTAACCTGCTGGTTGTATGGCTTATAACAGGCTTCTGGCATGGTATCACCCCCAACTTCATCCTGTGGGGGCTTTTGCTGTGTCTGATCATAGTTTTGGAGAGACTTATTGTATTTAAGAAGCTCCCCGGCTGGCTTTCCGGGCTGGTTGGAAAGTTCAATGTGCTGGTACTGATTCCACTGACCTGGGTGGTATTTGCCATCACTGATTTTGGACTTCTCGGGACATATTTCTCCAGACTGTTCCCCTTTGGAAGTCAGGGCATTGCCGTAAATGAAGGGGATTTCATGAAGAACGTAACCCTTTACTGGAGCGTTCTGGTACCTTCTTTGTTATTGCTGTTCCCTAAGATCTTTGATTTCTGGGTGAATCGCAGAAACAGAGTTATATTCAATATCATTTGGATCGTGCTGTTCTGGGTGTGCGTTTACAGCCTCGCAGGGGCAGCAGGCAATCCGTTTATGTATTTTAAATTCTAGGAAGTTTTATGGTGAAGATTGTGAGGGAATGCCCGATCCTTATTGCGATCGTGGTGATGACAATTGCATTATCGATATGGTCCCTGGCCTTCATGAACAGCGCGTATGCAGGGTATAAGGACAGGTACGAGTCCGGTGATATGCCGCTTATGGCGCTGGCACTCAAGGGAGCCAATGATGGAGTTATACCCTATATCAGTGAAGATGCGGGTACAGCTCTTTTGCCTGAAGATAGCTCAGAGTATGTGCAGGAAACAGAGCCTGAGGCTATGGAAGAAGTGGTTTCTGAGACAGTAGAGACCACGGAGGAGGTTGCTGAGAGCGAACCGGAGCAGGTGACAGAAGAGGAGCAGATCCCAGAGAATATAACCTACGAGTTTACCGAGGTTGACGATGAGTACTTCGTGGATGCGCTGTTTATCGGCGATTCCAGGACAGTTGGGCTTTCAGAGTACTGCGAGGCGCTGGATACCAGAGCTACCTTCTATTCCAAGATCTCGCTGACTATTTATGATGTGTTCAAGAAGGATTTCATTAAGACGGATGAGGGCAAGATCAATTTAGAGACAGCCCTTTCCGACGTTCAGTACGGCAAGATCTACATCATGCTTGGACTCAATGAGATTGGAACCGGTGATGATGAGTATTTCAAGAACGCCTACGCCGAGGTGGTGGATAAGTTAAAAGAGCTACAGCCGGATGCCATCATTTATATCCAGGGCATAATGCATGTTACCGAGAATAAGAGCAACAACGACAAGTATTTCAATAACGAGCGTATTAATAGCAGAAACGCAGCTATTTCAGAGCTGGCGGACAACAGGACTGTATTTTATTTAAATATGAATGAGGCTGTGGATGATGAGAACGGCAATCTGGAGGCGGCACTGTCCTTCGATGATGTTCACTTAAAGGCTTCATCTTATGAAAGATGGCATGAGTTTTTACTTCATAATGCCATAGTGAGGTGATAAAATGGCTAGAGAGATGACTTTTAAAATGGAGCGCCCGGGACTACTAAAGGAGGGTGACCATGTAACAGTTACAGAGGGAGTTCTTCCCAGCAATTATTATTACACCATCGATCCGTCACTGGCCATGTCCGGCAATTTCCCCTTCAGGGAGAGGATGCTGGAGAGAGAGGGCGTTGTTACCAAGGTTGAGGAGAATGCCAGAGGATTCTATGTGACGGCGGTATTTAGCTGAGAAAACGGAAATCACAATTTAAGGAGGACATCAATATGGAATACGTATCAACAGACAAGGCACCACAGGCTATAGGTCCTTATTCACAGGCTATCAAGGCAGGAGATTTTCTTTACTGTTCAGGTCAGATTCCGATCAATCCTGAGAGCGGAGAGATTGATACAACAACAATAGCTGATCAGGCTGACAGAGTATGCAGGAATATTGGGGAGATACTTCATGCAGCAGGAACAGATTATGAGCATGTTGTTAAGACTACCTGCTTTTTGGCTGAGATGAGTGATTTTGCAGCTTTCAACGCTGTTTATGAGAAGTACTTCACTGGTAAGCCTGCAAGAAGCTGCGTTGCAGTTAAACAGCTGCCAAGGAATGTGCTTTGCGAGGTAGAAGTAACTGCTTATATAAGATGATATAGGGATTCAAAGTTGAGGGAGTCACTATGAAGTACCAACAAATTACCGGCATACTGCTCGCTTCCGCCCTTCTCCTTAGCGGCTGCGGAAGCCTGAACGGCCGGCACAACATAGACTCGGGCTTTAGCTACATCGACAGCCACGAGTACCAGTCAGCTTTGGAGAGCTTTGAAGCTGCCGAGGCTAACAGCGAGGACAAATGCCTTATTTACAGGGGAAGAGGCATAGCCCATCTGCATAGGGGAGAGTATGAGGAGGCCATTTCAGACCTTCTTGTTTCTCTGTCTGCCGATGAGGGCATAGTTGATGACATGGACTTTGACACCAACTATTATCTCGCCGAGGCATATCTCAAGATAAACGACTATAACAGCGCCAAAGATGTATACGATGCGATTTTAGCCCTTCATGAGAATGACAGCACCGCATATTACCTCAGGGGAACAGCTGAGCTGGCGGCAGGTAATCATGACGCCGGATATTCGGATTTTACCAAGGCCATAACCCTCAACTCCAGAGATTATTCAATGATCATTATGATCTATAAAGCTTTGGATGAGTATGGTTACACAGATGAGGCCACAGCAATTCTGCAAAGAGCTATTGATAACGGTAGTGATTTTATGACCAACTTTGAAAAAGGTCAGATTGCATATTATCTTGGAAACAATGCTGAGGCTTTAGATTCCCTTAAGGCTGCCAGCAGTGAGCGCGACCAGGAAAAAGAGCCGGTTATCATAATGCTTGGCGATATATACGAGCAAATGGGCGAATATCCCTACGCCATCAGTGAATACAAAAAGTACCTGAGCGAAAATCCTGATAGTGCAATCATATACAATCAGCTTGGAATGTGCCAGATCAAGCAGGGTGATTACGATTCAGCAATCTCATCCTTTGAATTGGGACTTGCCCTGGATAATAAGAACTTCAATCAGGCCCTTGAGTTCAATGAGATTACTGCCTACGAATATATGGGTAATTTCGAGACTGCAAAATCTCTGATGGATTCTTACAGACAGAAGTATCCTGATGATACTGAAGCAGAAAGAGAGTACATTTTCCTCTCAACAAGATAAAACCAAATAAATACCGGGTAGCGAGGTTTTAAACCTTCGTTACCCGGTTCTTTTTTATGTTAATTCTATCATGGAGTGCTGTCTGATTATGCCCCTGACAGTCTCCTCCAGATCAGGCTTAAGATCATCCAGTGAAACAGGATCGCTGAACATGATGGAGCTGTAACCTGCAGAGCCTACCAGCTCAACAATAAGGAACAGCATCACTTCAGGATTTCTGAGCGTAAGCCCTGATTCCTCAACCATCTTGCGATAGATTTCGTTAAAGTCAACGTCGTCATCATAGACGGGGTTGGTGAGAGCTCTTTTAAATACTGCCCAGGAAAGGTCCTTATATATGAATGCAAGAAGACCTTTGTTAGCTTCCAGCTCATCCAGCACGTGGTCTATCAGGAATACTATTCTGTCCTCGAAGACTGTGATCCCAGCCTCTGTCAGGGCATTGTAGGCCTGCATAAAGAGCTGTGAGGACTTGTGGGCGATGAGCCTGTTACGGATGTCATACTTATCTTTAAAATAAAGATAGAAGGTTCCCTTGGCGACCTCTGCCTTATTCACGATATCGGAAATGGTGGTTTTGTTGATGCCCTGAGACGTAAAGAGCTCAAATGAGGCATTTAGAAGGTTCTCCATTTTCAGTTTCTTGTTTAAATCAGCTTTTCCCATGTGTTTCCCTCTTATTTTTTGATTTTACCACATACACAGGCTGTAATAACAGCATATTTATGCGGAAACTCTAAAATGCAAATAATTATTTTAAAAATATTGACCAATGGTCATTTCTGTGATATACCATACTATAGAAAGTGACCATCGGTCAATAATTATTTTTCATTTGCCGATGAGATTAATGAGGAGGAAATAGTATGAACAGGCTTTCACAACTGATAGTAAAGCTGAGATATGTAATTCTTATCGCTGCAGTAGCACTGCTGATACCGTCAGCCATCGGCTACTTTAACACAAGAGTCAACTACGATATCCTGACATACCTTCCAAAGGACATCGAGACCATGAAAGGACAGGACGTTTTGCTGGATCAGTTCGGCACCGGTGCATTTGTCCTTTACGTGGCAGAGGGTATGGAGGAAAAGGATGTCGCAAACCTTAAATCCAGGATTGAAGAAGTTGATCATGTTTCTGATGTAATCTGGTACGACTCGATCATGGATCTGAGTGTTCCCATGGAGATGCTTCCAAAAGATGTTTATGAAGCGTTCAACAGTGATGACGCCACCATGATGTTCATAATATTCGATGACGGCACATCAGCTGATGGAACAATGCAGGCCATTGAGGATATCAGAAAGGTTTCAAACAGGCAGTGCTTCATGAGCGGCATGAGCGCCATCGTTACAGATACCAAGAACCTGGCAATGAAAGAGACACCGATCTACGTCGGAATAGCAGTACTTCTGGCAGTTATCGTTCTTTCCCTGACAATGGATTCATACCTGATCCCGCTGTTCTTCTTATTAAGTATAGGAATGGCAATCATCTACAACATGGGAACCAACGTATTTAAAGGAGAGATCTCTTTTATCACCCAGTCCCTCAGCGCAGTATTGCAGCTGGGCGTAACCCTGGATTATTCAATATTCCTGTGGCACAGCTTTCAGGAGGAACTGGAAAAGACATCTGACAAGAATGAAGCTATGGCAAACGCCATTACGGCAACCTTCCAGTCAGTAATAGGAAGCTCGATCACAACTATCGCAGGCTTCGTTGCACTTTGCTTCATGAGCTTCACACTGGGACTTGACCTCGGAGTAGTTATGGCCAAGGGCGTAATCTTCGGTGTTGTTGGATGTGTCACCATTCTTCCCAGCATGATCCTTGTATTTTACGGACTAATTGAGAAGACTAAGCACAAACCGCTGATGGCTGAGTTCGATAAGCTGCCAAGATTTATTGCCAAGCACTATCTGGCCTTCTTCGTAATATTCCTGGTACTGCTCTTCCCGGCAGTTTACGGAAACAACCACACATCAGTTTATTACGACCTGACACAGACACTTCCGGACAGCCTTGAGAGCGTTCAGGGAGCCAACAAAGTGGATGAGAAGTTCGATATGAACTCGGCATACATGCTTTTGGTTGATAAGAATCTGGACACAGCTTCGATGAATCAGATGATAACAAAGCTTAAGAATACTGATGGAATCCTCGCAGTTCTTGGCACTGATTCAATTATCGGACCTGCTTTCCCGAGAGAGTTTATTCCGGATGATCTCTTATCTGATCTCGAGAGTGATGAATGGAAGATGGTTCTTTTAACTACTGATTATAAGATTGCTTCGGACGAGATCAACAATCAGATTGCAACTGTAGACAAGATAGTTAAGAGCTATGATCCCAAGGCCATGGTCGTAGGTGAAGCGCCTTGTACCAAGGATCTGATCAATATAACAAACCACGACTTCCAGGTTGTAAACATTGTTTCAATCGGTCTGGTGTTCCTGATCATTGCCTTTGTGCTTAAATCAGCTTCACTGCCATTTATCCTGGTTGCGGTCATTGAGTTTGCGATCTTTATAAACATGGGACTTCCATATTACACAAAGACAACGATACCGTTCATTTCATCGGTGGTAATCGGAACAATCCAGCTGGGAGCTACCGTTGATTACGCGATCCTGATGACCACAAGGTTCTTAAATGAGAGAAATGCAGGTCATGGCAAGAAGGAAGCAACACTGATAGCCCTGAAGACCAGCATGAAATCAGTTATTGTCAGTGCGCTGAGCTTTTTCGCAGCAACCTTTGGCGTAGGACTTATTTCAAGTATAGATATGATCGGATCACTTTGTATGCTCATGGCAAGAGGCGCGATCATCAGTATGTTTACCGTACTGCTGGTACTTCCTGCAATGTACATGATCTTTGACGGACTCATTATGAAGACAACATTTGGAATGCATATTGAAGACGATACACATCACCATTTTGGAGATATGCTCCACAGACATAAAGTTGCTTAATACAAGGAGCTGGTTACCGTTAGCGACCGTATTTTGGTCGGTTACGGTATCCGCATCCGACCGGACTTAGTCAGATAATAAACTGGCGTTATTAGAGGAGGAGATAACAATGATCAGAAAAAATCTTATTAAATCATTATCACTGGTTATGGCAACAATGCTGGCAGTTATGACTGTAGCTTGCGGCCAGGCTACAACAGATACGGCATCTGCAACAGCTATTGAAACAGTAGAGGAGCAGACCATCGAAGAGAGTCTTGTGAAAAACTCAGTGGTTGCAGGCACAGAGTCAGATGCTGGAAAAGTTGAGACTGTGTATGTAACAGCAGATGCCAACGGCGCAGTAAACGATGTAATAGTAAGCGAGTGGCTCAAGAATGCAACAGCTTCTACCGAGCTTGCAGATACAACCGAGCTCAAGAACATTGTCAATGTAAAGGGTAATGAGACCTTTAAGGAGAACGGAGACGGAACTCTTACCTGGGATGCTGAAGGTTCAGATATTTACTATCAGGGAACTACAGATAAGCAGCTTCCTGTTACCATGAAGATCACTTACACTCTTGATGGAAAAGAGATCTCACCTGAGGAACTGGCAGGAAAGAGCGGAAGAGTTACAATCCGTTTTGACTATGAGAACAATGCAAAGCAGACAGTAAACGTCAAGGGAAAAGACATCGAGGTTTACACACCATTTGCCATGGTATCAGGCATGATGCTTGACTCCGACAAGTTCACCAACGTAGAGATATCAAATGGTAAGGTTATTTCAGATGGCGGCAACTACGTGGTTATGGGTGTTGCACTTCCGGGACTCAAGGAGAGTCTTGATATTTCTGATGATAAGTGGAAAGAGCTTGATGAGGACGATGAGATCAGAGGCAAGCTTTCAAACTCCTTTGAGATCACAGCTGATACCACAGACTTTGAGCTGGGTATGACCATCACCATGGCAAGCTCAGATATTCTTTCAGATTTCGGACTTACAGATCTGACAGGCTCAGATAAGATTGAGAATCTTAAGGATGATATGGGTGAGCTCAATGATGGCTCCAACAAGCTTGTTGATGGTACAAAGACTCTCAAGGATGGCACAACAGACCTTAAGAACGGAACAAAAGAACTTAAGGATGGCACAGCAGAGCTAAAGGATGGCACTGGCAAGCTCTATGGCGGAACAACAGAACTTTCAGATGGAACTGCAAAACTTTACGATGGAACCTCTCAGCTGGCAAATGGTACAGCTAAGCTCTATGACGGAACAGGCACTCTTTCAAATGGTGCAGGTGAGCTGGCCAGCGGAACGGTTACTTTAAGGGATGGAATTGCAGCTTACACAAATGGAGTTAATCAGGTCAATGATGGCGCAATAGCTCTTGCAAGGGGGGCTTCAACAGCAAAGAGCGGAGCAGCTGAGCTCAAGACAGGAGCAGGAAGCCTTGCAGAAGGTGCAAAGAGGTTGGATGACAGTGTAGCGCAGCTTGGCCAGCTTCTTCCTCAGTACAAGGGCAAGCTTCAGGTGGTTTCAGGAAAGCTTGAGACCAGTGTCACAGCTCTTTATGCTAAGCAGGCACTTCTTAGTAAGACAGTTGCATTCCTTCAGACAGGTGAAGGTTGTGATGAGGAGATAGTTGGATTTATGTCCCAAATGGCTGGAAGACAGCTCTCTCAGGAAGAGGCGGTTGCGCTGGTCAGGGGATCACTTTCAGTTTTAGAGGCAGCTCAGCAGCCTACACCGGAGCTTCCAAGTGCTGATTCACAGCAGGCTGTTGAAGGTGAGCAGATGGCTGCACAGGCAGCGCAGGTTGAGGCACAGGAGAATGCAGTTGCTGTTGAGGCACAGGAGAATGCAGTTGCTGTTGAGGCACAGGAAGCTGTAGTTGCCGCTGAAGCGCAGGCTGAGGCAATTTCAGAGAATGTGGATGTTCAGGCTGTAGCAGATCAGGCAGAGGCTACAGAGACTGTAACAGTAGCTCAGGATGAGAACTTTGAAGAGAATACTGTAGATTTCGAATTCGAAACACTTACAGATGATGAGACAGAGCAGGATGCTAACGGAGATGCCGATGAGCAGGCAGCAGCTCTTTTAGGAGGTCAGGCGGTTCAGGAAGAGGCAACTATAACTGCAGATCTTGGATGTGATGGTCAGACAGTTGAGGGACAGAACACTGAGAACCAGGATGTAGAGATTCAGAGCTCAGAGAGTGGAAAGACCGCAGAAGAGTACGAGGCCCTCATTGCAGAGCTTCAGAACGAACTTGCCCAGACACAGGCTCAGCTCAAGGCTACACAGGAAGGTCTTGAGGTTGCCCAGGCTAAGGCACAGGAATATGGTCAGGCAGCACTTGATGCCAAGGCAGCTGCAGAGAAATACGGCGCAGCAGCACAGCAGTACGGAACTGCCGCACAGCAGCTTTACGGAGCAGCTCAACAGTACAGACAGGGTGTGGTTGACCTTAAGAGTGGTGTCGGCTATGTGGCTCAGTATGAGCAGATGCTTGGCGCAGCTAAGGGAGCATATTCAGCAGTAAATGAAGTAATAGATCAGGTATCTCCATTTGCCCAGTCTATGAGCAGGGAGGCACTGGATGAGATATTCAATAAGGTTGATGAGAAGGCAACTGCTCTTAAGACCGGAACAGGAGAGCTTGCAGCAGGTGCAACAAGACTTTATGGCGGAATTGATCAGTTAAATGGTGGAGTTGTTCAGATTAGTGAAGGCGCAGATAGGTTGGCAGAAGGAACCAGGACTCTTGCTTCCAAGAACAGTGAGCTCAACGATGGAGCTTCAAAGCTCAGCGAAGGTGCAGCTAAGCTCAGCAGCGGTACTGTAGAGCTTAAAGATGGCGCTGGACAGCTTAATAGCGGAGCACAGGAGCTTCTTACAGGAGCAGACAAGCTCAACAGTGGAGCCAGAGAACTTAACGATGGTGCTAAGAAGCTTGATGACGGCGCAGCAAAGCTTGATGACGGTGCTACAAAGCTGGATGATGGAGCTGCCAAGCTCGACGATGGAGTACAGCAGCTTCTGGACGGCGTAGTTAAGCTTGATAAAGAGGGCATCAAGAAGCTCTATGAGGCATTCGATGGTGACCTTACAGACTTTGCTGACAGAATGAGTGCAATTCAGGAAGCCGGTAACAGCTATATATCCTTTGGTGGAGCTAACAGTGATGAGGACAGCAGTGTTAAGTTCATTTTCAAGACTGAGAGTATTAAGGAGCTTTAATCGGTAATACAATAAGAGGCTGTGTTAACCTTTGCTGGTTAGCACAGCCTTGTTTGTTTTTTTAGATGTTTACAGTGTTTCAGCACGCTGCTGGATATTCTGCTTGAAGTTGATTATCTCGTGATCGTATTCCTCGTCCATAAGGCTTGATCTGATCAAAAAGTCAGCGGTTGCCTTATTGTTGGCAAAAGGAATGTCATACACCTGTGCGATTCTCATAAGAGCCTTAACATCAGGGTCATGAGGTGCAGCAGTAAGAGGGTCAGAGAAGAATATTACAAAATCAATCTTTCCTTCTACTATCTTGGCACCAATCTGCTGGTCACCGCCAAGAGGGCCTGAATTATATCCTCTTACTGGAAGATCTGTTGCATCTGTTATCATCCTGGCTGTTGTACCGGTTCCGCACAGGAAATGCTTTTTGAGTACCTCTGCATTTTCCTTGCACCAGTCTATAAGCTCGTGTTTCTTTCCATCGTGTGCAATAAGTGCAATGTTTTTCTGTCTTGGTATAGTTAATGTGATTGTTTCTGACATAATTATCACCTCCCGTTATTTGAATGTTACTTATACCACAATGGGTGGTTGGTGTCAAATTCATAGAAGTAGCTGTATAATTTAAGTACTGTGATCAAAGAAGTGATTTTTGATGTTTTGGAGGGGCAGTAGAATGATAAAGACAGTTCTTTGCTATGGTGATTCAAATACATTTGGGTATGTTCCGGAGACAGGAATGAGATATCCCAAAGAGATTAGATATCCTGGAAAACTACAGTCGCTACTGGGTGATGATTACGCTGTTATAGAGGAAGGGTGCAACGGCAGGACTACCATTCATGATGATCCTGTTGATGGGTGGAAGAATGGCTTTGATTATTTAAAGCCATGCCTTAATTCCCATAAGCCTATCGACATAGTAATATTGATGCTTGGAAGTAACGACCTGAAGCATACATTTCATCTCACTGCAGCTCAGATTGCTGAGGGTGCAGGAATACTTGTGGATGTGGTAAAAGAGTTTACGGCAGAAAAGCAGGGCTTTGTTCCCAAGATCATCCTTGTATCTCCGCCTGAGATTGGAACAGGGATAAGGACTTCTCCGTTCTATGGAGCTTTCTATGAAGAGGCTGTAGAAGAATCCAGGAAATTTCCTGAGTGTTATAAGAAAGTGGCAGATGACAAGGAATGTATCTTTTTTGATGCGGCTCAGTATATATACCCGTCAAAGACGGATTCGCTACACCTTACTCCGGAAGGGCATGAGAGGCTGGCAGAGGAACTGTATAAAGTGATATTGGCTATAGATAATGGAGATGGCACGTTGTAACTTGCTCCTCATAAAAATAGAGCTGTGAAAAGAGATTTCTCCCTTTTCACAGCTCTTTGCTTCATATTGATCAACTTTATCAGAAATCAACCTCTGTATCATAGTAGCAGCACTTAAGAAGCTTCTCCATCTCTTCCTGACTTGGCTGACGAGGATTGGAACCTGTGCAGGCATCAAGAATTGCATTAGCTGCTATATCATGAAGTCTCTCAAGGAATACATCCTCAGGAACAAAGCCCTGATCAGCTGGAAGTCCGTCAGCACCGTAGTGGTTGATGCTGTGAGGGATGTTGAGGTCGTCGTTCATCTTGCGCAGATAATCGATAAGGAGTTTAACCTTCTCATCGTCGTTTGATCCGCCAAGGTGCATGTAATCAGCGATAACGCCATAACGCTGCTTGGCAACAGGATCTTTTGCGTTGAAGGCTACAACCTTAGGAAGGTACATGGCGTTGGCAGCACCGTGAATGATGTGTGCGCCAAGGTCTGCAAATGCAGCGCCTGTCTTGTGAGCCATTGAGTGCACGATACCAAGAAGAGCATTTGAGAATGCCATTCCTGCAAGACACTGAGCGTTGTGCATGGCGTCTCTTGCAGCCATATCCTCGTTATAAGACTTTACAAGGTTATCCATAATCATCTCAATTGCATGTATTGCAAGAGGATCTGTATAGTCGCAGTTAGCTGTTGATACATAAGCTTCCACTGCATGAGTCATTGCATCCATACCTGTATGAGCAACAAGCTTTTTAGGCATTGTGTGTGCAAGCTCAGGATCTACGATAGCAACATCAGGTGTAATCTCGAAATCAGCTATAGGATACTTGATTCCCTGCTGATAGTTTGTGATGATTGAAAAAGCTGTAACCTCTGTAGCTGTTCCGGATGTAGATGAAATAGCACAGAATTTAGCTTTTGTGCGAAGCTTTGGAAGACCAAATACCTTGCACATATCTTCGAAAGTTGTCTCAGGATACTCGTACTTTATCCACATAGCCTTTGCAGCATCAATAGGTGAACCACCACCAATTGCTACGATCCAGTCAGGCTGGAACTTCTGCATAGCTTCAGCACCCTTCATAACTGTCTCAACTGAAGGATCAGGCTCTATACCCTCAAAGAGCTCAACCTCCATTCCGGCTTCCTTCAGATAATCCTCAACCTTCTGTAAGAAACCACCCCTCTTCATGGAACCGCCGCCGGTGCAGATCATCGCACGCTTGCCCTCAAATGTTTTAAGAGCTTCGAGAGCACCCTTTCCATGATAAATGTCTCTCGGCAAAGTGAATCTTGCCATACCTAATACCTCCTTTTTGTTAAAATAATAACGTAACAAACATATTATAACTCAAATGATGAAAAAAGCCAAATACTGATAAGTGATATTCTGTATTTTATTAAAACTTTATAAAAAGTGACGGCTTGTCACACTACTTGCCTTAGGGGTCAGATACAATAGAAATGACAGTTTTCTCATAATGAGGTAAAGCCTATGCCTAAGGGTAAAGTTGTAGAAAATGGAAAGCAAAAAGTCGATGTTGATCCCAGGACCAGATACCTGAATGCAGGTGCTGATGATTATTATGAGCTGGGAAGCAGCAAAACTACCGGGAATACTAATGCTACGCCCAGAAAGAAGGGCGGCTTTTTCAGTGCTCTTAAGAGGTTCTTTGGATTTGGCAAAAAAGAGGAAGTCCAGGAGCCTGTTATTATTAATGATTTAAATTCAATAAATGATGTTGATCAGATTCAGGATCAAACTTTTATTGCCAACGAAGATGTGGATCCACTGGCAGATAGCGGGGAAAAGCGCGGCGAAGCCTGGAATGATCAATTAAAAATTGAGGATTATGTTGCGAATAAGCCTGATGAATCGAGCTTTCTGACTAATTGGTCAAGGGAGTATAACGAGCCATTACGCCGACACCCTGTCTTTGAGACTGGTGCCTTCTGGCATAGTGATGGTATGCACAGTCATATGGCCCTTAGATACACAAAAATGAGTCAAATCACAGGAAGACTGGAAAGGCGAAGAGTTGGTATTGGCTTTGCAAGTCATTATCATACTGTCAGAGGAACCGGATTACTTCAGAATGAATTTTATAACACAACTGACGGATCCAGTGAAACTCCCATTACCATGGATGGCTTTAACAATGTTGTAGGAGCCATCGAAAGAACCAAGAGTAATATCGACATGGTATTAAAGCGAAACTGGTTTGTAAATCTATTTAGAAGTGGCAAGGCGCAAGGAACAGAATTTAGCGGTAAATATAACGTTCTTACCAATAACTGCAATGACTTTGTAATTGCTATGGCAAAAGCTGCCGGAGTTCCCAATGTAGCAAAGCTTCATGATTCGCTCTTTGGCCCTATGGTTGCTTATAAGAGGCTTAGAAAGGCAGCGGAAAACGGTGAAGCTCCAAACGGAACAAGAATATTCTTTTCCCACGTTTTAGGCTGGTACCCGCGTGAGCGTGATAAGGTTACAACACTCCTGGGCGACTTTATGTCCAAAGCAAGATTCGGACTGGAAAAAGACGGGATTGATCCAAGAAACGAGCCTAAGTTTATGGAGCTTCTTAATACTGTTGGCAGACAAGCCCCCGAAATAGCACGTTATGTAGAGGAGATGAGGAAAGAAGACCCGGATCCATCGATTTTTAACAATGATATGAAGGGGCTGGTGGATGTATTGACAGGAAGTATCAGAGAGGCTGTCGAATGCAAGACCGGAAAGCCTCATCCCAAGACCACCAGATATCTTTTACAGCTGGAGTCTATTGCCCGAGGCCTGATAACAGATCAAAAATTAGAAACTGCATCAGGCTCTGCGGACGATTACGATATTGCTGAAAAAGAAGCTGCGGTTCAAATGCTTACTAAAGGAGAAAAGACTGCCAAGGAAACCGGAAAAGTTGCTGAAAACAAGCTCTTTGATCCTATGGAGATGGGCTTTGGATCACAAAGAATTATGGGTGAACTACTTCTGCATGAAATTGGGGCAAGTGATCTTGTTACTCCTATGTTCTCACCAAAAAAACCAGACAAATTACCGGAAGCTGACAAAAACGTTATCCTTGGAAAAGCGCTGGCTAAATTAAAGAGTGGTCTTTCCGACGAAGGGATGAGACTTGTCAAAGCTTTTATAGATGCAAGAGCAGAGTTTTTAGGAGGGGAACAGATTGCCAGACTTCTGGCTATCGACTTTGTTTGTGCTACGGGATTGAGGTCACTTGGATCCGCCATGGCATCTCTATGGTCAGTTAGATCGGATGATAGAGAGCGAGATACGAGGCTTAAGAACCGAAGAGATAATTTTGTGAATGGGTACGGCCGCGACAATCCAGAAGAAGATAAGCTGGAGAGAGAAAAACAATTTAAGACCGGACTTGAGATCGCAGAAGTTTTCCGTGAAATAGTGGAGGCAATAGGTGGCAAAGAAAAACCAAGTGGAACCTGATAAAGAAAACGGGATAAAGATACTGGCTGAGCTGGGCGCCTTAAGGTTATCCAGAATTCTTTTCGGACACCTTGATAAAAAGGAGATGGAGCGCTTTGGATATCTGCTTCTTCCTGATGTCAGTGAGGACATGATCGATGAGGCTGAGTACAGTCTGCTTATTGATAATGATGCAGAGAATGATCCCATGGCCAGAAGGATAAGGAACGTTGCAGCGCATTGTTCCTGTGAAGTCATGCTCTCACTTATTGAGCTCTTAATGCTCAGGGTAACAGAGCCCCTGGCAGCGGAGCTTTTGGAGATTGTCTCTCCCGGTAACGGCAATGGAGTTACTATTCTGACTGCGGCAAGAGCTTCCAGATATACGGAGGGCATTGATGAAGCTATGCTTCCCATGAGGGATGCTCTGGAGGCAGCATCATTTATGCTTCGATGTGAGAATAAGGGAGAACAGCTCTTTTACCGTAAGATATGGAATGCCGATCCGTATCTGCTTACCTATCTTGCAGGAGAATCCGGCGGAGAGACGGATTGCAGCGAGTATATAGACAGAGTTGATATTTCTGATGATGATATCGATATATTTGGAATGGAGGATGAGGTAAAAAAGCTTTCCACAGGGCTTAGTAAACTCATGGACAATTTAAGTGCTGCGGAAGATCCATCAATGCAGTGTTTTTCAGTTATTGTTGAGGGCGAAAAGGAAAGTGGCCGATTTACTGCTGTACGGGCAGCCGCAGCGAAGGCGCAGATACCAATCCTTACACTGGACTTTGAGATACTTCGCGTTTTGGAAGATCCCAGGTCAGCTATTTTAAACGCTGTAAAGATGGCAGCTCTGGAGGAAAGGGCTCTTTGTGTCCGTAATGTAAGTAAGAGTCAGGATTCTCTTTTTTTGATAAACAGAATTCAAAAGACATATAGGAAGCATTGCGTTCTTCCTCTTATATTCACTACTGATGTTTCGGTGAAGCTTATTCCGGAGCTTTCTGAAAAGTGCATCTCCATGCAGATCCCTAATTCAAAAGCTACGGGGTTAAAGCTTTGGCAGGGCTTCCTTCCCAAGAAATATAAGAAGTATGCCCAGTCACTTTCTTCCAAGATGAAACTCACTGCAGGACAGCTAAAGAAGGTATGTGTACTTATCGAGACCGCCGAAGAATCCGGTGAAAAGATAGATGAGCACATGATATGCAAGCTCTGCTACAGAGTGCTTGATGACGGAAGGTATGAGAATGTTAAGTGGGTTGCTCCGGGATTTGATATGGAGGACCTCAAGATAGATGACAACAACAGGGCAGTTTTGGATGACATCTGCGCTCAGATAGAGCACAGACAGATGGTTTATGACGACTGGAACCTTGAGAGCAAATATGCCTACGGCAGATGCGTATCTGTTATATTCGCAGGACCTCCCGGAACCGGTAAGACCATGGCGGTTCATGCCCTTGCAAGCCGCATGGGACTTGAGCTTTACAAGGTCGATCTCTCACAGATTGCTGATAAGTATATAGGTGAGACTGAAAAGCGCCTGGAAGAAGTATTTACAAAAGCTGAAAAGAGCAACATGATCCTCTTCTTTGATGAAGCAGATGCTGTTATGTCAAAGAGGAGTGATGTGAAAGACTCACATGATAAGTATGCCAACACCGAGATATCTTTTATCCTGCAGAGGATTGAGAAATATGACGGAATAGTTATACTGGCCACCAATAACCTGCAGAATATCGACAATGCTTTCATGAGGCGAATAAGGTATGTCCTTAATTTCAGTCTGCCTGATGCGTCGGTCAGAGAAGAGATCTGGAGAGGGGCATTTGCTAAAGAGGTTCCGCTTTCCGACGATATCGACTTTGAATACCTGGCACAAACCTTTGAAATCTCCGGAGGTGATATCAAGAATATTGTCCTGAACGCGGTCTTTTACGGAGCTGCAGATGAAGGCATGGTAACCATGAAGCATGTCATGAAGGCTGTACACAGGGAGCTCACTAAAGGAAGGAATGTCGCTTTGACCGGTAACTACGGCAAGTACTCGTATCTTTTAGTATAAACGGCAGGGAGAGGTTTTATGAGTATCACATCTATTATAGAGAGTCTCGACAGCATTTTATGGGGCTGGCCAATGATCATACTGCTCTTTGGCACCCATCTTTTCATGACTTTCAAGACGGGATTCATACAGAAGGAAACGTTTAAAGCTATAAAGATATCTGTTACAAAAGACCCTGATGCGCCGGGTGATGTATCACAGTTCGGTGCTCTTACTACTGCGCTTTCATCTACCATTGGAACAGGAAATATCATAGGAGTAGGAACGGCCATTACCCTGGGTGGACCCGGAGCGGTTCTGTGGATGTGGCTTACAGGCATCTTTGGAATTGCGACCAAGTATTCAGAGGCTCTAATCGCAGTGAAATACCGTGTTAAGAGTGAAGACGGAACAATGCTTGGTACTATTGCGGTGAGCGATGCGCCGTGTATTTATTTGGAGAAAAGGTGATCATGATATACAAGATTCTCTGGATATGCGGAATTTTGCTGGGGTCTCTGGCAGAGCTTACGCTGATCTGGAACATAGCGGATATCCTGAACGGTCTTATGGCGATTCCTAACATCGTCGCAGTTCTGCTTCTTAGCGGAACAATTGCCAGTGAGACGAAGAAGTACAAGGGTGAGCATCTCGATGACAGGGATGAAACGCCGATCCCGACCATTGGCAATTCAAAGAAGGGTGTTATTGGATAAATAAAAGACCGAAATTTAGAAAAAGACTCTTAAAAGTTAATAAAATATTCTTGTGGCATGTTTTTTATGATTTCTTTTGTTTTACAATATACCCAACTAATCAACGCCATGCAGGAAGGAGACAGTTTATGGAATTCAAAGATCTTACAAATGAACAGATTGAAAAAGCAAAAGCATGCACTACCTGGGAAGAAAAGCTTGCATTTATCCAGGAATTCAACATAGAAGTTCCGGATGATCTGCTGGATGATGTAAGTGGTGGAGCGAGATCATTTGCGAAGAATACATGTCCGGCAGCAGGGAACAGAAATAATGGAAATCACAGATGGCATAAAACAGGAAAACAAAGACCTGGTGCAATCTGGGGTAATGTTTGGAAAGATGATGAAGTGCAATGCGAGTATTGTGGGAAACTTGATTGGGTTTATTAACCCGGCTTGATGCTGGTGTAATCGAAGGAAAGAGCGCCTCTACTAGTAATAATATAACAGAAAAGACCTCATAAGACTATATGTCGATCGGGGTCTGTAGAAAGGAAGTACTACAATGGATCAACTTTTTTACGGATTTGATACTGCAGTCTATACATTTTTCTGGCAGTTTCAGAATCCAGTGACTATCGCAATAGCTAATGTATGCCAGCATCTTGGAGATACGT
>JAEEGI010000478.1_pt1 | contig 124030 bp, 78 predicted proteins | sample 8958751 | NCBI WGS metagenome assembly JAEEGI01 (sample SAMN16246545, study PRJNA631951) | gut metagenome | biome: gut microbiome; feature: rumen; material: KS-attached | host: Bos | place: Iran: Karaj | collected 2018-10
TCAAGCCCGGGTAAGGTTCCTCGCGTATCATCGAATTAAACCACATGTTCCTCCGCTTGTGCGGGCCCCCGTCAATTCCTTTGAGTTTCACCGTTGCCGGCGTACTCCCCAGGTGGAATGCTTAATGGTTTCCCTAGGTCCCGGACATTGTATCGCCCAGAACGAGCATTCATCGTTTACGGTGCGGACTACCAGGGTATCTAATCCTGTTTGATTCCCGCACTTTCGAGCCTCAGCGTCAATCGCACCCCAGATGGCTGCCTTCGCAATCGGAGTTCTTCGTCATATCTAAGCATTTCACCGCTACACGACGAATTCCACCATCCTTGTGTGTATTCAAGCCCACCAGTATCAACGGCATGCCAATGTTGGGCACTGACATTTAACCGCTGACTTAACGGGCCGCCTACGCTCCCTTTAAACCCAATAAATCCGGATAACGCTCGCATCTTCCGTATTACCGCGGCTGCTGGCACGGAATTAGCCGATGCTTATTCGTATGGTACATACAAAAGGCCACACGTGGCCCACTTTATTCCCAAACAAAAGAAGTTTACAACCCATAGGGCAGTCATCCTTCACGCTACTTGGCTGGTTCAGACTCTCGTCCATTGACCAATATTCCTCACTGCTGCCTCCCGTAGGAGTTTGGACCGTGTCTCAGTTCCAATGTGGGGGACCTTCCTCTCAGAACCCCTACTGATCGTCGACTAGGTGGGCCGTTACCCCGCCTACTATCTAATCAGACGCATCCTCATCCATCGCCGATAAATCTTTACTTACTAGGAGATGTCTCCATGTAAGACCATCAGGTATTAATCTTTCTTTCGAAAGGCTATCCCTGAGCCATGGGTAGATTGGATACGTGTTACGCACCCGTGCGCCGGTCGCCATCTATCAAAGCAAGCTTCGATAATGCTGCCCCTCGACTTGCATGTGTTAAGCCTGTAGCTAGCGTTCATCCTGAGCCAGGATCAAACTCTTCATCGTTAAAATATCATTCGCATTTACCTTCCATCTGCCGCACCAATAAATGGTAAATGGTAAATGGTTAAATGGTAAATGACGTTGTCTGATTTGAAAAGAGTCGGAACCTGTACTTCTTTCTCTATCCTTTCGGATATTGACGGTTCGCTCGCAAATGCAAACATTTGCTCACGTTCGTTTGTCACGAAGACAAACGTGCGCTTGCGAACATTTCACATTCGCTTTTTCTTCTTGTACTACAATTTCTGTCTATGTAAATCTTTCAAAGAACTTGCTCCGTGAGCGGAGCGCATTAGAGCCCTACCCGTACCTGAGGTACGGATAAGCCTCATTTGCGACTGCAAAGGTACGACGATTCCCGAAACTGACAAAACAATCGCACACTTTTTTATGAAATACAGCACAATTTAATACATTATACATTATATATAATACACGCGCGCGACAGAAAAGAAAGGAAAACGGCAACCACTTGAACTGGAATGACTGTCATCGTGTCTGCTGATTGAACATCGAAAAACACGAATTTGTAACGGTTAAAGGATAATCCGTATCATCCGAGTCATCCGTGTTCGCTTAAACTCTTAAACCTTTAAACCCTTAAACTTTTCAACTTTTTATAGGGACGCGTCCCTAAAATCCACGTGAGGATTTGGCAAAATCCACAGCAGGATTTTTCCGGGTTTCGCAAGTGACAGGAAAACAAGGCTATAGAAAAACGTAAAAACTTGACTGGCGTCGAGCAAAAACTTCTGCAGTGAAGTTTACGAACTTCTGCAGAGAAGTTGGCCAACTTGACTGGCGTCGAGCTAAAGCTTCTGCAGAGAACTTTGGGAACTTGACTGGTGTCAAGCTAAAGCTTAACGCTAGTCATGGAGACCGTGGTCAGTTAGACTTCAGTTAGAGTTAAGTTAGAGTTAGGTTAGAGTTCAGTATGACTTCAGTATGACTTCGGTATGACTTCGGTATGACTTCGGTATGACTTCAGTATGACTTCAATATGACTTCAATATGACTTCAATATGAGTTTAATATGAGATCGACATGAACTTTCACTGACTCCGACTAGTTTGGGAAGTTGACTGGTGTCGAGCTAAAGCTTGACTAGTCAAGTTTGGGAAGTTGACTAGCGTCGACCTGTCGGTTGACCGGCGTCTTACGCAAGACAGAGCAGCAGGATGATGAGCTGGGCTGTGAGGATGCGCAGGAACATGCAGAAGGGATAGACGGTGGTGTAGCCGACGGCTGGAGCATCACCAGATGCTGTCTGGTTGGCGAAGGCGAGTGCTGGCGGGTCGGTATTGCTGCCGGCTATCAGGCCCATCAGGGTGAAATAATTCACTTTGTAACAAAGCCGAGCCACGATTCCAACGATGAGTATGGGCAGAACGGTGATGAGGAAGCCGCACCAGACGTAGGTCAGTCCGTCGCCCTCGACGACGGTATTGACGAAGCTTGCTCCGGCTTTGATGCCGACGCTGGCAAGGAAGAGTGCGAGTCCTATCTCGCGAAGCATCAGGTTGGCGCTGGTGGTGGTATAGGCCACGAGTTTCGCCTTGTATCCGAAGCGTCCGATGAGGATGGCTACTATGAGCGGTCCGCCTGCCAAACCGAGTTTGACGGGTGTAGGTACGCCAGGAATGGCGAAGGGTATGGAGCCGAAGATGATGCCCACGAGTATGCCGATGAAGATTGCTGCCAGGTTGGGATGAGCGAGTTTCTTGACGCTGTTGCCCATCTTGCGTGCCACGCGGTCCACAGCATCCTCTGGTCCTACCACGACGATGCGGTCGCCCAGTTGCATCCTGAGGTTGCGCTCGGCAAAGAGGTCCATATCGCCTCGACGGATTCGTGTGACGTTGACACCATAGACGGAGCTGAAGTGCATCTGTCCGAAGGTTTTGCCGTTCATGGAAGGCTGCGTAACGAGTATGTTCTTGCTGACCATCGGCACGTCCTGCTCTTGCCATTCGACCGTCTCCTCAGGTCCGATGAATACGCGAATCGCTTCAGCATCGTCCTGAGCACAGGTGATGAACATCCTGTCTCCCTCGGAGATGATGGTGTCGCGATTGGGAATGCTGACGTGTCCGTTCTGCAGGATACGGCTGCAGACGAAGTCGCGTCCGAGGAACTGACGCACCTGCAGGATGGTACGGCCAGTAAGGTAGGCGTTCTTCACCACGAGTGTCATGCGATGGGGTGTGGCGTGAGGATTGGCAGCCTGCTCTGCCTCGATCTGCTTCTGCTCGTCTGCCAGGCTGATGCGACAGAGGAAACGAAGTGCGATGGTTGCTCCTATAATACCCAGAACGCCAAGAGGATAAGCACAGGCATAGCCATTGGCGATAGCAGGAGCATCGGCTCCGAAGACCTGATTGCAGGCTTCCGTAGCAGCACCAAGGCCTGGGGTGTTCGTGACAGCTCCACAAAGGACGCCCACCATCATGGCAAGGCTGCTCGAATTGGCTGTGTCAGAGGCTCCTCCGTCGTAGAAGACAAGGAGATAGAGGCCGATGCAGCACAGCACATTAAGCAAGATGATACTCATCGCCATCAAGTTCAGTTGCACGCCTCCTTTCTTGAAGCTCTCGAAGAAGCCAGGACCAACCTGCAGGCCTATGCAATAGACGAAGAGGATGAGTCCGAAGTCCTGAATGAAGGACAATACATTATATGTTCCCGTAAAGCCGAAGTGTCCGGCCACGATACCCGCAAAAAGCACGAAGGTGACACCCAAAGAGATGCCACCCACCTTAATGCGTCCCAGACCAATACCAACGGAGATGACCAACGCATAGAGCAAAATGATGTGTGCCACGCTATCGGTCGAAAAAAACAAAGACTGCAACCAATCCATAATATTTAAATTAAGAGTTAAGAATTAAGAGTTAAGAAATATACCTTCTTTTCTAATCCCTAATCCATTTTTCCGGCTGCAAAGGTACGAAAAATAGTTGATAGTTGATAGTTGAAAGTTGATAGTTTGATGAAAAAACGTCAACAAATGAATAATTTTTCACTTTTCACTTTCCACTTTCCTCTTTTCTTTGTAACTTTGTGCGCTTTTAAGTATTAAACCAACAAACAACATATTTTATTTAACAACTTATGGCAGATAGTAAAGAAAAACTTTTCTCTGACTTTACCGCCCCCAGTCGTCAGGAATGGCGCGACAAGATTGAGGTGGACCTCAAGGGCGCGGACTATCAGAAGAAAATGGTGTGGAGAACCAACGAAGGCTTCAGCATGGAGCCGTTCTACCTGAAGGAAGATGTAGATAAGCTGCCGCTTGTCAACGCTCTCCCAGGCGAGTTCCCCTACGTTCGCGGCAACAAGGCCGCCGACAACGAATGGTATGTCCGTCAGGACATCAAGTGTGAATGTCCCAAGGAAGCCAACGCTAAGGCGCTCGACATCCTGAACAAGGGCGTGACAAGCCTCGGCTTCTGCATCCCCTCTGAGAAGGTGAGTGCAGATTACATCGAGCAGCTCCTCGAGGGTATCTATGTGGATTGCGTCGAGTTGAACTTCTGCACTTGCCAATGCAAGGCGCTCGAGCTCGCTCAAATCCTCGTGGCATACTTCCAGAAGAAGGGTGCCGACGCAGAGAAGGTTGAGGGCAGCCTCAGCTTCGACCCGCTGGAGAAGATGCTCATGAAGGGCAAGGACACAACCGAGAAGTTGAAGGATGCCAAGGCTCTGGTCGAGACCTTCGCCGCTTATCCCAAGTTCCGTCCCATCGCTGTGAATGCCTACAAGCTCACTAACGCCGGTGCTTACAGCTACCAAGATCTCGGCTATGCCCTCGCTTGGGGTAACGAGTACCTTGCAGAGCTGACAGAAGCAGGCGTGGCTCCTGAGCTGGCAGCACAAAGCATCAAGTTCAACCTCGGCATCAATGGCGTCTATTTCATGGAGATTGCCAAACTGCGTGCCGCTCGTATGCTGTGGGCACAGATTGTAAGTCAGTACACCGAGTGCAAGGAGAGCGCAAAGATGCACGTCTGCGCCTTCACCACAACCTACAACCAGACACTCTTCGACAGCTACGTCAACATGCTTCGCTCGCAGACAGAGACGATGTCTGCAGCCCTGGGAGGTGTAGAGAGCATCGTCGTGACACCGTTCGACGAGCCTTACGAAGTGCCGACAGACTTCGCAGAGCGTATCGCCCGCAACCAACAGCTGCTGCTGAAGGACGAGTGCCACTTCGACCGCATGGTCGATGTAGCCGGCGGTTCCTACTTCATCGAGGAGCTGACCTCTGCTTTGGCAGGTCAGGCTTGGAAACTCTTCCTCGCTGTTGAGGAAGAAGGTGGTTTCCTCGCTGCTGCAAAGGCAGGCTCAGTTCAGAACACCATCAACGAGACGAACAAGACGCGCCACGCCAATGCCGACAAGCGTAAGGAGTTCCTGCTTGGCACGAACCAGTTCCCCAACTTCACCGAGAAGAGCGAAGGCAAGGAACCCGTCGAGTGCTGCTGCAAGAACAGCTGCGGTTGCGAGAGCGAGATTCCTGCCATCAAGACATCTCGTCTGGCAAGCGACTTCGAAGCACTCCGCCTCAAGACAGAGAAGGCTGCCAAGGTGCCCGTAGCATTCATGCTGACCATCGGCAACCTCGCCATGCGTCAGGCTCGCGCTCAGTTCAGTTGCAACTTCTTGGCCGCTGCAGGTTATCAGGTCATCGACAACCTCGGCTTCAAGACCGTTGAGGAAGGCGTTGACGCAGCCCTCGCAGCAGGTGCCGACATCGTGGTCATCTGCTCGAGCGACGACGAGTATGCAGAGTACGCAATTCCTGCCTTCAAGTATCTGAACGGCCGCGCTCTCTACGTCGTAGCAGGCGCTCCGGCTTGCACGGAAGACCTCAAGGCAGCAGGCATCGAGAACTTTATCCATGTAAGGTCTAACCAGCTTGAGACCTTGAAAGAGTATAACACTAAACTCGGCATCTAATTATGGCACGCAAATCATTTAAAGATATAGATATCTACGCTGGCATTCAGGAGAAGAATGGTCAGCAGTGGCAAAAGGAGAATGGTATCACTGCCAACTGGAAGACAGCCGAGCAGATTGACATTCAACCCGTTTATACTAAGGAAGACCTTGAGGGCATGGAACACCTGAACTTCGCAGCAGGCATTCCTCCTTTCCTTCGTGGCCCGTACAGCATGATGTATCCCTTCCGTCCGTGGACTATCCGTCAGTACGCTGGCTTCTCTACGGCAGAGGAGAGTAACGCATTCTATCGCCGCAACCTCGCATCAGGCCAGAAAGGTCTGTCCGTAGCGTTCGACCTTCCCACACACCGTGGCTACGACCCCGACAACCAGCGTGTTGTAGGCGATGTAGGTAAGGCAGGTGTGAGCATCTGCTCTCTGGAGAACATGAAGGTCCTCTTCGACGGCATTCCCTTGAACAAGATGTCCGTCTCCATGACGATGAACGGCGCCGTGCTGCCCATCCTGGCCTTCTACATCAATGCAGGCTTGGAACAAGGCGCGCAGCTCGAGGAGATGGCAGGTACCATCCAGAACGACATCTTGAAGGAGTTCATGGTGCGCAACACATACATCTACCCGCCAGCATTCTCTATGAAGATCATCGCCGACATCTTTGAGTTCACATCTCAGAAGATGCCGAAGTTCAACAGCATCTCCATCTCGGGCTACCACATGCAGGAAGCAGGTGCAACAGCCGACATCGAGCTGGCTTACACGCTGGCCGACGGTATGGACTACCTGCGCGCAGGTATCAATGCAGGCATCGACGTGGATGCTTTCGCACCTCGCCTCTCATTCTTCTGGGCTATCGGTGTGAACCACTTCATGGAAATCGCAAAGATGCGTGCAGGCCGCCTGTTGTGGGCAAAGATTGTGAAGAGTTTCGGAGCGAAGAACCCGAAGTCGATGGCATTGCGTACCCACTCTCAGACGTCAGGTTGGTCTTTGACAGAGCAGGATCCCTTCAACAACGTGGGCCGTACCTGTATCGAGGCCATGGCTGCCGTGCTGGGTCACACCCAGTCGCTGCACACCAACGCCCTCGACGAAGCCATCGCCCTGCCTACAGACTTCTCGGCTCGTATCGCACGTAACACTCAGATTTACATCCAGAACGAGACGCAAGTCTGCAAGCACATCGACCCGTGGGCCGGCTCTTACTATGTTGAGAAGCTCACCTACGAACTGTATCACAAGGCATGGGAGCACATCCAGGAGATCGAGAAGCTTGGCGGTATGGCAAAGGCCATCGAGACCGGTCTGCCAAAGATGCGTATCGAGGAGGCTTCGGCCCGTACTCAGGCTCGCATCGACAGCGGCGTACAGACCATTGTCGGCGTGAACAAGTATCGTCTCGACCACGAGGATCCCATCGATATCCTCGAGATCGACAACACCGCCGTACGTCTGCAGCAGGAGGCTTCCCTGAAGGAGCTCCGTGCGCATCGTGACGAGGCTCAGGTGAAGAAAGACCTCGAGGCCATCACCGAGTGCGTTCGCGAGTTCAACGAGGGCAAGAAGAGCAAGGACAACCTGCTCGACCTCGCTGTTCGTGCCGCTGGTCACAGGGCCACTCTGGGTGAGATAAGTGATGCCTGCGAAGCCATCGTGGGCCGTTACAAAGCAGTAATCAGAACCATTTCAGGCGTGTATAGAAGTGAAAGCAAGAACGACAAGTTCTTCGAGAAGGCATGTGCCATGACCGATGAATTTGCCAAGAAGGAAGGCCGCCGTCCCCGCATCATGGTTGCGAAGATGGGACAGGACGGTCACGACCGTGGCGCGAAGGTTGTTGCTACGGGTTACGCCGACTGTGGCTTCGACGTGGATATGGGACCCTTGTTCCAGACACCGGCCGAGGCAGCACGTCAGGCAGTGGAGAACGACGTGGACATCGTAGGCGCCAGCTCACTGGCAGCCGGCCACAAGACGCTGATTCCTCAGCTCATCGAAGAGTTGAAGAAGCTGGGCCGCGAGGACATCATGGTCACCGCTGGCGGTGTCATCCCTGCACAGGACTACGACTTCCTGTACAAGGCAGGCGTGGCTTGCATCTTCGGCCCCGGCACTCCCGTCCCCTACTCCGCTTGCGAGATGATGAAGATTCTGCTTGGAGTAGAATAGTTGAAAAATGAAGACTGAAGATTGAAGATTAGTCCTTCACACTTCAATTACCACTCATTAAGTCCCTCTGCTGATGGCAATATCGGCAGAGGGACTTTTCGTTCCTAAACGCCCAAAGGGGCGACTGGGGTCCGGAGTATGCTCCGGAGAAGCCACTGAATGTGGCTTCGGCCCCACAAAGGGGAGCGAGTTTCCACTCGCAACGGAGGAAGAGTCAATGCCCTATAGGGGAATGGCTAATGCCCTATAGGGCGTTTACAGTTACGCCATAATGTCCTTGCAAATCATCAATGATGCTTCATCTTTTTTAAAATTCATTTTAAAATTTCGGATTTCGTTTGGTGATTCGGATAATTAGTGCTACCTTTGCGCCCGATTTGTCTCAAAACGACACTAACAAATATAGCACACAACACCTAATCAATGAAAAGACTCCTTACACTACTCCTGGCCATATCCTGCTTCACAGGCTTATGGGCTGAAGATGTAACAACAGAGCAGGCTCTCGAACTGGCTCAGAACTTCCTGAACAAGCAACAGGCTGCGTCTCCAGGCAGGCCTCGCAAGGCACAGGGCACACAGAAGCAACTCACATTGCAGGGCAAAGTGAGCGGACTCTATGTGTTCGACGTAAAAGACAGTGGCGGCTTTGTCATCGTCAGCAACGACGACCGCACTTACCCCATCCTCGGCTTTAGCGAGAGCGACAACATCGACATCAACAACATCCCCGACAACATGCGGGCCTGGTTGCAAGGCTATGCCAAAGAGATAGCATGGCTGCAGCAGCAGAAGGGCACCATAGCGCCTCCCAAGTCGGAAAAGGTCGGCACGCACAGCACGGCTGCCGTCGCTCCCTTGTGTACGTCGAGATGGAATCAGGACACGCCCTACAACAACCTCTGTCCCACATACAACGATTCCTACTACGGCAGCGGAAAGTGTGCCACAGGTTGTGTGGCAACGGCAATGGCACAGGTGATGTACTACCACAAATGGCCTGCAAGTTCCACAAAGACCATACCCGCCTACACCACCGACAGCTATTACATGTCCCTGTCTTCATTGCCTGTCACTTCTTTCGACTGGACAAACATGAAGGACAGCTATTCCGGCAGCTACAATACGACCGAAGCCACAGCAGTAGCAACGCTGATGAAGTATTGCGGCTATTCCGTCAAGATGGACTACGGCCCATCGTCGGGTGCCTACACCGAGGACGTCGCCATCGCCCTTAGAGACTATTTCGACTACAACCCCTACACCACACGCTTCGTGTCGCGCAGCTCCTATACCTACGCCAACTGGACAGACCTCATCTATCACGAGGTGTCGCACAAGCGTCCCGTCTGCTATGGCGGACTGTCCGACGGTGGAGGACACGAGTTCGTATGCGACGGCTATAAGTTCGAAAGCAACACCGACTTCTTCCACATCAACTGGGGCTGGGGCGGCCTGAGCGACAACTATTTCGTCCTCTCTGCTCTCGACCCCGACCAGCAAGGCATTGGTGGCAGCACATCCACCGACGGCTTCCACTACGGACAGGATGCCGTAATCGGCATACAGAAGTCAACGGCAAGCGGCACTATTGCAACTGTCGAGCCCAATGCCAACGACCTTACACTGAACAGCATCACCCTGAGCGACAGCACTGTTGAGCCACAGACGACGGTGACCGTTACCTTCAACATCACCAACAACAGCACCGACCCCTACGACGGCGACATCTGGCTGTGCCTGAGAGAAGGCGACAAGGACTACCTCATCGAGGGCGAGACAGTCGTCATCCCGGGCGGAGCTACTCAGGACGTCGTCATTTCATACACACCTAGCAGTACTGGCACATACGAGTTCTCGTTCTGCTTCGTCAATTCCAATGGCGAATACGACAGCAGCAACCCGATGACAGCTACACTGATTGTGGTGAACAACCTGTACAGCGAAGTGGTGCCCGTCTATGGCTACTGGACCGACAAATACAGCCGCAGTCAGTTCATCATAGCAGAAGCCAACCTCGCGGAGTACGCCAACACAACCCTCACAGGCGTGACATTCACTGCCACACAAGGCTCCATTAGCTGGGGCGCAGCCCAGTTCGACGTCTATCTGAGCGAGACAAGCGACAACACCATCAGCTCCCTCAAGGATTGGAGCACGCTGGAGAAAGTTTACTCCGGCAGCCTGTCTGTCAACGACACCAAGATGACCATCACATTCGACGAGCCCTTCTATTATCAGGGCGGCAACCTGCTGGTGGGCGTCAACCAGACCGCGACGGGCAGCTATCAGAAGGTCTCCTGGAAAGGCGATATCATCGCAGGCGCCTCGGTGGGCGGCTATGACACGAACATCAGCCAGCAGAACTTCAGGCCCAGCACAATCTTCACCTATCTGCCGGGCAACGTAACGCCCCTGAAGACACCCATCAATCTGGCTGTCGATTACAGCGGCGGCACCTCAGCCACAGTAAGCTGGACAAGCTATGCACCAGCCTTCGACATCGAGGTGAACGGCATCGTGACAGAAGGCGTCAGCAATCCATGCACACTGACAGGACTGGAACTTGCCACTAAATATATAATAAAGGTACGCGCGAGGGACGGCGAGAATATGAGCGACTGGACAGAACCCGTCAGCTTCACCACCAGCCTCTCCGAACAGACATGCCAAATCCGACTTGAGCTTACAGACTTGTTCGGCGACGGATGGGGAAGTGCTGCCATCAAGGTTGTAGATGTCCTGACAGGCACAGAGCTTGGCACATTCACCAACACCGACGAGGCTAAAAAGAACGAGGCACAAGTCTATTACGTCGAGGTGCCCGACGGCCGCGACATCGAGTTCCAGTGGATAAAGGGCAGCTACGACCACGAGTGCGCCTATGCCGCATACGACGTGGCTGGCAACCTCATCTTCTCGGGAAGCAGGAGGATGACGACACCCGTCACTTACCAAGTGGACTGCAATGCCACCACGACGCCCGTCATCGCCTTGGTCAACAACGAGGACAACACCACTCGAATCGAAGACCTCGACGGCACAATGGGTTGCGAAGTCACCCTGCAGGGCCGCACGCTCTATAAGGACAACACATGGAACACCATCTGCCTGCCCTTCGACGCGACGATAGCCGAGAGCCCGCTCTCAGGAGCCGACGTGCGTGCTTTGAGCAGTGCAGCACTCGAAGGCGAGACAGTGATACTGAACTTCACCAGCGAAGGAGCCATCACAAGCCTCGTAGCCGGCACGCCATACATCATCCGATGGGCAAGCAGCGACAACATCCAGGAGCCCGTCTTCACTGACGTAACCATCGACAAGACCGTACGCGACGTCGTGTGCGACCTCGGCGAAGGCAAGACAGTCACCTTCAAGGGCACATACGGCCACACAACCTTCACAGCCACCGACCGGAGCATCCTCTTCATCGGAGCAGACAACAAACTCAACTATCCCCTGGCCGGCGCAACCATCGGTGCACAAAGGGCATTCTTCCAACTTCATGGCATTACAGCAGCAGAAGGGAATGCCGTCAAGCAATTCGTGCTCAACTTCGATGGCGACGACCCGACAGAACTGCAAATAGTAAACAGTAAATCGTCAAATAGTAAATGGTATGACCTCAATGGCCGCAAACTTACAGGCAAACCGACCCAAAAGGGTGTTTACATCCGAGACGGGGAAAAGGTCACAATCAAGTAACACCACACAGACCACAACAAGCGCTGCTCGACCAATCATCGGGCAGCGCTTTTTCTTTGCATCCAAACAGGTATGCCGATTCATCAAAAAAGGCACACCCATCTATCGGGAAAAGTATGCATGTACTTTGGCATAAGAATGCTAATACATTAGCAAAAGAATACAATTGCTTTGCAAAAGGTATGTTAACACCTGTATTGGGGCATTATTATGCCCTTATATTGTTATATTTATGCAGCAAGTATGCATAATGCATGCCTCATGTTAAAAAAACATGCGCTACGCTTGTCAGTTTTCACAAAAAAACTTAATTTTGTGGTCGGATTGTATATAAAAAAGGACAATTCTACTATTAATAATATATTGTTTAACTAAAGTTTTAACAACATGAAAAGGAAGACTACTTTCCTGGCGAAAGCATTCCTAATGCTGTTCGCCGTGCTCTTCAGCCTAACAGGAGCAAGGGCACAACAAGCCCTACCCTATGAGTATGGCTTCGAGAATAACGATCTGGCCGCAGAGGGCTGGACAATAGTCGATGGTGCTGGAAGCACTGGAATCAAAGAAGCAGCCAAGCAGAATGGCAGCTACGGATTCCAGTTCTATTACAACACCAATCCGCCTCAGTATCTGATCTCTCCCGAACTGACGGGAACAGAAAGTGGCGTGACGGTTGCTTTCTCTTACAAAAATCCCGGCTCTTATACTGAGACATTTAAAGTTGGTTATTCCACAACAACCAGCGATACAGATGCTTTTGAATGGGAAGCAGAGATTACAGCAACATCAGATTGGACATTGTACGAGAACACCTTCCCCGCTGGTACAAAGTATGTGGCAGTTGCCTATACAGCCAACGACCAGTTCAAGATGTACTTGGACGACTTCAGCTTTACTGTAAACACTGGTGTTGCAAAGCCCACCGGCCTTAAGGTCAGCTACGATGGCGGCACAGAGGCTACTGTAAGTTGGAGTAGCGACGCTTCTGCATTCGACATCGACTTGAACGACGTCGTAACAGAGGATGTTCCCAATCCTTACACCCTGAAAGGTCTTTCTCTTGGCACAACCTATACTATTAAGGTACGCGCGAAGGAAGGTACTGATGTCAGCGGCTGGTCAGCCCCTGTCAGCTTCACCACCGACTTCCCCGTATTTAGCCTGCCTTACGAAGATGGCTTCGAGGACGGTATTGCTGCATGGACGCTCGTGGATTGCACAAGCGGCACAGGTCTCAGTAACACACATAATGGAGGTGCCAAGGGCTTCGCTTTCAAATACAACTCCAATCCTCCTCAGTACCTGATTTCGCCCGAGTTTGAAGGCACATCTGCAATGACTGTATCGTTCTGGTACAGGATTCAGAACGCAAGTTATCCCGAGACATTCCAAGTTGGTTACTCCACAACAACCAAAGACGTTGGCGAGTTCACCTGGGGGGACGAGGTTACAGCCACCAACAACAATGATTGGCTGCAGTACGAAGCAGACTTCCCCAATGGCACGAAGTATGTTGCTGTCCGCTACAACTCCAATGACATGTACTATCTGTTCGTTGACGACTTCAGCTTCACTGTAAGCACAGGTGTTGCAAAGCCCACCGGTCTTAAGGTTGATAACATCGGTGCCAAGACTGCCGATTTGAGCTGGGCAGAGAACGGCGAAGCCACCGCTTGGGAGATTTGCCTGAACGATGACGAGGTTAACCTCATCCCTGCCGACAGCAATCCCTTCACACTGACTGGTCTTACTCCAGAAACAGACTACACGGCTAAGGTTCGTGCCGTCAGCGGTAGTGCGAAGAGCGCATGGAGCAATGAAGTCGCCTTCACCACTGATGTAGAATTCCCTGCTCCAAAAGATTTAGCTGTTGTACCTGCAGCTAAAACTGCTGAAGTCAGCTGGACTGGCAATGCTGATGCAACAAGCTACAACCTGCGCTACAGGGAAGCTCCATTGGGTGGCACTCTAACCACAGACTTTGAAGACAGCTCCTTGGGCGAATGGACAACCATTGATGCCGACGGTGACGGATTCTGCTGGGATCTTACAACCAATCTTGGAAACTTTAGCCACCACAATGAAAGTGCCGACTGTGTAACTTCTGGCAGCTATGACCCGAATGCAGGTGCTTTGAATCCCGACAACTATCTGGTTTCACCGCAAGTTCTTCTGGGCGGCAGCATTACCTTCTGGGCTTGCGCACAGGATGCCAGCTATGCAGCAGAACACTTCGGCGTAGCTGTTTCCACGACAAGCAATACCGATCCTTCTGCCTTCACCACCATTCAGGAGTGGACTATGACTTCCGCAGGAACTCCGAGTTCCAGAAGAAAAGCCGCAGGCACTTGGGGTGAATACACCGTTGATCTGAGCGCATACGCAGGACAGACAGGTTATGTGGCAATCCGCCACTTCAACTGCTCGGACTTCTTCTATCTCAACATCGACGACATCACCATCGAACAACCTGCTGGAACAGAAGAACCTTGGACAACCGTGACTGGCGCGACAAGCCCCTACACTATCGAAGGCCTCACACCTGAAACCAAATATCAAGTTGAGGTACAAGGTGTCTATGCAGACGGCGAAAGCAAGTGGGCAGGAACAAGCTTCACAACACTTGAGGACGTTCCAACACCTTCTGCTCTTGCAGTATCTGACGTTACTTGGGGTACTGCTCAGTTGAGTTGGACAGAGAACGGCACAGCTACCGCTTGGCAGATTTGTCTGGACGGCAACATGAACGACTTCATTGCAGCCGACAGCAATCCTTTCACTCTCACTGGCCTCACACCTGAGACAGAGTACACCGCTAAGGTTCGTGCCGTCAACGGCGAAAAGACCAGCAAGTGGAGTGAAGAGGTAACCTTCACCACAGATATACGCTTCCACGCTCCCACAGACGTGGTAGCAAGCAATGTGACCACCAATTCTGCTGAAATCTCTTGGACGGCCACAGATGCCGCTGCTACCAGCTTCGAGCTGCAGTATGCAGAAGGCAACGTATTCGGCAGCCTGCTTCGCTATGACGACGGAACACCCGCAACAAACATTGGTAACAGCTCTTCTGACACCTGGACTTGGGGTGTAATGTATCCCGGCAGCATGGTCAATGCTACCCAACTGGCTAAAGTCATCATCTATGAAGGCGGCTACAACACAGAAGACATCACCATCAACATCTACCAAGGTGGCGACTCTGCTCCTGAAACACTGCTCTACACAGAAACCGTAACTCCAGTAGGCGGCTTCCATGAGGTAACACTAGCAACGCCCGTTGCTGTCACTCCTGGACAGAACCTGTGGATTACCCTGACAGAAACCGGTACATACGTACTCGTATCTTGTGCCACGACCGAACCTAACAACCAGTGGGTATATAGTGGCTCATGGGCCAACATTGGCGACCTCGCTTCCTCTTTGGCTGGCTATGGCTGGATGATTCGTGCTGAAATCAACGACGGCATCGATCCTGCTACCGTAACTTGGACTTCTGTTGCAGACGTGACTTCTCCATACGAGCTGACTGGTCTGAATCCTGAAACAACCTATACCGCAAGTGTGAAGGCTGTTTATGGTACAGAAGGCGAGAGCAAGTGGACATCCACAACATTCAAGACTTTGTCTGAGAACCCTGTTCCTGCTAACATCGTTGCAGACCTCGCAGCCGACGGTGCAACCCTCACTTGGGAAGGCAAAGGCGACAGCTACAACGTACAGTACAGGACAGCAGAAGGAGTTAATCCTCTCTTCGAGGACGACTTTGCAAACAGTAATCTGGGTGACTGGACAACCGTTAACTTGGAAAATGGTGGTGGCGTTATGGATGGCGGTATCTTCGCATTCAAGTGGACATCCAATCCTCCGCAGTACCTCGTCTCTCCCGAACTGACCGGTATTGCCGCAGGAAACATCCTGACCTTCAACTATCGGTGCTATGATGCAAACTATCCCGAAACCTTCAAGGTGGGCTATTCTACAACTACCAATGATGTTGAAAACGACTTCACTTGGAGCACCGAAGTGACTGCAGGCAGCACAAGCCCACAAGTCTATACCCTGACACTACCTGCAGATGTCAAGTACATTTCCATCCAATGTACATCTGATGATATGTACTACTTCATCATTGACGGAATCAGCATCTACGATGTAATTCCCGCCAGCGCTTGGCAGGAAATGGCTGTGACAGATAAGACAGCTACTATTAGCGGCCTTGACAACAACAACATCCTTTATGAGTATCAGGTTCAGAGCGTGAAGGGCGGCAATACATCTGCTTGGAGCGCAATCCAAGACTTCGCCCTGATGACTTTGGACAGTGATGCTGACAACACCAGCGTGATTAATGCGTTCAACGGCAAGCAGGCTCACGTAACACTTGCTAACCGCACACTCTATCAGGACAATACATGGAATACCATCTGCTTGCCCTTCGACATGACTCTTGCAGAGGTTGATGCTTCTCCGCTCGCAGGTGGCGACGTCCGCACCCTTACCGACAACATCACTGTTGAGAACGAGAGCGTAACGCTGAACTTCACTGCTGAAGGCGAAGCACTCACGACATGGGGTGGCAACACATTCTTTGGCGGTGTTCCCTATATCGTTAAGTGGGCAAGCGGCAGCGGCATCGTTAATCCCGAATTTGCCAACGTGACCATTACCGCTGACAAATATTATGTTGGAGACAACACCAAGGTTAAATTCGAAGGTACTTACGCTCCGATAGACTTCGCTGCTGAAGAGAAGAGCATCCTCTTCATTGGTGCAGACAACAAGTTTAACTATCCTCTGGCAGGTGCCAAGATTGGTGCTATGCGCGGCTACTTCGAACTCATAGGCTATACTGCAGGTGAAGGAAACGGCGTGAAGATCTTCACCAACCTTGACGACGACGATGCTACCGGCATTGCTAACCTCAACGAGGTTAAGGACAGCAGTAACTGGTACGACATCAGCGGTCGCAAGCTCGCAGGCAAGCCCAGCGTGAAGGGTATCTATGTGAATGGTGGACGCAAAGTCACCATTAAGTGAGAATAACTGAGAGTTCGCTCGCACTCTCGGGTGCGAGCGGACCTAAATAACACTCAATAGAATCATTTAATAAATGGAGGACTTAAATATGAAAAAGACATATATGCAACCCACCACGAATGTGGAAAGCGCTCATCCTACAAATCTCTTATGTGAGAGCTTTAAGGGCGACACCAGCACCGGCCTCGTAGATGGCGGCGGCAGCAGCGGCGAAGCCCACGCTCTGGAAAGTGCCTGGAGTATTTGGGGTGACGAAGAATAAACCCCATTCATGATAAACAAGGCGTGGATAGTCATTCAACTATCCACGCTTAGTTTTTAAACACGACGTGTTAAGTTGTGCTACTCGGCACGTCGAAATGAGAAAGATGGCACGCCGAGTTGTCCAACTCGACGTGCCATCTTTTATATCATCCCTGCAGGTCCTTACAAACGATTGTCTTTAGGGAAGACAACTTGGGGCTTGAAGGTCTTTGCTTCCTCGAAATCCATAAGGGCATATGACATGATGATGACCGTATCCCCCACAAGCACTTTGCGGGCCGCAGCACCGTTCAGGCATATACAACCCGAGCCACGCTCGCCACGAATAACATACGTCTCAAAGCGCTCGCCGTTGTTGTTATCTACAACCTGCACCTTCTCGCCAGCAATGAGACCAGCTGCATCCATCAAATCCTCGTCGATGGTAATGCTGCCCATATAGTTAAGATTCGCCTCGGTCACTGTGACCATGTGAAGCTTTGACTTCAATACTTCTATTAACATCTTCTTTATTTATATCTTATATGGTCAATGAGTCGGATCGGCTTCGTGCCGCAGAAGACAGTGATGCAGCCTACGATGCTGGGCGCATCGTCCCATGAGCTGACGTCAGCCAGACTGTCTCCGTCCACGATGCTGAAGTACTGCACCTCCAAGCCATCAATCTTATTTATCTCCTCGACGACATAGTCATGCGTCTGCTGAACAGAAAGGCCCAATGAGCGGCTCTCCTTCATGATGCGATAGATGTTGGCAGCCGTCTTGCGTTCATCGTCAGTAAGTAACGTATTGCGACTGCTCATGGCCAGACCGTCTTCCTGACGAACAACAGGACAGGGCACGGCCTCCAACTTAAAGCCAAGGTCATCAATCATCCTGCGAATGACTGCAATCTGCTGATAGTCTTTCTCGCCGAAGTAAGCACGATCTGGCTCAACATACATGAAGAGCTTGCTCACAATCTGGCACACGCCATTGAAGTGTCCAGGACGCATCGCCCCCTCCATCACGCTGTCGGTAGGAGGATAACTGAACTGACGTGTGTCGGGCTCAGGGTAAATCTCCTTAACTGTTGGAGCGAAGGCGATGTCTGCCCCGCACTCCTCGAGCAAACGGCAGTCTGCCTCGAGCGTACGAGGATAGCGCTCCAAGTCCTTCGGGTCGTTGAACTGTGTTGGATTAAGGAAGATGCTTACGACTGTGACATCATTCTCTTTCACGCTTCTGCGAACAAGCGAAGCATGTCCCTCATGCAAGGCACCCATCGTCGGCACAAGACCGATGGTGCGTCCTTCTTTTCGTTGCTCTGCCAAACATTTGCGGAGCTGTTCAATAGTATTTATTACTTTCATGTAATAGACATAAAATCGTGCAAAGGTACTAATTTATTCATAATACATGGTTCATTATTCATAAATATTTTATGTTTTTCGCCTTAAAAGGTAAGAAAAGGAGCACTTACTCATTGTTATTTGCGAAAATAATCGTATCTTTGCGTAGATATTATAGTCTATAAAAAGATGAGCAAAGCCAAGAAGATACTCTTCGTCACACAAGAGATGATGCCTTTTGTGCCAGAGACCGACATGGCTCAGATGGGCAGATACCTGCCTCAAGCAGTTCAGGAGAAGAGTCGGGAAATACGCTCCTTCATGCCCAAATGGGGCACCATCAACGAGCGTCGTAACCAACTGCACGAAGTCATCAGGCTGAGCGGCATCAACATTGTCGTGGATGATACAGACCACCCACTTGTCATCAAGGTGGCAAGCATCCCTGCCGCCAGAATGCAAATCTACTTTATCGACAACGACGACTACTTCCTGCGTCGCAGCATGGCACTCGACGCAGAAGGCAAGGAGTATGACGACAATGCCGAACGCGCTGCCTTCTATGCCCGTGGTGTGCTGGAAACCATCAAGAAGTTGAAGTGGTCGCCAGACATCATCCACTGTCAAGGCTGGATGGGCAGTTTCCTTCCCCTGTACATCAAGACAGCCTATGCCGAAGAACCCTCCTTCCGCGACTGCAAGGTCATCTTTACTCCAGAGACACAGACCTTCACTTCCCCCGTTCCAGCAAACATGGACGGCATCATTGCCTTCCGCAATGCAACCATCTCTGCTACAAGAGGGCTGGGCGAGAAGAAACTCGTGCCTATGCTCAACAAACTTGGCATCAAGTATGCCGACGGCATCGGGTTCCTCGCAGAAAACGAAGACCTGACGAAGTATGCTGAAGGCATCGGAAAGCCATGTCTGCAACCAATCAGCACGGAAGAATATGGTATCCACTACCCAAACTTCTACGACACCATTTGGAACATCGGCAGAGTGGAAGAGGAAGAAAGTTAAACATTGAACATTTGACATTAAACATTGAATATTAAACAGACATATCAGGCATGGTATGCTTTCATGCTGGCCATCGCCTTCAGTTTCACAAGTTGCAGCGAAGACACTGGCTCGCTTGGCATCTTCCCCGGACAGGATGCCATCTCCACGGAACCTGCCACCTTCGGCATCCTTTCGAATAGCATGTCCAATGACATCGTGCCAGCTAACAGCACAGCCTGCTTCCTTGGCAAAGTCATCGACCCGGAGACAAACCAGGCCATCACAGCCACCTTTGCCGCACAATTCCATAACTACGAGAACTACGCCTTCCCCGACGAGGCACGCATCGTCAAGACAGACGGACATTTCTGCGACTCCATCGAAATACGTCTCTTCATCAAGAGCACATTCGGAGACAGGAACAATCCGATGAAGGTAGAAGTCCTGCGTCTCAGCATGAATGAGGACAAGTTACTCAAAGAGTCGGAAAGGCTTTACACCAACACAGACCTCACACGATTCGCCGAGACGGACGAGGAGCCCATCGCAACAAAGGTCTTCACGGCCACCGACTACATTCTGAGTGATGTTCAACGTGCCAGAGGAGACTACTCGAGCAACATACGCATCGTGCTGCCTCGCGAAGAGGGAGACAAGATTATGGAGAAGTACTACAGCAACCCCGACTTCTTCCGTGACTCCTATTCCTTCATCCGCAACGTCTGCGCAGGTTTCCTGTTCCGAACTGTTGGAGGCACAGGCACAATGCTCAACCTTGAGGTCAGCACAATGAACCTCAGCTTCACAGAAGAAGATAGTAATGGCAAAAAGACAGCTTCGATTTGTCGCTTCGCCGCAACACCCGAAGTCATACAAAGCACACAATTCGAAAGCAGCGGATTGTCTGTATCCGACCTCGTGGACAAAATGAATGCTGAGGAGAGTGACACCACAATGCTAAAGACACCTGCCGGCATCTGCACCGAACTTACTCTTCCAATCGACGAGATATTCAAGGGACATGAGAACGACAGCATCACGCGTGCCTCATTTACCCTTACCCGCATCAACAATCAGGATGAAGATGCCTTGGACGACGACTATGCTCTTGGCATTCCGCAGAACATTCTGCTTGTGCGTAAACAGAACTTCAGCCGTTTCTTCGAAGAACATCTGGTTAGCGACAACCAGCAGTCCTATACAACCCATTTCTTCAGCACGTCCAATGCCTATCGCTTCGACAACATCAGCCGCCTCATCTCATATTGTCAGTATGAGAAGAAGGCTGGTATGAAAGCATCCGGCATGACAGCAGAAGAATGGGAAACTGCCCATCCCGACTGGAATCGTGTCATAATTGTCCCTGTCACGATAGCCACAGCCTTGGACAGCAACGGCAATCCTTCACAAGTCTCCGTCAATCAAGACATGAGTCTTGGCAGCACGAAGCTTGTGCGCGGCACAGAAGCTGCACCCATCAATCTGCAGATAATCTACAGCCGCTTCGCCAGCAAATAATATCTTTTATAATACCAAATTACCACCGCTATGAAACATTTCATGCTCCTTGCGGCCATGTTCCTTTGTCTGGCCGTCATTATGCCAACATCTGCTCAAGCAGGTAAGAAGCGCGACGCTCGCGTAGCTTATGTACTGAAGAACCTCAGGCTCAAGGCCGACGTGCAGGCCAAGTTCAAGCCCGTGCTTGAAGCATACCTCAAAGAACTCTCTGACCTAAAAGATCCCTACAAGAAACTCAAAGATGACCTGCAGGATGCCATTGATGCCAATAAACTTACCGCAGCACAGTGCGACAGGCTCTTCGAAGAAAAGCAGAAGCAAGAAGAAAAAGAACCTGCCCTGAACCGTAAATGGTATGCTAAGTTTAAGACTGTCATCACAGCTCAGCAGGCATACAAGGCAATGAAGCTCAGCGACGACAAACTGGAATAACGTATGGCGACGACAGACGACAAGAAGATCATCTTCTCGATGGTCGGCGTAAGCAAGGTCATCCAGCAGAACCAGAAGCAAGTTCTCAAAGACATTTACCTCTCCTTCTTCTACGGAGCCAAGATAGGCATCGTGGGTATGAACGGTGCAGGTAAGTCCACGCTCCTGAAGATTATCGCAGGCATAGAGCAGCAGTATCAGGGCAACGTAGTGTGGAGCCCAGGCTACAGCGTGGGTTATCTTGAGCAGGAACCTAAGCTTGATGACGACAAGACGGTCATCGAAGTGGTGAAGGAAGGTGTTCAGCACATCGTGGATGCCTTGAAGGAATACGAGGAGATAAACCAGAAGTTCGGTCTGCCCGAGTACTACGAGGACGAAGACAAGATGAACCAACTCTTCGCCCGTCAGGGTGAGTTGCAGGACATCATCGACAGCACCGACGCCTGGAACTTGGACAGCAAGCTGGAGCGTGCAATGAGTGCGCTTCGTCTGCCGCCTTCCGACCAGCCTATCAATACGTTGAGTGGTGGCGAGCGTCGTCGTGTGGCACTCTGCCGCTTGCTCCTGCAGAAGCCCGATGTGCTGTTGCTCGACGAGCCCACCAACCATTTGGATGCCGAAAGCATCGACTGGCTTGAGCAACACCTCACACAATACGAAGGCACGGTCATTGCCGTAACGCACGACCGCTACTTCCTCGACGACGTAGCAGGCTGGATTCTCGAACTTGACCGAGGCGAAGGCATTCCCTGGCAAGGCAATTACTCCTCGTGGCTCGAGCAGAAGACCAAGCGCATGGAGCAGGAAGAGAAGGTGGCAAGCAAGCGTCGCAAGACGTTGGAGCGCGAGTTGGAATGGGTTCGCATGTCGCCCAAGGCTCGTCAGGCAAAGGGCAAGGCTCGTCTAAACAGCTACGACAAGTTGCTCAACGAAGAGCAAAAAGAGCGCGAGGAGAAGCTCGAGATATTCATCCCCAACGGCCCGCGCCTTGGCAACAAGGTCATCGAGGCACACGGCGTCTGCAAGGCTTTCGGCGAGAAGACACTGATCAAGGACCTCGACTTCATGCTGCCGCCGGGTGGCATCGTAGGCGTCATCGGACCGAACGGAGCAGGCAAGACGACGCTCTTCCGCATGATAATGGGACTGGAGAAGCCCGACGCAGGCACATTCGAGGTAGGCGAGACCGTCAAGATATCCTATGTTGACCAAAGCCATAAAGACATCAAGCCCGAGCTCTCCGTCTATCAGGTCATCAGCCAGGGCAACGAGCTGATGCGCATGGGCGGCCGCGACATCAACTGCCGCGCCTACCTGAGCCGCTTCAACTTCAGCGGCGCGGACCAGGAGAAGAAGTGCGGCGTGCTGTCTGGCGGTGAGCGCAATCGTCTGCATCTGGCTATGGCGCTCAAGCAGGAAGGCAATGTGCTGTTGCTCGACGAGCCGACGAACGACATCGACGTCAATACCCTGCGTGCTCTTGAGGAAGGCCTCGAGAACTTCGCGGGCTGTGCTGTCGTCATCAGCCACGACCGCTGGTTCCTTGACCGCATCTGCACCCACATCCTCGCCTACGAGGGCGATGGCAACGTCTTCTACTTCGAAGGCAGCTACACCGACTACGAGGCCAACAAGCTTAAGCGCCTCGGACTGGAAGAACCAAAGCGGATAAGGTATCGGAAGCTCATGGAAGATTAGAAGAAGTAGTCAGTAGTCAAGTAGTCAGTAGTTAAGCCAAAAGTATAGGCTGAAGGGCTTGAGAAATAGTAATGGCTTAACTACCAGCGAAGCGATAACTACTTAACTACTTATCTACATCAATGGCAAATGAAAGATGATTGTTATTAAGGACAAGGAATACGGCGGCGAGCGTCCGCTTTACAAACTTCATGATGCACGACTCGAGCATGTAACGATACACCTCGGGGAGTCCAGCATCAAGGAGAGCGGCAACATCGAGGCCTATGACTGCACGTTCCAGGGGAAGTATGTCTTCTGGGAATGCCGTAAGTTCCTTGCCCAAGACTGTCACTTCGAGGCTTCGGCCCGCTCTTCCCTCTGGTATAGCGAGAACGGCACACTCAACCATTGTCTGGTTGATGCCCCGAAGATGTTCCGAAGGATGCAGGGCATAGAGTTGCTGGACTGCCATTTCACCGATGGACAGGAAATGCTGTGGGACTGCGACCGACTTAGCATAAAGAATTGTTTGATTGAGAATGCTGACTATCTCTGCATGCGCACCGACAACATCCGCATCGACAACCTGCACCTCGAGGGCAACTATGCCTTCCAGTACAGCAAGAATGTGGAGATAAAGAACTCTTTGTTGAACAGCAAGGATGCGCTTTGGGACACAGAGAACGTCACGATTACCGACTGCGAGATCAATGGCGAGTACCTTGGTTGGTACAGCCGAGGCCTGACGCTCATCCGCTGCCACATCACCGGCGAACAGCCGTTGTGTTATTGCGAGAACCTGACTTTGGTGGATTGCACCTTCGGCGATGACGCTAATCTCATGCTCGAGTACAGCACTGTGAAGGCAAGCATCAAGGGAGACGTCCATAGCATCAAGAATCCGACCAGTGGCAACATTGTTGTCGCAGGCCATATCGGTGAACTCATCATCGACGAGAATCAGAAGGCACCGGCAGATTGCACTATCCATGAAGAAAAGGGGAGTTAAAGAAGTTAAAGGAGTTAATGAAGTTAAAAGACAATAGAATTGGAAGCAGCCAAAGGTATCGTCTTTAACTCCTTCAGCGAGCGAAGCGAGCGATAACTTCCTTAACTCCTTTAAATCCCCCGTCACAATGAACGATGAAATACACGCAGAGTAAAGACGCATTGCTCTCGCTCATACGAGAAGGCGGCAAGCTTGACTGGATAGCACAGGTCAAGCTTACCGCCTTGCTCAGTTTCCCCAGCATGTTGGCGCAGTTGGTGCACATCATGATGCAGTATATCGATGCCAGCATGGTAGGCAGCCTGGGGGCACAAGCCAGTGCGAGCATCGGCTTGGTGAGCACCAGCATTTGGCTCTTCGGCAGCCTATGTGCTGCGGTCAGCGTGGGTTTCTATGTTCAGGTGGCACATAAGATTGGTGCCAACGACTTTGCTGGAGCGCGAGAGGTACTGAGGCAGAGTTTCATGGCCTGCATTCTCTTTGCTTTGGTACTCAGTTGTATCGGCGTGAGCATCAGCCATTATCTGCCGCATTGGCTGGGCGGAGGCGAGGACATCTGCCACGATGCGAGCCTCTACTTCATGTTCTTCTCGATGTGCCTGCCCTTCTCGATGCTGAACTCGCTCTGTGCAGGCATGCTCCGATGCAGCGGCAACATGCACGTTCCAAGCATCCTGAACATCGGCCTTTGCCTGCTCGATGTCCTGTTCAATTGGTTGCTCATCTTCCCCTCACGTACCTATGAAGGTTCAATATTCAATATTCAATATTCAGTTGACATTCCTGGCGCAGGGCTTGGTGTAGCAGGTGCCGTCTTGGGAACCGCCATTGCTTTCATCATTTGTTCCTCGCTGATGTGCTACTTCACTGTTGTGCGGAGCAAAGAGCTTTCGCTCAGGCAGGACAGCGGAACCTTTATCCCTCAGAGGAGCACGCTGCGCGAGAGTTTCCGCATCAGTGCGCCAATTGCCGTGGAGCACGTCATCCTGTGCGGTGCCCAGATTGTGAGCACGATTATTGTTGCACCGCTTGGCACGATTGCGATTGCGGCCAACAGCTTCGGCATCACCGTTGAGGCACTCTGTTATATGCCAGGCTATGGTATCTCCGACGCTGCCACAACGCTCGTCGGACAGAGTCTGGGAGCAGGCCGTCGCTTCCTGGCACGCAGTTTCGGGCGTATCACACTGGGCATGGGCATAACGTTTATGACCCTGATGGCCGTGGTGATGTACTGCTGCTCGCCTGCCCTTATGAGCGTTATGACGCCCGACCTCGACGTCCAGCGGCTGACTGTTGAAATCCTTCGAATTGAAGCGTTTGCCGAACCGATGTTCGCCGCCAGCATTGTCTGCTACGGTATCTTCGTCGGTGCGCGCGACACACTGATTCCTTGCACGATGAACCTGGGCAGCATGTGGCTGGTGCGTATCGTCCTGGCATCTATTCTGGTCACTACGATGGGATTGCGTGGCGTCTGGATTGCAATGGCTATAGAACTTTGCTTCCGCGGCATCATCTTCCTCATCCGCTTCAGAGGCGACGGTTGGCTGAAGAAATTCTCTGTCAGCAAATAAACATCACCCTACCCTTTTCGAGGGAGTACTCCATACATTAGCATTCTTCGACCAACGCATGCTAAAGCATGGAACAACGCCCTATAGGGGAATGACTCTTCCTCTATAGGGCGTTATGAAAGGCTATTCTTAACCCTTTACGACAATGTTGAGTTCGTCGAGTTGTTTCTGGTCGATTGGACCAGGAGCATCCAGCATAACATCCCTGCCGCTGTTGTTCTTCGGGAAGGCAATGCAGTCGCGGATGCTGTCGAGCTCTGCAAAGAGGCTGACGAAGCGGTCCAGGCCGTAAGCCAAGCCTCCGTGAGGTGGTGCGCCGTACTTGAAGGCGTTCATCAGGAAGCCGAACTTCTGCTGAGCCTGTTCGGGCGTGAAGCCCAGAATCTCGAATATCTTCTGCTGCAGTTTGGCATCGTGGATACGAATGCTGCCGCCGCCCACCTCGACGCCGTTCACCACCATATCATAGGCGTTGGCACGCACGCTGGCGGGGTCTGTATCGAGCAGAGGAATGTCCTCGGGTTTGGGCGAAGTGAACGGATGGTGCATAGCCATCAGACGCTGCTCCTCGTCGCTCCACTCGTACATCGGGAAGTCGATGACCCAGAGGCACGAGTACTTGTTCTTCGGACGCAGGCCCATGCGGCTGCCCATCTCGAGACGGAGCTCGCTGAGCTGCTTGCGAACCTTCATGGCGTCGGGACCGCAGAGGATGAGGATGAGGTCGCCTGCCTTGGCATTCATCTTCTCCTTGAGAACTGCCAGGTTCTCGGGCGTATAGAACTTATCGACGGAACTCTTCACACTGCCATCCTCCTGAACGCGTGCATAGACGAGGCCCTTGGCACCAATCTGCGGACGCTTCACGAAGTCGGTCAGCTCGTCGAGCTGCTTACGGCTATAGACAGCCTGACCCTCGCAGCAGATGGCTCCGATGTAGGCAGCGTCGTCGAACACCTGGAAACCGGCCGGGAAGATGCTCTCCACCGTCTCGCGCGAAGCATTGTCAGGCTGGTTGTTCTTCAGTTCCACGAACTTCATGCCGAAACGTGTGTCGGGCTTGTCGCTGCCGTAGTATTTCATCGCGTCTGCCCACGTCATGCGGGGCAGTTCAGGGATGTCGATGCCCTTCAAAGCCTTGAAGAGGTGACGGCTCATTCCCTCGAACATCTGCAGGATGTCCTCCTGTTCAACGAACGACATCTCGCAGTCAATCTGCGTGAACTCCGGCTGGCGGTCAGCACGCAAGTCCTCGTCGCGGAAGCACTTCACAATCTGGAAGTAACGGTCCATGCCAGACACCATCAGCAGTTGCTTCAGTGTCTGAGGACTTTGAGGCAGGGCATAGAACTGACCCGGATTCATGCGGCTGGGCACAACGAAGTCGCGAGCACCCTCGGGCGTACTGTTCACCAAGACAGGCGTCTCTATCTCGAGGAAGCCTTGCTGGTCGAGGTAACGGCGTACCTCGAAGGCAAACTTGTGGCGCAACTCAAGGTTCTTGCGAACGCAAGGGCGACGCAGGTCGAGGTAACGATACTTCATGCGAAGGTCGTCGCCGCCATCACTCTCCTCTTCAATCGTGAAAGGAGGCGTCAGGCTCTCGTTCAATATGTTCAGCTCCGAGACGAGTATCTCGATGTCGCCCGTCGGAAGGTTCTTGTTCTTGGAATAGCGCTCGGCAACCTCGCCCTTTGCCTGGATGACGAACTCGCGTCCCAGACGTCCTGCCTGCTGACGAAGCTCTTCAGAAGCATCTTCGTTGAAGGCAAGCTGGGTAATGCCGTAACGGTCTCGCAGGTCAACAAACGTAAGAGCCCCCAAGTTGTGAACGCTCTGCACCCAACCTGCCAGGGTGACTTTCTCTCCTATGTTGGCGAGGCGCAACTCGCCGCATGTCTTTGTCCTATACATTAATTATTATATTAGAGGAATTAAAAGGGAAGTTAAAGCGGGATTAACGCGCTTCGCTAGTGGAAGTTAATTCGCTTCGCTCATGGACAATAGCTTAAGTTCCCAAGAGAATCGTCCAGCACGAAGTGCTTAACTTCCTGCCTGCGTAGCAGGCTTAACTTCCATTTTTTACTTCCATTTAACTTCCATTTAACAGCAAAGAGATGAACTGTTATCAGCCCATCCCTTTACCTTGTACGCCCTCAGGGGCTCGAACCCTGGACCCATTGATTAAGAGTCAATTGCTCTACCAACTGAGCTAAGGACGCATCGCTTTTGTTGTTTGTAGGTGCGTTTTTCTCGAAACGCGGTGCAAAGGTATGAACTTTTCTTTAATCTGCCAAATGTTTTGCCAACTTTTTTTCTTTTTATGTCAGAGAATAGAACTCTGAGGGCGTTTTCCTCTTCAGAATATCAAGCTCAAAGTCCACTCCAGGGATGATTCCATGCTGACGCAGCACCGCCTCTGCCGTCTTGCGCGCAAGCACAGGATGGTTGTTCTCTTCGCTCAAATGGCAAAGCCATACATGTCGCAGTTGCGGCGTTGCAGACTCTGCCAACAGATACGCCGCCTGTTCGTTGTTCAGGTGTCCTTTGTCGCTGCTGATGCGGTCTTTGAGGAAGGCCGAATACTTGCCCATAAGGAGCATATTGACATCATGGTTCGACTCCAAGACAAGATAATTGGCCAGCCCTACCTGCTCGCGAATTGTATCTGTAACATGACCAACGTCAGTGATAAGGCAGAAGCGAACACCATCTGCCTCGACAACATAACCCACGCAATCGCGACTGTCGTGCGGCACATCGAACGGCGTAATGCGGAAGTTGCCTATCTCTATAGGCTTACCCTTCTCCACGAAAGCCATACGGTTTGCCGGCACCTGAATCTTCAGGCAACGGTTGCAAGCAATGCCCTCGTGAACAAGTTGAGTCGCATAGATGGTCTTACCACATTCATTGGCGATGTTACCCACAGACTTGATATGGTCGGCATGGTCGTGCGTGACAAATACTGCCGACACATCATCCTCCAGACTCATATCCAAATCCTTGAGATACTTCTTCAGGGAGCGGATGCTAATGCCTGCATCAAGCAGTATGGATGTCTCGCCCGACTGCAAAAGATAGCAATTGCCACTGCTACCAGAGCCAAGTGATATGAATTTCATCCTTCTATTTGTTATATTTTACGTGCAAAGATACAAAATAATGTCACATGAAGCAAACTTTTGTACGATTTTGTTTTGAAGCAAACAATAAATTTACTAACTTTGTACGCAGAATTACCATTTTAGTATTAACTTAATAACAAACAACATGAAGAAAACATTACTTTTATTTGCAGCTGCGCTATTCTCACTGATGGCCAGCGCAGGCGACGGTCTTGTTGCCGTCGGCGCAAATGTAATTCTGTTGCCGTCTTCTTATTATGACAAAGACATTGAGTGGTCGGCATGGACATGGGTTTACAACTCTCAGACCGAATACGGAGAGTGGAACGACACTAACCCCAACTACAACGTCATTTGTGGCATAGACCCGCTTACTGAAGAGTATGGTCCCAGGCCTGACGCAGAAGGCAGACAGTGGTATGAGCCTGGCTTCGATATGGATTGGAAAGAAGGAGATGTCAACTTCGACGTATGGGATGCGGAGACTGGTGAAGACACGCCCATTTACTGGGAAGAGCACACCGCTCCCTTCAGCAGCGACGCAACGTGGGGAGGAAAGCCTTCCTATCAATGGACTGGCAACAGCATCATGGCCGACATCTATGTGCGCCGCACATTCACGACCGACCAGCTGCTCTCCGGCCCTGTCTTCCTGGCTTGCGGTCACGATGATGCTCCCTGCGAATACTACATCAACGGCGAGCTCGTGTTCCAGCGCACTGGTTTCGAGGGAGAATATACTGATAACGAAGGCAACATCCACTATGCACAAGGCTGGAACAATGCCGAGTACATTCAGCTGACCGATGAGCAAAAGGAACTCATCAAGTTGAATGGAGAAGAGAACCTCGTTGCTTTCCACGTTCACCAGAACTGGGGCGGCGCCTTTGCCGACTGTGGTCTCTACACCAAGATTGAGGGCGGCCTCGACATGGGTTACACCACACCTTGGGAAGGCAAAGTACTCTTCAACAACCGTGGCGGATACCTGCATGCTGTGAACAACCAACCTGTTGAGGACCCCAAACATCCTTGGTCAAAACTCTACGAGGCTCAGGAAGGCGACGAGTACACCTTCCTTATCCCTGGCTCCTGCTCTGAAGAGATGCTGGAAGATGCCACCATATATGATGACTACACGGATGATGAAGGATACGCTGATGTGGCTTGGAAGGAAATGATTCAGTTCAAGACTCCCATCAAGATTAAGGAAGACCATGGGTACACCTTCAAAGCAAGAGTGTTAGCCGACAAGCCTATCGAGCATCTTGTTGTGAAGCTCGGCGACAACAATGCCGACTACAAGACAGACTCTCTGGAACTGGCATACGACTACTTTGAAGTACCTGCTCCTGCAGAAGGCCAGACTGACTACAATGGCAAACTCATTGAACTTGAGTTTAATGCTCTTGAGAATGTTGACAACTTCATGATTGCTTTCGACTTCATTGGCGGCCAGGACAGCACGACAGTAACCATCAAGGACATGTCCCTGATTGGCGAGGACTATGACGACGAGGGAGAAGATAAGGAACTCTGGATTGGAACGCACTACTTCAACTTCTTCAACATGACCAAAGCCAACAAGCTATATGAGATTTGGGACGATGACCTCAATGATGGCGACGGCGGCACGAGAGAAGCTACTCAAGAAGAGATTGATGAAGGTACGTTTGACGACCTCACCATTACCTGCGAGGTCGTAGATGCTCCTGAAGTAACAGGCCGCGTAGAGACTATGGCTTGGACGTTACCCGACTTCGACGACTCTATGTGGGACGACCAAATGATGCCCGTCGGCAGTGCTGATTACACATATCGTGCAAGTGCATGGCCTGGTGGCAACAACACCAACTACTGGATTCGCCGTAACTTCGAGCTCGACAAGATTAACGAACGCGTTGAATATCAGTTGAACGTCTGCCACGATGATACATATTGGACTTACGTAAACGGCCACCTGCTTCAGCAGAATGGCGGCTGGACCGACGGCAAGAACCCTGTACAGGTTCACATCCCTGCCCGTTACCTCAATGTGGGCAAGAACGTTATTGCCACATACATCCAGCAGAACTGGGGCGGTCGCTTCTATGACTGCGGCATCAACGTAACAGAGGTTAACTACGATGATTGCCTCAAGCAGTTCAACGACGCTCTGGCATATGCTCAGAAAGACACGCTCCTGACCAATAAGATGAAGGCTGACGTACAGGCCATCGTTGCACGTGCACAGCAGTTCTATCAGGAGAACAGGAACGACGCTGCCGAGTTGAGGAGCTATGCAAGAGATAGCATAAGAGTAAACGTCAACAGAATCTTCGCTTACAGCAACGATGTTAAGACGCTCAAGGACACTTACGACATCTGCCGCAAGGAGAAGGACAATGGTTACTGGGGCACTGCTCTGACTGATGCTGTTGCAGCCCTCGACACTTGTGCAACAAACAGCCAGCTCACTCCATACCTCACGAACCTCCGCAATGGTCGCAAGGCTAACGCTATGGAACGCCACAACGAGAAGTTTGTAGGTACGAGCCGTCTTGAGATTGCCACGATGGATGATCTTGGCAATTTCGATGGCATTGCTCCCACATATTATATATATAATGTAGGCGCTAAGAACTTCCTCGGTGGTGGCGAAGACTGGGGTACACATCAAGTTGTTGAATATGCTTCCAATGCCATGATGCTTGTTCAGGCAATGCAGGATGTCGTTGATGAGGAAACGGGCGATATAATCGACGAGGAGCCTATTGAAGGTGCAGTCTTCATCGAGACCTTCCGTCCGAATGGTGACGTTGGCATTGCCGACTTCCTTGGCTGGAATGGCTATGTTGACAAAGACATGGGCAACAACCGTTGGGAACTCATTCCCGTAGAGGGCAAGCCCAATGTCTTTAACATTGCTCAGTACGGCCAGACCTTCGACGTGGCAGGCAAGACCTTCAATGGCACAGAGTTTGAGGCCGGCGGCAAGAAGTTGCTTGGTCTGCGCAGCGGCGACAATGGATTCGCTCCCTCATACTATCTAGTTGACACCGACTGCCATAGTCCTGAACTGGAGACTAACCAGTGGATGTTCATCTCGCGCGAAGAACTGCTTGGCTTCATTGCCACTGCAAGCAATGACAACCCTGTTGACCTCACCTTCCTCATCGAGAATCCTGGCTACGACCAGCGCTTGAGCATCGAAAGCTGGATCTTCAGCAATGGTGCCGTATGGGGACGTGGCACCAACCACCACAACTTCGTACTTGAATCATACAGTACAAATGAGTTCAGCAACTATCAGTCACTCTGGCCCGAAGAGGCTGAAGAGGCTCTGCCTGCAGGTAATTACCTGCTCACCGTTCAGGGTTACTATCGCGACGGCATAGAGCAGAAGCATGTCGAGAAGGTTCTCAATCACGAGCCTATTTCTCAGCGCGCCTTCATCTTTGCTGGCCCCGAATACTACGTAGACAATCCCGACATGTGCGAGACAATGCCTCTCATGCCCATCCACATCGAAGCCAACAAGGTGCCCGGCATCGGTTACACCTTCGGTGGCTTGAGGATGCCTGGTACATACGGCGGCCAGCCCATGTCTGCTTGCGAACAGGCTGCAAACGAATACTTCCAGTATGGCCTCTACCAGAACCGACTCCTTTTCACCATTCCTGAAGACGACCCAGGTTATACAACCTTCGGTATCGTCAAGACATATGACGAGGAGATACTTGCTGGTGACTGGATTGTAATGGACAACTGGCGCCTGAAGTACCTCGGCAACGGCGAGATTGATCCCGACGGCATCAAGGGCATCGAGTCCGACGAAATCAAGAAGACCAACACAGCCAGCAGGGGCATCTACAACATGCTCGGCCAGCGCCTCCAGAAGATTCAGAAGGGCGTGAACATCGTTGGCGGAAAGAAGATTATCAAGAAGTAAGCATCAGTCTTACTGACCTCATTATCAGGCGAGTCTGGCAGTTTTGCCAGGCTCGCCTTTTTTTGTTGCTCAACATGACACGCGTAGTTGCTAAACGCTCCACGTTATGATTGAAATTTCGGCGTGCCGAGTTTGCATATTCAACGTGCCGAGTTTGCATATTCGACGTGTCGAGTTTTTTCTTGCGGCATTTTATCAAGAAAAGATATCTTGCGCTTGCGACATTGCAAAAAAAGTCGTACCTTTACACGCGAAATATAATGTAAGAATATGATAAACGCTAAAAGTATACTCTTTCTGGCAGTTTTGTTGCTCCATATGCCGCTACTGGCACAAGAGTCGCGCATGGTGAAACCCAGCGACATCAAGCCAACGGCCTCGCTCTACGTGAACAACCGCGCTCCCCTGCCAGCCAATCCCTTCATCAAACTGGCTCCCGCAGCCGTCGTTCCCCGCGGATGGGTGGGCGAGATGCTCCTGAGGCAGAAGAACGGACTGAGCGGACAGCTCGGAGAAATCAGTGACTGGCTCGACAAGAAGGGCAACGCGTGGCTCGAACCCGGCGGCAGTCACGGCTGGGAAGAAGTGCCGTACTGGCTCCGAGGCTATGCCAACCTCGCTTACATCCTGAACGACAAGGCGTTGCTCGACGAGACGAAGTTCTGGATTGAGGGCATCCTGCGCAGCAGTCAGGCAGACGGTTTCCTCGGCCCCGTCAACGAGAACAAGGGCCGCAGGGAGCTTTGGGCGAACATGCTGGCACTCCAAATCCTGCAGGATTACTACGAGTGGAGTGGAGACGAGCGTGTCATCAAGGTGCTTACGGCATACTACAAGTGGCAGCTTGCCTATCCCGACGAGAAATTCCTGCGCGACTACTGGGAGAACAGCCGCGGCGGCGACAACCTGCTCTCCGTCATCTGGCTCTACAACAGGACTGGCGAGGAGTTCCTGCTCGAACTCTGCAAGAAGATACACCGCTGCACAGCCAACTGGATGCAGGAAAGCGGACTGCCCAACTGGCACAACGTCAATGTGGCAGAGTGCTTCCGCGAGCCCGCAGAATGGTACTTGGTAAGTGGCGACAAGGCCGCACTCAAAGCCACCTACAACGACTATCATCTCATCCGTCGCATCTATGGACAAGTGCCTGGAGGCATGTTCGGCAGCGACGAGAACTGCCGTCATGGCTACATCGACCCGCGTCAGGGCACCGAGACATGCGGCTTCGTCGAGCAAATGCTTTCAGACGAAATACTCATGGCACAGACCGGCGACCTCCTCTGGATGGAGAACCTCGAGGATGTTGCCTTCAATGATTACCCCGCAGCCCTCACCGAAGACATGCGGGCTCTGCGCTACCTTACCTGTCCCAATCAGGTTCAGGCCGACTCGAATAACCATAATCCGGGCGTTGACAACGGTGGCCCGTTCTTCTGCATGAACCCCTTCAGCAGTCGTTGCTGCCAACACAACCACTCGATGGGTTGGCCTTATTATGCCGAGAACCTCGTTCTGGCCAGTGCCGACGGCGGGGTGGCTCTGCTCATCTACGGCGACTGCACAGCCAAGCTCAAGGTGGCCAACGGTAAGGACATCGTGCTCGACGAACAGACACATTATCCCTTCAGCGAAGACATCAAGGTCGTCGTCTCCGGTCTCAAGAAGAAACAAACGGCAACCTTCCCGCTCTACTTGCGCATCCCAACGTGGACCGAGGGTGCACACATCACGGTGAACGGCCAGACCGTCGATTGCAAAGTTCGCAGCGGACTGCTCCGCATCAACCGCGAATGGCAAAATGGCGACGAGGTGTGCCTGCACTTCCCCATGCGCCTCACCAAACGTGTCTGGGCGCTCAACAAGAACTCTGTCTCAATCAACTACGGTCCGCTCACCATGAGCCTCAAGATAAAGGAACGCTACGACGAGAAAGACAGCCGCACGACCGCCATCGGCGACTCGCATTGGCAAGCAACTGCCGACCCGAGCAAGTGGCCGACCTACGAGATCTATGCCGACTCGCCCTGGAACTATGCACTCCACAGCAACCTGGGCGGCATGAAGGTCGAGTTCAAGGCTTGGCCCGAGAACAACTATCCATGGAGCCACGAAGGCACGCCCATCACGGTTAAGGCCAAAGGAGCCCGCGTCGAAGGCTGGGGACAAGATGCCACCGGCCTCTGCCAAGTGCTGCCCGACGCCGACGCACCACGTGGCAAAACGGAACGCATCACACTCATCCCCATGGGCGCAGCAAGGCTCCGCATCAGCGCCTTCCCGCTCTTGCGATAAAACGCTCCGTGGAGCATCGCCAGTCCTCCCGTGGGGGGACTGCAGTACTACCACGGGAAAACTCCAGTACTACCACGGTGGTACTGGGACGGACTAAGCAGGCGAGGCCCTCGGAGGAACACTCAGAACACTCAGACCTTTCAGATAACATTAATTATAAACCCTATGAAAAAACTATTTCTTTCTGCGCTCTTGGCAGTAGCTACCACAGCTTGCGCTCAGACTGCCGACTTCTTCAAGCCCTACATGGCTACCGACCTCCGTCTGCCCTCTGTACCCTTGATTGTCAACGACCCCTACTTCTCCATCTGGAGTCCGTATGACAAGCTCACCGACGGAACGACACGTCATTGGACAAACGACGAGAAGCCCATCCTCGGTCTGCTCCGCGTGGACGGCACGACCTACCGCTTCATGGGCGCTCAGCAGGACTACATCCTCTCCTCGATTGCCCCAATGTCCGACGAAGAGGCATGGGAAGGCAAGGTGAGCCGCGACAAGCAGAGCGGCGAAGGCTGGACAAAACCCTCGTTCGACGATAGTTCCTGGAAGGCAGAAAAAGCTGCATGGGGCAGCGAAGGCGAGAACATCAACAGCCGCTGGGGGCGTCAGGGCAGCGACATCTACATCCGTCGCAACGTCAACCTCAGCGAAGCTGACCTCTATGAAGACCTCTATCTCAAATACAGTCACGACGATGTGTTCGAACTCTATGTGAACGGCGTCAAGGTTGCAGATACAGGCGAGACTTGGGTCAACGGCGTGGTGCTTCATGCCGACGGCGACATCAAGAAACTCTTCCATAGCGGCAGCAACACAATTGCCGCTCACTGCCACAACACGACAGGCGGTGCCTACGCCGACTTCGGCCTTTTCAAGAACACAAAGCCCAAAGGTCAGGACATCAAGGTAGCTGAGCAGAAGAACATCGACGTGCTTGCCACCAACACCTACTACACCTTCTCGTGCGGCCCCGTTGAGCTCGACCTCGTCTTCACCGCACCGATGCTCATCGATGACTACGACCTCATCTCCATGCCCATTAACTACATTTCCTATCAGGTAAGGGCAACCGACCAGAAGAAGCACGACGTGCAGATCTTCTTCGGAGCCTCTCCCCTGCTGGCCGTCAATAAGGACACGCAGGCAACCATCACCACGATTGGCAACGAGGAAGGCGTGCGCTACGTCCGCACCGGTACCATCGAGCAGCCCATCCTCGCCAAGACGGGCGACGGTATCTGCATCGACTGGGGCTACTTCTACATTCCCGCCATCAACGGACAGGTCATGATGGGCACGCCCTCTGAGATTGAAGATGCTTTCGCACAGAGAGGCAACATCTTCCCGCAACGCGGTCAGGGCGGACGCGGCCAGGGCGGTCGCGGCGGTATGAACTGGTTCCGCGGCATCACAGCTCGCAAGGCTGCCGACATGCCCGTGCTTGCCTACACCCACGACTTTGGTTCCGTCGAGACTGCCACCAGCTACATGATGATGGGCTACGACGAGATTGAGGACATCGAATACTTCTACAACCGCTACAAAGGCTACTGGGCACACAGCGGAAGCGTCAGCATCTTCCAGGCTTTCAAGAGCATGCAGAGCCGCTACGCAGGCATCATGAACCGTTGCCGCCAGTTCGACAAGATGATCTACGACGACGGCATGAAGTCCGGCGGCAAGGAGTATGCCGAGATTCTCAGCGGTTCCTACCGTCACATGATGGCTGCCCACAAACTCTTCGAAGACAAGGACGGCAACCTGCTCTGGTTCTCGAAGGAAAACAACTCCAACGGCTGCGTCAACACCGTTGACCTGACTTATCCCGAAGCGCCTATCTTCCTGGCTTACAACCCTGAGCTTCAGAAGGCCATGATGACATCCATCTTCGACTACAGCCTCTCGGGCCGTTGGACCAAGCCCTTCGCCGCACACGACCTCGGACAGTATCCCCGTGCTAACGGGCAAGTTTATGGTGGTGACATGCCCCTCGAGGAGGCCGGCAACATGATTACACTTGCTGCAACTATCTGCATGCTCGACGGCAACACGTCCTACGTCGATAAGTACTTCGACATTATGACCACCTGGGCAGACTACCTTGTGGAGAACGGTTTGCACCCCGCCAACCAGCTCTGCACCGACGACTTCGCAGGCCATTGGGCAGGCAACTGTAACCTCGCCATCAAGGCCATCATGGGCGTCGCCGGCTATGCCGAGATTGCTAAGCTGATGGGCAAGGACGACGTTTACGCCAAGTACAACGCCAAAGCAAAGGAAATGGCTGCCGCTTGGGAAAGCGAGACTAAGGTGAAGGACCACTACGAACTCGCTTACGGCGCTGGTGCCGACACTTGGAGCCAGAAGTACAACATGGTTTGGGACAAGCTCTGGAAGACCAACATCATCCCCAACAACGCCATGCAGACCGAGGTGAAGTACTACCTGAAGAAGCAGAACAAGTACGGCCTGCCACTCGATGTACGCAAGGACTACACGAAGAGTGACTGGATTATGTGGTCCGCAGCCATGGCCGACACAGACAAGGACTTCCAGGCATTCGTCGCTCCGCTCTACAAGTACATCAACGAGACCCCGAGCCGCGTGCCCATCTCCGACTGGCACGACACGAAGACCGGCCGCATGACAGGCTTCAAGGCTCGCTCCGTCATCGGCGGCTACTGGATGAAGGTGCTCGCCGACAAGATGAAATAAGTAATAAAAGATGATTATCAGGCCCTCTCCCATAGGTTGGGAGGGGGCTTTAATACCTTAACTCCAATGAAAGACAACCATCTTTACATCGTGAAAGTCTTTTTCGTTATACTTTCACTGTTCTTGGCTGCCACAGCCACAACACGGGCTAACGACTATCTTGAAATTCAAAGTCACTATTCTCTCTATTCTGTTGGCCCTGAGGCCATACATGTGAAAGTGCCTCTCTGGGCATACGGACGCGTCAACAACTACTACATTGCCAATGGCAGCTACCTTTACTTCAAGTACAAAGGAAGCACTGACAAATGGTTTGCCGTCTATTTCAAGGCCGACCAAAAGGGAGAAAACGATGTCAACAACGGCAAGGGAAGCGGCGAAGTGTTCATCACGCCCGGCAGAGGAAACATCATCATCACCAATACCTACGATGGTGTCCGCCAGCAAGTAAACGAGTCGGAAGGCTGGAAAAAGTTCGTGGTGAAGCAAGGCGCGGTAGATGACTGCTCGCAGCTCACCACTTTGGAGTTCGACTGGTATCCACCCGAAAGTCTCACCGGCAAGGACTTTATATTAGGCATGTACCTGGAAATCAACAAGTACAGCAACGGGAGTCTCGCTTACAAGAAGGACTTCGAGTTTCCCACGACATTCACTGGAGGCAACAACCTGCAAGCCCCGCAGCTCTACACGCCCTACCTCTATGTCATCAACGAAGACGGCAACGCGGGGTATGGGCTGGCGGCAATGCCATACGTCACGTTCCAGACCCCCATTAACTACACCACCTCTCTCGATCCGATGCGTGAGATAAAAACGTCCTCGCGCTCGGGCAGCATCTATGTCAATACTGCAGACACCGTGCAGTCGAACGTCACGGCCGAATTTACCGTCTTCCGCGATGAATCGCTTGGCACGAAGACCCGCATAACATCATCGCCCACCAACATCCCCGCCTATCATCGCATCTACGACTTGGAAGCCAAAGAGGAAAAGGACGAATCAGGCAGCCTCACCGGCGCCAACACCATCAGCTGGGCAGTGCGCCACTCATCGGCACAAGACCTTATGGAAAGCGACTATTTCGAGGTGCAACGTGCATACAAGAGCGACTATTCGGATGCCAAGACGCTGGAAGTCGTAGCCATGCGGCGAGGCACAGACGAGTATTCGTACAGAGACAACAGCCGCTCGGAATGGAAGGACAGACATGTGATGAACGACACGCTGCCCGTCACATACTACGTTACAGACGAGGGCTACACCCTGACCGATGCCGACGGCAACAACATCTTTAGGATGAAGCTAAAACTGACAGCTCCGAATGTCATCATGCCAGCCCAACCTGTCTATTACCGTGTTCGTCGAGCCTCGTCGGCAGCATGGGGATGGGACCACGAATTTGCAAAGACCACCCAGGTCTATCGTCACAACTACCTGGCCCCATTGGCCAAAGAGCAACAAGACTATACATACGACAAGGACTTCAACGAGAATCACAAAGTCCACTTCAACCTGAAGATAGACAATGCCGACGTCCCCTATCAGCCCGTCAGCATCGAGGATTGTGAGCTGGAGTACGAGTTCACCCAATCTTGTTCGAATACAGCCGTGATGAACATCCATGTAGCCGACACTCTGATAAACTCCGTAAAAGAGATTTATTTCGAGACATACAAGGGCGGATACATCGAGGACCAACGCCAACGCCTTAAAGCCGGAGATAACAAAGTGACGGTAAAAGAGGGTGATAGTTTCTGCTTCTATATCGTGCCACGTGAAGGCACTATGTTTGAAGGATATAGTTACGCCTATAGGTATAAGTTTGTAAACCTATCGAGTGGTAATTTCGACAAATGGAACGGATACACCATCAATCTTGGCATTTCTTACTGCGACGTCTATAATTCCGGGGAAAAGGACTATAGATCGGAGTTTTGGAAAGAGAAAGGCGAAGCGAGCGACCTGAATCAGGCAAGAGCCCGCTGGGAAGAAGTGCAGGCTGGCGTCAAGCAGCAACTCTACGAACGCCTGTTCGGCACCCAAGTAAGCCACACAATAGGCAAGTGCCTGTGGGATCGCACAGCAAAGCTTATCCTGACTCGCCATCATGTAGAGACAGGTGAGGACATAGAAATCATCGTGCCACAGGACAGCATCCGCCGCCAAAGTGACGGCTCGTGGTTGGCTCACATCACTGATGTGGCAGCTTCGCCATGTACACATTATATATATAACGTGCGCATAGACCAAAGCGATGCCGACCTGCGTGTAAGTGACTCGACGCAACTTGCCCCAATCGTTATCAAAGGTCCCGAGCTATACTTCAATGAGGCAGCACGCATCCAGTTGTTCACCGCCACGCAGGGAGCCACAGAGGGAACGCTCGTCAACAGCGTGCTCCTAAACTGGCAGTCCACATCATCTGCGGTGGACAACTATGTGCTATGCCGCTTAGAAAAGGGTTCCGACCAAGTACCGGACACTCTGACCGTAACCACCGACAATACGTTCACCGACGAGACAGCCCTTCCTGGTGTGCATTACGAATATACAGTCACGGCACATTATGCCTGCAACGGCATCGCATCATCCAATAGCGCCACAGCAGAAGGGTGGCGAACCACATTCGGTCGAATAGCTGGTCACGTGACCTTAGCAGACAATAGTGGGCAGAAAGGTATCACCGTCACGCTGACAAAGGATGGGACACCTGTCCTTCAAACAACTACCGATACTTCAGGAGAGTTTGTATTCGAAAATGTAGAGTATGACCTAAAGAACGGCACATCCTTCATCATTACGCCTACCGCACAATACGGACAGTTCAGCTATAACAACAGCAGCTCCGGCGCTGCCACCGTCGTGCTATCTGCCGAGAATGCACTCGTAACAAGCCTCGACTTTGTGAACACGCTGGCCTATCGCCTGACAGGACGTGCGCTATACAAGCACTCCACCATTCCTGTGGCCGATGCATTGTTCATCCTCAATGGCGACACCATATGCCGAGGCGGACAACCTGTCCGTACGGGCACGGATGGCAGTTTTGAACTGCTCGTCCCCCGTCAGCCTGTGACACTACAAATTGCCAAGCAGAATCACACTTTCGAGGGCGACGGCATATTGGAGGTTGACGGCAGTACAACCTTCACACCCACTAAGCCCATTGACGGCATACGCTTCTATGACCAGACAAAAGTTCGTCTTGTAGGTCGCGTGGCAGGCGGTACAGAACAACAAAAGCTCAAACACGGCTTTGGCCTCGGACGCAATAACCTGGGCGATAACCTGCAGTTAGTTCTGATGCTGGAAGGTGACAACACAGCCCACATCGTTCATGACCCCGATGACCTTACACGTGATACTCTGATGCAAACAGTCGTCCAAGGCGGCACGACCAATACGCTTTTCGAACAGAAGCGCATCATCATCCATCCCGACCCCATTACGGGTGAATACGCAGCAGACCTCTTCCCTGTGAAATACAAGGTCGTGCAAGCAACAGCCAAGGGTTACGCCACACTCTTCCCCGCAAACACAGGCAGCGAGACCTTCGACCTCACAAATGCCCCGCAGACCCTCATCCACGACACGCTGGAATCTAACATCATCTCTTACAATGCCATTTATGACCGCATCTATCGCTCACCCGTTCAGGTGGCAATGACTCAGATGCAGTATGGCATGGCGTGCGACGGTCTGGGTGAGAAGACATTGGAGATGTCGTCCATGGCAGGAAAGGGCGAGGACATACCCGCCTACACAGTTCAAGCCGATGGCAGCGTCGACTACCTGCTCGGCTACCCCGTATTTATCATGGGCAGGAAATACCAGTTCCAGGTCTCTGCCTTTGAAGATTACCGCTACAACAATACTGCCGCAGGCCATCTTGACCGTGTGCCACAACGCGGCGGTAATGTGACTGTGCGCAATGGTATGGAGGGTGCCACACATAGCCAGACATACGCACTAGACAATGAGGGAAAGAACAAAAACGTCTTCCTTGAAATAAAAGACCTCGACTACGCCAACAGCGGCACGCAGGCTCTGCGCACTGTCACCACTGTGCTTGAAGCGGATGGCAGCTATCTGGAGACAGATGCCTTCCGTGCTTTCGTCAGTGGCAACAAGTTAGAGGCGGGAGATCTCCATGCTACGGATGCTGATATTGTGTTGCTCGACATCGTGCGCGACCCAGGCGGCATGAACAGTAGTGCATGGCTGGAAACAGGCACCACATATAAGTATGCATATAAGGAAAGCTACCACTGGGAGTTAGGTGCTGAGTTTGATCTCCAGTATGGAATGAATGTGACGCAGGATATTGGTATCACAACTCTTCCTGGCACATATATCGGCAGCACATATAACACAAGCAAGCAACTCAGCTTTAAATATCCAGCAGTGCATGAGTGGAAATGGGGATACACCTATTCATACGAATTTACTACCACCGACCGCATCAGTACTTCTTCATCCTATTCTAATGTAGGACGCAATGCCGACGTCTTCCTCGGAACTACCACCAGTATGCTGAGTGGCAAGGTCAAGTCCGTCGCCCTCATCAGCGACAGTCTATGGCAAGCACGCCAACCCGCCTACAATGCCGGCACACTCAAACTGCTGGCAAAGGGAATTGCTGCCGACGGCAAACCCTACTATCTGGTCACTGGGCAGAAAGTGACCATGGGCACACGCATCAACAACACTTTTGTCTATACCCAAACATATATTCTGAACACGCTCATACCCAACTTAGCCAAGGAACGGCAGGACAAGTTGGAGACATTTGCTAACGAAGAAGCGGCCCAGGCTGCTGCCGATGCGCGCGATGAAGTTGTATATTGGGACTTAGCCACCGACGCCTCCACTAACTTGAGGGACACCCTGAAAGCAGGAAGCTATAAAATGATTGTGCCGAGGCAAACAAACAAGCTATTCACCAACGAGGTGGCAGCCCTCGATAACATCATCCTCAAATGGATTACCATTCTCTACCATAACGAGAAGGAGAAAGTTGCTGCACGCATTTCGGGACAAAAGGTTGGAACATGGTCCGTTAGTGGCGGCACAAGCATCGCACATTCCGACTCCTATAATGCTGCAGCTGGCTACAATGAAATGCCTCAGGGTGGGGCTCTCTGGTTGTATGAGCTCGGCCAAACGGCTCCTGTGGATTTTGCCCAGAATTTCTTATCGCACTGGAAAGACATAGTGAAATTTTGGAAAGAACGCGGGAAAGATACTCTTGGAAAATCAGTTTCCGAGCTAGTTAGCCAATATAACAAAGACGGTGAACAGGAACATAAATCACCTGTGGAACTTGGCACTTTCACCAACGTGTCAAAATGGAATATCGAAATCACGCCTGTCTTTAGTTTCGAAGCCGATGACAACCGGAGTAAGGAGAAAGCGGTTTCACGTAAGACGGGCTTCACCATCAGTCCCGACCCCCATGGCGACATGACTATCAGTGTCTATCGAGCTCGCTTTGATGACGTGTGGGAAAACACCACCGAGAATATTCGCGACAATGTGGAAGCTCCCAACGACGATCTCTACGGCAGTTACGTATTCTTCACCGAAGAAGGTACCACCTACTGTCCCCATGAGGGCGAGGAGCGCACACTGTTCTATAACAAGGGTACGTTGCTAAACAACGACACCCGTTATGCCAGCAAGCCAGAGATGACAATTGACACTTACGAGCAAACCAATGTGCCTGCTGACAAAGCCGCCATTTTCCATCTTACCCTAATGAACAACGGGCAGGAAGAGTCTGGCAAGGCTGCCGACGGAGAAATGATGACGCTTTCGCTCGTTGGCGGGAATCCTGATGGCGCTGTGGTGACTATTGATGGTCAGAACCTTGCTGCTGGATATCCTGTTTATCTCAAAACGGGAGAACCGATGGTAAAGACACTTCAGGTAGTGCGTGGCACGGCTGATGACTACAACGACCTTGAGCTTATGCTCTCCCTTGATGACTGTCCGAAAGTATATAGCATCATTAAGCTTTCTGTCCATTATCTGCCCGTTAGTTGTGATGTAGCCATCACTCAGCCTCGCGACAAATGGATTATGAACACACTTTCGGCCAAGGATTCCATTGGTTATTACCTACCTATCAGCATAGATGGGTTCGACATCAACCACAAGAACTTCGATCACATAGAATTCCAATATAAACTCACCACAGAGAACAGTGATGCGTGGGTGAACATGTGTTCGTTCTATGCTAATGACTCACTCTACGCTCTTGCCACTGGCAACAAGGCTATGATAGAGAATGGTCGCATCGCACCCTTCCGTTTCTATGGTCATACCGACCCCAAGGAATTGAACTACGACCTGCGAGCCGTCTCGTTCTGTCGCCATGGTTCGGGCTTCGTCAGCAAATCCTCTCCTGTGCTTAGTGGTACGAAGGACACGCGACCGCCTGTTCTCTTTGGCAAGCCCTGGCCAGCCGACGGCATACTTACCATGACAGACGACATCAAACTGCGCTTCTCTGAAGCCATTGCCGGAAACTGGTTGGACGAGGATAACAACTTCCAGCTGCAAGGTGTCACCAACGAGGCCGGTTTCACACCATCCTCTTCACTGTATTTCGCAGGAACAGAAGAACAATCTGTCCGCTCACAAGCACTGCGCGGGCTGGCCATTACCGACCTGACAGTAGATATGATGATTCGCCCAGAAGAAACTGACAAAGAAATGACACTCTTTGCTCATGGCGATAGTCTCTACTCACTGGAGTTAGTGCTCACCAATGACAAACGGCTTAAGGCAGTCTTGAAGTCGGAAAAGAATCAGCCCGTCATCGCTTACTCTAAGCCCATGCAAACCCTTTCGACAAGCGATTTCACCAGAGTGATAATGGTCTATGACTTTGACAACTACACCATACGCTTCTATGCAGGAACAGGCGACATATCCGAGCATACTAACGTGTCCCCCTGGATGATTCAAAACGGGGCCTGCCCCATCGTCATAGGTAAGAGTCTGGATGGCACTGGAGCCTTCCAGGGCAACATGACTGAAGTACGCATCTGGACAACTCCTTTGACGCCCGACGAGATTGCCAACACACACCTGCGAAGACTTACGGGCTACGAATATGGTCTAATGGATTACTATCCGATGAATGAAGGCAGTGGAACAGAACTTACCGACCTGGCATCTGGTGCCACGTTGATGAGCAAGGGATTAAGTTGGGTGAATCCGCAGGGCATCTCGCTCGCTCTAAGTGGAGAGCAAGCAGAACTCCTGCCGACAAACTTCTCGCGAACTCCCGCTCAAGACTATACGCTGATGTTTTGGTTCCAACCGACTGAGACTGCAAAGGACTCCATCGCCCTCTTCACCACCTATATGAGCGACTCCATTACGATGCAGATAGGTTATGACGGCGAACGACTGTTCTTCTCTCAGGATAACATCCACGTCAGCAGTCCAGCCACATTGCAAGCAGGCGAGTGGCACCACCTGACTCTTTCTGTCAGCAAGACCTACAACACAGCCAACCTATACCTCGATGGAAACCTGATCCAGACGTTTGCATGCGAAAGTCTCAGAGGTTTGTCTGGTTCTCGCATTGCTCTTGGTGGATGGCTGAAGGGCAACATCGACGATGTCTGCCTGTTCGAGCAAGCCCTACCGCTCTCGCTTGTGAAGGAATTCGACAAGGCCACGCCTGTCGGTGACGAGATGGGACTTATCGCTCTACTCACATTCTCTGAGACACGTCGCAATCAGAACAACATCCCTGAACTTATTTTCTCTACGAACGACCAACGTCATTTCAAAGATGCCAATGGTAATCCTGTTAACAAGGTTTTGCCGTTGCTTGCCCAGAGAGATGATTACGTGAGCGACAAGAAAAACTATGCTCCTGTACGTGACCGCGGACATCTCTCCAATCTTAACTTTACATGGACCAGTCATAATGAGGAACTGCTCATTAACTTGAACATGCAAGACAGAGAAATCAACAAGCGCACACTTTATCTCACAGTACGCGATGTGGAAGATATGGCAGGCAACCGCCTTCCCTCCCCTGTTTCGTGGACAGTATATGCCGACCTGAACAGCATTCGCTGGGGAGAAAGGCGACACTCTGAAACCATCTACGACAACAACACCGAATGCCAGTTTAAGATGGATATCCTGAACACCACGGGCAGAACACAACACTACAGCATCACCGGATTGCCTGAATGGCTCAAAGTCACACCCGCACAGGGTACACTTGAAGCCGAAGAAGAGTCCACCGTTACCTTCACGGTAAAGAAAGGACTCGCGCCAAGGGAATACAATGCCGTCGTCTTCCTCACCGATGATCAGGACTTGACTGAGTCGCTCAACATAGACATCGACATACAAAGCAAATGTCCGTGGGATGAGATAGATACACGACGCTTTGAACGCAGCATGGCACTTCGGGCACAAGTCTTCACACTGAAGAACGGCACCGAGGTCATAGACACAGACACCAAAGATGTCGTGGCCATCACTATTGATGGCGAACTTGTTGGCCTTGGCTCTGTTACCTATGATGAGTACACGCACGGATATGTTTATATCACTGTCTTCGGCAATCGTTCATCGGAGGACAAGAAGCTCACTGCATGGCTTTGGCAGCACTCCACAGGAAGGACGTTGCTACTCTCAAGCGGAAACACCATGCTACGCTTCAGCGATGGCGGGACACTTGGATGTCCTCCGGCTGAGCCTGTCCGTCTCACAGCCACAGATGGCATGATGCAGACGATACACCTTGACGAAGGATGGACATGGGCATCATTCCCCTTCAAGCCTGAGGCCAACGGCATCATCAACGACATCCTCTTCAGCAAAACAGGATTCACAAACAACGATGAGATAAAGAGTCCGGCAACCAACAGCTTCTGCCGATACAACAGTGCCTCCTTGCTTTGGAATGGTTCGCTCTCGCAGATTAACCACAATCATGTCTTCTTGTTCCATACAGCTAAGGAGCATACACTCTATGTTTGTGGTAAAGCACTCACCACAGAGGAAGACCGCACCGTCCAGCTAAGGCCCGGATGGAATGTGCTCCCATATCTGCGCACAGAAAACCAGGATCTGCGCGATGCACTCGCCTCATACTATTCATACGCAACAGAAGGCGACATCGTTAAGAGTCACGATGAATTTGCCGTATTCTCTGCCGCAGGCAAGTGGGAAGGCAATCTCACATTCATGCAACCCGGTAGCGGATACATGCTCTATAGAAATGCCCAAACCGATGCATCGCTGACGTACAAATCCTCCTCGGATGATGCCCTGACCTATGCAAGCTATAGACCGGCGAAGAAAGTATCCTTCAGTAATCCCAGTGCAGCAACCAACATGACTATGATAGCCAAAGTTGCATCAATCTGGCAGGACGAGGATATGGAAGAGGGAGCTGGGCTTTCTGCCTACATTGGAGATGAACTTGTTGGCTTTGCACGTCCTCTCGTAGTGGAGGGCGATACATTGCTGATGCTGAACATCCAAAGCGATATGCCAGGCAAACTACGTTTCGAGTACGAAGGGCTGCCTGCTGAGATAGAAGACGGAACAGTGATGAGCTATCAAGCTGACAATCACTATGGCACAATAGCAACTCCTGTCGTCCTTACCCTCAGCCCATATGATGACGGCGCAGTCAAGAAACGTCTCATAGACGGCCGTATCTACATCTTCAAGGGTGAACATATATATAATGTACAGGGAGCTGCCGTGGCTAATCCGAAAAGGAGCAGCCACAGGTAGCCTCCATTGATTACCTGTCAAATATCAATCACAGACTATGAAACTATATATTCCTAATCTTCTGAGCCTCGCTGCCTGTGGATTGCTTCTTGCCTTCTCCGCATGCAAAAGCGATGACGACACCATTCCCCAGCCCTCTGGCACGCAGGAAACTCTGGTCAGCAATAAGGAGAAACCAGCTTGGCAAGATCCTACTGACCAGGACATGCCTGTCTCTATGACAGCAATAATCCGCGTCAACTTGAGCCTCTCCTATCCCCAGCAGATGGCAGCAATCAGCGAGTCCTCTGCTGGCGGACAAATACCAAGCCCCAACGACTTGCTTGCAGCTTTCTCTGGCGAGACATGCCTGGGAGTGGCACAATACATCGACGGCCTTTTCTTCCTTTATATTGCCAATCCACCCAAAGAAGCGGATCAAGCCATTGACCTTCGCTACTATTCAGCTACGCTTAAGAATATCTTCGAGGCAAAGAAAGCATGCACTTTCATAGCTGATGATTGCAAAGGGTCTGTTGCGGCACCACTTGAACCGAAATTCCTGAAAACAGATTGACAGCAGAGACTATTTTAATCATACACTATAAAGGAAATCTCTTCAGTTTCTAAGAACTGCTTTAACACAACAAGCCCCTTCCCTCGGCAAAAGAGAAGGGGCTTGTTATATTGAGAAACGGATGACTCTTATGCAGTGCTGACCTAGGAATAATTAAGGGGGATTCTGAGAAAGCTACAGGTCAATCGTCACGCCGCCCATGAAGGTTGCCTTGGGCATCGGGTAACCGAGGTTGATTTCATACTTCTGGGCAAGGAGGTTCTCGCCCTTTGCCCATATCTTCAACTGCTTGCAGATGCGGTAGCCGAGCGTCATGTGAAGCAGAGAGGCATTCTCCTGCACCGGGTTCGCGCCGCTTTGTGTATAGAGACCTACAAGTTGCTGGAAACCTGCAGCTGCAGTGAACTTGCCATAAGCGCAGTCAGCACCGATGTAGCCCTTGTAATCAGGAGCGCCCACGATTGCGTTATCCATGTGCAGATAGCTGTGGTTCGTGCTGAGACGCCAATGGTCATTGACCTTCCAGGCTGCCTCAACCTCCACACCCATGTTGCGGAACTCGCCGACATTCTGTGCCGGAGTCCTGGGCACAACGACTTGAATCATGTTCTTTCCGTCGATGAGGAAGAGGTTGACACCATAGGTCAGACGGCTGTCAAGCAGGCGATGATGCCAACTCAACTCGTAGTTGAGCATGCTTTCGGCACGGAGATCGGCATTAGCTGTGCCGTAGAGATACAGGTCTTTATAGGTCGGATTGCGGAAACCCTTACTGAACATGAACTTGAACTCGCCTATCTCGATGGGTCGGACAACGAGTCCTGCTTGCGGAATCCATTCGCCGCCTGCTTTCGAATGGTAGTCATAGCGAAGTCCGGCACTGAGGGTAACGTACTTGGTTATCTCTTGACGAACGTCGGCATAGCCAGCCACCTCGTTTGCATGCCCATGCGTACTCTGCATCCTTCGCTGGCCAGTCGTTACGGTGGCGCCACTTGCCTTGTCCTCATACCAAGCACGTCCATAGATATGTTGGTAGTCAAAACCTGCTGTGATGCGTGTCGATTTGGTGGCCATCACGCTTTGATAGAGCGAAACTCCAGCGACGGCATCGCGCGAGCGGAAGTAGTCTGTCTGCGGAGCCTTACCCGCTTCGAAGCCATCATCAATGTGATGATTGCCATAGTTGTTGTAGATGCTGATGGCACCGCTTGTCCCTGCGTAGTTGTTCTCCACAACGAGATTGGCCGAGCCGCGTGTGATGCTCTGGTCGTTATCGTACTTCGGAACCAAAATAGTACCGGGGTTGCTGGCGTTGAAGTGTGTGATGTCGGCCATCGCGCTTGCGTTCCAATGGCCTGACAACTTGTAGCCAAGACTGAGGAAGCCGCCATACTGCTCAAAGCCCATGTTGGGACGATGGTTGTCAGAGCGCTGGTATTGAGCCGCAACGGTGCTCGTGAAACGGCCTGCACGCAGTTGGTTACTGCCTTCCACCTGCACCGTTCCGTAGCTTCCGGCACCTGCATTGATAGTTGTATGCTGGGAGAGTTTACCCTCAGAAGATGGTTCGAGCTGTCGTGTGACGATATTCACCACGCCCCCCATCGCGTTGGAGCCGTAAAGAAGGCTGGCCGGGCCACGCAGCACCTCTACCCTATCGGCAATCATCGTCTGGTAAGCATCGGCAATGCCGTGTCCGAAGATGCCCTGATACTGCGGGTGTCCGTCGATGAGCACCAGCATTTGTCCTGCGCCGGAACTGAGGCCGCGCACGTTGATGCTACCTGAACCGCCTGTACTTACGCCGTATCCCATCATGCCTCGGCTGGTCAAGACGACTCCTGGCACTTCCTCCATGATGGTGGGCAGCACGCTGGTTCGTTCGTTAGCCAACAGCCTGTCGCGACCAATGGTGTTGACCGTCATGGGGAGATGGCGGACATCTGTGGCAGAGCGACTGCCCGTAACGACCACTTCAGCAATCCTGGTGGTGTCCTGAATGCTTTCGTCTTGATCGTTGGCCTGCAGAGAAAGACTCATGATGCCAGCCCCTAATAGTAATAATGTGCGGATTTGCATAACTTTTGGTTGTTTAGTGGTTTGGTTGTTTAGTGGTTTGGTCGTTTAGTGGTTTGGGGAAGAAACCGATGGATGATGGTAAATAAACCCTAACGACCAAACGACTAATTACCCAAACAACTAATTCGGTTGCAAAGGTATTAACAATGCCTGAACACAGCACAACCCAGATTTCGCAGTGTGTTACCGAATTTTCCCCTAACGGCTGAGATAGCGACTGAAATGCGATGTATTGTCGAAGTTTAGCCTGCTTGCCACCTCTTTCGCCGTGAGTTTCCCGTGCATCATCAAGTGTTTGATTTCCATCATAGTGAACTGCCTGATCCAATAACTTGGGGTGCGTCCGCTCACTTGGGTAGATATCTTGTGCAGATGCTTAGGGGACACACAGAGTTCCCCTGCGTAAAAAGCCACATCGCGGTGTGTCCTGTAGGTTCCCGACTCCAGCATGCGGATGAAGCGCGACATGATGTCGGCCGCCCTCAAGGTTGCCTCTTCATGTTCGAAAAGCGCGGCGTGAGCGTTCATGACGTCAAGATAAAGGGCTCGCATGCCTTGCAGCACAGCCTCCTGCCGGTAGTCGTCCGGCGTATGTTCGCTGCGGAAAGCGACATCCTTGAAGTCGTGCTCTACAACGGCAAGCGCGTCGCCCTCCAACTGGAAGATGGGGTGCATGAACAGGTGAAGCCATCCGCAGACGCCATAACTGCTGCCGGGCATGCAGCTGGCCTGTTGCTCGGCAGGCAGAAGAAGCTGGAGCATCTGGCAATCCGGCGAGGGAGAGATGTTTCCCACATGGCTTGCCATCGCTATCATGCAACAGCCCGCCGTGAGTTGATGCTCGCGGCCCGAGAAATGGAGCCGGCAAGTTCCGGCTGTACAAAGCAGGTGCAGAATCTGTTGTTGCATGATGTATTTAAATCTTTACCGCATCGCAAAAGTACTTATTTTAATTCATAATTCATAATTCTCAATTCATAATTATAAACTTCTCCACTAAAATAGTACAAACTATGAATTATTTGTCGTACCTTTGCACGCGAAATGATTAAATGGTAAATGATTTAACAGTAATTGAAAGATGCCACAGATTTCCGTACGAGGTGTTGAGATGCCGGAGTCGCCTATTCGCAAGTTGGCTCCTTTGGCTTATGCCGCAAAGGACAGAGGAATACATGTTTACCACCTGAACATCGGTCAGCCAGACCTTCCGACACCCAAGGCGGCGATTGACGCCATAAAGAATATCGACCGCACCATCCTCGAGTACAGTCCCAGCCAAGGTTATCTCAGCTATCGCAAGAAGTTGGTCGGCTACTACAGCAAGTACAACATCAACCTCACGCCTGATGATATCATCATCACCAGCGGTGGTAGCGAGGCGGTGTTGTTCTCCTTCCTAGCTTGTTTGAATCCGGGCGACGAGATAATCGTGCCGGAGCCTGCGTACGCAAACTACATGGCGTTTGCCATCTCGGCAGGTGCCGTCATCCGAACCATCACGACTACCATCGAGGAGGGCTTCTCCCTGCCGAAGGTCGAGAAGTTCGAGGAGCTCATCAACGAAAAGACGCGTGCCATCCTTATCTGTAATCCGAACAACCCGACGGGCTACCTCTACACCCGTCGCGAAATGAATCAGATACGCGACCTGGTCAAGAAGTACGACCTTTACCTGTTCAGCGACGAGGTTTATCGCGAGTTCATCTATACCGGCAGCCCTTACATCAGCGCTTGCCACCTGGAGGGAATCGAGAACAACGTCGTGCTTATCGACAGCGTGAGCAAGCGTTACAGCGAGTGCGGCATACGCATCGGCGCCCTCATCACCAAGAATAAAGAGGTGCGCAAGGCCGTCATGAAATTCTGTCAGGCACGCCTCAGTCCCCCACTCATCGGCCAGATTGCTGCCGAGGCAAGTCTTGACGAGCCCGAGGAGTATGGCCGCGAAGTCTATGACGAATATGTGGAACGACGCAAATGCCTCATCGACGGACTGAACAGGATACCCGGCGTTTACAGTCCCATCCCGATGGGAGCGTTCTACACGGTAGCCAAGTTGCCCGTCGATGATGCCGAGAAGTTCTGTGCCTGGTGCCTAAGCGACTTCAACTACGAGGGCGAGACAGTCATGTTGGCACCCGCCGCCGGCTTCTACACCACACCTGGCATCGGCAAGAACGAAGTCAGACTGGCTTACGTGCTGAAGAAAGAAGACCTCGTTCGCGCTTTGTTCGTACTGAGGAAGGCGCTTGAGGCGTATCCCGGAACAAGCCTCTCCTAAATCCTCCCCTAAAGGGAAGGACTTAACAATGCAGATGAAGCCTGTCGAACACCATAACAAGAAAAGAAGCCTCTCCCTTTAGGGGGAGGTTTGGAGGAGGCTTATGTTCACTTGGTTTGTCGCTAAACGGCTTTTCGCAGAAGGCGGAAGTAGCGGACGCGCCTCGCGTCTGGCCACGGGCATTGCTACCGTGGGCGTTGCTATCGGCTTGGCTGTGATGCTGGTCAGCGTGGCTATCGTACTTGGCTTCCAGAAAGAAGTGCAGGACAAGGTGCTGGGCTTTGGGGCGCACATCAAGGTGATGAACTACAGGAGCCTCGGCCAGCAAGAGTTCTCGCCCATCGTCATCGACGATTCCGTCACGTCGCGACTCACGACCATCCCTAATGTGGCGTCCGTAGCACGCTTCTGCACGAAGCCGGGCATGCTGAAGACCGACGCCAACTTCCGTGGCATAGCCATTCAAGGCATTGGCCAGGACTACGACAGCAGCTTTATCAGCAGCCACATGATCGAGGGCGAGATGCCTGAGTTCACAGACTCCGTCGGCTCGGGCAAACTGGTGATTTCGCAGGCGATGGCTCGCGAGATGCAGGTCGAGGTGGGCCAAACCATCTATGCCTACTTCTTTGAGCAAACGGTTCGGGCAAGGAAGTTCACCGTCGCAGGCATTTATCGCACCAATCTCACCGACTTCGACAAGAACTTTGCCTACACCGATCTCTTCACCATCCATCGCCTCTTGGGGTGGGACAGCCAGCAATATGCGGGAGCGGAGATAAGGTTGCAGGACTTCGAGAAGCTTGACGAGACCCTGATGTACGTGGTGAACGAAGTGAACCACAAGCAAGATGCTTACGGCAACTACTATTCCAGCATGAGCATTCGCATGGAACATCCGCAGATATTCGCTTGGCTGCGGCTGCTCGACATGGACATCGTGGTCATCCTTATCCTGATGATTTGCGTCTCCATCTTTACCGCGGTAAGCGGTTTGCTGATTATAATCTTGGAACGCACCAACTTTATTGGCATCATGAAGGCTTTGGGAGCACGCAACAAGCAAGTGCGGCACCTCTTCCTCAACTATGCGATGCTGATCATTCTGCGTGGCATCGTGCTTGGAAATATACTAGCTTTCGCCCTCATCTACCTACAGAAATACACGGGACTGGTCACTTTGGACCCCGATGTTTACTACGTCGAGGCCGTTCCTGTGCTGGTGAATTGGTGGTGGGTGCTTGCCATCGACCTCGGCACGCTTGTCATAAGTGCATTGGCCATGATTGTTCCGAGCTTCGTGGTGTCAAACATCACGCCTGCCAAGAGCATCCGCTTCGAATAGAAGCATTGCCCAATCTCCCTCACATTCCATGTCAATCGGGAAGAAGCCATGTTGCAAGGCGGCTTCTGTGAGCGTGTCAACATCCGGCTGATAAAAGCCGCTCAGGATCATTTTCCCTTTGTCTTTGACCACTTTGGCGAATTGCGGAAGGTCCTCAAGCAGGATGTTTCGGTTGATGTTGGCAATCAGGAGGTCGGCTTTGGGCTGTCCCTTGAGCATATAACTTGCGCCAACTTCGACATTGACATTCTTGTAAATCTTGTTCAGCAAGAGGTTATCCTTCGCATTCTCCACGCTCCATTCGTCGATGTCGTAGGCGAAGACATAGCTCGCGCCACGTTTCATGGCCATGATAGCCAGTATGCCTGTACCCGTTCCTGCGTCGATGACGTCCTTCCCCTCAAGGTCAAGTCGGGCAAGAGTCCGCAAGATGAGCCGCGTCGTCGAGTGGCTGCCGGTGCCGAAAGCCAGGCGAGGCGTGATGACGATGTCATACTGGGCAGGCGGCACATTTGTGTGTTTCACGTCGTGAACAACAATCAGAGCCTCCTCCTGACCTTCCTCTGAGGGGATGATGATCGGCTGAAATCCCTCTTCCTCCCAGACTTGGTTCCAATCTTCGTCAGGAGCCTCAGCCTTCGCATAACGGATTTCTACCTCGGGCAGGCAGAAGTTCCGGACCACCTGCCGCATCTCGTCCTCGTTCCAGACGCTCTGCTGAATGTAAGCCAGCACACCGCTCTCGGTCTGGGAGAACGACTCGAACCCGATCTCGGCCAGCATCGCCGACAGAATATCCGCAGCATCCTGGCTGAAGGGCTGTATCTCGCAAGTCACTTCAAAGTATTTCATCACTATACATTACTATATATATTACACGACTCGGCACGGGGCATTCGTTGATTCATCATGATGAATCAACGAGCTCGACACGTTAACTTTAGCAGGGCGACCCGTCGGGTTGGCCTTCGCGACACGTCAAGTCGATTGTTTCCCCACGATGAGTTGTTCAATTCCTCTGCAAATGTAACTCTTTTTTTCCAGTTGGGGAAATTTCCCCCACAAAATAGGCATTTCCCTTTTGCATATTGCGCAAAACTCCTTAACTTTGCATCGTAATTAATTTGAAATGCACCATGAAAGCTAACGTTATTTTCCTTATGATGCTATCGCTGGTATGCTTTAGCACATACGCACAGGACGACGACATGTACTCCTTTTCCAGCAAAAAGAAGGGGCAGCAGAAGACAACCGTTTCTGTGCAGAAAAACAACAGTGCAACCTATGATGATGAAGGCGAAGCCTTTGCCGACTATCACACAGGAGCACTTCGCGACGTCGATGAATACAACCGTCGTGGCGCGGCTCAGCCTGGAGGAACGCCCTCCTATGAACTGAAGGGCGACACACTCCTCGTGACGACTCAGCCCTCGCAGAACGAGTATGCAGGCTACGACGCAGGCTATGACGCAGGTTACCACGATGGTCTCTACGACGGAGACTTCTGTCTCACGTCCCGTCTGTATCGCTATCATGGCTTCCGCTTCTACGATCCCTACATCTGGGACTACTGCTACGGATGGTACGACCCATGGTACGATCCCTGGTACGGCTGGTATGCACCCTACTATCGCTACGGCTACTACAGCTGGTACGACTGGGGCTGGGGCTATCGCACCTACTATGGATGGCACAATGGATGGTATTATCCTCACTACTATGGCGGCGGTTATTACGGCGGACACATTGCTCGTCGTCAAAGTCCGGCAAGCCACAACCTCAGACCACACTCTACTGCATATAGCGGACGCACTGGAGGCAGCAGGCTTTCGACAGGTCGCAACGACGGCTCTCGCAGGTCATCTTCAGTCAGTACACGCGACGGAAGCAGGTACGACGGCTCTCGCAGCGTCTATCAGACACCGTCTCGCAGCAGCAGAAGCAACGAAGCGACACGCGGAAACACGAGCTCAACTCGCAGCAGCAGCATGTCAACCTCGCGCGGAACCTTTAGCAATAGCTCATCCAGAAGCAGCAATACGTACAACAACAGCTCTTCAAGAAGCAGCAGCACCTACAGCAGCTCCCCAACAAGAAGCAGCAGCACGTACAGCAGCAGCCCATCGAGAAGCAGCAGCAGCTACAGCAGCAGTCCCTCGAGAAGCAGCGGAAGCTTCGGCGGAGGAGGCTTCAGCGGAGGAGGCGGAGGCGGCTTCAGCGGCGGTGGCGCACGCAGTGGCGGCGGACGCAGATAAAGGCACAAAACCCTCTATGCTCCCCCTTGGGGGAGTGTCTTGGAAAGGGTAAACAATAAATATAACACGGCTAACATCCTAATATGTCAACTATGAATACTTCTTATTTATATCACTCCCCAAAAGGGGGAGCAAGGAGGGGGCTTTCTCTTCTCTTGCTTCTGGCACTGTCAATTGCTGCCAAAGCACAGGACACATACTTGAACGAACGCATCACAAACAGCTCGAGCGACGTCATCGGCACAGCTCGCTACGTCGGCATGGGCGGCGCCCTTGGTGCACTCGGTGCAGACATGAGCGTCATCAGCTGGAACCCAGCAGGCATCGGACTGTATCGCAAGAACGACATCGCCCTGACCTTTGGCGGAACTTGGGGTAAGTCAAGCATCGACGAAGTGAATCGCGGCAAAGGAACATTCGACCAGGCCGGCTTCGTATTCAATATGAAAACAGGCGGCGAAACGTGTCCCTACATCAACTTCGCCTTCAACTATCAGAAGAAGATTAACTTCAACCACAACTTCTATGCTGACAACGCCAACCTGGGCGGCCTGAGTCAGATGGACCAAGTGGCTGGTCTGACAGACTACGTGACTGACAACAACACCTCGCTTGCCGGCCTGGCCAAAGACAATGACTTCTTCAAAGCTGACGGACAATACCTATACAACGAAATACGCTCCTCGAATAATGAATACACGCACCACAGCGAAGGCTCCCTACAGTCGTTCGACTTCAACCTGAGCACCAATGTCAACAACCGCGCCTTCCTCGGCCTAACTGTCGGTGTGGACAACATGCGCTATAGCGGATGGAACTCTTATTGGGAATTCCTGAATGGCGAATACAATCACGACGTGTACAACGACGTCCGCATCACCGGCACTGGCATCAACGTGAAGCTTGGCACCATCATACGTCCCATCGAGGATAGTCCCTTCCGCTTCGGCTTCGCAGTGGAGACCCCGACATGGTATCGCCTGCGCAACAGCACAGTAATGAACCTCAACGACCTATATAGGGACGGCGTTGAAAGCTACCTGAAGTTTACTTTACGCTCGCCTTGGAAGGTACGTGCCAGCCTTGGCAGCACCATCGGAAGCAGCTTCGCCTGGGATGTTGACTATGAATATGCTGCCTACAACAAGTCCAGCATGGGTTATCCCGGGAACGACGATTACTATTATGGCACTATTCATGACGGCTACAAGGACGTCGCTATGAATAGACACACACGCGACAACCTGCGCGGCACACATACTTTACGTGTCGGCCTCGAAGCCAATGCCACAAAGAACCTCTCCTTCCGCCTGGGCTACAACCTGAGTACTTCTGCCTATAAGAAGGATATCAGCTTCGACCAACTTCGCATAGCAGACGATGGCAGCACAGCGATGAGAGACTATGCCACTAACACAAACTACATGCGACTTGGCAATACCAACATCATCACCTTGGGTATGGGTTATCACTACAAGAAGTTCTATGTTGACCTCGCCTACAAGGTTCGCAACCAAAAGGCAGACTTCTACGCTTTCGACACAAGCTTCACGACCAACGACCCAGTGTACGAGAGGAATGTCGCAAGCATATATGATGATCTGTCGCAGGCCATCGACCCCGTCAATGTTGACCTGACGAGGCACACCATCACATGTACATTAGGCTTTAAGTTCTAATCGTGGACTAAAACCTTTCGCCCGGACATGATATAAAGTCCAGGCTGCAGCGGCCGACGCTCCTGTTTAATACCCTTCAGGTCATAGACAGAGGCGTCGGTCTCCTTATATATATAATAAGGTATAGCTATTCCGTCTTCGTCCTCCACCAGTATGCCATAGATATGAAAGGCATAGAGGGCAGGCGATTCGGCATTGTTCATGCCGGCAGAAGTGCGGGGAAAGACAAGCTTTACATAGCGTCCGCGAACTGGCGTGGAGAGGGAAACGGTCTTCTTATTCGTTGAACCTGCGTTTTTTCGGTCAGCCACCTGTGTCCAGCAGGTATTGCTGTCGCCTGACTTTGTAATGAGGCTCAGGTCGGGCATCTCTTGGCTGATGAACATCTGATAGGCATTCATGTTCGTGGCATCCGAGTCGATACTCTTGGCGTCCCACAGCAAGAGACGCTTGATGTCGTAGGTCTGTTCCAAATCAACAATGACGTAACGGTAAGGGTCGCTGCCCTGCTGGGGTGTCGTAGGACGCCACGGACGCTCGGCAGCCGGCGTGCCTGTCAGCAGATTGAGTGCGCTCTTGGTGGCATCAGGCGCGTCGCAGGCAGCAAGGATGCTCTTTCCGATGCTGACGTTACCATCAGTTCTGGGCAATTCACTCACGAAGCATCCATAGACGTCGCAGCCATAAAGGCGAATCGCATTGTCCGCCTCGCCGCTGGGGCGCGTGCCGCGAGAGAACACGAGCTTCAGGTAACGGACTTCCGTAGCAGGGAATGAGATGTCCTTCACTGCTTTGTCGCCCACTCCTTCCTCGTGTGCCAAGAAGCTCCACTCCTCGCCTGTCTTGGTCCTGCCATACACCCAATACTCCGGCACATTACCGCAATTCGTCTCATGCCCTTCGACATCTCGAAAGACGAGCCTGTTCACTTCGTACATCCCAGTGAACTCCAAGACGAGCCACGGCTGCTCGGTGCTTGCGTCGCACCACTTCCTGCCGGGATAGATGTAACTGGTGTTCATGTAGCAAGGCCTTTCGCCTTCGCTGGCATAACCGCTTGCAGAGTTTACAAAGCAAGTCATCTTGCCCGTCCCAAGCGCAGTTTGTTGGTTAATGACGCCTTCCGGGACGTTTGCCGTAACAATAGGATCGCCCTCATGAGGCGATACTTCTGGGTCGCAGACGGCAACGCCGACGAACGAGTCGGCACAGCCATAATAGAGGAACCACTTACCTTGATGCCAGACGAGGCCTTCCGTAAAGACCGTTCCGGCAGCATATTGTCCGCTCTTCTCAAAGTCGGCAATGGGACGGAAGAAAGGCTTGTCGAGTCGGTCAACGAGCTGAAGCGGGTTGTTCTTGCTGAAGAGCATCTGCCCGGCTGCATATGTGCCGGCTGCATAGCAAGCATCTCCGTTGCTACCACTCGCATTCTTTCCATTATATATAAGTACGATGCCGTTCTCCGTGACGACCGCTGGCGGCCCACATTCAGCGAAGCTACTGTCGAAGAAGCCTTTTCTGGTCCTTGCCAAATAGAGGAGCTCCGTGTTACTATCCACGATGGGTGTCCACGTAACAAGGTCGTCGCTGGTTGCTCCGCAGACCCATGACTCGCCCCAATACATGAAGTATTTGCTCTCGCCGTTCACCATTATCTTTGCCGCTTGCAGGCGTCCGTCCTTAATCTCCGTGACGATGGAACCCGACTTGCATGCCAAGTTGGCAAACTTGCCGTCGTATGCCGTGCGGAAACACGGGCCATGATGTGTCCAGGTCCTGAGGTCGCGACTCGTTGCAACACTCAGTCGTGCCGTCTTTCGGTTCCATGAAGTGTGGGTCATCACGTAGAGCGGCGCTCCATCCACCTCGGCTTCAACGACTCTTGGGTCTTCCGTGCCGCCTGGCCACTCGTATTCCTGCGAGACAGACGACTGGTCGGGATACATGACAGGTGAAGGCGAACGATAATCCACGGCCAGTCCATCCTGGCTTTCCACCAAGCCTATTCGCGACGTACGCTTGCCGATGCCGGCATTCGGATCGTCCTCAGCACGGTAGAGCACGCAGACCTTGCCGCCTTTCACCACGGCTGCGGGATTAAATGTGTCTGCACATTCCCATCGCACATTTGCCTTCTTCATCGGACAATAAAAGAGGTTATCAGCAATGGGGCTGACCATCGGATTCTTTCCTTCAGGTCGCGTGAAGCCACCAATTGCCCAATATGGCAGGACATTATCGCCAGCAAAAGCAGTAAGGGCGAGGAGCAAAAGTATTATAGAAAGGAGTCGTTTCATAATGCGCCACAAAGATACGAATAAAATACCACAATTATACATTATGTTTCAAATAAAAACCGTATCTTTGTCATCAAGATAATTATGAAAGGGAAAGTGTTTCATTTCCCAACAACCAATTTAGGCATTACCTGTAACGCACTCTTGAGATGCTACATCACTTCATTCTGACACGATTCAACATACGTCTCTTTCGCTACGACAAGCATGGACGAAGCATAAACAAGCCGTCGTGGTTAGACGAACGACTCAATCTCTTCGAGACGTACACCCTGCCTTCCGTCATCGGACAGACGTGTCAGGACTTCACATGGATACTCCTCGTTGACAGCCAGACGCCAGAATCTTATCGCAAAAGGATGATGGGCTATCGCAAACAATGCCAACAGATTACTTTTGTTGCTGTTAAGGAAGAACAAGGATGGCAGTTCGCGAATATCTTCCAGCAAGTAGTAAATAAGTTACTTAAAGAAAGAGGAGCGAAAGAAGGGGACGTCTGCCTGACGACTTATTTTGATAACGATGACTGTCTTAACAGGGATTATGTCAAAGACATCCATGACATCTTGCAGAAGAACGACAATAACATCTTGCAGGGAGATGGGGTCTTAGCATTCGATTACGGCATCCAATACTACACAGAGCTTGGCATCGCGACAAGAGTCAAATATGCTAACAACCACTTTATCACTTTGTTCGAGAGAATCTCGTCTGCCGAGAATCCTTCAGTCCGCACGTGCTATGGCTATGGCTCACATTTCGAAATTGAAAAGAGGAAAGCCGCGCCCGTTCATCACGTTACGCTTGCAGACAAGCCAATGTGGGTCGAGGTTATTCACAAGGACAATGTGGACAATGATGTAAAGATGACGCTCGACACATCTTTCATCGATGACAGACATCTTTTGCAAAGGGATTTCTCGCTCGACATCACTTTACAGACAGGCAGAAAGGCAGCATTCTTTGCCCGCTACCTTAAGCAGATGTGGCGTCGCTTCCGTGATAAACTATTTCCACGCCAGTGGTAATAGCCCCCGAGGACACTATTCCTCTGGGAAGAGGCCGTAGAGTTTCGCGTCGATTTGTTCAGTGATGCGCTGGAAGTCGGCAGTGTTTGCCTCGAACTTCAACGTGTCGCCATCCACGATGAGGAGTTTGCCGGGATAGTTCTTTATCCATTCCTCGTAGCGATCATTCAGGCCGCTCAGGTAGTCGATGCGTATGCTTTGCTCGTACTCGCGACCTCGTTTGGCAATCTGAGCAATGAGGTTTGGGATGCTGCTGCGTATGTAGATGAGCAAGTCAGGCAGTCCCACGAGCGACATCATCAGGTCGAAGAGGTCGCTGTAGTTCTTGAAGTCGCGGTCGCTCATGTAGCCTTGTGCATGAAGATTGGGTGCGAAGATGCGTGCGTCCTCGAAGATAGTGCGATCCTGAATGATGGTATCCTTGCTCTTTGATATCTCCACGACGTCGCGGAAGCGCTTATTCAGGAAGTAGATTTGCAGGTTGAAACTCCATCGATTCATGTCTTGATAGAAGTCCTCGAGGTAAGGATTTACATCAACTGGCTCGAAGCGAGGTGTCCAGCCATAGCGCTTGACGAGCAATTTAGTGAGGGTGGTCTTGCCGCACCCTATGTTTCCGGCTACTGCTATATGCATAATATGAGCCCCTCTCCCTAACCCTCCCCCAAAGGGGAGGGAACTGCAAGCAGGGGTTCGGGCAGTTTATATAACTATGAACTCTTATCTCTCAACTCTTCACTCATTTAGTGGGAACATGCCGTAGAGCAGTCCGTCTATCTTGTCGGTGATGTCTTTGAAGTCTTTTGGGTTGTGTTGGTAGTCGATATTGTCAACCTCGACGGTCAGGACCTTACCCTTATACTTATTATATATAAAGTCTTCGTAGAGGTCGTTCAAGCCTTTGAGGTACTCCAACTGTATGGTTTGTTCGCATTCTCGGCCACGTTTCTGGATGTTGTGGACAAGGTGGGGAACGCTGGCACGCAGGTAAATCATGAGATCCGGGTAGCGGGCAATGTCCGTCATGTGTCCGAAGAGTTCCATGAAGGTGTCGAAGTCGCGGTCGCTCAGGTTGCCCATCCGCTTGTTGTTGGTAGCGAAGACGTACACACCTTCGTATATGGAGCGGTCCTGAATCGTGTCTTTCCCGCTCTTCTGCATCTCCATGAGGTCGCGGAAACGCTCCTTCAGGAAGAACACCTCCATGGGGAACGACCAGCGCTGGATGTCCTTGTAGTAATCCTCGAGATAGGGATTGTACGTAACCTGCTCGTACTTCGGCTCCCAATGGTAGTGCCGCGCGAGCATTTCGGTCAGCGTAGTCTTGCCGCTGCCTATGTTTCCTGCGATAACTATGTACATTCTTTGTGGTATGACTCCACAAAGATACACTTTTTTTCGCTTACTGCAAAACCTTTTGTAACTTTTTTGGCTTTACTTCTTTCCACGAACAGTGGAAGGGAGCATTATGTCGGACACGCCATAGCGGTCAAGGAAGACGCTTCGGTCAACGTGTCCCCTGATGCCGTCCACGTAGCTGGAGCTGGTGAACTGCCACAGCACGATGGGCACATCCTCGCTCAGGCCTGGGAATTCATCTGCGTAGCGAGCCACGAAGAACTTGTATTCGGTGAACTTTCCTTCGAGGTATTTGGCATAGAAGTTCACGCCTGTATAGATGATTGGCTTCACGCCGAACATGCGTTCCACACCCTCGAGGAAGGCTTTCAGCCTGCCTTGGAACTGTGCGAGCGAGCCTTTGCCACGCTTCTCGACATCGACAACGGGGATGAGGTCCTGCTGTCGTGGGTCAACATTCGAGCGGAAGTTCTCCAACTGAACAAGTGCACTTGCCGTAGGACTAAAGAAATGATAGACGCCAGCGGGTATGCCTGCCTGTCGGGCACCATAGAGATTGCGCAGATAAAAGTCGTCAACCCAACCGGCGCCCTCAGTCGCTTTGATATAGACGAACTTGACATTATCCTCCTGAGCCACGCGACTCCAGTCGATTCGACCTTGATAGTGGGAGACATCGATGCCCTGCTGCTGGGCAACAGTATGGGTAACCTGGGCACGCATCTCTGTTATGCGAGGCAGAGGCCTGTCCGGAATCGGTGCCGATGGCAGTTGATCTGGCATCGGCAAGGCATATATGGGATCGACTGTATCGCCCTTCTTCCTGCCTTTCTTGTCGGCAAAAGTAGTCAGAGCCGCAATGAAAACGGTAAAGAAAAGCAGGTAACGGAGCGACATCATGCAGTTACTCTCCGAGGAAATCAAATTCGAAGTTCTGGCTCTTGATGCTTGGATACTGGCTTCTGGGGTCGATATCCTGGCGACTACGCAGGTGGGCAAGCACCTTGTCGTAGCACTCCTGAACACTTTCAGCCTTTACCTTGCACACAAAAGGCGTATCGACATAGTGACACTTCTGCGTCTCGGCAGCTACGATGACGCGCTTGAACGTTATCTTTGCTGCATACCAACCTGGCTGGGGCAGGCTGTAATTGGCCAAAGCCTCCTTCTGGGCAGCCTTCTCCGTCTTGTTCTGGCTGGCGCCTTTGGCTTTGAACTCTTCCATCGTGGCAGCCGTCGTCTTGATGACAATAAAGAAAGAACGCTGGCTGACCTTGATGTGTTTGGGGAACATGGCAGTGCTGGACATGAACCTCTCCAGTTCGAGTCGGATGCTGTCGTTGACTTCGACGTCGCCCAAAGAAGCAAGAAAGTCGAGAGCCTCCTCGACACTATAAACGAGCGTCTCTTCGTCGAAGTATCTGATATAAAGATTCATCAGGTAATTTACAATTTGACAATTTACAATTTACAATATAATTTCGCACGGCAAAAGTAGTAAAAAGACCTCACATAACGAAATATTCTTGCAACAAAAACGTGCTAAGCGGAAGATTTTGACTAATTTTGTGCCGCGAAGGAGATAGAAGGAAGATGAATATCAAAAGGTTTCTTAAGGATTGGTCGCTGCCTTTGAGTCTGGTGACGGGTGCCGTCTGTTACTTTTTTGGCCGGAGTCTTGGGCTCTCGACGCAGGCCAGGGAGGCCATCCTGGAAAGCATCAACTACATCCAACCCACGCTGATTTTCTGCATGTTGGCGCTTACGTTTTGCCGCATACGACTTCAAGACATGCGACTCAAAGGCTGGCAATGGTGGCTGCTGGCTTTTCAGGCTGGCGTCGCAACCTTGCTCTGTCTGCTTCACGAAACGACGGAGGATCCTTCGTCGCACGTTTTCCTGCAGAGCATGATGCTTTTGTTCCTCTGCCCTACCGCGACGGCTGCGGCTGTGGTGACTGCCAAACTGGACGGCAACGTAGGTTCTCTGGCGGCTTACACCATGCTGATAAACCTCGCGGCTGCTGTCCTGATTTCGGCTTTCTCACCCCTCGTCAACCCGACTGGCGGGCTGAGTTTCTGGCTTTCCTTCTGGATGATTATCCGCAAGGTGTTTCCCTTGCTCATCGGCCCCATGCTGGCAGGCCTCATCATCCGTCGCTTCTCCCCCACTCTGCTACGATGGCTGACCTCGATTCCCGACCTGGCTTTCTATCTTTGGCTCGTCTCGTCGTCGCTCGCAATAGCCGTCACGACGCGGATTCTCGTGCATGCTGAGGTGAGTTGGCTGCTCTGTCTGCTGATTCTGATTGGTTCCCTCGCGGCTTGCTTCATGCAGTTTGCGACGGGTCGGCTTGTTGGCAGACGCTACGAGGAAGCCGTCACAGCCGGTCAAGCCTGCGGTCAGAAGAACACAGTGCTGGCCATCTGGGTCGGTTACACGTTCCTCGATCCCCTGACCTCCGTTGCTGGCGGCTTCTACACCATTTGGCACAACGTCTTCAACGCGTGGCAACTCTACAAGCGAAACCAGCCTCGCAAGTAAACTCCTGCTGCTGAGTCAGAAAACATAGCGTGTCGCATCGCCAGTACCACCGTAGGGAAACTCCAGTACCACCGTGGAGAAACTCCAGTACCAGCACGGGAGTACTGGAATCCCCCCATAGTGGGATTATTAAAGGACTAAGTCTCCTCACCTTTCCCAGCAGGCCTCGAAATCTGTCTTTCCATTATGTGGCGGGCACTTTTTTATGTCTAAATGAAAAAAACTTCGTGTTTTTCTTGGCAGAAAGACAGAAATGACTTACCTTTGCATCGCAATAAGCAAAAAGATGACACACACTGGCAATCGTTACTTCGGCTTTTATTATTACTTTTACTTTAGCAAATGAAGTGAAGCGGGCCGTCGTATATATATAAATAAGGTATAAGAAAAAGACAAAATAAACAAGAAAGTCCCGCTCACTTGGTGAAGCGGGACTTTTTAATTATCAATATTCAATATTCAACTTTCAATGGCAAAACGGATCGCAATACAGGGCATCGAAGGCAGTTTCCACGACATAGCCGCCCATCGCTTCTTCGAGGGCGAGCAGGTAGAACTGGTCTGCTGCGACACTTTCGAAGAGATGTTCGCACGACTCAAAGCGGAGAAAGACCTGCTGGGACTCATGGCGATTGAGAACACAATAGCCGGAAGTCTGCTCCACAACTACGAGTTGCTTCGAGAGAGCGGCATGACGATAGTGGGCGAACACAAGCTCCGCATCAAGCACAGCATTATGTGTCTGCCGGATGAGGACTGGAAAGACATCACCGAGGTGAACTCCCATCCCGTCGCACTCATGCAATGCCGCCAGTTTCTCTCGCTGCATCCGGAACTTAAGAAGGTCGAGACAACCGACACAGCAGGTGCCGCTGCCGACATCAGCCGCGAACGCAGGCACGGACACGCTGCCATCTGCCATCGCGACGCTGCCGACATCTACGGCATGAAAGTGCTGCAAGAGGGCATCGAGACAAACAAGCACAACTTCACGCGCTTCCTCGTCCTCGCCCAACCCGAGAAGGCTCAGGCCATTCGCTGTACCAAACATATCGACAAGGCCAGCCTCGTCTTCACACTTCCCCACGAGGAAGGCAGCCTGAGCGCTATCCTGTCGGTCCTTTCGTTCTATAAACTCAACCTGACTAAAATACAAAGTCTGCCGATTATCGGTCAAGAATGGCAATACATGTTCTATATCGACCTCTCGTTCAACGATGAGAAACGCTATCGACAGGCTCTCAACGCAATCACTCCGCTTACCCGCGAACTCAAACAACTTGGCATTTACGAAGATGGAAAGCAAAGCATTTAACATCCGTCCGGCTGACAGATTGGCCGACGTAACAGAGTATTACTTCAGTCGCAAACTGAAGGAAGTGGCCGCGATGAACGCCGAAGGAAAAGACGTCATCAGCCTCGCCATCGGTAGTCCCGATATGCCTCCCTCGCCCGAAACAGTCGAAACACTCTGCGAGGAAGCCCAGAAGCCCACGGCTCACGGCTATCAGCCCACGATAGGCATCCCCGAGTTGCGTCGGGCAATGAGTGGTTTCTACAAACGCTGGTATGGTGTCGAGCTCGATCCTAACAGCGAGATTCAGCCTCTCATAGGCAGCAAGGAGGGCATCCTGCATGTTACTTTGGCGTTTGTCAACGTCGGAGATGAAGTTCTCGTGCCCAATCCTGGCTATCCCACCTATACAAGTCTCTCGAAACTGCTGGGCGCGAAGATCGTCAACTACGACCTCCTGCCCGAAAACGACTGGCAGCCCGACTTCGAACAGCTCGAGAAGATGGACCTCAGCCGCGTTAAACTGATGTGGACAAACTACCCGAACATGCCTACGGGGGCAAGGGCGAGACGCGAGACATACGAGAAACTGGTCGATTTCGCCTTGCGTCATAACATCATTGTGGTAAATGACAATCCCTACAGCTTCATCCTGAACGACGGAGAAAGGCTTTCAATCCTGCAAGTTCCGCGTGCTAAAGAGTGCTGCATCGAGTTCAATTCGATGTCGAAAAGCCATAATATGCCGGGCTGGCGCGTCGGTATGTTGGCAACTAACGCGCAGTTCGTGGGGTGGATTCTCAAGGTGAAAAGCAATGTTGACAGCGGAACTTTCCGCGCCCTGCAGCTTGCGGCAGCCAAAGCATACGACAATACCGACCTCTGGCACAGGCTTGCCAACGTCGATATCTATGCCGGAAGACGTCGTTTGGCAGAGGAAATCATGCGACTCCTCGAGTGTCAGTTCGACCCGCAGCAGACCGGCATGTTCCTCTGGGGACGCATCCCCGACAAATACAACGATGTGGAAGAACTCACGGAACGTGTCCTCCACGAAGCAAGAGTGTTCATCACGCCCGGTTTCATCTTTGGAAGCAACGGCAAACGCTACATTCGCATCAGCCTTTGCGCCAAGGAAGACAAGTTCGTCGAAGCGCTGGAACGCATCAAAGCCCTCACAAAATAACCCGTCATAACGAGATAACGTCATAACGAAATAACGCAAAAAAACACAATATGGAACTCCAACTACAACCCCTGAACCTGCCAAGTGACCAGGAACGCGCTTTCATCATCGCCGGTCCTTGCAGTGCTGAGACAGAAGAACAAGTGATGACAACGGCCAAACAACTGGCTGGCAAAGGCTGCCACATATTCCGTGCCGGCATCTGGAAGCCGCGAACAAAGCCCGGAGGCTTCGAAGGGCACGGCGAACCGGCACTCCCCTGGATGGAACGCGTCAAGGAGGAAACGGGCATGCTTACTGCTACGGAAGTTGCCACGCCTGAACACGTCGAGCTGGCCCTCAAGCATGGCATCGACATTCTCTGGGTCGGAGCACGCACTACAGCCAATCCCTTTGCCGTACAAGCACTGGCAGATGCGCTGAAAGGTACTGATGCGACGGTCCTCGTCAAGAATCCCGTCAACCCAGACCTCGAGTTGTGGATAGGCGCACTGCTGCGCATTAATGGTGCCGGCATACAGAGGCTTGGCGCAATCCACAGGGGCTTCAGCAGCTACGAAAAGAAGTTGTACCGCAACGAGCCGATGTGGCAAATCCCAATCGAACTGAAGCGTAGGCTTCCGCAACTGCCCGTGGTTTGCGACCCGAGCCACATCAGCGGACGTCGCGACCTGATTGCTTCGCTCTGCCAAGAGGCGATGGATATGGGCTTGGACGGCCTCATGGTCGAAAGCCACTGCGATCCCGACAAAGCTTGGAGCGATGCGTCGCAGCAGGTGACACCCGAAGTGCTCGACTTCATCGTGTCGCGTCTCGTCTTCCGCGACACAAAAGAGAATGCCGACAAACTGAAAGACTACCGACACGAAATAGATGTGCTCGACGATGAACTCATCGAGTTGCTCGCCAAGCGCATGAAAGTCAGTCGCAACATTGGCCAATATAAGAAGGAAGTGGGCATGACGGTCGTGCAGACACGCCGCTACAGCGAGATTCTCGACAAGCGTGGTGCACAAGGTTCACTGCTCGGCATCGGTCGCGAATGCATCAAAAGCATTTTCGAGAACATTCATGAAGAGAGCGTCCGGCAGCAAATGGAGATTATCAATAAGTAAAGCCCCCTCCCCGCTCCCCCTTTGGGGGAGTGTTTTTAACATATTACACAATGAAGATTCTTATTTTAGGAGCAGGCAAGATGGGCAGCTTCTTTACCGACGTCCTGTCCTTCGACCACGAATGCGCCGTCTATGAGATTGACCCGCGGCGTATGCGCTTTCTCTACAACACGCAGCGCTTCACCACGCTCGACGAGGTTCGCGACTTCAAGCCCGAGCTCGTCATCAATGCCGTAACGCTCAAATACACCATCGACGTCTTCGAACAAGTCATCCCGTGCCTGCCCAAGGAATGCATCATATCGGACATCTCGTCCGTAAAGACCGGCTTGAAAGACTTCTATGAAAAGACCGGCATGCGCTACGTCTCTACCCATCCGATGTTCGGTCCCACGTTTGCCAACCTCGGGGCACTCTCCTCAGAGAACGCCATCGTCATAAATGAAGGCGATTACATGGGACGAATCTTCTTCCTCGACCTCTACAGAAAGCTTGGCTTGAACGTCCACGAATATAGTTTCGACGAGCATGACGAGGCAATGGCCTACAGTCTGTCAGTGCCTTTTGTGAGCACTTTCGTCTTCTCTGCCGTGATGAAGCATCAGGATGCACCTGGCACAACGTTCAAGAGACATTTGAAGATAGCCCGAGGCGTATTGGGAGAAGACGACACACTGCTACGCGAAATACTCTTCAACCCACGCACAAAGGCGCATGTTGAAGGCATTCGTTCCGAGTTGAAGGAGTTGATACAGATTATCGACAACCGCGACGAGGAGGCACTCAACGCTTACCTCACCAAGATAAGGGGCAATATACGATAGCTTTCTGCCTATCGCCAACCAGACATTCCTGTGCCGCTCTTGTGCACAAGCTCAATACGAAGGCGATAGAGTAAAGTGCTGTAGGCAGGAATAACATCAGAGGCTGTTCCCTTATAGCCCAATTGCTGTGGTATGTAAACATCCCAATCGTCACCCTTCACCATGTATTGTACAGCAGTCATGAAGCCTTCGACTGTACCATTGACAGGCATGGCTATGGGTGCAGCCGTCTTGTCATTGAAGTCGCCATAGTAGGTCTGACTGAAGACAGTCATGTTTGTCTTGCTCTCGGGATAGTTGTCGTCCATAATCCAAGCTCGATAATACAGGCGGACACTATCGGTATAGGTTGCGCTCCAATCGCCATCACCACGTTTATATATCTTGCAAACGATATAGTCTGTCGCAGGACCTTGGACATCCTGACTCTTCAAAAGAGTCTTGAAGATGCGCCAATCGCAATGCTCTTCCCATTCGTTTCCCTCGGGATATTGTGCTTTGGCAGCAGCAATCTCTGCCTGAGCAGCATCATATACCTCGGCAAACCACTGAGCATTACGAGACTGCCAGTCGTGACGGGGGTCGTAAGTCTCGTCGCTGCTCCTGCAGGAAGCCAGGAGCAACAACGGCAATAGGAGAAGAGCATTCAGTCTATAGTTCATCTTTAGAGCAATTTCTTGAGCAGAGAGGTGATGCTTACCTTGTCTTCTATGATGCTACGCAGGTCGCTGATGGCAACGCGATGCTGCTCCATTGTGTCGCGGTCGCGAAGTGTTACTGTGTTGTCCTGAAGTGTTTGCTGATCGACGGTGACACAGTAAGGGCAGCCTATCGCATCCATACGGCGGTAGCGTTTGCCTATTTGGTCTTTCTCTTCGTACTTGCAATTGAAGTGGAAGCGCAGGTCATTGATGATTTCCTGAGCCTTTTCGGGCATTCCGTCCTTCTTCGTGAGCGGGAAGACAGCTAGTTTCACCGGTGCGAGGGCTGCGGGGAGGTGCAGCACGGTGCGTGTCTGACCGTCGGGCAGGACTTGCTCCTCGTAGCTGTGACACATGATGGAAAGGAACATACGATCCACACCGATTGAGGTCTCAATGACATACGGCGTGTAGCTTTCGTTCGTTTCGGGGTCGAAGTATTCTATCTTCTTGCCGCTATACTTGGCATGCTGCGAGAGGTCGAAGTTCGTACGGCTGTGGATGCCTTCCACTTCCTTGAAACCAAACGGCATATGGAACTCGATGTCTGTAGCGGCGTTGGCATAGTGAGCGAGCTTATCATGGTCGTGGAAACGATAGTTCTCTGCGCCGAAGCCGAGATTCTGATGCCACTTCATGCGGGTTTCTTTCCATTTGGCGAACCAGTCGAGCTCTGTGCCTGGTTGGATGAAGAACTGCATCTCCATCTGTTCGAACTCCCTCATGCGGAAGATGAACTGGCGAGCCACAATCTCGTTACGGAAGGCTTTGCCTATCTGAGCAATGCCGAAGGGGATCTTCATGCGGCCAGTCTTCTGCACATTGAGGTAGTTGACGAAAATGCCTTGCGCCGTCTCAGGACGCAGATAGATGGTGCTCGCGCCGTCGGCTGTGCTACCCATCTCGGTCTTGAACATGAGGTTGAACTGACGGACATCAGTCCAGTTGCGGGTTCCGCTGATGGGGCAGACGATTCCTTCGTCGAGGATAATCTGCTTCATGCCTTCCAGGTCAATACCACCAGGAGCGTTCATTACCTCTTGGAAGCGGTGATGCAGGTCGTCATACTTCTTCTGATTCTCGAGGACACGCTCGTTCGTTGCACGGAACTTTGCTTCGTCGAAGCTGTCGCCGAAACGCTTCTGAGCCTTTTCTATCTCCTTCTGAATCTTATCCTCGTACTTCGCCATCTGCTCTTCGATGAGCACGTCGGCACGATAGCGCTTCTTCGAGTCGCGGTTGTCGATGAGTGGGTCGTTGAAGGCATCCACGTGTCCGCTTGCTTTCCAAGTGGTGGGGTGCATGAAGATGGCTGCGTCGATGCCCACGATGTTCTCGTGCAGGAGCACCATGCTTTGCCACCAGTACTGCTTTATATTGTTCTTCAACTCAACGCCGTTCTGTCCGTAGTCATAGACGGCACCCAGACCGTCGTAAATATCACTTGAGGGAAATACGAAGCCGTACTCTTTGCAGTGCGACACTATTTTCTTGAAAACATCCTCTTGCTGTGCCATATCTTTTTCCTTATTTTGTTTTATGAGTTAATTTGGCTGCAAAGATAACTAATTTTACTGAAACTTGTTGCAGAAAAGGTACTTTTTATTGTATAATGGGACACAGATGCAAAAAAAACACCACTTTTCTTGGTAGGAAACAAAAGATGTCGTATTTTTGTATTGCAATAACCTAAAACGTAGGCACAACCAATATGAGAAGACATCTTATAATGATATTTCTGGCAACGGCCGCCATGTTTCTGACCAGTTGCAGCAGTTCCAACAAGAAGAGCGGTAAGCAAAGCGAACAGGAGGCTGAGCAGACATTAGCCCTCGACGAGAGTCCCATCTACACAGAACTCACGAAGGTGCCATTGCCCTGCTCAAAGGATTCGCTCTATTATGCGTGGAAGGAGATTGGAGTCATCGATGCAGCAAAGAAGAAATCGCTCGATTACAAGCAACACACACCCACTCTCTTCATCTCTACCGACTTGGATGGCGACGGCAATCCTGAGGTCTTGTTGCGTGGCGAGGCGCCTTACGCAGCCATCTACACCTTTGTCAAGGGGGCGCTTCACCTCATCACATTTGTGGATCGCCCTGAGATGGGGCTCGCCATCACGCCGGAAGGTATCATCTTGCGAAATGGCGTAGGCAACAACGGCTCCTCCATTTCCGAATTCATCCGCCTGAAAGACAGCAAGAACGAGACTTCCGGAGCTATTCGCGAATCGTTTGTCATCAAGGATGGAGTCATGGTTTCGGGAGGCACGAAGTACATGCTCCAGAACGACTCCGCGTTGGTCGAAGTCAGCAAAGACGAGTATCTGGCAGTCGCCCCTCAGCAAGAAGGCACTTATCTTGAAGACATCGAAGGTTGGGAAGACTTCAGAAAACCTTAGACATTTCTGCCAAAAACATTACAACCCGAATTTTTCTTTACATCAGCCTTCGCTTAAAGTCGGCAGACTCAAAGCAGGGATGAGGGTCTTTTATGCAGAAAAGCCAACCTGCTCATTATTAGGAGTTTAGAGGCTCCGCCAGTCATCCGCCCAAAGTACTGCAGTGAAGTTGGCAAAGTTCACGTGTGAAAATGGCAAAGTTCACGTGTGAAGTTGAGCAATTTCACGTGTGAAGTTGAGCGATTTAACAGCATAAGTTTGAAGACATGACTGGAAGTGATCGAAAATCTCACGAAAAAATCTTTACATTCTTGCCATAGCAAAGAAACATCCTTAACAAATCGCCAGAACCTGCAAGAAAGTGCAAATCGACCGATTCTATAGGGGAAAAGACAAAAAAAATGCACTTTAGCATAAATTTATGCCTCGTCAAACACAATAAACTCACATTATATAACGTTATTAAAAACAGGATGAAAAAACTGCTCTGGATAGGTATGCTCATCGTGTCCCTCAGTGTAAGGGCACAATTCGACGCGGCGTTTACCAACACCTGGGCGTTGCAGTCCTACTACAACCCTGCAGCGGCGGGGCTTGACAGCAAACTGAACATCGTGGGAATGTACAGCATGCAGATGGTTGGCTACGAGGGAGCTCCCAAGACAATGGTCATCAATGCCGACATGCCGCTGTTCTTCATCGGACCGAAACACGGCGTTGGCGCTGCCTTCCTCAACGATGCCATCGGCGCCTACAGCAACAAGAAGATACAACTTCAGTATGCTTTCCACCAGAAATTCCTGGGAGGCCGAGCCAGCATCGGCATTCGTCCGGCACTGCTCATGGTGGGATTCAACGGCTCGAAACTTGACCTGAAGGACCCCAACGACCCTGCCTTCGCAACGAACGACGTCAAAGGCAATGCCTTCGACCTCGACATCGGACTCCGATACACATACAAGAACCTCTGGTATGCTGGCATCAGCGCAGTCCATCTGCTCGGGCCGACAGTGAAACTGGGCGATGACAAACTGCATCAAGTCACGATAGACCCGATGTTCATGGTGCAAGGCGGATACACCCTCACATTCCGCCACCCACGATACAAACTGGCAATGGACGCTCTGGTACGTTCGGACCTGCAGTTCTGGCGAGGCGACATCAACGCCCGACTCCTGTACGACGGCGACAAACACAAGCTCTACGGAGGCCTCATGTACAGCCCCACCATCAGCGTAGGCCTGTTGCTTGGCTTCGACTTCCACGGCATCAACATCGGCTACTCATACGAAGTCTATACAGGCGGCATAGGAGCCCTGAACGGCACACACGAGATACTCATCGGATATCAACACGACCTGGATGTCTTCAAGAAAGGAAAGAACCTCCACAAGTCCGTCCGAATACTCTAAGAAACTAAATTGATACTATATAATAATAAGATGAAGACAAAAAGTCTGCTTTTAGTAGGTGCAGCCATCAGCTGCATGGTCTTGGCCTCCTGCTTCGGCTCCAACTCGTCGGCAAACGCCGTCGGAGGTGAAGTGACAGGCGTCAAAGGCTCATCCTTCTCGGAACCGACTCCCTTCGGAATGGTTCCCATACACAAAGGCTCACTCAAAATCGGCCTCGAGAAGAACGATACATTGTGGGGCACAGAATATCCTCTGCGCGACATCAGCGTAGATGGCTTCTGGATGGACCAGCATGAGATAAGCAACGCAAAGTATCGTCAGTTCGTAAACTGGGTGCGTGACAGCATCATCCGAGAGCGTCTTGCCGACCCAGCTTATGGTGGCGACGAAACATACAAGATTGAGGAAGACAAGGAAGGAAACCCCATCACACCTCATCTCGACTGGAGCAAGAGCATTCCCTGGCGCAAAGCCAATGAGGATGAAGACCGCGCTATCCAAAGCGTCTACGTCATCCACCCCATCGACGGCACGAAGATGCTCGACGCAAGCCAGATGAATTATCGCTACGAGATATACGACTATGTGCAAGCTGCACAGCGAAAGTACCGCCTCAACCCTGAAGAGCGCGACCTCAACACAGACCACGCCATCAGCAACGAGCAGGTAATCATCAGCAAGGACACAGCATGGATTGACGACGACGGCAAGATCATCCGTCAGACCATCACGCGTCCCCTGTCCGGACCTTGGGACTTCCTTAACACATACATTGTTAATATATATCCCGACACAACTTGCTGGGTGAACGACTTCCGCAATGCCGACAACGAACGATACATGAAGCTTTACTTCTCGAACCCAGCCTTCGACGACTATCCAGTAGTAGGTGTCTCCTGGGAACAAGCAAATGCTTTCTGTGCTTGGCGTACAAACTTCCTCCTGAAAGGCATGGGCGGCTACGCAAAGCAGATACAACGTTACCGTCTGCCGACTGAAGTGGAATGGGAATACGCTGCCCGTGGTAAGGAAGGCAACCCGTTCCCCTGGGAAAGCAAAGAAGTCAAGAGCGACAAAGGCTGCTTCTATGCTAACTTCAAGCCAGACCGTGGTAACTACACACAGGACGGCTCCCTCATCACCTGCAAATGCGGCATCTTCTCAGCCAACAGCAACGGTCTCTACGACATGGCTGGCAACGTAGCCGAATGGACAAGCACCGTTTACACGGAAGCCGGTGTGGAAAGCATGGCAGACATGAACCCCGAACTCTCCTACAATGCCGCTAAGGAAGACCCCTACCGTCTGAAGAAGAAATCAGTTCGTGGCGGTTCATGGAAAGACCCTGAAAGCATGATCAGAAGTGCATGGCGTTCCTATGAATATCAGAACCAGCCCCGATGCTTCGTAGGCTTCCGCTGCGTTCGCACCATGGTGAATGACAAGCCTGGAACCAACAAGGTAAGCGGTGGTACGGCCAAAGGCGGCGGCAAGAGCCCAAAGTCTTCTTCATCAGGACCAACCGTCAGCACACGTAAGACACGTCGCTAAAACGACTCACCAACAGCAAAACAACAACAGAAAAGATACAAAGATATGAATCCTATAGCTAAATTGCAGAAATGGATGGACTCGCCATCCGGTCAAGTATTCATGAATTACGCCTACAGCTGGGGTGCTGCAGTCGTGGTATTAGGTGCATTGTTCAAACTGACACATATTCCCGGAGCTAACGAGATATTGTTCATCAGTATGATAACCGAGGTGTTGGTCTTCTTCATCTCTGGTTTCGAAAAGACATACGACAAAGTGCCTCGCACCGAAGGCGAAGCAGCAGTTGCTGGCGGACAAGCTATCGTAGTGGCTGGCGGCACACCCCTTCCCGAAGGAGCTGAAGTGCCTGAAGGTCCCATCGTTATCGGTGGCGGAGGTCCCGCTGTCATTGGTGGCGGCGCAGTTGCAGCAGCAGCTGGTCCTATCGACCCAGATGCTTTGGCAGCAGGAACAGGTCTCAGTGCTGCAGCAGCCAACCTCGCAGCAGCAGGTCAGGCAGCAGCACAGGCTCAGCTTGCACTCGAGCAGATACAGAACGGCGGCCCAACCGTGGACGGCAATCAAATCAAGGCAACCGATCCAGCTACTGTCGAGGAGGCTATCACGAACTATGCCGAAGTACTTCAAGAGCTTACCGAGGTATTCGGACGCGTCAAGAAGCAGGCAGAGCGCATGTCAACCGACAGCGAGGAAATGGAGAACCTCAACCGTTCCATCACTGGCATTGCCACCGTTTACGAGCTTCAACTGCGCAACATCAGCAAGCAAGTCAGCACCATTGAGCAGATTGATGAACAGACACGCCGCATGGCTCAGCAGATTGAGGAACTCAATAACGTCTATGCCCGCATGATAAAGGCACTGACCATCAACATGAAGGTCGTGCCCGGCACAGAAGAGAACGAGAAATAAAGACTCTGGATAATCGGAATAATCAGAGTATTCTGAATAATCAGAAAGCAATAAGACAATGCCTATAAAGAAGAAAAGGATATCCCCACGTCAGAAGATGATCAACCTGATGTACTTGGTCCTCTTGGCCATGCTGGCACTCAATGTGTCGAGCGATGTACTGAATGGTTTCTCTCTTGTGGCAGACGGGTTAAAGAAGAGTACCGAGAATGCCTCCAAATCCAACATGGGCATTTACAGCACCTTCGACCAGCAGATGAAAAACAACCCTGCAAAGGTGAAGGAATGGTACGAGAAGGCACAATATGTGCGCGGCATGAGCGACTCTCTCTACAACTTGGCAGAGGAGCTCAAGGAGGCTATCGTACGCAAGAGCGATGGCAAGGATGCCGACGTCAATAACATAAAGAACCGCGAAGACTTGGAAGCCAGCACACAAGTAATGCTTGCTCCCGGCACAGGTCGTGGCAAAGAACTCTATAAAGCTATCAATAGCTATCGCGAACGTATCGTTAAGATGGTGACGGACAAGGAGAAGAAGGACATCATCACCAGCAACCTTGCCACCGAAGTGCCTACAAAAGCAAAGATTCTCGGCAAGAACTGGCAGGAGTATTCCTTCGAGAATATGCCGACGGCCGCTGCTGTCACACTGCTCACGAAGTTGCAGAACGATGTGCGTTATGCTGAGGGTGAGGTGTTGCACAATCTCGTAAGCAATATCGACGTCAAGGATATTCGCGTAAACCAACTGAATGCATACGTCATCCCGAATGCCCAGACAGTGGTTCAAGGTGGACGCTTCAGCGCACAAATCATCATGGCTGCTGTCGATACAACACGCCGTCCCACCATCTATATTGGCGGTAAACAGATACAAAGCGACAAGGGCTACTATGAGACGGTGTGCAGCAAGACAGGCGACTTTACCTTCAGTGGCTACATCGAGATGCTGAACGGCTCTGGAGAGAAGGTACGTCGCGACTTCACGCAGAAGTACAGCGTCGTTGCTCCCAGCGCAACTGTCAGCGCAGACATCATGAACGTGCTCTATGCAGGCTACGACAACCCGATGAGCGTTTCTGTTCCTGGCATCCCAAGCAGCAAGTTGCGCGTCAGCATGACTGGCGGCAGCTTCGAGCAAAAAGGCGAAGGCAAGTATATTGCCCGTCCTTCAACACCTGGCACAGAAGCAGTCATTACTGTTGCTGCCGAGAGCGAAGGTCGCATGCAGGAGATGGGTAAGTTCACGTTCCGCGTCCGCAAGTTGCCCGACCCGACTGCATACATTGCATACGCTGCTGAAGGCGGTGGTGACAATCACTTCACGGGCGGTGGCCTCTCGAAGCAAATTCTTATGGGCACCGACGGCATCGGTGCAGCTATCGACGACGGACTGCTGAATATTGCCTTCCGCGTGAACAAATTCGAGATAGTTTTCTTTGATGCAATGGGCAATGCTGTGCCTTACCAAAGCAACGGTGCGAAGTTCTCCGAGCAACAGAAAGCACAGATGCGTGGTTTGGCTCGTAACAAACGATTCTACATCAGAGAAATACATGCCACAGGTCCCGACGGCATAGAGCGTACGCTCAATGGCGTCATGGAGGTCATTATAAAATAAGATACCTGACGCAATCACGTCATAACGAAATAACGTCATAACGAAACATAGAAACACAAAAGCTATGAAGCGCATACTTTTTCTTATCACGGTCACACTCCTCGTGGCAAGTGCCGCACAGGCTCAGCCAGCAAAGCGTCGTGCTACTGCCACGCCCGAAAAGACTGAACAAGCAGCGAAACCCTCTGCCACCGACCGTGCATCGCTTATGTTCCCCACCACAGCAGCCATGCCTGAAGATGTGGTTTGGAAACGTGATATCTATCGCCAGCTTGACCTGACGAAAGACAAGAACGCACCTATGTACTATCCCGTAGAGCCTATGGGCAGACAGGTGAACCTCTTCACCTACCTCTTCCGCCTTATCCTCACAGGCCGCATCAATGCCTATACCTATAAGCTGGACGGCAACGAGTCGTTCGACGAAAAGGATAAGCTTCCCGTGAAAGATATGTTGGAGCGCTATGGCATCTATTACGAGCAGAATGGCGGCAAGCTGACCGTTGCTGATAGCGACGTTCCAAGTGCTGAAGCAACACGTTACTACATCAAGGAAAGTATATATATGGACCAGCGCACGGGCACCTTCAAGACCAAGGTGACTGCCCTTTGCCCCGTCCTCATGCGTGGTGCTGACGAGTTCAGCAGCGATGCAACACCTTATCCCCTCTTCTGGGTCAACTACGATGACGTGGCTCCTTGGCTTGCCAAGTTGCCTATGATGCCCAGCGACCTTAATAATGTCACCAACATGACTGCTGACGATTTCTTCGCGATGAATCGTTACGAAGGTCAAATCTACAAGACCAACAACATGCAGGGCAAGATGCTGCACAACTACTGCCCCACCGACAGCGATATGGTGGCAGAACAGAAGCGCATCGAGAAGCAGTTAAACGACTTCGAGAAGAACGTCTGGGGAAGTGGATTCCTGCCTGACACAACAAAGAAGGACAGCCTTGATGCAGAGATGGCTGCTAAGGAAGCCAAGCCTGCAAAGAAGCCTATCTTCGGTAACAGCCGCACACCAAGAGCCAAGAGCGGTGACACAACAACAAAGAAAGAGAAGAGCGAAGGTACTGCCAGCGCAGCTCCTCGCGTCAGTGCACGTCGTGAAAGAAGGTAAGTAATACATTATCTATATAAAGAGAGCCCCCTGCAGGATGTCTGCAGGGGGCTCTTCTTGTTATGATTGATGTGATGATGTATTACATCATGCCGCCCATGCCTGGAGCGCCGCCCATAGGCATCTCGGGCTTATCTTCCTTGGCTTCGCAGATGACGCACTCTGTGGTGAGGAACATGCCTGCGATGCTGGCTGCATTCTCCAGAGCAACACGTGTCACCTTGGCAGGGTCGATGATACCTGAAGCCTTCAGGTTCTCGTACTTATCCACGCGAGCATTGTAACCGTAATCGCCCTTGCCGTTACGAACCTCGTTGACAACGACGCTGCCTTCCAAGCCTGCATTCTCGACAATCTGACGGAGAGGCTCTTCGATGGCACGACGAATGATCTGGATACCTGTTTCCTCATCGGCATTGTCGCCCTTCATGCCTTCCAATGCTTCCTGTGCACGGATGTAAGCCACGCCGCCACCAGGGATGATTCCCTCTTCGATGGCTGCACGAGTAGCGCAGAGTGCATCGTCAACGCGGTCTTTCTTCTCCTTCATCTCGACCTCGCTAGGAGCGCCGACATACAGCACAGCCACGCCGCCGCTCAACTTTGCGAGACGCTCCTGAAGCTTTTCCTTGTCGTAGTCGCTTGTGGAGTTGCTGATCTCGTTCTTAATCTGGTTGATGCGATCAGCGATGAGTTCCTTCTGTCCATGACCGTTAACGATGGTCGTGTTGTCTTTCGAAACAGTCACCTTATCGCAAGTGCCGAGCATTTCGATAGTGGCCTGTTCGAGCTTGAGACCTGTGTCTTCGCTAATCACAACGCCGCCAGTCAGGATGGCAATATCTTGAAGCATGGCCTTGCGACGGTCTCCGAAGCCTGGAGCCTTGACTGCACAAATCTTGAGCTGCGTGCGAAGACGGTTCACGACGAGTGTTGTGAGAGCCTCGCTATCCACGTCTTCTGCAATGACGAGCAGGGGACGACCGCTCTGAACGGCTGGCTCGAGGATGGGCAGGAAGTCCTTCAGGTTAGAAATCTTCTTGTCGTAGATGAGGATGTAGGGGTTCTCCATAACGCACTCCATCTTCTCCGTATCGGTTACAAAGTAGGAGCTAAGGTAACCGCGGTCAAACTGCATGCCTTCCACAACACCGATTGTTGTGTCACGTCCCTTTGCTTCTTCGATGGTGATGACGCCGTCCTTGCTTACCTTTTGCATAGCATCAGCAAGGAGTTTGCCGATTTCCGGGTCGTTGTTGGCGCTTACGGCAGCCACTTGTTCAATCTTCTGATAGTCGGAAGCAACGGGTTCTGACTGCTTCTTGATGCTCTCCACGACAGCAGCGACAGCCTTGTCGATACCACGCTTCAGGTCCATTGGGTTGGCACCTGCAGCCACGTTCTTCAAGCCTTCGCGTACGATGGCCTGAGCCAATACGGTTGCTGTGGTTGTTCCGTCGCCTGCATCGTCGCCAGTCTTGCTTGCCACGCTCTTAACGAGCTGGGCACCAGCGTTCTGGAAAGCGTCTGCGAGCTCCACTTCTTTAGCGACTGTGACGCCATCCTTCGTGATTTGAGGAGCGCCAAACTTCTTCTCGATGATAACGTTGCGACCCTTCGGACCGAGAGTCACCTTGACTGCATTTGCCAGTTGGTCAACGCCCTGCTTCATCACATCGCGGGCTTCGAGGTTGAATTTAATATCTTTTGCCATGTTTTTATTCCTTTCTTTCGTTATTACGTTATATCGTTATTACGTTATATCGTTATTACGTTATTACGAACCTTTGTGATTTACGAAAGTATTGCCACCACGTCGCTCTGACGCATGATGAGATACTTCTTGCCCTCAATCTCGAGTTCCGTTCCGGCATACTTGCCATAGAGGACTTCATCGCCTGTCTTGAGGATCATTTCCTCGTCCTTTGTGCCATTACCTACGGCAACAATGGTGCCCTTCAAGGGCTTTTCCTTCGCGGTATCAGGGATGATGATGCCGCCTACTGTCTTTGTCTCTGCAGGAGCGGGCTCAATAAGCACGCGGTCTGCCAATGGTTTTACGTTCATTGTCTTATTTAATTAATTGGTTTAACTTTCCACATTCTTATATACAAAGTGCGTGCCAAACCGAATTGACACGCACTTTTATTTGTCATGACTGACATAATTACTGACAGAGACAGGCTTCGAAGACACATTTGACCCAGTACTCCAAAAATTTTCCTATAGGAGGACTCCAGTACCACCATGGGGAAACTGCAGTACCACCGTGGGAAAACTCGAGTTTCACCATGGGAAAACTCGAGTTTCACCATGGTGGGACTGACAACTCGACACGGGTCGTCGAATCGGGACGCCTATCTCTCTTGTCTTTTCCTATAGATGCTGATGCCGAGGAGGGCAAGGAGCATTACTGCCAAGACTGCCAGAGCGCTGTAAGCAATCGCTTCGGTGATGTGGACAGTCTGTGGGTCGAAGGTCATGACGACCTCGTGCTCGCCTGCAGGAACCTTGATGGCACGCAAGACATAATTGGCCCGAGCAATCTCCGTAGCCTGGCCGTCGATGGTGCAAGTCCAGCCTGGATAGTAGATCTCGCTGAAGACAACGACTCCGCCTTGCTGACTCTTCACCTTGTACGACAAGCGATTTGCTTCGTAGCTGGTCAGTTCGACGGTCCCAGCTTCTTGTTCTGAGTCCTCTCCCTTTAAGGGAGAGTTAGAGAGGGTCTGCTCTCCGAGAACCTTTTCGAACTGCTTGTCCACTACTGCCACCCTTCTGAGGTCGATATTGTGCAAGGCTGCAATCTCCGAATCGGCATCGGGAACATACTCAATCTGCTCGACAAACCAGCCGTTCCCTTGTGCCCAAGGATTTTGGACGGGCAGTTTGCCGTTGTCCTTCAAAGGCAGGATGACGTACTTTGTGTTGAGCATGTTGAGCACAGCGAAGAGGCTGTCGCCATTGCATGCCTCAAGATGTCCGCCAGTTTCCACAACTGCCTGATTGATTCTGCCCATCTCGCCCTGCAGATGTTCCTCAATAAGTTCCTGATAGCGACGCAGCTTAGCCGGATGATAGCCACCTATGCTCTTGTGATAGAACGAGGTGGTATTGTCGTTGAAGGTGCTCACGCTGAGGTTCAAGACACGATAATAGGTGTCGGTATCCTGCAGAATCATCTTGTCGGCCTCTGTCTCGGGGAACGCCTGAGCGTTTGTCTGCGGACGGGAGAACATGCCGTCATTGAGGTAGCGCTTGTTCACGCCCCACATATCGACGAGGCAAAGCAGAATGATACCTGCAATCATCGGAGTCGCCTTCAGTTTCTGGAAGCGATATGCAAGCAGTAAGACAGTGCCGATTGCCACGACGATGAAGCTGCGGAGGGCATCCGAAGTGAACATCGCCCTACGCATCTCGCTCATGTTCGCCAGGATTTGTCCAGCCATTTCCTGCGGAATGTAACCTGCCGAGACGTATTGCTGCATGTACATCTGGTCGGATGTAGAGATGTAATTGCCAAAGAAAACGTCAGGCATGAGCCAGAAAAGCAGAGCCATACCTCCGGTAAGCGCAAAGCTTATAGTAATATAATGTACGCGCGAGATGTGGTCCTCTTTGCCACGCAGGCAGTCGGGATTGGTCACAATCTCCTTCAGGGCAAGCATCGCAAGCAGCGGAATCGTGAATTCAGCTATGACGAGGATGCTGGCGACGGTACGGAACTTGTCGTACATCGGCACGTAATCGAGGAAGAAGTCCGTGAAGCCCATGAAGTTCTTGCCCCATGAAAGCAGGATGCTCAGCACAGTTGCCGCTATGAGACACCACTTCATCGGACCCTTCACGACGAAGAATCCGAGCCAGAAAAGCATGAGGACGAAGGCTCCGACATACACCGGTCCGCTTGTTCCGGGCTGTTCGCCCCAGTATTGTGTAAAGCCACGATAGATGGGAACAAACGTCGGATTGGCTTTCTTCATTGCCGTCTCGTTGTCGGCCAACAGCTGACTCGCGCCACCTTTGGTGTTTGGAACGAGCAACGTCCAAGTCTCTCCCTTGCCATACGACCACATAGTGATGTAGCTTCGCTCAAGTCCGCTTGATGTCTGGTCAGCAGGGTCTTTCGTCTTTTGCGTGAGCTCGCTCTTGCCACGCATGCTTTCCTTGCTGTACTCCCAAGTGTGATAGAGGTTGCTCAGGTTGATTAGGACACCCAGAATGCCGCCGATGGCGAAGCACAAGGTTGCCTTCAGCCACTTGGCAAACGTCTTCTGTCGGATGGCGTCGATGAGGAAAGCGAGCGACATGAAACCGATGACGAACAGGAAATAATAGCTCATCTGGACGTGATTGCTGAGGACTTGCATCGCCGTGAAGAAGCCCGTCACCACGATGCCCAGCATGTATCGGCCTCTGTAGCACAACACCATACCTCCGATGGTAGGCGGGATAAAGCTGAGCGTCAGGAGTTTCCAGATGTGTCCGGCTTGTATGATGATGAAATAGTAACTGCTGAAGGCCCAAAGGACTGCGCCAAGTGCCGCCATCCAGACGCGGAAGTCGAACGCCCTGAGCATGATGTAGAAGCCGAGCAGCATCATGAAGACGTAGGCGGCATAGGCCGAGAGACCTGGCAAGCCGAGCTGATAGACCTGTTCCATCATGCTGAGTGTCTCCGTGCTGCGATAGCTGGGACTCATCTGATAAGTGGGCATTCCGCAGAAGAGCGTGTTGGTCCAACGCGTACGCTCGCCATTATGAGTCGCTCTGTACTGGTCCATCTCCACACCACTGCCGACGCCTCCGGTGTGGTCGTGTCCCGTCAGGACCAACCCATCGCGGATGGGCACGATGAAATACACGACGCTGACGGCCACAAAGAACAGGACGGCCAGCACATCGGGGAGAAACTTTTTCAAATTCATAATTCTTAATTCTTGAATGTTTTAACATCAAGGCGCGCTTTTAATGCGCGGAACATAATTCATAATTAAAGAAAAAAGGCTGCATTCGTGCAGCCTTTTTTTCTTTTCCAGCGGAGCTGCGTAGCTTACTTACGCAGGCCGAGAGCTTTGACAATTGCACGGTAACGAGTGATGTCGCGAGCCTTCAGGTAATTGAGCAGGGCGCGACGCTTACCTACAAGACCTGTCAGAGCACGCTCGGTGCTGTGGTCCTTGCGGTTTTGCTTCATGTGCTCGGTGAGGTGAGCAATGCGGTGAGTGAACAGAGCGATCTGGCTCTCGGCACTACCTGTGTCCTGTTTGCCCTGACCGAACTTCTCAAAGATCTCTTCTTTCTTAGCTGAATCTAAGTACATAATGTTTTGTGTTATGTGTTGAACTTGTTTGTCGAACAGCATCTCTCGTCGACACTGTTTCGCAAATGCGGGGACAAAGGTACGATAAAATAATGAAAAATGAAAAATGAAAAATGAAAAAAATCGCTTAACTGCCTAATTTTAATCTTTCAACAGCATTTTCTTACTGATGCAAAGCAGGTAGTTCGAAAACGCGGCACGTTAAGTTTGCGATTTAAGCACGTTAAGTTTTCCCTTCCTCTATGGAGGGCAGGATTTCGCGCAACGGAATCATGACAAAGTCGCGCTCATACATGTGTGGATGCGGAATGGTGAGTCGGGGTGTGGAGAGCTTCAAGTCGCCATACAGAAGCAGGTCAATGTCGATAGGCCGGTCGTGATAGATGCCGCCTTTCGACTTCTTCTTGCGTCCCAACTCACGCTCAATCTGCTGTGTCCTGTCGAGACATTCGATGGGCGAAAGTGTCGTCTGCACCATCACGGCAGCATTCAGGAACGGATGCTCGCTTTCGAAGCCCCAGGGTTCGGTCTCGATGAACGACGAAACACGCTGCACCGTGCCAACACGCTCCTCAATAAGCGCAATGGCACGGCGCAACATATCTTCCCTATCACCGAGATTGCTCCCCAACGACAGGTACAGTTCCTCCCCTTTGGGGGAGGTTAGGAGAGGGGCCTTAGTCATTCAGTATCAGCATCGCATCGCCGTAAGGACCGAAGCGATAGCGTTTGCTTTCGTCGTTCTCGTTGTAGCGAAGAGCCTCCTTATACGCTTTCATGATGAGGTCGTAGCCGCCGAAAGCAGCGGTCAACATGAGCAGCGTGCTGTAAGGCATATAGAAGTTCGCTATCATAGCGTCTGCCATGTGGAAGTCGTAGGGCGGGAAGATGAAGCGATTCGTCCAGCCGTGGAACTCCTTGAGCTGTCCGTCGGTAGAGACCGAGGTCTCGAGAACGCGCTGAACAGTTGTGCCGACAGCCACGACTTTGTGTCCGTCGAGGTGTGCTTTGTTGATGATGTCGCACGCCTTCTGGTCGATGTGCATCTCTTCGCTGTCCATCTTGTGCTTCGTCAAATCCTCGACATCTATCTCGCGGAAGTTGCTGAGTCCGCAATGCAAGGTAACGAAGGCGAAGTCCACACCCTTGATTTCCATCATCTTCATCAGCTGAGGCGAGAAGTGCAAGCCAGCCGTCGGAGCCGTTACAGCACCTTCCTTCTCAGCAAAGATTGTTTGGAAGTTCTCGGCATCCTCAGGCAGGACATCGCGCTTGATGATTTGCTTGGGGATGGGCGTCTCGCCAAGGGCGAAGAGGAAGCGTTTGAACTCGTCGTGCGTACCGTCGAAGAGGAAGCGGAGCGTACGGCCGCGACTGGTGGTATTGTCTATCACCTCAGCCACCAAGGACTCGTCCTCGCCGAAGTAGAGCTTGTTGCCGATACGAATCTTGCGTGCCGGATCGACCAACACGTCCCAAAGACGCATGTCTTTATTCAGTTCGCGAAGCAGGAAGACCTCAATCTTGGCACCTGTCTTCTCCTTGTTTCCGTAGAGGCGAGCTGGGAAGACTTTGGTGTCGTTGAACACGAAGACGTCCTTCTCGTCGAAGTAGTTGAGCACATCTCGGAACGATTCATGATGCTCGATGACACCCTTCTTGGCATGAATCACCATGAGTCGGCAGTCATCGCGGAAAGGAGCGGGTTCCAGGGCAATACGGTCCTCAGGAAGCCTGTACTTGAATTGTTGTAGTTTCATATATGTGATAATTGGCGTTATTGCGTTATACCGTTATTTCGTTATTACGAATGTCTTGTTGCTGAAGCCAGCCTGGAAAGTCTTCCACCTGCATGCAGTCCTCCACTTTGACGTCGCCAACGCGGGTTCGTCGCAGGCTGATGAGGTGAGCGCCGCTGTTCAGGGCTTCTCCGATGTCGCGGGCCAAAGCGCGGATGTATGTGCCTTTGCTGCAGACGACGCGAATGGTGGCTTGCATCGTCTCAGGATTGAAGTTCTGAAGCTCTATCTCATCGATGACGAGTACCTTGGGCTTGAGCTCCACTTCCCTACCCTTTCTTGCCAAATCATACGCGCGCTTCCCATCAATCTTGCAGGCCGAGAAAGCAGGCGGAACCTGTTCGATGCGGCCGATGAACTTGCTGAGCACTTCGCGCACCAACGGCTCGGTGATGTGATCGGTAGGATATGTCTTGTCGATTGGCTTTTCGAGGTCGAAACAGGGAGTCGTCGCGCCCAGCTGCAAGGTTGCCACATATTCCTTGACATGCGCTTGCAGTTCGTCGATGCGCTTCGTTGCCTTGCCTGTGCAGATGACCATCACGCCCGTCGCCAATGGGTCGAGCGTGCCGGCATGACCCACCTTGAGCTTCTTCACGCCGAGCCGATGACACAGTTGACTCCGTATCTTAGCGACAAGATTGAAGCTCGTCCAGTGCAACGGCTTGTCGAAACAAAGTATCTCTCCCTCGATGAAATCCATCAGTCAACCATTACAAGTGAATGCCCCGACCAGAGAAGGGCAAGAATGATGACGCCCACGATGATGCGATAGACGCCGAATGCCTTGAAACCATACTTGGTGAGGAATGCGACGAACCACTTCATGGCGAGTAACGCCACAACGAAAGCCACCACACATCCCAGCGCAAGCATCAGCAAATTGTCGCGTGTAGCCCAACTTGCATCAGCCTCATCGCCGAAGAACAACTGCAGGAAGTCCAAAGCGGTGGCTGCTGCCATTGTGGGAACGGCCAGGAAGAACGAGAACTCTGCTGCAGCGCGACGGGTCAGCTTCTGTGCCATACCGCCTACGATGGTTGCCATCGAGCGTGACACTCCCGGTATCATGGCGATGCATTGGAACAGACCGATGCGGAAGGCACGTGCCTCCGTCAGTTCTGTACGCTCGCTTCCTTTGTTGAAGAGGCGGTCGCAGAAGAGCATGAAGATGCCGCCAAGCACCAACATGATTGCTACCACCTCGACGCTTTCGAGGAAGCGGTCAATCAAACCCGACATCTTGCCGATGAAGCCTATCACTATCGCGGGAATGAATGCAACGAGCAGCTTCCAGTAGAAGTCCCACTTGTGGAGGAAGGCTTGTAATGGTGTGCTGCCGTAGGGAACGGGTTTGCGGTTCAGACGGAAGAAGCGGTTCCAGTAGAGACACACAACCGAAAGGATGGCGCCGAACTGGATGATGATGGTAAACGCCTTGACGAAAGGCGTGCTCTCCACGCCCAAGAGGTTCTGCGTGATAATCATATGTCCCGTAGAAGACACGGGGAGGAACTCCGTCAGGCCTTCCACAATGGCAATGATGATGGTCTCGATAACAGTCATAGACGTGCCTCCTACTTAATTTCCTTCTTTGCCTTGGGCTTGTACATGATGGCAAACATGATGAAGCAGAAGCCGAAGAGGCTCACCAGAGGTGCCACTTTGATGCGACGAGCGCTGAAGATGTCGGCATTGAAGACGCCTTCTGCGCTTCCTTCGCCTGACATCAACACAAGACCAAGGATGACGATTGCCATTCCGATGGCCAACAGGATGTAGTTCTTTTTGCTAAATGCCATGTTATTTACTATTTAATCATTTTTCTTTTCTAATACAGTTCCGACCCACGCATCTTGAGGCAATGGGTCACGGAGAAGTATGTGCAGACGATTGTCAGCAGCAGTCCGATGACGAGCACCGAAATGCCTGTGATAATCATGTTCTCTTGGGTGATATAGTTCAAGATGCTGCCGTCGTAACGCGACGCCCAATAGATGCCGCCAAAGATGGCCGCATCGGCTATCAAGGCTGAGGCAACACCTATCCAGAACGCCCTTACGAGGAACGGACGGCGAATGAAGCTCCACTTCGCTCCGACCAGTTTCATGGTGTGAATCACGAAGCGATGGCTGAAGACACTCAGTCGGACAGTATTGTTGATGAGGCTCAGCGAGATGATGACCAGCAGGAGGGCAACGGCGAGCAAGAAGTAGGAGGCACGGTGAAGGTTCCTGTTCAGGCTCTCCACCAAATCTTTCTGATACATGACATCTGCCACGAGGTCCGACCTTCGCAGTTCCTGGCTTATCCACTGCAAGCTATCTGCAGACGAGAACTCTGGCTTCACCCGCATCTCCATTGAGATAGCGAAGGGATTAGTGCCAAGGAACTCTGTTGGGTCGAGGCCCATGTTTTCGATCTGTTCCTGCAGAGCTTGCTCACGACTGATGTAGTCGATGCCGCTGACGTAGTGCATCTTGTTCAGCGAGTCGAGCAGATGGACGGCTTGCTGTGTCTGGACATCATCGTTGAGCACAACTGTGACGGTCAGGTTCTCCTTGACGCTGTCGGCCACTACACGGGCTGTGAGCGAGAGCAACACAACGAGTCCCATGAGGATGAGCAGCAGGCTGACGCTGATTGTACTGATGACGGCCTGCATCCGCCATGATATCTTGCTTTTCCTTCTCTTCTTATGAGCCTTACTTCCTATTTTCATCCTTTCATTATTTCATTCTTTCATTCTTTCATTTTCTCATTCCCTTGAGCGTAGCGCTGCTGCTCTCTGTAATGATGACGGGGACTGTCTGCCCGATGTGCAGGTCGCCACGAGGTACGATGACCACTTTGTTCTGTCCTGTCCTGCCGAAGAGCTCGTCACGGCTGCGCTTGCTCACGCCTTCGATGAGGACGTCGTACTGCTGTCCAATGCACTTCCTGTTGGCCTCTGCCGAGAGTTCGTTCTGCAAGGCAATGATTTCGTTCAAGCGACGAATCTTCACTTCCTCGGGCACATCGTCGGGCAGATGTCTGCTGGCGTACGTTCCTGGCCTTTCGCTGTACTTGAACATGAAGGCGCTGTCGTAGCCAACCTCACGCATGAGGGAGAGACTCTGCTGGTGGTCTTCCTCCGTCTCGCTGCTGTAACCGACGAAGATGTCTGTCGTGATGGCGCAATCGGGGATAATGCAACGTATGGCAGCCACGCGGTCGAGATACCATTCCCTTGTATATTTGCGGTTCATGAGCTTCAGGATGCGGTCGCTTCCGCTCTGCACCGGCAGGTGAATATGGTGGCAGATGTTGGACTCTTCGGCAATGACGCGAAGTGTCTCGTCGCTCATGTCCTTCGGATGAGAAGTGGTGAAACGCACACGCATCTGAGGCACAGCACGGGCCACCATCCTTAACAGGTCGGGGAAATCAACATCCTTAATTCCTTCTTCTTCATTCTTAATTAGGAACGAGTTCACATTCTGCCCGAGCAGCGTCACCTCCTTGTAACCACGCTCTTGCAGGTCGCGGCATTCACGCAGGATGCTTTCCACGTCCCTGCTGCGCTCGCGACCTCTCGTATAGGGCACGATGCAGTAGTGACAGAAGTTGTTGCAGCCTCGCATGATGCTGACGAAGCCCGAGATGTGTGGTCCGCAGATGCGCTGCGGCACAATGTCGCGATAAGTCTCTGTGGTGGAAAGTTCCACGTTGATGGCTTTCTGACCGCATTCAGCCTGAGCAATCAGGTCGGGCAGCGTGAGATAAGCATCAGGTCCAGCCACGAGGTCAGCATGATGCTCCTCGATGAGCTGCTCCCTGACGCGCTCTGCCATGCAGCCAAGCACGCCTACGATGATGCGCCTTCCCTGCTTCTTCTGCAAGCTATGGTAGAAGTCGAGCCTGGAGAGAATCTTCTGCTCGGCATTGTCGCGAACAGAACATGTGTTCAGGAACACGGCATCTGCCTCGTCCTGACTCTCCGTCACTTCGTATCCAGCCATACCCATCACGCTGGCCACAACCTCGCTGTCGGCCACATTCATCTGGCATCCGTATGTCTCAATGAGTAGTTTCTTCATCTTCTTTTGGTTGAGCTTTAGCTCTGGAAATGGAGCATACTACCCCATTTTCGCGGCAAAGATACTACTTTTTTGCGAGAAACACGATTTTTAGCGAACAAAATGTGGCTTTTCAACTGCCTTTATAATTAAATAATGTGAAAAGTGTTCTCAAATGCCCCTCATATTAAACTCATATTGAAGTCATATTAAACTCTAATTGAACTCTAATTGAACTCTAATTGAACTCTAATTGAACTCTAATTGAACTCATACTGAAGTCATACTGAAGTCATACCGAAGTCATACCGAAGTCATACTGAAGTCATACTTAACTCTAACTGAACTCTAACTGACCACGGTCTCCAAGGCTAGTGTCAAACTTTAGCTCGACACCAGTCAACCGACAGGTCGACGCAAGTCAACCGACAGGTCGACGCCAGTCAACTTTGCAAACTTCTCTGCAGAAGCTTTAGCTCGACGCCAGTCAAGTTCCCAAAGTTCTGCAGAGAAGTTGGCCAACTTCTGCAGAGAAGTTTAGCAACTTCTCTGCTGTAATTTTTACGTTTTTCTATAGCCTTGTTTTCTAACCACTTGCGAAACCCGGGAAATCCTGCAGAGGATTTTAGGGACGCGTCCCTATAAAAGTGTGCGAGATAACGGTTAACGGTTAACGATTAAAGGTTAAAGACAAATCTGTATCATCCGTGCAATCCGTGTTCGAGATAACTTTAACCGTTAAACGTTAAACTTTAACCGTTACCCTTTACAAATTCGTGTTTTTCAATGTTCTATCATTATTTTTGAATTTAATAATTTTGAATTTTTAATAAAAACTTGTATCTTTGCGCTCAGAAACTTAAAACTATTTAAGCTATGAAACAAAACTACTTTTCAACAATGATTTCAAGGGCAGCTATGATGCTCTTCGTGGTGCTCTGCTCTTTGACGGCCTGGGCACAGGCCTTCACGCAGAATAACGTGAACTACTACATCGCTAGCGACGGCGAGACGGCTTATGTCGGTAGCAGCTCCGAAGCAACGGGTGATCTCACTATCCTCGACAAGATTACGGTCGATGGTAAAGATTATCCCGTGACAGTAATCGACGATTATGCTCTCTCCGGCACTTCGCTGACGTCCGTTGTTATCCCCAACAGCGTGTTGCGCATCGGGCAGCATGCTTTCTACGATTGCGAACAACTGCTGACGGTTACTATCGGCAGCAGTGTAACCTACATCGGCTTTGACGCCTTCTATTATGCCTATAATGTGGAAGATGTCTATATGTATGCCGATCCCGAGGCGCTTGACTGGAGTAATGAAGGTGGTTGCGACGACTTCAAGACTAGCGGCGGCTCCACTATCTGCCATGTCAGCAATGCAGCAGCATGGACGAAGAAGTTCGCTGGCATCGTCAATCTCATCTTCCGCGACGAGACATCTGTCCCCATCAGCTTCACCTACGACGAAGCCACACAGACACTCACCATCAGCGGAACAGAAAGTATGTCAAAGTATAATAGCAGCTCTAGCCCATGGGAAGAATACTACAATAAGGCTACCAAGTTGGTCATCGAGGAAGGTGTGCCCAACATCAGCGCTTATGCATTCAATTTCTTCAACCAACTCACTGACGTCACCATCCCCTCTTCGGTGCGGACAATTAGTTATAGAGCCTTTTCCTATTGCAATGAACTCACCAGCATCAACATCCCCGCAACGGTATTGGTGATTGACGATGCCTCCTGCTTCTATAGCTGCGAAAAAATGACAGCCATCAACGTGGCAAGCGATAACCCTGCCTACAAGAGCATCGATGGTGTTCTCTACAGCAAGGATGGCACTGAACTCATCTGCTGTCCTGCAGGCAAGGCAACGGTCAACATCCCCAACGGCGTAACAGAGATTTGTCCTTATGCCTTTTTCGAAAACCAGAACCTGACCACGGTTGAACTCCCTGCTTCCGTAAGGTGGATTGACAGTGAAGCTTTTGGTGGATGCGGATTGTCCAGCATCAACATCCCTGAGAATGTGGATGACATACAATGGGCTGCTTTCAGGAACTGCACCAACCTGACCTCCATCAACATTCCTGATGGCGTTGTGAGCATAGAAGCTGAAGCCTTTAGCGGTTGTACATCGCTGAAGACAGCAACCATCGGCAATGGCGTGACAGAAATTCAAGATCAAGTCTTCTCAAAATGTTCTTCTTTAACCACAGTTAACTTCGGCAACCAAGTTAGTTCTATATATTATGATTCTTTCGTGGGCTGCGAGGCTCTGACAGCCTTCCATGTCAGCAAGGACAATCCCTACTGGATGACTACGGGCGACGGTAATATCTACAGCAAGGACGGCACTGAGCTCGTGAAAGTGCCTTTTGGCAAGACATATATCACCATTCCAGCCAACGTGACGAAGATACAGAGGTATGCTGCATATGCGAATAATAAGTTGGAGTCCGTCACCATCCCTGATAATGTAACCAGTATCTGCACCGACGCTTTTTTCTCATGTGATAATCTGAAGACCGTCACCATCGGTAGCGGCGTGACCTTCATAGAAGGTGATGCGTTCTATTGTAGTAGGGGGATTACAGATGTTTATTGTTATGCAAATCCCGAAACGTTGGAATGGATAGACGCAGGCTACGACGAGTTTATGGATGACAAAGCCACTATCTGCCATGTCTTCGATGCCGAGGCATTCAAGGCTAAATGGGATACCGGCGACACAGGTGTCGATGTGCGTTGCACCTTCCAGGGCGATTTGCTGCCTCAAGTGGAAGCGGCTGAGATGGCAGGCGCAAACCTCACTACCTACTATAACAGCACAGACAATGTGAAGGTTGATGCCGGAACGCAAGTCTTCAAGGTTGCTATGAACGGTTCGCAGCTCTCGGCCACCGAAGTGGAAGACCGCATCATCAAGGCAGGCGAAGGCGTTGTCCTGAAGTCGCAAGGCGGAATCATCAGCATGGCAACCACAACAGAGGAAAGTGCTGCCGACTACAGCGACAACATCCTCGAAGGTGTGGATGTAGATACGTCTAAACCCGTCGGCCACAAGTACTACACTCTGGCTGAGACTTCAAACGACATTGTCTTCTTCGAGTATCCTGGCAATACGCTCTACGCTCACAAAGCATACATCGAAGCAACCTCAGGCCCCATTGCCTATTACTTCGACGATGCAACAGGCATAGGCCTGATGGAAGAAGGAAGAAGTCAGATGGAAGATGGTGCTATCTATAACCTCGCAGGCCAGCGCCTCCAGAAGATGCAACGTGGTATCAACATCGTTGGCGGCAAGAAGATTCTTCGCTAACGCTCAGGCGCAGGCGGATGCGGTTAAGTGAGAATAAAGCTGAGCTTGCTCATGCTTTATCGAGCGTGAGCAATCTCGGCAAAGCCAAGATAATAAGAAAATAAGAAAGAAGAGAATAAGAGAATAAGAAAGCGGCAGTCACTCCAATTCGAGTGGCTGCCGCTTTTACTTTGTTTATTTATTCAGGTTCCGCAAGCTTATACCAGATGGCCTATTATCTGCTCGCGGTCGCCAGGCAGGTAGTCGATGACTGGTATCTCGATCATCGTGTAGGCTCCGGGCTGCTGCTTCATCGTGGCACGAGCTGCATTCACCAGCACCTGAGCAGTAAGGGCTGGATTGTTGATCTTCATGTTGAACTCGAAGAGCTGATTGTGCGTCTGACCACTCACACCCTTGCGAACGAGGTTCACGCCGTGGCCAACATCATTCAGCGCATCAACACTCTCCACCTGGAAGACGTGTGTCTCGTCGTTGGCAAAGTATGGGTCGGCCTTGATTTCCTTTGTCACCTCATCCAGGCTCACACCGTCTTCCAACTCGACATACACCATGCGACGATGTATGCCTTCGCCCACGGGAATAGTCATCGAGAGCGCATCCTTCACGCCCTTCTTGCTGCGAACGCAAACGCTATGACCCATGCTGCGGCCAGGACCGAAATTCGTGTAGGTAAGACCCTTGGGAGCAAGGCTCTCCATCAACGTGCGGACAATGCTGTCACTGCCTGGGTCCCAACCTGCAGAAATGATGCTCACAGCACCATACTGCTTTGCTGCAGCCGACAGACTGCGACGCAGGTCAAGAATAGATGTGTGAATATCGAAGCTGTCCACCGTGTTGATACCCAAAGCCAGGCATTTCAACGCGTGTTCCTCGACGGAACGCGTTGGCGTTGCCAATATCGCAACATCCACTTTGCCCAACTCTGTGATGTCCTTCACCACTTTATACTCAGCCAGTTCGGCTGGCTTATCGGCTGCGCCATTACGACGAACAATGCCCACAATCTCCATATCCGGAGCTGCTTGCAACGCCTGAACTGTGTACTTCCCAATATTTCCGTATCCAACAACGGCGATTCTTAACTTATCCATACCTTTCTATACTTTTAGTTACTTTTATCCTGTATTCGGCGACAAAGGTATAGCTTTTTACCAAAACAAGCAACAAAATGTTCACTTTTTATTGTAGAAAAGATAAGAATGTATAGCGATAGCCTCCCTCCCTGCCTTCATGCTACACAAAAGGTCTCACGTCGAACCATAAACATTGAACCCAAAATCGCTCCCATTATACATATATAATATTGGCATTTTTCACATAAAAAACATCATCTTCCTGCGCACATACTCACGAATGCTCTGAATGAACAGAAAGTTTTCCAATAGAAACAACGAACTATCAAGCAGAAATATCCTTTTTGGGAAACTTTTTGTTTGGTCACATATACTTATGTTCTTGTTAATTAACTACTTGACTTTTTGTTTTGGAAAACTTTTATTTTTTTCTGAAAATTTTCTTGGTTTGTTTTGGTCAACTCGAAAAAAGTTTCTACCTTTGTAGTCGTTTTCCGAGAGGATACAGTTGAGACTTAAAATTAACACACTATAACATCATGATCGTAATTAAAAGAGACGGCTCGCAGGAAGAGTTTAACAGAGCCAAAATCAAGAATGCCCTCATGGGGGCGTTACAGTCGGTGAACAAGCTAGATGAGGAGAAGATCAAAAGCGTGGCCACCGACTTGAGTGAGAGCATCTCCGTACGCGACGGCTTTACCGTCGAGGAGATACAGAACCGAGTGGAATTAGCTTTGATGCAGAACGGCTACTACGACGAGGCTAAGGCTTACATCCTTTATCGTCAGCAGCATGCCGAGGCTCGCTTCATCAAGGAGCGCATCGACTACATGAACGAGTACAGCCACAGCGACGACAACGCTGCCACAGCTTCGGAGACAGACGCAAATGCCAACGTCACGATGAAGAACGTGGCTAATCTGGAGGGCGAGGTCTATAAGACAACGAACCGCGTCATCCAGCGTCAGCGCATGAAGGACAAGCTGAACCAGTTGTACCCCGAAGTGTCTAAGCAGTACGAGCAAGACCTGAACCACCACATTATCTATACACACGATGAGGCATCGACTCCCGTGCTGAAGCAGTATTGCATGGCCGTCAGCCTTTATCCCCTGATGACTGATGGCGTGGGCAACATCGATGGTGTCACACCTGGCCCGCCAAACGACCTGCAATCTTTCTCCGGACAGATAACGAACCTTACCTTCCTTCTCTCTTCCCAGTGTAAGGGTGCCGTTGCCTTCGGCGAATACTTCGTTGTGCTGAACTACTATATCATCTCTGAGTTCGGCCAGAAGTGGTACGATCATCTTGACGATATGGCTACCACCACCGACATCTGTCTGCAGGAGCGCACTGTTCGCGACCACATCCTGAAGGCCTTCAAGCAGTTCATCTGGGGCATCAACCAGCCTGCAGGCAACCGCTCTTATCAGTCTCCCTTCACGAACGTCTCTTATTACGACCACACATATTTCAACAGTCTCTTCGCCGACTTCTGCTATCCCGACGGAACAAGACCCGAGTGGAAAGCCATCGACACGCTGCAACGCATGTTCATGAAGTGGTTCAACAAGCTTCGCCTGAAGCAGTTGCTCACCTTCCCTGTCGAGACAATGGCTATGGTATATGACCCAGAGACGAAGGACATCATCGACAAGGACTACAAGGACTTCACAGCTGAGATGTATGCCGAAGGTCATTCCTTCTTCACTTATATCTCGGATAGTGCCGACTCCCTCGCATCATGCTGCCGCCTGAAGAACGAGTTGACGGAGAACACCTTCAATCCCACATCTGGCCTGACAGGCGTAATGACTGGCTCGTGCAACGTCATCACCCTGAACATCAACCGCATCGTGCAGGACGCCAAGCGCACTGTTGCTGCTGCAGAAGGCAACTTCGACTTCTACGCTTTCCTGCGCCTTTACCTTACTACCATCTTGGAGCGCGTCTATAAGTATCACATCGCATACAAGACCATGCTTTACGAAATGGAGGACCGCGGCATGTTCGCTGCATCAAATGGCGGCTACATCTACATCAGCAAGCTCTACTCCACAATCGGCATCAATGGACTGAACGAGGCAGCACGCTTCCTCGGAATGAAGGTGGGCAACAATCCCGAATACATCGAGTTCTTGCAACTCATCCTGGGCACCATCAAGGAAGAGAACAAGCGCCACAGCATCCACGACAAGAAGAAGCCCTTCCTCTTCAACTCCGAAGTTGTGCCTGCCGAAGGACTCGGCGGCAAGAACTACCGTTGGGACAAGGAGGACGGCTACTGGGTACCAGAGGACGAGAACCTCTACAACTCGTACTTCTACGATGCTCACGACGATACTCGCGTGCTCGACAAGTTCATCCTGCATGGTCGTCAGACCTATCAGTACACCGACGGCGGCAGCGCTCTGCACTGCAACCTGCAGGACCACCTGTCGAAGGAGCAGTACCTCAAGCTCATCGACTTCGCCATCGAGAACGGCACCTCGTACTACACCTTCAACATCCCCAACTCGAAGTGCGAGGATTGTGGTCACATCATCAAGAAGCCCATTGAGGTTTGTCCCTGCTGCGGCAGCTCGAACATCACGCAGTACACCCGCATCATCGGCTATCTGCGACCCATCCCTGCCTTTGGCAAGGACAGACAGATTGAGGCTGCCAAGCGAACCTACAGTAATGGCTTGTAATTAAGTATCAACAACAAGATGGGAGTTTGAGTGGCAGCGAGCCGCTTGTCAACTCCCATCTTTTTTTGCACCTATAGTTATAGTTTTACATGAAATATGTCGATGTTAAAGAGGTCTTTGCAGAGATACCCGATGAGATAACCTTAGCCATCAGCATCAGTGGCTGCCCCATTCATTGTCCGGGTTGCCACAGCCAATATCTTTGGGCAGACGTTGGTACTCCCTTGACCACCGAGGCTTTGGCTTCGATGTTGAAGGACCACATAGGAATCACGTGCATCTGCCTGATGGGAGGCGACCAAGACCCTGCCGAGATTGACCGGCTGGCCTGCTGGGTGAAGGAGAACTCGAAGGTTCGGACTGCCTGGTACAGCGGTCGGAACGAGTTGCCACAAGAGATAACGTTATCCAACTTCGACTACCTGAAGACAGGACCTTATGATGCAGCCTGCGGGCCGTTGAACGTCAGGACCACCAACCAAAGGCTTTACCGCGTAGAGCAAGGAAAACTCACAGACATCACATCCCGCTTCTGGAAGTGAAACGCAAGGCTTCGTTTACAGCTCTGTAAGATCTTACCAAAGGAATGCTAATACTTTGGCCAATGAATACTTATTCCTTGACCAAGGTATTATAGTGTTTTGAGAAAGGTATCTGCAATTAATCTTTGCTCCCCTACTTCATCAGGAACTTCTTGCCGCCGCGGATGTAGATGTGGCCTGGCTTGAGGTCGGTGACGCGGCGGCCGGTGAGGTCGAATGTATCATTGAACATTGAACATTGAACATTGACCATTTCTTCTTCTTGGACAGCCTTGATGCCATCGATTATCTCGTCCGTGAGGTCGCCCACGATGGTGCCGAAGGTTGCCCACTTCGATGCCTGATACTTCGAAAGCGCGCTGACATAGACATGAATCGTGGGATTGCTGTTGAAGATGTAGTCCGAGAGAGTCGGCGGCGTGAGTGCTTTGACATAGACATCCTTGACGGGTGAGTTGTAGAAGACGCCCTGACTCAACGAGTTGACCTTCTTGCCGATGATGACTGTCGTAAGTCTGTCGCTACCGCCAAAGGCTTCGAGGCCGATTGAGGTGACAGCATCGGGAATATCTATCATTCCGAGTCCGGAGAAGCGGAAGGCTCTGGCACCTATCTTGGTTATCGTCAGCGGCAAACGCATCGAGACGAGTTTCTTGAAGCTGTCGAAGGCATAGTCTCCCATCACATTGAGGGTGGTCGCATAACTCGAATAGTAGTAGCCGCCGCCGGTGGTTATCTTGGCCCCCATGAGGTCGATTGACTGGAGGTTCCCCTCGCTGATGAGCTGGCGCAAACACTTTATATCCTTTGCATTAATCCTGCCGCTTATGGTCGCCTTTATAACTGAAGGCGAGAGGGAATCTGCCAAGACGCCGGCTTTCGGCATTTCAACATACGCCGCGCCACTGCCGGCACGGGTGATTTTGTGCAGCGAGCCGTCGGCATCGAACGAATAGAGGGTGAGGCCTGTACCAGCACTTCTGGGGATACAGAAAGTCTTCGAGTTGGCAACAAACCGGAGGTCGTCGTTCCTATCGAGTGCCACGAAGCCCAAACCGCCTTCGCCATCGAGGGCATAGAGCGAGTCGGCCTGCAGATAGGAATACTCCGAGGCGGAGCAAGCACCCGGCATATAGTCGGTGAACTGGCCTACGTCACCGCACTGCCCGACCTGCTCCGACTCGCGACGATGCTGCCCGGCAGTGGTGAGGAAGTCAGTCGTAGGCACATAGTCCACGCGGTCCTCGATGAAGATTATCTCGCGATTCTTGACGGGATATTGTGCTATCTCGGCCAACGTATTATCGATGTCGGACTGCCTTACCGTCATGGAATGAGCGCCGTAATCATTGACGGTATAGTTTGTGAGCGGCTCGAAGAAGCCCCATATGCGGAAGAATTCGGTCAGGTCCTCCCCTGCAATCTCACACACTTTGCGGACAAACTTCAGGCAGCCCGTGTTGGAGCCGTACGGCGTCAACGGGTCGTCGCGAAGGGCATTGAAGAGCGTCGGATAGAACGACGTGTTCCGCTGGGCCAGGTGGTAGTAGAGGTAGAGTTGCCAATACATGCGCATCTGGCTGTCGAGCGGGCGAGTGAAGAAAGGTTCGTGGCGTGCATACTCGTCCATAATAGTGGAAAGCGGCGAACCACTCGAGGTGATGAGACCCGTGTGGAAGCGTACGTAGTTCGAGAAGAGGTTATTGGAGACCTCAGTTCCGCCTTCCACGGTGATTGGTCCCTGGTTGTTGTGCCCACTCTCATGCGCGCAGCACCAGTCGTCGAAGGTCGTTGGCTTGCCCACATTAAAGGAGCTTTCGACGCAACCCATCGTGTTATACATCGTCCGGAAGGATGCCGAGTTGGCAAAGCCGCCATCGGTCTCCTCCCCTTCTATAGCGAAGTTTGGATTGTTGTAGTACTGCGGGAAGTACGACTCGCCACCCGTCAGGTAGTAGGGAGCGCCGGCACGTTTACCCGAGGCCACAGACTCGCTGATGCCCGCCAGCTCCTTCTCCCAGACAGTCACGCTGTCGTACCAGCAGATGCTCTTGTCGATGGTTGTCGGCCAAACGCTTCTGTATGTGCTCGTCTTGAAGTTGAAGAGCGCCTGCCCGCCCTTGACGGTGAACCGTTCGTGCGTGGCTTTGGAGAGGATTGCCTTGTAGTCTGCGTTGCTCTTGCGTGCCACATCGTAGTAACCATTCACGATGCCTCCCTCGATGTGAATCTTTATGTCAGGCCACTCGCCGAGGGTTTTGGTCATTGCCTTCGTGTCGGCTGTATAGATAATATAGAAGAGGGCATTCGTTTTGCCGTCCACAACGTTCAATCCCTTCTTGAGCATCTTGCCCTGCTTGGCAGAAGAGACAAGGTCGTTGCCTGCACAACCGGCTATGTATAGCGTGGCATCCGATGGGATGTCGCTGTCCACGAAGACGTACAAGGGGTCGCTGTCTGCTGTGTAAATGCCGGTCGGGTTGCCCATGAAGGAGCCTCCGGTAGTCCTCAACTTACTGTTCCAGTAGCCGGCATCGCTGTAGGCTTTGTAGGCGTGGATGCGGAAGTCCTTCTCGTAGGCTGCCCAATCTTCGTTCTTCAGTTTGAGGGCAATGTTCACCATATACTCCGGCATACCCGCTTCGACGAGGCTCTGCGTCAACTGCTCATCGCTCATCGACTGGAACTCGGCTTTCAACTGAGTGCATGCAACGTCCTCGAAGAAGTTGCCAGCCTGCTCGTTGACGATGTCGCTATAGTCCGACTCCTCCGGATAATAGTTCTCCAACTTGCCGACAATGCTGCCATACTGGCTCCAGCTCGATGCCTTGTAGTCTTCGAGAACACTGGAATAGACACGAATCGTCGGCCTGGCCGTGAACATGTAGGCATCGAGCGAAGGCGGTGTCTTGGGCTTCACGGAGACAGTCGTGATGGCGGACGAGTTGTAGAAGACAGCCTGGTCGAGCCTGGAGACCTTCTTGCCGATGACAATCGTCTTGAGGGAACTGCAATTGGCAAACGCCGCGCCGCCCAAGTGAGTGACGCCGTCGGGGACTTCCGCCTTGGTGATACCTGATAATTGGAAGGCTGACTTGCGAATGTCGGTGACTGTGGTGGGCAGAGTTACGCCAGTGAGTTTGGAACAGCTATAGAACATCGAGTCGCCGATGACGTCGTTTTCCGTGTAGTGCGAGCTGAAATATGCCTCGCCGCCACTCACGATGCGAACATCGGAAAGGTCGAGCCTCGACAGTCTCCCCGCACTAATTCTTTCGCGGATGGACTTTATGTCTGTGCCGTTGATGTAGCCCGTCAGCTTTACCTGCCGCGCTGCTGTCTCCAATAGGGATGGTAAGGTTCCAGCCGATGCCACATGAATAGTGTCTTCCGCCCAAGCGTTCGACGCAAAGAAGCACGCCAAACCGACCATCGTCGCACGGAACATTCCCCTGAGCCGTATGTCTTTCATATCTTTTCCCCCTATCTTCTTTTTTCTTGCTGCCAACCTGTCGTCAGCATGCTTAGCAGTGTGTGTGTTACTCCCCTATAGAGGAGTTGCCATTCCCCTATAGGGCGTTGCTCATTCCCCTATAGGGCGTTGGTTCTTCCCCTATAGGGCGTTGGAAGACTCACTCTTTTTACTTGGTCATCATGAACTTCTTGCCGCCACGGATATAAATGCCACCCGGCTTCAGCTCGGTTACTCTGCGGCCCATCAGGTCGTAAGTAGCATCGCCGAATACAGAGGTTTGAGCATCGTTCGTGTCTTGGTCTGCTTCAATCGCTTCAATGCCGTCGGCCATCTCATCAGTAAGGTCGCCCACGAGGGTGCCGTATTTGTCCCAACCTTTGTTCTTGTATGCTGTGAGGGCACTCTCGTAAACATGGATGGTGCGGTTCTTATCAGTGAAGAGATATTCTGCGACGCCCGTAAGAGTTGGCGGTGTGGTAGCCTTGATATAGACTTCCTTGGCGGGTGTGCTATAGAAGACGCCTTGGTCCATCGTCTTGATGCCCTTACCGATAAGCACAAGATTCAGTTGGTCGCAATAAGCGAAAGCATCGCCGCCTACCGAAGTTACCTTATCAGGAATTACAATCTGCTTGATGCCAGACCTGGAGAAGGCATTCGAACCGATTGCGGTAATCGTTTCAGGCAACTTGATGGAGGCAAGCTTCTTGAAGCCATGGAAACAATAGTTGCCCATGTTGTTCGAGGACGTGACATAGCTCTGGTAATACGCTCTGCCGCCCGCAATAACCCTAACATCCGTAAGGTCGATGCTCAGGAGGTTGCTCTCGTTGATGAGCTGACGCATGTACTTGATGTCGGTTGCGTTAATCCTTCCTGTAAGGACAAGCTTGATGACCTGGTCGTTCGTCAGCGTTGCCTGGAGTCTTCCAGCGGTTGGAACATTGACAATCTCTGTGCCGCCGCCCAACTTCTTAACTTCGTGCAGGCTGCCATCGGCATCATAAGAATAAATGGTAAAGTCTTTCCACGGCTTTCCAACAATCGACGGGATGCAAATGTTCTTGGCATTGGCGGCAAACTTAATGTTGTCGTCAGCATCGAGCATCAGGAAGCCCAAGCCTCCGCTGCCCTCGAAAGCAAAGAGTGAATCAGACCACAGATAGCCATACTCCGATGGCTCGTAGTTCTCTGCCCAATAATCCCAGAACTGACCAAGGTCGCCACATTGACCCACCTGGTCTGAGCCGTTCCTTTGCTGACCCACGGGCGTGAGGAAACCTGTCGATGGAACATAATCGGCACGGTCTTCCACGAAGATAATCTCGCGGTTCTTCTTCTCGTATTTCGCAATATAGTTCTTCGTGGACGTAATGTTGGTATTGAGGACGGTAAGGTCGTGCATGCCATAATCCTCAATCTTTGTACCCTTCTTGATGGGCTCGAAGAAGCCCCATATATTGAAGAAGTCTGTCAGGTCCTCCTTAGCCACATCGCAGACCTTGCGCACGAACTTCAAGCCGCCGCTATTGTTGTTCGAGGCGTTATAAAGCGTCAGCGGGTCTTTGCGAAGTGCCTTGAAGAGTTCCGGATAGAAGGACGTGTTCTTCTGCCCCAGGTGGTAATAGAGATAGAAGTCCCAATACATGCGAAGCCTACTGTTCACGTCCCTGAAATAGAACGGCACGCGACGCGCATACTCGTCCATGACGGTAGCCAACGTAGAGCCGCCCGATGCATTGAGGCCATCAAGGTAGCGAACGAGGTTCGAGAAGACGTTGTTCGACGCCTCGGTGCACCCCTCCACGTTGATAGCCCTCTGGTTGTTGTGGCCGCATTCGTGACCTGCGCACCAGTCGTCCATGTTGGGATTCAGAGCATTGAGGCAATTCTTGATGCAGTCAATGCCGTTATAACTCGTCCTGTAAGGCGTCGAATTAGCATAGCCTGCATCCTCTGGCTCACCCTCAATAGCGAAGTTCGGGTTGTTGTAGTAGAGGGGATAGATTGCTTCGCCGCCCGTCAAGTACCACGGGTAGCCTGCTTTCTTGCCGGTCGCCACAGCCTCGGTCATACCCATCAGATCCTTCTCCCATACAGCAACGCTATCGAACCAGCAGATGCTCTTGTCAATGGTGTTGGGGAAGACGGTCTTGAAGGAAGCCGTCTTGAGATGGAAGAGGGAGTGTTCGCCGCGAATGGTGAAGCGACCAAGCGTCGAAGCATTGCGAAGGGCTTTGTACTCGGCGTCGCTGTGACGGCTGATGTCGTAGTAGCCATTTACCTTGCCGCCCTCGATATGTATCTTGATGTCGGGCCATTCGCCAAGGGTCTTGGTCATGCTCTTCGTGTCGGCTACATATACAACATAGTAGAGGGCGTTCTTCGTGCCGTCGATGATGTTGAGGCCTTTCGTCAGTTTGGTTCCCGTCTTGGCATTCGTGACAAGCTGGTTATCCACGCAGCCAGCCAGGTAGAGCGTTGCATCGCTCGGCACATCATCATCTACGAAGACATATATCTCGTCGCCATCGTTCTGGGCATAGATGCCTGTCGGGTTGCCCATATAGGAGCCGCCGCTGCTCATCATCTTGTCGTTCCAGTAGTTGGCGTCGCTATAGGGCTTGTATTCGTGGATACGGAAGTCCTGCTCATAGCTTGCCCACGTCTGGTTCTTAATCTTGATGGCAATGCTGACCATAAAATCAGGCATGCCGACAGCAGTGAAGGCTGCCGTCAGTTCCTCGTCGCTCATCGCCTGGTATTCGGCCTTCAGCTGGGTGCAGGCAGCATCCTCGAAGAAGTCGCCGCACAGCATCCCCGCCACTTCGTTGGGGTCGAGCTCCACGGGATAGGTATTCTCCAAACCGCCGTAGATGGTGCCATAGTCCTTCCAGCTGGATGTTCTGTAATCGGCTAAAGACTCGCTATAGACATAAATCTTCGGGCTCGAAGAGAAGAGGTACGCTGGCGTGCTGGGAGGCGTGGCAGGCTTCACGTAGGCTGTCTTGACGTTGGAGCTGTAGAAGACGCCTTGGTAAAGCTGGCTCACCTTACGCCCGATGACGACAGTCTCCAGCGCGCTACAATAGGCGAAAGCGTCGCCGCCAAGCACCCTGACCGTGCTGGGGATGTCGATGGCCTTCAGTCCCGTTCTGGCGAACGCATTGGTTTGGATGGCCGTGATGCCTTGGGGCAGCACCATCGACTCGAGTTTCGAGCATTCGTAGAACATTTGTTCGCCTATCTCGTCGGCTTTCGCCACGAAGCTTCCCGTGTAGGCCTCGCCGCCAGCCACGATGCGAACGCCCGACCAGTCGAGCTTCGTCACTGTGCCAGCCACAACGAGCTGACGCATATACTTAATGTCCGACCCGTTGATGACACCCGTCACCTTCAGCTCCTTATCGGTGCTCGCAAGCAGGGAGGACAGCGTACCGGCCGTCTCGACGTTGATTTCTGTTACGGCCCAGAGGCTGGCGGATGCAGAACAAAGGATGATTGCCAACAGCAGCCCAAGGCATTTTGTGTAGATTTTCCGATTCATATTTGTGTTAGTTTATAGTTTCTCGCACGCAAATTTACTTTTTTCTGACGAACCCTGCAAGAGAAAGGGGCAAAAATAACAGGAAAAGGGGAAGAATGAATGCCCTGAGGTTCAGGTCAGCACCTCTTCGGGCAAAGGGTACCGGGGCTTTATTCACAACAAAAAAAAGGAGCCTCAACGGCTCCTTTTATTATTCTGCTTCTTCTCTCTATTTCTCTAACTCGGATATTACCTTTTCTACGACATGGGGGAAGTGCTCCATCTCCAGCCGGTGCTCTTTCTCTGCTATGTCATCGACACTATCAGAAGGAGATAGGCTCGTGCGGAACTGAGCAATGATTTCGCCTGAGTCGCAAACGGGGGTAACATAATGAACCGTCATGCCTGTCTCAGTCTCGCCGGCAGCCTTCACGGCTTCGTGGACATGATGTCCCCACATGCCCTTTCCGCCGAACTTGGGCAGCAGGGCTGGATGCAGATTTATTATCTTGCGGGGGAAGGTCTCGATGAGGTAGGCAGGAACGAGCGGCAGGAAGCCTGCCAGCACGATGAACTCGATGCCGTAGCTCTCGAGCAAGGGCAGCGTCTCATCAGGATTGCCAAGCTGTGCTTTCGTGATGACAGCCGTGGGTACGCCCAGTCGCTCAGCTCGCACCAAGGCATAGGCGTCGGGCTTGTTGCTGACGACCAACGCACATTTCACCACGTCGGAATGCTCGAAATGGCGTATCAGGTTCTCACAATTGGTGCCGCTGCCGGACACGAAAATAGCTACATTTATCATTTACCATTTACCATTTATTCCCCCTAAAGGGGGTTAGGGGGTCATTCCAGGTTGTATCCGTATGCCTTCATGGCTCTGTCGCTCTGTCGCCAGTCTTTATCGACCTTGACGAAGACCTCGAGGAAGATGCTCTTGCCAAAGAACTTCTCCAGGCTCTTGCGTGCCTCGGTCGAGACGCGCTTCAAGGCAACGCCTTGATGGCCGATAATGATGCCCTTCTGCGACTCCCTTTCCACGAAGATAACCGCGCTGATGCGGATGTTCCGGTCCGTCTCCTTGAACTGTTCGACAACAACTTCCACACTATAAGGTATTTCCTTATCATAATAGAGGAGTATCTTCTCGCGGATGATTTCGGTGACGAAGAAGCGGGCAGGCTTGTCGGTCCACTGGTCTTTGTCGAAATAGGCTGGCGACTCGGGCAGGAGTTCCTGTATGCGCTTCAGCACATTATCAATATTGAACTTGTGCAAAGCGCTGATGGGAATAATCTCTGCCTCGGGCAATGCCTCGTGCCAAAGCTCGACCTTCTCGGTCAGAGCCTTCTGGTCGCTAAGGTCTATCTTGTTGATGAGCACAAGGATGGGTGCCTTCTGCTTCTTCACCTTCTCTAGGAAGTCGCTGTTCTTGTCGGGCGTCTCCACCATATCGGTGACGTAGAGCAAGACGTCGGCATCCTGCAAGGCACTCTCGCTGAACTGCAGCATCTGCTCTTGCAGCTTGTAGTTGGGCTTCAAGACGCCTGGGGTGTCGCTGAAACAAATCTGCATCTCGGGCGTATTGAGGATGCCCATGATGCGATGTCGAGTGGTCTGTGCCTTGAAGGTAGCAATAGAAATGCGCTCACCAACCAAAAGGTTCATGAGCGTTGACTTCCCGACGTTCGGGTTGCCTACGATATTAACAAAGCCAGAACGAAACATTATCTTTCTTTTAAAAGTTAAAAGTTAAGGGTTAAGGGTTAAGAAAAATAGCTTTGGAGGCCTGATATTCGACGCAAAAGTATCTTTCTTAACTCTTAACTCTTAATTCTTAACCCTTAATTTTCTCCATTCTTCGCGAGTCATCAGTCCTTCCTTATAGAACTGTGCAGGCTCCTTGGCTGCTTCCTTCGCACCATCGTAACCCCATATCATGTAGCTCGCGCCCCAGGTGAAGCCAGCGCCAAATGCTGTGAAGACGAGCTTGTCGCCCTTCTTGAGCTGCGGCTCGTACTCCCAAAGACAAAGGGGAAGCGTGCCGCCACTGGTGTTGGCCATGTGGTCGATGTTGATCATGATATGGTCCTTCTCGATGCCTATGCGCTGAGCGACGGAAACCTCGATATTGATATTGGCCTGATGCGGCACAACCCAAGCGATGTCTTCCTTCGTCAGATTGTTGCGCTTGACGATGGTCTTGACGGCGCTCGTCATGTCGAGAACGGCATGCTTATACACCGCACGGCCTTCCTGATAGACGAAATGTTCGCGGGCATCTACGGTCTCGTGGCTCGGCATCTTGGCAGAACCGCCTGCTGCCATATGGAGAGGCTGGTAGCCTTTGCCGTCAACACGATAATAACCATCCATAAGGCCAACCTGCTCCGTCGTAGCTTCCATCATGACGCAGGCAGCGCCATCACCGAAGATGGGACAGGAATTGCGGTCCTCATAATTGGTCATCGAGCTCATGTGGTCGCCGCCACAAACGATGATGCGCTTGTAGCGACCCGAACGGATATAGGCCGCTCCTGCCTCCATTCCATAAAGGAAACTTGCACAGGCTGCCTCCATGTCGTAACCGAAAGCATTGTTCAGCCCACAATTGCCAATGACGAGCGACGCCGTAGAAGGGAAGTGATAGTCGGGCGTCGTAGTGGCGCAGATGACGAGCTCGATGCTGTCGGGGTCTGCGCCAGTCTTACGCAAAAGCTGAGCAACGGCCCTCGTCATCATGTACGAAGTACCGCTGCCTTGCTCAGGCTTGAGGATGTGGCGTGTCTTGACGCCAATCCTCTCCATTATCCATTCATCGCTGGTATCTACAATCCTCGACATCTCTTCGTTGTCGAGGATGTAGTCGGGCACGTATCCGCCCACACCAGTTATGACGGCATTAATCTGTTCCAATCTTTAAGCCTCTTTCTCGATGGCTACCTTGCCGCGATAGTAACCGCAAGCAGGGCAAACAGTGTGATAGATGTGGAACTCGCCGCAGTTAGGACATACTGCCAATGCGGGAGCTACTGCCTTGTCATGAGTTCTTCTCTTGAGAGTCCTGGTCTTGGACTGTCTTCTTTTTGGATGTGCCATAATTCGATTTACTATTTAATTATTTACGATTTAGTGTTTACTAGTTCCCTCAGCGCTTCCCATCTTGGGTCGCTTTCCTTCTCTTCTTGCGAAGAAAGGGAGGGGCAGTCGGGATGGACATGGCGCAGAGGTATCTGCAGAGCTGCGAACTCATAGATGTTCCAAGCCACATTGATGATGCCTTCCCTTGCAGGAATGGTCACCACATCGCCGTCGTCGGCATAGTCGTCGCCCATTATGACACGCAACGTGCACTGAGCGTCGATGGGTTGGGACATGGGTTCAAGGCAGCGGTCGCACGTCACTTCCACCTCGCCCTTCAGCTGGAACTCCAGGTCATAGGCGTCGGATGTCCGCTTCACCCGTAATGCTACATCGAGCAGACCGTGCTTTATTTCAGGCCCCTGAACGGCGGAGAAGAAGTCATTGTCAGCTTGCCAGCAGTACGACACAGTATCGCTTTGCATGCCTTTCAAATCAACTTTATAACCGTCCAGTTTTCCCATCGGGCTGCAAAAGTACGAAAAAAAACAATTAGTTGTATCAGTTTGGCTCGAAAAAAATGCCAAATCAGTGCTTTTTGAGTTCAACCCTAAAGGTTGTGCCCTTTCCAATCTCGGAATTCTTCACGAAAATGCGTCCATTGTGGTATTCCTCGACGATGCGCTTGGCAAGAGAAAGTCCGAGTCCCCAGCCGCGTTCTTTGGTCGTATAGCCAGGCATGAAGACCGAGCTGAAGCGGTTCTTGGGGATGCCTTTGCCTGTGTCGCTCACTTCCACGCTGAAGCAATCGGGCTCTTCTTTTGCCGTCAGCGTGATGCTGCCCTTGCCTTCCATTGCGTCGATGGCGTTCTTGCAGAGGTTCTCGATTACCCATTCGAAGAGGGGCGCGCTGATGGGGGCGATGAGCGGTTCGGCAGGCAGGTTGCAGTTCATCGAGATGCGATTGCTGGTGCGTCGGCTGATGTATTGCATGACATTGTTCAGCACCTCGTTGAGGTTCTCGGGCTTCGGCTCGGGAAGGGAGCCTATCTTGCTGAATCGTTCTGCTATGCGTTGCAGGCGTTGCACGTCTTTACCCATTTCGGGAAGCAGTTCGTCGTCGGGATATTTGTCCCGCAAGACCTCGTGCCAGGCCATAAGGCTGCTGATGGGTGTGCCGAGCTGGTGTGCCGTCTCCTTGCTCAAGCCGACCCAAACCTTGTTCTGTTCTGCTCTCTTACTGCTGAGGAGGGCGAAGATGGCGACGACGACAAAGATGAGCACGACGCCGAGCTGGACATAAGGCCACCAAGCGAGGCGCGTCAGGATGAGGCTGTCGGCATAGCAGATCTCCATGTAGTCGGAGTCGCCGAAGTTGATGCGGATGGCTCTTCCTGCCTGCTTCATGGACAGTGCTTCGTGCAGGACCAATGTGTCGAGCGAAGCAGGCGACGTGGCACTGACCTCCATATTGCGGTAGTCCTGCACGCGTCCCTCGCTGTCGAGCACCACGACGGGAATCGTGTTGTTCGAGTTCAGCACCGTCCAGACAAGGGTAAGGTCGGTCGTCTCGTCGGCATTGTTCAGCGAGCGCATTGCCTCCGCCCATATCTCCATCTTCCTTTGCTCTTCCACCTTGAGGTCGCGCACAAGGAAATTCGAGACAACGAGGGATGCCACGCTGAGCACTACGGCCAGGACAACCAAGACAATCTTGACCTGACGTATCCTATTTATCCATTGCATACGCTATAATAACGGAAAGAAATGCGCCCTTATTGCATTTAAAAGGTGAAAAAGTGAAAAAGTGAAAAGGTGTAACCGCTTTTCAACGCTTAAACTTTCCAACTTTTCAACTTTTGTTGTATCTTTGCACCCATGAAACGCTTCGGCCTATACATTATTATATTATATAATATGTGTCTCCTGACGGGATGCCGCGATTCGGTCGTGCCGCCGGAGAGGCTGCCCCGAGCTGAGGCCGAGCGCACCGTCATCGTCTATCTGCTTGGCGACAACACGCTTTACACACAGGTGCGGCAGGATACCATAGAAATGGTGAAGGGCAAGAATCTCATCCCGGAAGATGTGAACTTCATCATTTACCTGGACGACAAAGCGCACACGCCTGCCATCTACGAGCTTTCGGCGAAGAAGGGCTTGCAGCTCTGGAAGCAGTGCAACGAAGAGCTCTGCAGCACCGATGCCGAGACGATGCTAAAGACATTGCAGGGCATCGAGCACTATTTCCCCGCACGCCACTACGGCATCACCTTTTGGTCGCACGCCACAGGCTGGACGCCCCGTCGCAACACTTTCGGCAAGGACGAGACGCACAGCAAGCCGGCCACGATGAGCGAGATGGAGATTCCCGTCTTGCGCGACGTGCTGTCCCAATTGCCCAAGTTCGACTACATCTTCTTCGACGCCTGCTTCATGCAATGCATCGAGGTGGCCTACGAGCTGCGCAACGTGACAAGCTACATGGTGGGCTCTCCGGCAGAAATTCCCGGCCCTGGCGCTCCCTACGATAAGGTTATCTCGGCGCTTTGCAAGGGCGATGCGAAAGGCATTGTCGAGGGCTACGACAGCGGCTACCCGGGCACCTACAACTACTATTACTATCCCGGAGTGCTGCTTTCCTGCATCGACTGCTCGCAGCTCGACGCTCTCGCCGAAGCCACGGGCCGCCTCCTCACGCCCTTCTACATGGAGCATGCAGAGCCTTCCGCCAATGGCTTCCAAGCCTACTGCTCTTTCCTGAACAAGTACACCTATTACTTCGACATGCGGACCACCATGTGCCGACTGCTTTCTGAGGACGACTATTCCGCATGGATGGAGCTGTTCGACAAAGCAGTGCCGCTCCGCAAACTTTCCTCATCCAACACTTGGTTCGCCTCCTTCTGCAGCGACCCCACCGTCCGGGACCCTGAATGTTATGGCGGCGTCTCTATGTTTGTTCCGATGGAGAAATACAACAATTACGGTTGGAACGAGGACTTCCAGAAGACTTCGTGGTATGCCGTAACAGGCTGGCAGAGAACGGGTTGGTAATCCTCCCTGCAAATGTTAAAATCCCCGCGTGCGGCGATGGCAATCCCCGCGTGCGGCGATGGGCATTTCCGCGTGCGGCGTTGGCAATCCCCGCACGCGGCGTTTGTAAGCCCCCTCTAAGGCCTTTGTAATGTCACGCTGATGAGCCCTGCCGCGTAGGGGGCAATCTCGTATTGATTGAAGAGGAAAGTGATACTGTCGCCCTTAATGAGGAAGTTGTTGGTCAGGTAGAGGTCGCCCAGCATCGTGATGCCTGTCTTCTCCTGCAGGTCGGCCAGATCCTTAGCCTCCCAGTCCTTGCAGAGCTGTTCCTCCATCGCCTTCATCACCAGCATCTCCTTGTCGGCAGGCACGACGTCGCTGATGTTCAGCAGCTTGCCCGTCTTCCTGTCGAAGTTGTAGTAGAAGACCACATAGCTGCCGTGGGCGCCGCCCAGATAGCAGTCGATGTTCGTTTGGTAGGACAGGATGCTGTCGCCCACCGTTTCCACGGGACTGCCCTCGACGGTGTAGTAGTACTGCAGGGTTTCCCTGAAATCCGACTCGGGGTCGTACATCTCGGCCAGTTCTGCCTTCCATTCCGTCTTCATGCTGTCGGCAAGGGCTGCCATCGCCTCTTGAATGGTGGCATATTCTCCGGCACAAAGCACGCTGTCGCGAAGCACTTGGGAGAGGCTCTTTGCCAGTTGGCCGTCACCGGCAAGCGTGTCAAGCTTGAATTCGATGTGGTAGCAGAGCGTTTCTTTCGGAGCAATAGGTTCCTCGATGCACAGCGAGGCATTTCCCCATTCGAGCTTGTTCTGTTCGCCATTTGTACTGCCTTGCTCGTCCGTGCAAGCAAAAGCCAAAGCAGCCATAGAAAGGATAAAAAGATACTTTTTCATGTGTCGATTGATTGTTTTGTTAGTTGATTTGCAGGCAAAATTAGCATATTTTTCCAAGAACAGCAAGGAATACTTCTTTTTTTCGTATATTTGCATGCAAAAGATGATAAGTTGAAGGACAACAACCGATGTGCCGGAAGTTATAAAACACAGTTTAACGGAAAGAAACACATGAACCGCATCCCCTTTTTCCTGCTGCTCCTTTGCATAAGCAGCCTGGGCGCAAAAGCACAGACCGAGCCCCAGATTGCCGAAAAGGCCTTGTTCGAACTCAGAAAAGACATGCCCGACAAGACCGTCGCCATGAATCCCGTGACCGACTTCGACTGCCCCGACCCGTCCGTCGTGCAGATTGGCGAGTGGTTCTACTGCTTCAAGACGGGCTTCCCCATCAAGATTTACCGCAGCCGCGACCTCTGCAACTGGACCTTCTATCGCGACATGTTCCCCGGGCCGAACGCGCACGACCCGTTTGGCGACGGCAAACCCGACCCCATGAAGACCGGCGCCGGCAAGCAGAACATCAACTTCTGGGCGCCCTCGCCTGCGCTCATCCAGGGCAAGCTCGTGGTCTATCTCACCCTCTTTGTCTCGATGGAGAACGACCGGCAGGTGGTCCTCGTGGCCGACGATATCGACAGCCCTTTCCGCTACGCCAACACCCTGAACGTCGGCACGCCTGAGCACCCCACACCGCAGGACGGGCAGTACTTCCTCGACGACGACGGCCGCCACTACCTCGTCTATGGCGACGTGAACAGCAAGGGCAACTACATCCGCGAGCTGGCAAAGGACGGCCTGACCTACGCGAAAGGCAGCGAACCGCACTACATCACGACGGCCTACGAAGGGGGCTACATCTATAAATATAAAGGGCTGTACTATTTCTTCTGCTCCAAGAACCACTTCAACAACCACGAGTACACCCTTTGCCTCAGCACCTCGAAGCATCTCTTCTCAGGCTGGAGCGAGCCCGAGCCCGTGCTTTCCTCCGCAAGCCCCGACGCCATCCTAAACGGCGCCGGCCACAACGGCGAAATCATCACGGACCTGGCAGGCCGCATGTTCATGGTCATGCACGCGCATTGCGAAGGCCTCATCCCCCGTCGCGGCGACTACCGCCCCCGCCCCATGATACTGATGGAGCTGAAGGACATCGACGGCAAGCTTACCTTCGTCGATTACAAAGGCAACCCCACCAGCCATCCCTGCTGGATTGTCAACCGCCCGCAGTTTTGAGAGTTAGGCACATCTAGTTCGCTTGGATTCCTCGCATTATTTTTCTGCCCGGATTAAACTTTTCGTTGTTTACGGCGTCATTATAAATGTGACGAATCATTCAATCAGATACATTGCCTCGCTTCTGCTCCTGCTTGCTACCACCCTTGCGTCAGCGCAGCAGAAGCAGGCGTTTTTGCTAAACATCCGCGGCACGGTCTTCGAGAACGAGAAGCTGCAGCCGATGGAAGGAGCCGCCGTGAAGCTCTTCAACGAGCGCGATTCGATGATTACCGGCGCCACGACCAAGCAGAACGGGCAGTTCGTCCTCCCTGCCATACCAGCCGCAACATATACCCTGCAAGTATCCTTCATGGGCTTCAAGACGCAGAAGTTCAAGCTGACGCTGCCCCAAAAGTCCGGCAACTTCAAGGTGGCCGACGTGATGATGCGCGAGGATGCAACGGTGATGGCAGAGGCTGTGGTCGAGGGAAAACTGCCGGAGATGACGGTCGTCGACGATACGGTGGCCTACAACGCCGACGCTTTCAAGCTGCCTGAAGGGTCGATGGTGGAGGACCTCATCAAGAAGCTGCCCGGCATCGTGCAGGACGAGAACGGCAACTTCACGTTCAACGGCAAGAACATCAGCCAAATCCTCGTCGACGGAAAGGAGTTCTTCGGCAACAACCGCAATCTGGTCCTGCAGAACCTGCCTGCCGAGATAGTGGATAAGGTGAAGGCCTACGACCGGAAGAGCGACATGGCTCGCATCACGGGCATCGACGACGGAAACGAGCGGACGGTGCTCGACCTCGCTATCAAGAAGGACCGCAAGAAGGGATTCTTCGGCAGGGCAGACGGCAGCTACGGCTCGCACGACCGATATCGCGGCCAATTGAACATGAACAGCTTCGTCGGAGAACAGAAGTACAGCGGCTTCGCCAATGCCGGGAATACGAGCGGCAACGGCCTCTCGGACAACCAAAGCCTCGGCGCGACGATGAACTGGGAGAACAAGAAAGTGGAGCTGAACGGCAGCGTCAACGGCAGCTTCAGCCAGTCGAGCAGCGCCTCCGAGTCGAACTCGCAGAACTTCGAGCTGAAGAATTCCGCCTACTCGGCCAGCAAGAACCATAGCAACAGCCACAACGGCAATTTCGGATTCCAATATCGCGTAGAGTGGAAGCCCGACTCGACATGGAACATACAGTTCCGTCCAGAGCTCAACTTCAGCAGAAACGGCAGCTCGGGCGGCAACGAGTCCGCCACCTGGAACGAAAACCCCTTCCTGCTCTCCCCCACTCCGCTGGCCGACTACGTCGAGCTCTCCAAGCAGATCGGCGTGAACCACCGCCTCGGCGACAACTGGAACAGCTCGAAGAACATCAGCGGCTCTGCCTCTCTGCAAGTCAACAAAAAGCTGAAGAAGCCGGAACGCAACATAACGCTGACCATTGGCGGCGGCTACGGCGACTCGGATAACGAGGGCAACAGCTATTCGCAGACCGATTACTATCTCCTGCAAGCACTTAACGGCGGCGATTCCGTCTATCATAAGGTGCAGTATAATCGCGGCTCGAACTACAATTATAACTTCAACGCACGCTTCAGCTACAACGAGCCCATCGCCTACAAGACTTACCTGCAGCTCGATTACAGCTACCGATATTCCTTCCGCGACAACGACCGCGACGTCCGCTCCATCTTCGACCCCTGGAACGATGTGCTGGGCGTGAATGCCTCAAACTACGACGATTTCTTCGACGCACCTTATGTGGTGCAGGATAAGCAGCAATGCAGCTACACGCGCAACATCGGTCAGAACCACAGCATCCGCACCCAGATACGCTTCAACCGCACCAAGTTCCGCCTGACCGTCGGGGCCACCGTGCAGCCGCAAATCAGCAAGGTGGACTATCAGAAAGGCCGCATAGACACGTTGCTCAGAAGAACCGTCGTCAACGCCTCGCCTGTCGTCAACTTCCAATATCGCTTCAGCCGTCAGGAGCAGCTCGAGTTCCGCTACAACGCCGATACGGGCTGGCCCAACATCACCGACATGATTCCCGATACGCTTTCCGACGCCAACCCGCTCAACATAAGAATCGGTAACGCGGAGCTCAAGCCGAGCTTCACCCAGAACATCCAGTTTGAATATCGCCGCACGGTCATCGATTACCAACGCACCAATGCGGTCAGCCTTCAGTTCCATACGACGAGGAACAGCACCACGAACCGCACGGAATATAATGAGGTGACGGGCGGCCGCGTCTCGATGCCCGTCAACGTGAACGGCAACTGGAATGCGTCGGCCAACTATAACTTCAACACCGCCCTCGACAGCAAAAAGCATTGGCGCTACGACATGAATACGTCGCTCAGCACCTCGAAAAACATCGGTTACCTCTATCGGAGCAAGGACAAGATGACGGTGGAGAACATCACGCGGAGCGGCAATTTCGGGCAAAGAGTGCGCTTCACGTTCCGGCAAGACTGGGAGAGCGGCTGGCAAGTGGAAGCCAACGTCCATGGCAGGTTCAACTATAACCTCAACCGCAGCAATAATGCGACGGCCTCTAACCTCGACCATTATAACTTCAACTACGGCGGAAGCTTCGTCCTGACCTTCCCTTGGGGAATGACCATCAGCAGCGATATCGAGCAGCAAAGCCGCCGAGGCTACTCGGACGAGGCGATGAACACCAACCACCTGATATGGAACGGCAGCATCAGCCAACGCTTCCTGCCCTACAAGCAGCTGACCATCAGCCTTCGAGCCGTCGATATCCTGGACGAACGCGACGACGTGAACCGCAGCGTGAGCGCCGTGAGCCGCACCGATACCAAGAACGAGATGGTGCGCAGCTATGTTCTGCTCACCGCCAATTGGCGCTTCGGACGCTTCGGCGGACGCGGCATGATGGGTCGAGGCCGGGGTGAAGGTGGCCGCGGCGGAGGCGGAGAAGGCAGAGGGGGCGGAGGAGGAGGCGGTTCCCGTGGCGGCGGAGGCGGCTTCGGAGGAGGCGGCGGAAGGTTCTGAAAGGGCATAGTAAACGCCGAACGCCGCTTTTCACCCTTCCCTAAGGGGGGGTATGCTCTGCGGATTTAGCCGATTGGCGAAGGCTTGGTTTGAAAGAAATTCAGTTTGCTTCTTCTTCCAATATCTGTTTCAAGTCATGGGCAAAGACCGACGAATAAAGTCTTGCGCCCTTATCCCATAGATGAAGGCAGTCCTTGAAATATTCGGGGTGGTCGTGGTATAAACCTGCCGTATGATAGTCCATGAACGGGATGTCATGTTGCTTGGCTATCCTTCTCAAAACATTATAATAGTCGAAATCCACCTTTGTATATTCCGGTGCGACCGTGAAAATCAGCTTGATACCATTCTTCTTGCAAAGGCCGACGAATTTGTTCACATACTCAATTTTCAGGCTATCCGTGGTCTGCGGAGTCGGGGAGTGCTTCAAGGCCTTGGGGAAATGCGCCGGCTTGGGGACTGGGATGTAGCCGTTATCTCCTCCTTTATGCCTGTTGATGACAAGGCCGGCGATGTTCGATGTGGCTTTTGCATTATAACGGTATAAGTGCGAAATGCGGTAGATCCAGTACTTTCCCGCCAAGCGGAATACAGAATCCGCTCCTTCGTTTTTCCCAAAATAGGGGGCGAAAAAAGAGATGGTATTAAAGGGGTCCTCCTGTTCGGTGAAGTCGTTCGTCATCACCTCAAGGCAAATAATCTTCGGAACATGCCTGGCCAGGATATGGTTGAGCATGATGTAATGAGCATAGATGTTGTCGGAGGCGTTAATGCCGCCGTTATAAACGCTCATCCCGAGCGTGTCTCGGATAATCGAAGGGACGTAATGCACATCGCAGCGCGACGTGCCCATCATTACGACATCCTCATGAACTTCGCCGGCCAGATATTTGATTTTTGGTCCGGACACGTCATAGGTATGTTGGTTCACCCACCACATCACCATTCCGCCGAGACGGTCCACGATGAAGAGTCCAATCAGGACAAACAGGGCGCTTGCTAATAACTTTTTCATAATGCAGAGGCTTTAGAACTGGAAATAGATGAATTGGTCGCCGCCCAGCACGCCGAACAAAATGATGTATGCTATCATCATGACCAGATAGATATGGCGGACCAGCCAATGGCGTGATTCTGCCACGCGGATGCCCCATTGGTACTCGTCCGACAGCTCCTTCGCCAGTAATATCGTCATGGCCAAAGCGATGGCAATGAAGTTAGCGTACTCCGGCTTGGGCATTCCCGGCTTGGTGAATATGCCGGTTGCCACCGTCACCGCATCCGAGAGGCTGTTGGCTCTGAACAAAATCCAGGCGAGGCAGACGAGGACGAAGGTCGCCGCCCAGTGGCAGAACTTGCGCCATCCCGAGTATTTCTGCTTGCCGATGCCAAGGGCTTTCTCTATGCAGAGCAGGAGGCCGTGCAGGCTGCCCCAGCAGAAGAACGTCCAGTTGGCGCCATGCCAGATGCCGCTCACGACGAATGTAACGAACAGATTGAAGTAGTTGCGCATCCGTCCCACGCGGTTTCCTCCGAGGGGGATATAGACGTAGTCCCTGAACCACGTGGAGAGGGAGATGTGCCAGCGATGCCAGAACTCGCCGATGCTGCAGGCGAAGTAGGGGCGGCGGAAGTTCTCCATCAGGCGGAATCCCAGCACGCGGGCCACTCCGATGGCAATAAGGGAATAGCCTGCGAAGTCGCCGTAAATCTGAAACGGGAAGAGGAGCGACGCCACCAGATAGGAGCCTCCGTTGTGCTGACTGACATTATTGAAGACGGCATCGACAAATATGCCGCAACGGTCCGCCAAAACCAGCTTCATGAAATAGCCCCATACCATAAGCCTCACGCCCGCCATCGCCGAGTCGTAGTCGAAGCGGTGCTGCTGCTTGAATTGCGGCAGGAGGTTGTTGGAGCGCTCAATGGGTCCTGCCACCAGCTGGGGGAAGAACGAGACGAACAGCGCATAGGTCGGGAAGTGGCGCTCCACTTGTGTTGTCCCCCGATAGACATCTATCGAATACCCCAAAGCCTGGAAAATGTAGAAGGAGATGCCCACGGGCAGCAGCAGCCCGAACTCGGGGAGGTCTATGCCGAGCCCCGTCGCCCCCAGCAGCGCCTCGATGTTCGACGCGAGGAAATTGTAGTACTTGAACAGGAACAGGATGGCGAGGTTCAAGACCAGGCTGGCCACCAGGCACGCCTTCCTTCCCGCCTGCTCCCTATAATGGCTGATGCCGAGCGCAGCGAAATAGGTCACCACGGTGCTTGTGAGCAGCAGGAGGGCGTATGCCGGCTCCCAGTTCATGTAGAAATAGTAGCTGCAGGCCAGGAGCCACAGATTTCTTGCCCTAATCCGCCTCGCTGGGATGCAGAAGCAAACGAGGCAAACTATGGGAAAGAACAGCAGGAACGAGATGGAATTGAACAGCATATTTAATCCTTCATTTTCATTTGTTCATTTTCTTAATCGTCTGGGAAGCCAAAGGAAGCCAGAGGGTTGGAGGGCGATGTAGGCCTCCCGAAATGCAAAGATACGGAAAAAAACGACAGGGCAAAAACTTTTTTGGGGAAAAATAACGCTTTTGCCGGTCTTTTGCCCGATGCTGCACGGGAAACCCATCCGCACCCGACCTGCAAAAACGGCGTGCCGACAGCCAAGCGACGGACGCCACTCCCCCCTCCGGCAGGACAGAGAGAACGGCTGGCAGGCAGAGGCCCAGCAAAACGGAGGAGGAAGGTTCTGAAAAGGGCATTAAAAACGCCGCGTGCGGCGATGGCAATCCCCGCGTGCGGCGTTGGTCATTTCCGCGTGCGGCGTTGGTCATCGCCGCACGCGGCGTTTTTCACTCCTCCCTAAGGGGTTTTCTATTTCACTATAACCTTCTTACCCTTAACGACATAGACGCCTTTGGGCAGTCCTGCGGTCGTGGAGCTTGCCACTCGGCGGCCACTGAGGTCGTAAACAGCCGAAGTCGGTTGCTTCTCGCTTACCACTTCACGGATTCCCGTGCTGTTGTCCTTCAGGTAGGTGAGGCTGAAATTGTCCACACAAGCCCAGTCATAGACGGTTGGGGCGAAGTGGCGCATGCCGATGCGGAGGTCGGTGGTCTCCTGGAGCGTGAACTCCATCTGCTGCCGGTAGTATCCGTCGAGGAAGGCTTGGTTGGCAGTCGTCACATTGTCGGGATAGGTGTAGGGCTCGAAGGTGTAGGGCACCGACTCGTCGTAGATGGAGAGCAGGTTGGCGGCCTCTTCGTTAGCATAGACCTCTGCGGTGTCCTCCTGCCCTGCCATGTGGCGCAGGTGGGCGTTGGCTATGTTGCCGTTGCGGTAGAAGCCCTGCCAGCTGAGGCGGTAGATGCCTGCGGGCATGTCGGGGAGCACCTGATAGGTGTCGAACACCTTGTTGTATTGCTCTGCCACGGTGCCGGGCGCTGCGGTGAAGGTGGTGCCCTCCCAATAGTTGCCGCCCGAGGCGAAGTTGGCGTTCTTCAGCAGGGATGTGATGTCGACCTCTTCTCCGTCGCCGATGAGCCTGATGGCGTCGGCATTGGGCTCCGTTTCGGGCTCGGGGACGAGGGCAGGGCACTCGGTGCTCTTGGCGGCTGCGGCTTCATAAAGAGCCAGGACTTGTGCCGGAGAGAGGACGCCATCATAGACGGCAAAGTCGTCGAAGAAGGTCTGGCTCATCAAGGCGTCGGCGGTGTAGGGGCTGCGTCCTATCCATGCCACGGTGGAGGCGTTGAGGGTGAGGGCGTTGGTGTTCGAGGGCTCGGTCTTGCGGAGGATGCCGTCGATGTAGATGCTCGTGGTGGTGGCATCGGCGGTGACGGTGACGTTGTGCCATGTCCGCCAGCTGAGGCCGGAGCGGGAGTTAACCGCTACGGAACCCGAGTTGGCTTTCCTCTCGAAGTACCAGTTGACATTGTTGGCCTGATTGATAAGGCCAGCGTAGGAGCCCGTGCCGTTGTTGACGTTCCAAGCCCAGCAGTAGTTATTGAGGTGGCCGCTGTCGGCGAACATGAGGTTGAGGCTGACGCTGTATGCTCCGCCGTTGAGCACCCTGCCGATGGCCAGGGCGGCTTCGTTGCCCAAATCGACATAGCCCTCCTCGTCGGTATAGAAGGCATGGTTGCCGTCGGCGAACTCCAGCCCTTGTGCCTCGTTCTCGAAATCGTAGTTGACGACGGCGGATGGGGGCTCGGCAGACTGCGGCTTCTCCTCTGTGCTGACCTCGGAAACGGGTATCTGAATGACGGAGAGCGAATAGGCTGGCACCTCGAACTCCAGTTCTTCACCCTCGATTGTCAATGTCTCGTTTCTGGGCACCACCTTCTCGGGCTCGGCCAGGGAATTCTCGGCGTAGTTGTCGGCATGGCTCATGATGCGCGCCTCGGCATTGCCGCTAATGACGGCGTCGGCGAAGGAGAACTTGGCGGGAACGGCCGCGTCGCCGTAGTTGACGACCTTGACGATGGCCATGTCCTCGGCCTCGTTGAGGGAGGCGCAGAGGTAGAGCCGCTGCCCGGTCTTCTCGGAAAGGGTGACGGTATGGACAAGCGTTCCGTCGAGGTAGCACCGTGCGGTAAGGCCGCTGCGCACTATCTTGATGCGATACGTCTTTCCCGTCTGGATGCTGCCGCTGGCATCGGTCAGAGTGGATTTCTTCCCGTCCACGGCCTGCTCTATGGCATGCTTCGTATTCCCCCATCCCCCAATGTTCCACCAGGCGTAGTTGCCGGCATCGACATAGGCAAAGGTGATGAGGAAGCCCTCGTCGCCGCTGTTCCTCACGGCATCCATCTCGATGGTGCAGTTGTTGGTGCAGACGTCGAAGAGGCGGTAATGGCCCTGCAACGACCTTGGCGTGGTGATGGCATCCGTCTGCTCGAAGATGACATTATTGTCGGCATCGGTCACCCGGATATTAGAGTATGTGGCCTCGGTGCTCCAGGAGCCGACGCCCAATCGGGCACTCTCCATGCCGAGCATGTTGCCCGTCTCGGTCCATGTGATATTCTGCTTTCCGACGGTCTCTGCCATCATCTGCTGAGCCCAATAAGAGGGCGTGCCGAAGCTAGTGTAGGCATTGTAGTGGAGCATGTCGGGATTCCATTGCGAATCGTTCTCGTTCTTGAAGATAGGCGCATACGAAGCCATGATGCAAACGTCGGAATTGCGCTCCATACCCGCCATGTAGATGGCTTCGCCCAGGGCAGCTTTCAGGGTGCCGTTGGTGCCGCAGTCGCTGGTGACGGCATATTCGCCATTATATATCTTGTGGCTGCTGCGGCTGGCATTGTCGTATTTGCGGTAATTGGATGCAAACCAGTCGGGCGTTTTATAGTAATGCTCGTCCACGACATCCACGGGATGTGCGTTGCGCCAGGAGGGATTGTCCGTGCCCCAGCTCTCCACATTGCCGATGCAGATGGTTTCCGGCCAACGCGCCTTGATGGCGTCGTAGAACTGGCGATAGCGCTCGGGGTAATGGTCGCTCTGGTCGCTGTTATTGTTGAAATTATAGTTATAATTCTCATTCCCAATCTCTATGAGGCGCATGTTGAACGGCTCGGGATGCCCTGCCGCAATGCGCTTTGCACCCCAGAATGTGGAGGCATCGCCATTGGCATATTCCAAAGCATCGAGCGCTTCCTGCACGTAACCCTCGATATGCTGATAGTTCTCATACCATCCGTGCCCCATGCCCATGTTGACCACGAACATCGGCTCGGCTCCCAAATCCTCGGAAAGCTGAAGGAACTCGTGGAAACCCATGCCGTTCGTCACGGGATAGCCCCACTGGCTGTTATAGATGCCCAGACGCTCCTCGACGGGACCGACTGTATGGCGCCACTGATAGCGATTGCCGCCTTCAATATAGCAGCCGCCCGGGAAGCGCATGAAGCGAGGATGCAAGGCAGCCAGTTTCTCGGCCAAGTCGATGCGCATTCCGTTCTCACGCCCCTTGAATGTTGGCGGGAACAGGCTGACGCAATCCAGATAAATCGTCCCTGCCTGGCCTCCCCTGATGGCAAAGCAACCCTGCTGGTAGCTGCCCGTAGCGGTAATCTCCGTGGTGAACTTCTTCCAAGAACCAGCATCGCTGACAGCCACCACGGAATGTCCGAGGTCGTCGCCCGCTTCGCTCTCAAGAGTCAGCGTCACATCGCCTTCCCAATTGTTGGCCGTGCGAATCCAGAAGCTGGCCTTGTAAGTTTGCCCCTCCACAATGTTAATGCCCCAGTAACCGACGTTTCTGGTGCCGTCGCCCGCTTGAGCCAGGTTGAGTTGCAAAGCATTCTTCTGGGCACCATTGATGAGGTTCTGGGAAGAAATGCTGAGGCTGGCGTTGCCGATGGGCTGCCAATATTCGGGGTTTGAACCGCTCTCCTCCATCGAGCCATTGCGAATGAGCTCGGCATAGATGCCGCCATCCCCAGCATGGTTGATTTCCTCGTAGAAGATACCATAATGGAGCGGCCCTATGACGGGACCACGATGGGCGGTAGAGAACTCGAAAGCGGTCTGCTGCGCAGAGACGCAGAGAACGCAGAGGAAACACAGCGCACAAAGCCCTATGGCCTTTGCTGATAGGAAGTTGCTTTTCATATATTAGAATGTTATAGTTTATTTTTTCTCCTTTATTTCACCTCCCAGATGTCGTTCGTCTCTAGAAGCTCGGCGAAAGTATGATACTTCTTCTTCTCTTTGATTTCCTCGATCTGGCTCCAGACGCAATCATCGTAGGTGGGAGCCTCGACGTCGCGAATCACGCCAAGCGCAACGGGCCATTCCATCTCGGCTAGCTTCAGCTGCAGGGTGTTGTCCTCGCATTTCGCGTCGTGAACCAGGACGTCGGCTTCGGTATAACCATCCTCGCCCAACTTCACGGGCTTGATGTTGAAGCCTTCCTGCACGATGCCGTACTCGTTGTTCTCTCCGAAGAGCATCTTCTCGCCGTGACGCAGGTAGATGGCATTCTTGGCGCGACCTTCCTTCGAATAGACCGCGTCGTGGGTTCCGTTATTGAAGATGACGCAGTTTTGCAGGATCTCGCACACGCTGGCGCCCTTATGATTGTAGGCCGCCTTGAGCACCTCGATGGTGCCCGGGGCATCGGTGGCAACGGCACGGGCAAAGAAATGACCTCTCGCTCCGAAGCACAGCTCAGCAGGACGGAAAGGATCCTCGACCGTTCCATAAGGCGAGGACTTGCTGACGAAGCCACGAGGGCTGGTGGGGCTGTACTGACCCTTCGTCAGGCCATAGATGCGGTTATTGAGCAGAATCATGTTCAGGTTGATGTTCCTGCGGTTGGCGTGAATGAAGTGATTGCCTCCGATAGCCAGTCCGTCACCATCACCGCTGACTTGCCATACAGTCAGATTGGGATTAGCCACCTTGCAACCAGTAGCAATTGCAGCCGCACGGCCGTGAATGGTGTTCATGCCATACGTTGCCATGTAGTGCGGCAGACGGCTGGAACAACCAATACCGCTGATAACGGCGGTCTGCGACGGCGCCACACCTATCTCGGCCATCGCTTTATGCAGGCTGGCGAGGAAAAAGTGGTCACCACATCCAGGACACCAACGCGGCTGCCCTTTCTTATAATCTTGTGCGCTATACATCTTTTGTTAAGTGTTAAGAGTTAAGAGTTAAGAAAATCACCTTTTGCATTATCGTACTTTTCGGTGTTTTCCTTTGTTGATTTCACAATGGATGCTAAGATTGCAGTTATTGCATCTGCCTCAGCATGTATTGAATTAAAC